>Ga0208458_1000371_pt1 | contig 50925 bp, 31 predicted proteins | sample AD_UKC085_MetaG_FD_184432 | JGI IMG/M metagenome (GOLD analysis project Ga0208458, IMG submission 184432) | Active sludge microbial communities of municipal wastewater-treating anaerobic digesters from USA - AD_UKC085_MetaG (SPAdes) (version 2) | ecosystem: Engineered > Bioreactor > Anaerobic >... | reverse complement strand
CCGCATGGAAGGGCCATCGCTCAACGGATAAAAGGTACGCCGGGGATAACAGGCTTATCACGCCCAAGAGTTCACATCGACGGCGTGGTTTGGCACCTCGATGTCGGCTCATCGCATCCTGGGGCTGAATAAGGTCCCAAGGGTTTGGCTGTTCGCCAATTAAAGCGGTACGTGAGCTGGGTTCAGAACGTCGTGAGACAGTTCGGTCCCTATCTGTTGTGGGCGGAGGATATTTGCGAGGAGCTGTCCCTAGTACGAGAGGACCGGGATGGACGAACCGATGGTGTTCCAGTTGTCACGCCAGTGGCATCGCTGGGTAGCTAAGTTCGGAAGGGATAACCGCTGAAAGCATCTAAGTGGGAAGCCCACCTCAAGATAAGATATCCCTCCTGATGGAGACATCAGGACTGAAGACCCCTTGTAGACGACGAGGTTGATAGGTCAGGTGTGTAAGCACAGTAATGTGTTCAGCTAACTGATACTAATCGGTCGTGAGGCTTGACCATAATAATTATAATGACACTCGCCGACCCCCGATTCATGGGGGGAGGCGTTAGTGGAATTATCCCACATGCGAAGTCATGTGGGAATGAATGGAAAATGGTCTCATAATTTTAATTAATAACGCTCAATTTTCAATGAATATTACTAATACGGTATGCATTGTCACGCAATTATAGAGATATTTCGGTGGCTATCGCGAGGAGGTCACACCCGTTCCCATCCCGAACACGGAAGTTAAGCTCTTTCGCGCCGATGGTACTGCATGGGAGACTGTGTGGGAGAGTAGGTGCCGCCGGATTTAAAACCTGAAGCCCCGTCCAATCATTTGGACGGGGCTTTTTTTATCATCAGTAAATAAACGAAAAATCAATTGAATCGATTCGGGGCTTCAACGTCAGTGATAGCGATAAGCGGCAAAAAAGATTTTTAAATAGGGCATTTTACTGGCGGATGTTGAATTTTTCGAGCGCATCTTCTATGTTTTTTCTGCTGGCCTTTATCTTGTTGATAATTGCTCTTCCCGTTTCTTCCGGTAAATCTTTCTTTTCAATTTTCTGTTCCAGATCCTGGATCTGTTCGGAAAGCATGTTATAATCAACTTTCAGAGTGGTAACAAAATTTCTCATGTTTTCTATCAGCAGGTTGATATGTTCGGCCAGTTCTTTGAGGTCGTCCCCTTTTCTTAATTTGATGACCACACTGAGATCCCCCTGCGTTACCTGGGCAATCGATCTTTTCAAACGGTAAACGGGCCCCGCTACTTTATGTGTGATGAAGATGCTGGCGATGGAAAATACAACGATGATCAAGCCCAGTTTAGGCCAAATCGTGCTGTGCAGAAGAAGCATTGCTCTTGATGCTTCAGCCTTTTCAGCAAGCGGATAGTCAAAATATAACGTATAGATATAGGGAGAAAAAATCAATACGACAAAGATAAATGTGTAGAACAGCAGCAACAAAATGGTCAATAATATGTATTTTGCCTGAAATTTCTTTTCAATAAAATAGTTCCTGCGCTTTGGTAATTTCATGATCAATCAGCCTATTTTTTAATGTTATTCCTGGTCAGAGTTATCAGGGTTTTGTTATGATCTTTGGCGCGGGCTTTTAAAATATAATTTCCGTTGTCTAAAACATAACTTTCCGGAATCAAATCTTCGGCAAGCTGGTTACAAAAATTCTTCGTGAATACCGCACCGCCGTTTTCATCGGTACAATTACTAAAATTAATACTTTCTGGATATTTGCCGTTATCAACACTGTATAGTTCAAGATTATCTCTCGCGTGATCCAGCGTGCTTTCCGCGATGGCGATTCTTGCCTTGTTCAGGTAATTACTGTAGATTGTATAGGCAATGGCGACAAGTATTCCAAAAAGAATCATGGCCACCAGTAATTCAATTAACGTAAAACCTGAAGTATTTTTAGTGATGCGGAGAGGGAAAAAAGTTTTTTTCTTTTTAAATTTTTCCATTTTCGCTTCATCCCTGTTTTGCATAGCTTCAATGTACGACAAAAAACAAGTTTCCGTGAATGCGGAATATACTGTGAAAACTTTTGAAAAAGTATAAAGAAACAGACTATTTATGTCAAGCAATATTAGATTGACTATGAAGTCTTCAATTTTTGATTTAGAACTCAAAATAAAAATTGATTTGAGGCTCAATGATGATGCCGATATTTTCCAGCGTTTTTATTTTTGAGTCATCATAAATTAAATCTGTCATGGCGTTAAGAAAATCCGATATTTGATTATCATCTGGATCGGGGCGTTGTTCGGGTGCGTTAACCATAAGTTTTTTTGAGGCGGAGAGGTTGATTTTAATATTTTTCCAGAGAGTTGAATTTTCTGAATTCTGCTTTGAAGGTCTGATTTTGTCTGGTTCTAACGCATCCAAATTATTCAGCGAAGCATTATCCTTTTTTCCGTATGCGTCAAAATGACTGAGGTCTTGAAAGGTGTTAATTCCCGCAACAACATCCGTAAAAAGATCTTTCTCAATGACAAAAGGTTTCCAGTTAAAAATAAATCCGGAGGCTTTTACCGTTGAGGCCAGTGTTAAAAAGATAATCCCGATTACTGTACATAATATGATCTGAACAAAGTATTTCATCTCATTCTGGAATTAATCAAGGGGACCTTGATTGTTTTACCGTAAAAAAGGGGTTCGGAAATGTCCATCTCATTGATCTTGAGTAATTCTGACAATGTTGTTGAATTATTTTTCGCGATTATCGACAAATTCTCCCCTTCTTTTACTGTGTAAAGTTTAAAGGCTTTCTTCCGTGTTTGTGAGCGATCGCTTTCATCAACGGGAACGATAATTTTCTGACCAACAAAAACGATATCGTCCAGTTTCATATTATTTAACTTTAAAAGTGTTCCAATTTTTGTATGGACGCTGTTCGCTATGGAAAAAAGAGTATCGCCTCTTTTAATGATGTATTCTGTCGTGGCAATTTTGAAATCACTCTCAGGTTCTTTGCCGTTTTCTCCAAAATAATCTTTTATAGAGTCTGCTATCGCTATGGCCAGATCTTTTTGAAAACTGTGTTTCTTCAACAGACGTTCTTCGTGCGAGTTGGATATAAAAGCCGTTTCAATCAAAACCGCCGGAATATCAGGCAGCTTTAGAACACGGAAGGGGGCCTCCTGCACAGTCTCGAATTTCAGGCAATTCACCGAATTGAGCTGTTTCATTAAAAATCCGGCATAGATTTTAGATAAATTAATCGTGTCCGTTTGAAACATGTTCATAAGGATTTGATTGGATTCATTATTGCCTTCGCTGTCGGGAACGCCACCCAGGATATCGGCCAGATTTTCATTTCTGGCCAGCAGTTTCGCGGCTTCATTGCTCGCGGCACCGGTGGAAAGACAATACACGGAAGCGCCTTTGGCGCTGCGGCTTCTTTCCGCGTCTGCATGAACACTGATAAAGAGGGCGGCTCCCAATTTCTTTGCTTTTTGCAGACGTTTTGTGAAAGAAACGTAATAATCGCCTTCCCGTGTTAAAACAGCGCGGTAACCGGACATTTTGTTGATAACCTTCTTCATTTCACGACTGATGGCCAGCACAATATCCTTTTCATAGGTTCCGTTTTTTCCAACAGCGCCCGGATCATCACCGCCGTGTCCGGGATCAATGACGATAATTTTCTTTTTTTTCAGTTCCGGTATTCTCTCCGGTATCTTTTCTTCCGAAACAATTTGTTCCAGGAAAATATCAATCACAACCCGGTCGGGTTTATCCTGAAATTTCTTTAATTTGAAAATTTCAACTCTGTGGTGTTTGGCAAGCATAAACTTTACCAGGATCATATCGTCGTCCAGGCTGTAGAAATTGATTTTCTTGATGCCGGGTTTATTAATGTGCATTTGGGAAGGAATGGACTTGTTCAGAGATGACTGCTTAAAGTTCACAATAAGAAGATTGTCTCCTTCTTTAAAATCATAGTCAGGCGTTCCATCGACGTCCAGAACAATTCTGGTATGGTCAGGCGCCGTCCAGTGACGCACATTCAATATTTCTGTCCCTGCGTAACAATGGGTGGAAGTCATGAACACAATGAAAAATATCAGGACAGACGTCATGATTTTGAAAATATTTATCTCTCTTAAAATCATGTTTTATTAATAACAAATTTGCCGCATAACTGCAACTGTTAGGTAGAAAAGATATTGACAAGCTTCTAATATAGTGTCATTTTCTCCTCAAAAAGTTATGCCAATCCGCTTTTTGGGATTAAGTTTATTGACACAGCCTGCTTCGGTGAAGGCCCGGGTGGTGGACTTCTTCAACATATGATTTGTGTGCCTGCGGAGCCTCTTCCCGCCGCGTTATCCTTTGAAATCGGAATGGTATTAAAAAAGATTGAGCATATTGATGCAGGAAAATATTTTTAAAAAAGCTTTGTTGAATCCGGATCAGTTTCCGGTGACCTGGGAACTGGTGCCGGGTCGGGGGGCCTGGGAAGCGGCGCAGGACAAGGCCATCGCTCTGGCTGGACAGGCCGCAACGGGAGGAAAGATTTCCGCGTTGACGTTGACGGACAATCCCGGCGGTACGCCGGCGATGTCCGCTGATTACATGGGCGGTGAGATTGTGAAACTGGGTATTGAACCGCTTGTTCATGTCACCTGCAAGGATAAAAACCGCAATCAGCTGGAAAGTCAGCTCTACGCTATGGATCGCTCCGGTGTCCGGAATATTCTGGTGATGAGCGGCGATTATCCCGTGTCCGGTTTTCAGGGAAGACCGGCGCCGGTCTTTGATCTGGATCCGGTTCATGTCCTGCAACTGATCTCGGCGATGAACCGGGGCTTGGAATATCCGGGAATGAAGGGTGTCATCCGTCACCAACCGAGCGACTTTTTTGCCGGAGCGGTTGTTTCTCCTTTCAAAGCCACCGAGGCGGAACAGATGGCTCAGTATTACAAACTGAAAAAGAAAATCGCCGCCGGCGCGCAATTCGTCATCACCCAGCTCGGATATGACGCCCGCAAATTTCATGAAGTCCTTCTGTTCATGAAGCAAAATAATTTGAACGTTCCGTTGGTGGGTAATATTTACATTCTTCCATACGGCGCGGCCAGAATGATGAATCACAATGAACTGCCCGGCTCGGTCGTTACGGACAAACTGCTTGCGGAAATTGACCGGGAAAGAAACGATCCTGATAAGGGAGCAACAGCAAGAACTCTGCGTGCCGCGAGAATGTACGCGATCCTGAAAGGGATGGGTTTCAGTGGCGTGCATATCGGCGGTCACAACATCCAGTATGAACAGGTGGAAAAGATCATTGCTCAGGGAGAAGAGCTGGTTGCGCAATGGCCTGATCTGATCCGATATTTTGATTTTCCGATGGAGAAGGGTTTTTATTACTATGAACGCGATACGGCGACAGGCTTGAACAAAGGCAATCCCGTGGAAAGAAAAAACAGGCCGCCGGACGTGAAGGTGGAGAGCATCCATGGTTTCTCGAACTTCTTTCATCACCTGATGTTTGAACCGGATAAAAAATTATATGGTTTGATGAAAGGCTTATGTGCCAGGGTTACCGGCACCAAAACGGAAGCTTTATTTCACAAGCTGGAACACCTGAGCAAGGTGATATTGTATGACTGCAGGGATTGCGGCGACTGCGCTCTGATCGATCTGGCTTATGTCTGCCCGATGTCGCAGTGCCCGAAAAATCAGCGCAACGGAGCCTGTGGCGGCAGTTTAAATGGATGGTGCGAAGTCTATCCGGGCAAGCGGCACTGTGTATATGTCCGCGCCTATGTCAGGTTAAAAAAACAAAACGAAGAGGCCAACCTGGAAAAAAATCTCATTCCTCCCTGTAACTGGGATCTTTACCAGACATCGTCGTGGATAAATTTCTATCTGGGCAAGGACCATCAGGCTCAAAAACGAGAGGTGTTAAAATGAAAGTACTGGTCATCAACAGCGGCAGTTCTTCGCTTAAGTACGAGCTTTTCGATCTTGATACGGAAGCTTCTCTGATGAGCGGCGCCGTTTCCCGCATCGGTCTGGATGGAGCGCAACATCATTGTGCCTGCGGCGACAATGAAAGCTCCCAAAATATAGAAGCGCCGGATCACAGCACCGCACTGGTTTTTATTCTGAAAGCGCTCACAGACATTGAACACGCGCCCATTAAGAAACTTTCTGAAATCGGCGCGGTGGCGCATAGAATCGGTCACGGCGGAATGCTTTATCGCGGTCCGGTGGTGATTGATCAAAACGTCATTGACGAAATCCGGCGGCTCATCCCGCTGATGCCGCTGCATCATCCCGCCATGCTTACCGGTATTGAAGCCTGTCGAAAAGTTTTGCCGGACATTCCGCATGTGGCCGTTTTTGACACGTCCTTTCACAGCAAGATTCCGGAAGAAGCGGCTATTTACGGTCTTCCCCATGAAATTTCCGGGAAGGGTATCAGAAAGTTCGGCTTCCACGGCAATTCTCATGAATATGTCGCGCTGAAGGCCGCCGAGTATCTGGAGACGCCGCTCAGAAGGCTGAATATCATTTCCTGCCATCTGGGTAACGGCGCCAGTGTATGCGCCATCCAGCGGGGACATTCCATTGATACCAGCATGGGATTCAGTCCGCTGGAAGGGCTGATCATGGGGACACGTGTCGGTGACCTTGACCCCGGAATCATTCCTTATCTGATGCGTGAACAGAAACTGAGCATTGACGAACTGGATCAAATGCTGAACAACAAAAGTGGACTGCTGGGTATTTCCGGCGTCAGTTCCGACATGCGGGAACTGATTGCCGCCGCAGAGAATAACAACGCCCGTGCTCTCCTGGCCATCAAGGCGTTTTGCTACCGCATCAAAAAATATATCGGAGCGTATCACGGCATTCTGGGAGGAACGGACGCGCTTATTTTTACAGGCGGCATCGGGGAAAACAGTCGCGGCATACGCGTCCGTTGCATACAGGGGCTGGAAAAAATCGGTTTTGCCGCGGACGTGGTGCGTAATGAACGGTGCAGAGTGAGTGATGCCAGTCCGGTCTGCGAAATCAGTGCGCGTTACTCGAATGTTCATATTCTGGTTATCGCAACGGATGAAGAACTGATGATTGCCCGGCAGTGCGCCCGGGCGCTGGATTACAAAAAATCCATCAAACATGATGTGTTGGCTACGGACAAAAGACCGATTCGCATTTCTGTTTCGGTGCGCCATGCGCATCTGAGCACAACGGACGTGGAAACGCTTTTCGGGCCGGGACACAGGCTGACGGCGAAATCCCCTCTTTACATCGACAGCGAATTTGCCGCCAATGAAACCGTCAATCTTGTCGGTCCGCGCGGCAGAGTCAATAACGTCCGAATCATCGGACCGGAACGAGCCAGAACGCAGGTGGAAATATCGCGTACCGAAGAATTTCAACTGGGTATCAACGCGCCCATCCGCGAATCGGGAGACCTAGAGGGTTCTCCCGGAATTATTCTGGAGGGACCTGCCGGGCGTGTCGAACTTCCGGAAGGTGTCATATGCGCGATGCGGCATATCCACATGACACCGGAAGACGCCGAAAATTACGGCGTGAAGGACAAAGACATCGTCATGGTGAGCATTGAAGGAGAGCGTGAGCTTATTTTCGGCGACGTTCTGGTCCGCGTCAAGCCAAACTATAAACTGGAAATGCATATCGACACGGATGAAGCCAACGCGGCCGAAATGCCGCCGGTTTCCCAGGGTTATCTGGTGCGTATCGAATCGCGCAACAGATAATCAAAATATCATAGAAGAGAGGCTGAAAATAAACCAGCCCCGCAAAGGAATAAAATGCGGGGCTGTCATTTTATATTCAGTTTTTTTTGAGTTATCGCGTTCTCAACTTTTCCGGACGGAACCGTAAAAAAAGAAGTGATGAGAGAAGAATCCCGATCATGACGAATGGCAGGCAGCCGGAAATCAGCAATGCCGCAAAACCGATTAAAGGGTACAGTGCCAACTGTACCGCGATTTTTAACAGAGGTTTGTCCTGAATGTATTTTGCGGCAAGGGGGCCATTTTGATAATACCAGACGACAAACTGTCGCCCCCGGGCATGGGTCAATAAATACCGGTCGCGGAATTGACGCAGAATTTTCACCTGGCCGGCCAGCGGCGATCCGAACGCCGCCGTGGCAATAAAACACGGGCCGTCATCAACGCTTTCATGCACATACCGCGTGGTTACGCTGAAGGTATCGGATACGCCGGCAATGGTCAACGTGGCATCCGTTGTCGTTTCGAAATCACCGGAGGAGACCACCCGAACCGTTACTGTATCGCCGTTATTCACTTCGCCGTCCTCACTGGTGTAATCACCGTCGTTGATGGAATAGGTGCCGCCGGTGATGGAGACCGGAGCAGCCGCATGTATCCCGGATACGGTGATCGTGTTGGACGTATAGGTCGTGTTCAACGCTGCATGCGTTTGATCGGTAAAGGTGAACGGATCCGGCGGGGTGTCCGGCTTGGTGGTGACGCTGAATGTGTCGGAAAAACCGCCAATCGTTAGTGTTGCATCCGTTTTCGTGAAATAGCTCGCCGATGAGGTTTGCCGGACTGTTACGATATCCCCGTTATCCACCAAGCCATGATTACTGGTGTAATCTCCACCGTTAATGGAGTAGGTCCCGCCGATGATAGAAATCGATACGGCTGTGCATTGTCCCGGTTCAGCAGTACAGGATACGGTGATTGCATTCGATGTGATGGTCGTATTTAATTCTACATTGGTCTGATCCGTGAAGGAGAACATCACCGTGGTGACACTGAAGGTGTCGGAGACACCTCCGATGGTGAGTGTTGTATCTGTTTTTGTCGCGAAGTTTTCTGATGAAGTTTGCCTCACGTTTACCGTATCCCCATTATTGACTGTTCCATTTGCGGTTGTGTAGTCACCCCCATTGATGGAGTAGGCCCCGCCTGTAATGGAAACGGGAGCTGCCGTATCAATGCCGGTTACAGTAATGGCGTTGGAAGTAACCACTGTGCTCACGGCCACGCGTGTCTGGTCGGTAAAGATGAATGTTTCGGGTGTGGTGTCAGCAAAAAGCATGTTACAGTAAAAAAAGCTGTAAAACAATGCCATCAAAATCATGATCCCTTTCTTCATCCGCATATTTCTCCTTTTGTGTTCTCATATTTTCTACTTTAAGGTGCTATCCTTGCGTTAAATTCCCGATAAAACTCCTTCTAAGCATCATGTTGTCCATAAAAGAGCTCATGAGTTTTGTCATAACGGCTCAAACTGAAAAATACGGTAATCAAAACGGTATTGATGTCCCGAGGATTCCAGACTTCTGGTCCATAACTGCATGATCGAATGAACAAACCCACCGGGAAAAAGATGGAAATTCTGGGCGGTGGTTCCCCTTGTTTTCAGTTCTGTAGCGCTCAAATTACAACCGAGTGCCCAGTCACCCCCATCCGTTCCCGGCGCTTCAAAATAAATCGGTCCCGTTTGTGTGTAACTGCCGAGGGGATTAAGCGTGGTGTATGATTCTCCGACATAAAAACGACCGCCGGTGAGCGCTGGCGTTGCACCGGATGCATTAATATACAGATTAAGTTTTGTGTCGGTATCATCACTGATGATTTTAAGAATGGCGTCGCTGTCGTTGCAATTGAGATTGGATATCATAATCCTTCCGGCGAAGGCATTAGTTCCGGCAAAAATGTAAGCGGAACCGGAGTCACCGGACGTAACACTTCCTGTTTTTAAAACGATTACTTTATGAATGACCGGGACGGTGGCACGGACCGTATAGTCCGCTCCTGATGCGTCCACACTCACAGAAGGATTGGTGCCGTCATATGCATGGACCAGATTGGGGTAGGGATCGGTCAGCGGATTGGATTTCTGAAATTCTCTGCCGGCCTCACTGCCTTCGGCAAGCGCGGTCGCGTCAACACCTTCTACCTTTTTGACCTGATAATGACCGGTTTTATTGACGGGTATGACGGCGATACCGTTTGCATCGGTGACGCCGGTTAATACTTTATCTCCGGACTTCTGAATGGAAACAGTCATTCCGTCGACGGGGTAAGCAACGTCTGAACCTTCCAGCGCCAACTGAACCCTGACCGTGGAATGAATAGAGGAATGTGACCCTCCCCCACTGCTGCCGCAGCCGGCATAGAACAGAGAGCCAACCAAAAGAATTAATAAGATTATCCCTGGTGACAAACAGCTCTTTTTCATAGAATCTTCCTCCTCGATATATTGGTTGGGAATAATAATGGTCTAAGTTTTGTGAACTATAGAAACATCGGCCTTTTCTGTCAATAAAATAATAATATTTGATCCTGTCATTGACGAAATGAGCAAAATGATAATCGTCTGCCTTGTAGAGAAGTTGCCAGCGGGCGTCAGGTGTCGTTTTAATCATCGACGTCATCGGATAAGAATATTTAAACAGCAATCTTGAAATTGACAGCGATAAGGCGTTGATGTACAAAAGAATCAACAATTTCCTAAAGGCGAATGAATTTGGCTATTCTAAAACGTACCCATATCATGATTCTTTTATCTGCGATTGCCGTCGTTTGTCTTTTTGCGTCTGCCTGGTTTTACGTTGCTCACAGACTATCCAATCTGGAGACATTCCGTGAAACCATTACAAAGATCGCGGCGGAAAAAATCAATCGTGATATTCAATTCGAAAGCGGAAAAGCGAACCTTTCTTTTCGTGACGGGCTTGATTTGCAATTCAGCAACATCATCATCACGGAAAAGGACCGTTCGGCTGTTTTCGCGAGCGCCCAAAAGGCTTTTTTCCGGGTGAAAATCCTTCCCCTTCTGGTCAATAACGTTATTTTTAAAGAGGCTGTTCTGGATGAGCCCCGTCTGCTATTGAAACGTGACCGGCAGGGGGTACTGAATATTGCCGATTTACTGGAAAAAGAAAAGGAAAAGACCGGTATTGAATTTAAAAAGTTAATCATCAACAAAGGATTCGTGAGCTTTCTTGATCAGTCGGTGAACGAGCAGGGTTTGCTCACCTCCCTGGAGGATGTTCATGGCATCGTAGATTTCCTTTTCGGGAGAGATACGTCCCGTTTCCGTTTGAATGCTTCTCTCGTTGAGAACAGGAATAAGGCCGGCATCCGCCTGGACGGCAGTTATCAGGCTGCCCAGGAGGGGAAACCGTTTTCTGACAGTGTGATAGACGTCTCTTTTGATCTCCAGGGAATGGATTTGAAACATTATAATGCCTATTGGAAGCATTATACCCCTCTGACGCAATTAGACGGAAAGCTGGCTGCGCGGATAAAAGTCGCGGGAAAATTATCTGATTTTGAATCACAAGGTGTTGTGACCTTACAGGATGCCGTCATTGTGTATCCGGAGGTTTTTCGAAGTCATCTCCGGCCCCGGAAAGTTTTCGTTGATTACGCCATCAATTGGTCTGCCGGCAATCTGAAACTGGATATTGCCCGTTTGACGGTTGATCGTTTTGAGGCAAAGGGCAACTTTGCCATTCAGGGCATGGATACGCAGGACCCCCTGTTTAAGGCAGATGCCGTCACCTCGGTTTTTGCTCTGAAAGATGTCCGGTCTTATATTCCGTGGAAAATTATTCATCGGGATGTGGGAAACTATATCGAGACGCATGTTAAAGACGGTCACTTTCGGCTGGTGGAAGGAAGATTCAACGGGCGGAAAAACCAGTTGGCCGATATGAGCAAAAAAGAAAGTGCCTCCGTCGTGTACGTCCGGGCGGAAGTGAACAAAGGCGTTTTCGAGGCGCATCACAAAGCACCGGTTTTTCACAATATCAGCGGCATCATGGAAATGAAAAACAGGGTGTTTGCGCTGAAAAAAATGAAAGGGATTTTTGGTGCGTCACCCTGCACACTGGATGGTTACATTTCCGATTACGCGCTGCCAACGCCGAATATCTATACCGCCGAGATGGACATGCAGCCGGAACGTGAGGAAATTTTGTGGCTCATCGGAAAGGAAAAATTCAGAGCTCTTCATTTTAAAGGCCCTTCTTCTCTTCATCTTTCCGGCAAAGGTCCGACAGACCAATACCGGATCAGCGCCAACTGGAATTTAACCGATGCCGCATACGCTTATCCTGACGTTATGGAAAAGCCGGCAAAAAGAAACAACAATTTTAAAGCGGAAATCATTTTGAATGATGATGCCGTGAATTTCTCTTCATTTCATTATGATTTACCGCCTGCCCATATATCCGGATCGGCTATGTTTCGATACGCCGGGGGCATTCCCGTATCTGTGCAGGTTAAGTCCGGGTCTTTTAATATTCAAAGGGCAACGTCCATTCTCCCGGTGTTACGGGATTACCATCCCGCAGGCAACTGTTCGCTTGATTTTGCCGGAAAGGGCGATCTGAACGATCCCGCGTCCATGCATTGGCGTGGAAATATTGCGCTCGACGATGTCTCTCTGAACCTTCCGTTTGCCGTCAAAACAATCAAAGGCTTGACAGGGAAGGTCGTTTTCGACGGCAACAAAATGGAAACGTCGCCGTTAAAAGTTCAAATCGGAGAAAGCGCTGTCGAAGGCAGGCTCAGCATTGATGATTTTCATGATCTGAAACTCAACTGTCAATTCAGTTCAGATTTGCTGCGAACCGCCGATTTAGGATTGATCAGCCCGGAAGGTGCCGTGAACGTCACCAGCGTGGAGGGCAAAATCGCCGTCGCCGATGAAATGATCAGTGTGGAAAAGCTGTCTTTCGGTCTGGGAGAATCAAAATTCAATCTTTCCGGAACTGCCAGCGATTGGGACCGGCCGAAAATCACGCTGTCGCTGATCTCTCCTTACATAAATTACGATGATATTGCCCGCCTGCTGGCGCTGGATTATGAAAAACAAAAAGATGCTGCGTCTGTCGATTGGCAGGTCGATGCCAGTGTGCTGGCGGATGCCGGAAAATTCAACGGCGTTGATTTCAAAAATCTCCGTACCGGACTGAAATACGCGCAAAATGTCGTTGATGTTGAACAACTGGAAGCGGATTTTTTTGACGGAAAAATCAAGGCAAAGGGCAAGATAGACATCAAGCCGGATGGTCAGAATCATTACGCGGCCAATATGGCGGTGGAAAAAATTTCACTGGATAAACTCCAGCGGTATCTCGATTTGGGAGGCAGGATGTTGACCGGCAAACTATCACTGAAAAGTGACATCACCGCTGCAGGTCGCAGCGCGGATGATTTCAAAAAAACACTGGCGGGAACCGTGCATTTCAAAGCGGAAAAAGGGGTATTAAAAAAATTTTCCGTCCTGTCCAAGATATTCTCCCTGCTCAATATTTATCAGTTATTCAAGCTGCAACTGCCGGATATGGCCAAGGATGGCATGCCTTATAATCAGATCACCGCGCATACGTCTTTGAAAAAAGGCGTCATCTCGTCCGAAGATTTTTTCATTGACAGCGATGCCATGAAAATATCGATCGCCGGTAAAATTGATTTTTTGAAGAAGAGGGTTGATTATATTGCCGGTGTACATCCCCTGCAGACCATCGATCGCATCGCGGCAAAGATTCCCATCGCCGGCTGGCTGATTACGGACGAAAAAGGGAATCTGATTACGGTTGATTTCAAGGTTGACGGAACCTGGGATAATCCCAATGTCAGCCCCATACCGGCTAAGTCCATCGCTAAAGGAACGCTGGAGATGTTCAAACGCATTTTAAACTGGCCGGAAAAGCTTTTTACCGATACGGGCGAGGTGCTCTTTGGCCGCTGAATGATTTTTTCTTGTTGGGCTCGAATTGCAGGAGCCAATCAACAAAGTTATTTTCGCAGTGTTTTTTCATCAAACTTGAAACGCAATTTCAGATACGGTCCGTCTCCGTTGTAACTATCTCCGGCCAGGTCTTGATCGAAACGGTCGAAAGAGTAACCTGCAGACAACCACAACTGATCGATCAGGCGGTAGCCGAGTTCGATGGAACCGCCATGCAGACGAGTATCGGTCAAATGGGAAGTCAGTAAGCGGTATTCCGCTCCAATATCGAACCGGTCGTTCAAATCATAAATTATTCTGGCCGCGTACAGGTCGGTATAGGACGAGAAACAGTCATCCTTCTCCAGTTTACCGGCATATTTACCCATGAACTGTAAATCCTGGTTAATCTGATACAGACCTTCCGTGGATATAATAAAAGCATTGGTCGTGTTGCTGGGCTTCGCAGACGACTGTTTGCTGTATTTATATTCGATTTTACTCAAAGCATTAAATCTGTCGTTGTCCAGAGGCCGGTAGGCAATCCCCGCCATCAAACGGGACGTATGGTCTTCTGCCGAAACCCCGCCCTGTTCCAGGAAATATCTTTCTCTTAAAAGCAGGGTATAATCGGGATTGATCTTGTAAGCCATGGCCATTTCCGCCAGATAGGAGTCTTTACCGTCATCGGTCATTTCGTGGCGATGTTCGGCCCTGCCGGTCAATTTCACATCTTTTTTGGGTAAATATTCCACACCTGCAGACACTGCATAAGCATCCGGTTCATTCTCGTTTTTTTCACCGCTTAACGTGCTCAGGTACTCGGCGGTGAGATTGGCCGTTACACCATCCGCAATATGGTATTTATTTTTTAAACCCACTACCTGCTGATTACGCGACCCCGCGGAGCTATCTGCCAGACGGTATTCGTTAAACACGGTTGTGTTCTTCAGAATCTCAGATTCAGCGCCGATCAGGGTTCTGGTCTGCTTGCTGTCCTGATATTTTGCATATTCTTCCCTGACGTATAAGCGGGTTTGCTGATTAAACTTGTAATTGAGTCCGCCCTGAGTCAGGGATAATGCATCTTCACCCACATCCTGTTTATGGCTGAGGGACAGAGACAGGTTAGGCAGAATTTCTCTTTCCAATGCCAGTTTGATGTACGTCGCCTTATCCGGTGTCTCATACGAATTGAGGAAGGGGACTCCGTTGAGCAGTCCACCCGGTGTATAGGGGGTCTGGGCCGGTGTTTTGGTCAGATTGTCAGACTCCTCATGAGATACTTCGAGACCGATGGTTGTTTTCTTGAATTTCTTGGTAACGTCCGCGGAAGCCAAAGTACGCGATGTATTATTAATCCTGTCATCTTCGTCCAGATATTTTACCTTCAAGGTAAGACCGGGCTGGATTTCATAAGCGGCATCCAGACCCCATTTTTCCGTGCCGCGCACCGCGTCGGTGGCCGAAGGATTTCCAAAGTAATCGCTTAATGTCTGATAATAACCGTTAAGAGATAGTTTATCCAGCGGACGACTCTTTACATCGACAAACCAGCCTTCACCGGTTTTAGAAACAAAGTCACTGTTGATATCAAACAATCCACGGGTATTGGCATATTCCGCCTTGAGCGTCGTCTTGAGCGGCAGATGAAGCGTTAAATCTGTTCCCATCAGATGCGAGTTTTTTATGGCGTTTTCCTCGACAATACCGGTTGCGCCGATCTCCAGCATTTTATTGGGTTTATAAGCGCCGCGACCGCCATAGATGAAATACTTATCGCCTTCGCCAATGCCTTCATAGGTGGCAACAATATAAAGCGGATTGCCATCAGCGTCATGACTGGGGATCGGTTCTTTAAACAGAAGGGTTCCCAGACCGTAATCGATTTCGTAGTCCGACCCTCTTGACTGAGGTGCTTTATGGATGATGCGGTCAGGTTGCAGGCGATCGCGTGTTTCAACAACGATGCGTTCCGAACCGTCAATAATCTGATTACTGTTTAAATAGTATAATCCGGAAATTCCTTTGCCGGGAATGGTATCGACAACCTGGCTCTGATCCGTATGCGTGCCGAACGAACGCAGCTTGAATTGATCCGTATTGACTTCGACCTTCAGCCCGTTGAAGGATCGCGAATAAGCGCTTAATTTGGTTTCCGTCAGATCGGTGCGGTAATCGCCATACAGCAGGTAAGATTTATTCTTCTCCAGTTTGACATACAGATTTTCACGGGACAGGGCTTCGTATCCTGTTTTGCTTTCATCGCCGTAAGCCGGGTACTTGTCTTCCGAATCCAGGCGGGTATCCGATTCGCGGAAAAGTTCATCCGTGTGTTGCTTGTTGGAATCATAAGCGGCAGTCAGAACAAAGTCTTTATAAATGTTGCCCTTCATAAAGAAAGCGCCCCGTCCGTCCAGATACGTTCCTTCGTCAAAGAAGGTTCTATCTTTCAGGTATCTTAAATCACCGGATGAACGACCGTGTCCGAGAACAATTTCTCCGAGGCCGACCAGGAACAGGGGTCTTTGATTGGGCACAAAATAGATGTCCGCTTCAGCCTTCAATTCACTGGCCTGAGCATAAATTTTGGCTTCTCCGGTTTCCCGCGGAGCGATGATGGTGAAATGAGCAATGCCTTTTTGACAAAGAATCTGGTGACCGTCGTTTGCCGGGTCGGCATCCTTTTCCAGAATTTCGCCGGATGAAACGCCAACGGAAACCGTCGGGAAATCGGCTACCGCCTGACCTTTATTGTCTTCTACGGAAACCGTGACATTGATCCGGGATTCACCGTCTGCCATCGCTTCCTTGCGGTCGGGCTTAACGGCCAGACGCTGCGGTTGCCCCGATACCGACACACGGATTTGTTTTTCCGCCCGAACAATGCCGAATAAATCTTTTACAACGGCCTTAATCAGGTTTTCTTCACCGCGTTTCAGTTTGATGTCAATAAATTCATAAACTTCTACTTTTCCCTTCTTGTTTGTTGCCTTTGTTCCTACATGGTCATCACTGACTTCGTCACCGTTGACCGTCAATTTCAGGACGGTGTCCATCGGGAATTTGACCAGAACGCGAATGCTGTCGCGCGTGGTTGAGGATTGATCCAGAGGCTTCAAAAATTCCAGTTCCGGTGTCATCAGCAATATCTGTTCAGACAGTTGTTTTTCCTGCGCAGAGCTGCCCATCATGCCGGCAGCGTCCCTTGCTGTTTGGGTATTGTCCGCTGCGTTTGAAGCCTGCTGTTCTTCACCTTTTATTTCCGGTTGTGACGACGAAGGCGCATCCGAACCTTCATACGAAACTTCACTGTCGGCAAAGAAGGTTTCTGCCAAATTTGCAGTGTTCGAAGAGGCGGCGACTTCATCGGTAACATTGACCGATGTATTGTTGTCGTTTTTCTGCTCAGCCGGTGTCTTCACCGGGGTATTTTCGCTTGACGGTCCATCTTGGATCGCCTGTTCCTGCTTTTCAGTTACGGGCGGCGCTTGTTCTTTATTTTCTTTCGCCGGCAGATTGTTTTCTGCTGCCGGCTCGGATTTCTTTTGAACTTCTTGCGGTTTTATTTCTTCCTCTTTCTTGTCCAGAGCGAAGTTGGCTTTGAACAGACCGCCAGGCGTCATATCCACAAACTGGGAAGTGCCGCTGCGCATAAACCGGTTGGTGCCCGGTTTGGGGATAAGATTCTTCGGGAGACTGGTTTCATCCAGACGCAGCACATGCGTCCCGGCAGGGATTCCGGAAATGGAGAACTTGCCGGCTTTGTCGGTGATCACCCGTGTTCCGTCTTCAAGATAAAGCGCCACGTTGCCGATTCCGGAATCTTTTTGAACTGCACCGTTTCCATCCCGATCAATGAACACACGCCCGATAATCGTGCCCCTGGTGGTGAACACACCTTCCGTGATCTTGATCTTGAAGGATGCCTTATTGGATACAACCGTCTTGCCGAGGCTTATCCCTGACGCCGATACGTAGTTGATTGCTTCTCCGGTTTGCGTATCCGGTCCTACAACCGCACGATAGTTGATCGTGAAGGAGGAGTTCGCACCCAGGTCAGCCACTTTCCAGGCCAGTGTACGCTTGCCCTTGGCCTCAGGATCTTCTGTATCCTTTTCATCAAATTGAGACGATTTCCTGATGTACGTAATGCCGTGAGGCATGATGTCTGTTACCACAATACTCTTGACAGGTGCCTCGCCATTGGTGGTTACGGTCAGCGTATAAATAATGATATCACCGATGGAGGCCGTGGTTTTATTGGCCGTCTTCGTAATCGTCAAACGTCCCGGTGGCGGATCAACCGGCACATCACTGATGAGAGCCGGATCACCGATCCGCAAGGAGAATTTTCCGCCGCGGGAGCCGTCACCGATGGTGAATCCTTCCGGAAGATCCGGATCGGGCACAACGGACGGGAAGGTGTAACCGGCGGGCGGCGCCGTTTGAAAACAGTAATCTCCGGCCGGAACGAGCGGAAAGGCAAACCTTCCGTCATCGCCTGTCGCTTCAGCCGGATTGACCTGTCCGGGCGGCAAAGAAGGCCAGCTTTCCAAATCGCAGGTGCCTGTTTCATGGTTCCAGTTTCTCAAGGTCACAATGGCGCCGGAAACCGGATTCCCGTTTATCGAATTAAAGACAATACCTGATGGATCAATCAGTGCCATTGCCACATGGACGGGAGCGGCATCCAGATTATCGGTATAGGTAACCTCTATGCGGGAATTCGGTTCAACGGTCAGTTTGCCGTCTGAACCGGTCGAGGCTTCCAGCGTGCTGGGTATGCTGGTGCGGAAGATTCCCGTATCCGGTCCCGTTTCCAACAGGATAATGGTTTCTGAATCACCGGTGGCGGGATTTGTGAGAACCACCGTCACTTTGTCAATGACACCGGGATCAAGATTCTGATCCGCGTCTTTAACCTGAATGTTGATTTTATCGCCGCTCATGTAGCCGTAGGCCGGCTGCCAGTTGGCATCGAAGAATCCCACTTCTCCCGGGGTTCGGGGCGTGATCATCTTGGTCACTGTGGAGGACAGCTCGCTTACGGCAGTGGCGGTGACAGAAGCCGTATTGGAAACAGCCGTGCCACTGAAATCAATGTCCACCTTGGCATTCAGATGAACGGTAACGATCGCACCCGGTTCAAGGGAGGCTACCGACCAGTTGACCAGGTTATTTTGTCCCGTGCCGCCGTTATCAGCACTTACAAAGCTGATTCCCGTGGGCAGGGCGTCACGAATCATGATATTGGATACGGACACCTCACCGGCATTTTTAATTTCAATGGCAAATGCCAGCGGATTTCCCGGTCGAGCGACGGGGGTTGTTACAATTTTTTGAATCGCCAACAGCGGTGTGCCGACCGGAACCGTAGCTGAGGCGGTTTTCCCCCCGGCTTCCACCGATGTAACCGAAGCCGTATTGGTAATATCCTTGCCCGCAGTTCCTGTTGCATTGACGGCGGCGGTCAGATGAACGGTTCTTGTTGCTCCGGGTAACAGATCCCCTATCATCCATCTTACCGTGCCCGCGTTAAAGGTTGAAGCGACGTCGGTGCTGACAAAGGTCATTCCGGCCGGAAGCGGATCCTCCATGACGATTCCTGTAACCTTGACTGCGCCGTTGTTGGTTACGGTAAAAGTATAGACGACCTGTGCGCCGGGGGCGACTTTGCCCTGCTGCGCGCTCTTTGTAAACTGCAAGGATGCGTTAGCCGGCAGGTTGACTTGAAGCGAAGCGGAGGCGGAGGCGAGAGAACCGGCATTGTCGGTGGAAATGACGCCGGTATTGTTTGTGTAGGTTCCTGCTGCCGTTGCCGTGACCGGTACGGTTATGGCACAGCTACCGGATACCGGGATTGTTCCTCCCGCAAGCGTCAGGGCGTTTCCGCCGTTGGTCAGCGTTAATGTGCCGCCGCAGGTGTTTGTGGCACTGCCCAGGGCCGAAGCGGTGTTGATCATGTTTGCAGGGTAGGCATCCGAAAAAGCCACTCCGGTGATCGTTGTCGTGTTGGGATTGCTCAACGTAATGGTCATGATCGAGACATCGTTGACATTGATGGTGCCCGGATTGAACCCCTTGGTCGCCGTCGGTGAGGTGAACACCGTCAGTGTGCCTGCTGCTGCCGCGACAGTTCCCGCATTGGTTGTGGCAATGGGCCCTGTGCTGTTGGCGTAGATGCCTGCTGCCGTTGCCGTGACCGGCGTCACAATGGAGCAGCTACCCGCAGCCGGAATGACACCTCCGCTCAGGATCAGTGAACTGCCGCCTGCCGTCATGGTGACCGTACCGCCGCAGGTATTGGTTGTCGGCGCCGCCGCGGTATTCTTCATGTTAGCGGAAGGATAATTATCCGTAAAAGCCACTCCGGTGATGGCTGTCGCATTGGGATTGGTCAGTGTGATGGTCATATCCGACGTCCCGTTCGTCGCGATCGTTGCGGGAGTGAAATTCTTTGTTGCTGTTGGCGTGGTCAATGCCTCAACGACCACCGGAATCAGCAGTTCATTGGAAAGTACCGGTACCGTTTGAACGCTGATAATAGAAGAAATATTTCTGATGATATCTCCGTTGGCCGCGATGGGAGAAACCGTTACGCTGAACTTGACCGTACCGGACGTGCCCGGTTGAACCGTGCCCAGCGGCCATGTGATGGTGCGACCTGTAATGCTTCCCCCTCCGGTAATAGACCCGATAACCAGAGCCGTTTCCAGGGGAAGTTCATTGCTGATCACAACATTGTCTGCGGCAATATTGCCGATGTTACTGTAGCTGATCGTGTATTCAATAACGCCTGCCGGCGTTGTGCTGGTGACCGAAGCCGTATCCACAATGACCAGGTTCGGCGCCGAGCCGACACTCGTTGTGAGCGATGCCGAGTCGCTGGCCCCATTCGTGGAAACAGCGCTGGCGGAAAAAGGAAGCACTGTGCCCGCCGGCGTGCCCCCCACCGGTGTCGTGGTGACGGTCAGGGTCAAGCTGCCCCCGGAGAGAATGTCACCCAGATTCCAGTTGACGGCAGGAGGTGATGATACACCACCGTTGGAAGCGCCTAAAAATTGCAGATGAGCTGATAATAAAGCATTGGCCGTGACGGACGTTGCCGTAATATTCCCGGTATTTTCAATCGTAATCGTATAAGTCAGTGTTTGCCCGGGAGCAACGGGATTCGGACCGGCGACAGCCGTCACCTTCAGCAAAGGCGCTCCGGAAAGGTTGAAGGAAACCGAGTTGCTGGTTGAGGACAGGGCATTTCCTAAAGCGTCACCACCTCCGTTGACATCACGGTATGTGGCGGTGGCCGTATTGATTATGGGCGTGCCCGGGGGCGGGCTAAGCGCAACAGCGCCCGCTGTCCATAATGAAATCATGACAGCCAGAGCCATTGCGAACATCCGTCCCCACGGACACGCCATTTCTGCTTTATGTCGCAGAAATCTAATCATGCGGGAAACCTCAACCTCTTAAAATCATCACGATCGTTAATTGACCGTGACCTGGAACTCAAAGACCCATGTTCCGGAAGGACCAAGGGTCAAGGCGCTGCCATCCGGTACGACGATAGCGTTGCTGCCTGAGTTGAATTCTGCCCCGTCACCATCCGTTGCGTCGGTTCGCCCCGTCAGCGTGGCCACGCTTGAACCGGTTCTAATCGTGCCTGCCTTATAGGTTGTGAAATTGGGCACAATGTCCGTGAGCACGACGACGGTTGCATTTCCGTTACCGGAATTGGTGGTCGTGACCTGATAGGTAATGACCGATCCGGGAACAATCACACATGGAGAACCGTTAACCGGATTGGTCGCCGTGCAGAGCGCTCCTCCTCCCGGGGGCTCAACAGCGATGATGGCCTTGGTCATGGAAAGGATCGGAGCCTTGACCGTTGTTGTAAAAGACAACGAATCAGTTTTCGTCGGATCGTTGACGGAAGCAGCGGAAATTGTTACCGTGTCCGTTGTTCCATTCGCTGTTCCCGGAGGAACTGTCGCTACAGCCAGCAGGTGGATTGACCCGCCGTTCAAGGCCAGAGTATTGGTGTCAATGATGCCGTCACCATTGGTGTCGGTCAGCAGATAATCTCCATCATTGCCGGGAATGCCGTCACCGTTGGAATCTACCCAGATCTTCCATGTCCATCCCTGAGTCGAGGTGATGCCGGTGATGTTGATCACGTCGTCGGCGTTACCGTTGTTTGTTGCCGTGAAGGGATAGACCACCTGATCACTTGGGTTAACCGTCTGAGGTGCGGCTGTGGAATTCAAATCGATCGTAGCTGCTGTGGAGACCAGACAGGTATCTCCGTTGGTCTGTGCTGAAATAGTGCTGGTACCGGACGTGTAGGACACGTTTGCCTGATTGACAACGGCGCTGCCCGACGGGGTGCCCTCGTTGAGTGTCGCCTGAAACTCGATGGCCCAGGTTTGTCCGTGAGGGATGGTCAGAGCATCTCCATCAGGAGCAATGATCTGTTTCAAACCCGCATTATATCTGGCGGCATCGGTATCGTCAGCGTCTGTCATATTTACCCAGCCTGCTCCGTTGACATTGACACGTATGGTTCCGGGTTTGTAGGTAACACTTGCCGGCAGTGGGTCTATTATGGTTACGCCGGTGCCATCGGTGGAACCGCTATTGGTCAGTGTAATAGTATAAGTAATGACATCACCCGGCTTAAGATAGGTCGGATTACCCACAGGGGTATGGGTCTTGGCCGCTGAAATGACGGCTGCCAGGACGGTCGTTGTGTAGGTTCCTGTTGCCGTCTTGGTGCCTCCGGGAGAACCTACGGAACCGTCGGATGTCGTTACAACTGTGATCACGTCACTCGATCCGTTGGGAGCCGTAGCTGAATCTGGTACGGTCACTTCAATGATGACATCGTAGTCGTCATCCGGTTGAATCAAAACAGGATTACCAGCTCCATCAACCGTCTTGTAGGTTTTCGACCCCGGTGATGTTTCCGTGAGCAGAATATCTCCCGCATTGTACAGGTGGTCATTGTTGACATCATAAAACATTCGAACCGATGTTGGTGTCCAGTCACCTGATGTGGCATAGGTGAAAGTCTGCGTGTCGGGACCGTTGCCATTGTTAAACAACTGGCAAAGGAAGTAGATGACATCGCCATTCTTGGCTGCCGATGTGATTGTCGGCGGAACGATGCTGACAGCATACACCTGGGTGACTGTCATGGATACTGTGTTGGAAAATACACGGGTCATCGCATTTCCATTGGCGTCCTTGTAGTCACCGTACGCCTGGTTGGAAATGACAGTACCGGCTGTCGTTCCTGCCGCCATAGCCGGCGGCGCCGTAACCACTGCCAGAAACAGCAGTACGGCAAGGGTTAAAAATAGTTTCCGCATGATTTTTTTACCTCCTTAAATTTTTTGTTCTTGATTAAATTCATCTTACTACGAAACCTTTATCCATCTTTACTTATGCTTTATTTTACCTTGACTTTAAAGCTGACCTGTCCGGACTGGCCTGCCGGTACCGGCTTCTTTAAGGCCCATTTAATATGCTTGTATTGATCCGCCGTTACATTTTTCGTTCCCATGGTGCCGTCCGGCTTTTTGAAAAGTGTCGTGATCGGCGGCTTGTGCCAGGAAAGACCATTGTCAATGCTATAGGTTATTTCAGCGTCTTTTCCTTCGGCTGTGTTTTCAATATAGCTCACACCGGCCGGAACGGGATCAACGATGACGGCGTCCACAACAGGTCCCTTGCCAGAGTTGGTATAGGTGATGGTATAAATCACTATGTCCCCGGGGTTGGCCTTTTCCAGTGGAATTCTTTTAATCTCGATCTTCCCGTCCTTTTTGGTCTTGACTTCTTTTTCCGCCGTTGTCTTTAACGTCAGTTTGGCATTTTCCTGCTGGGCGTGGACGATGCCGGTGAGCAAAAAACAAGCGGTTAGGAAAAAAATGAAAATCAGGAATTTCCTCGGCAATAAAAATTTCATTTCTGACTACCTCCTTTCCTCAACTTTTTTATAAATTTCTGATCAATCTTTTTAGTTGATGGTTACCTTAAAATATACTTTTCCCTCATCACTGCCGGAATTGGGCACGCCATTGTCGGCATCGACTGTGGTGATGGTAAAAATAACACTCGGGTTGCTAAATTGACCGGCATCGTCACCCGCCGCATCCGTCAAAGGTGTTGCCGTTGCGTAAGTGGAAGCGGCGTTGCCGCTTCTGAGACTGCCGGCCACATAAGTTGTATTCAGAGGAATGGTATCACCGATGATCAGGTTCGAAGCGGCGCTACCCCCGATATTTCGATAATACACCGTATAGATCACTTCCTGTCCCGGTGTCACTGTTGTTACATCGGCGCTTTTCGTCAGCGTAATTTCGGGTGTGGAAGAGTTCGTATCCGTGGCGGTGTTGTTTCCGGGAACCGGATCGGTCACGCCGCTTGGCGGCGAGACCGTTACGGTATTGACAAAGGTTCCCTTGACGGATGCGTCAACGGTTCCCTTAAGTGTAAGAACGACGCTTTGTCCCGGCATGAGATTTAGTCCTGTCCAGAGGCCTGTGGCTTCATTGTAAACACCCTGTGCCGGAGTAAAGACCGGGCTCTGCAAAAGAGCCGGCAACGTGTCTATAACGGTTAAACTGTCCACACGACTTGGTCCGTTGTTGATCACCGTAATCGTGTAAGTGATCGGGCTCCCCGGTGTGACCGATGTTTTCCCGTCCGTCTTCGTGATGGCCAGATCCGCCTGATAGGTCAGGGTATCTATATCGGACGCCGTGTTATTGCCCGTGTTGGTATCCTGTACACCGGGCGAGGTGGCAACCGTCGCAGAGACTGTAACGCTGCCTGTTGCCGCCGGTGAAATTGTGCCCGCAATGTTCAGCGTGATGCTGGCACCGGAGGGCAGGCTTAATCCCGTCCATGCTCCCGTATTTTTATCGTAAATGCCGGTTGACGGCGTCCAGACCGCATTGAGAATTGTTGACGGCAGGGTGACATCCAGATCCAGACTGATAATGCTATCCGGGCCATTGTTGGTTACGGTTACTAGATAATTGACGGGTGTTCCGGCAACAGCGGTGGCTAGACCATCCGTGATGGCCACGCTGAGATCCGCCTGTACCGGGGGATTGGTCAGGGGAACCACGATAGCCGGAGCGGGACCGGAACCATCGGGATCAACGGTGGCAATGTTAGTGATAATCTCCGGTGGTGTCGGATTAATCGTGACCTGAAAAGTAACGGTTGCCGTTTCTCCAATCTTGATCACTCCGGCGCCGCCGCTAGGACTGTTAACCAATCGTGCGGAGGCAAAGGGCATCATTCCGCCGACATCAGGCATTGCGACGCCGTTCATGGTCGTACTATTGGGAACATAAGTTGTTCCTGCCGGAATCGGATCGGCCAGCGTCGTACCGCTTGAATCGGCCGTGCCCGTATTGGGTATGGTGATGGTGTAAGTCACTGTTCCGCCCGGCAACACCTTGCCCGGTGGATTGGCCGATTTGGTCGGTTGCAGCCGCACGGTGCCCGATGTGGTAACATTGGTCGTCGTCGTTCCGTTATTGAGGGGAAAGCCGGCGCAACTTTGATATTCATAGGTCCAGGAAGCCTGTCCCTGAAAGGTTGCTGTGGCCGGTGGCAGCGGTATCGAGACCACTTGAACCTGATAGGAAACCACCTTGGAAGCCCCAGCCGCAACCGTGCCGAGGTTGATACCGTTGGCCGGGTTTGCACCTGTTTGAACGATCCCGCCAATCTTAAAACTATCTGTTACAAAGACCGTCCCGGCCGGGGGACTGGATGTAAAAATTACATTTAAGGCGTCTGCTGATCCTGCCGAGTTGTTCAAAGTGGCCGTGTAGGTCAGAATGTCTCCAAGGTAGGTCGTTGATTTGTCCACCGCCAAGACAGACGTGGGGAAAATAGGCGCTCCAACGTTGATCTGCAGGCCGATGGTGGAGATGGTATAGCGGTCACCCGTGGTTGTTCCTCTTGCGTAGGCCGTGTTTTGGTTGGCCTGCATCCGGGCAGAAACATCCACATTCGTAATGTCCCAGCCCTGACGACGCCCGCTGCTATTGGATCCGGGGGTGTGGTTCAATGTGCCAAATGTCCCGGCCGTGTCGAGGGCGCCACTGTCCTGATTGATTTGTGAAGCAAAGAAATTATTCACAGGATTGTTGGTGCCGGAAACAGCAGCCAGCGTACCGATTGTCGGTCCGAATTGCATCTGATCTCCGGTGATGTTTGAATCGCCTTCTATCGCTGAAACCATCATGCGGGCACTGATCGTGCCGGATCCCGGTGTGCAGAATCCGGTTACGGAAGAGGTGGTGGAAACCGCAGTACTGGTCAGTTCCGCCCCGACAAAAATTGTCATATTCCGGGCGGGGAGTGATGGATTGCCGTAAATGACGGCCAGCGTCCAACCGGCGGCATTGGCGTTTTCTTCCGAAGTACCCTCGGTGCCAGGCACGCCGCCCACGGTATAAGACCCCGCGCCGCCCGCCTGCACATACGATGTCACATCGGCGGAACGGACGTAATAATATTCACCCGAGCCGGTTGTGAAAGCCGTGCTTGGTGATGGGCTTACACTGGTGCTGCCAAAAGGTCCGGAAAAAGTGACAGCATTGTTTAGCGAACCGCTGACATTTTGTCCGCCGTAATTGTAGCTGCCACCCCAGATAAGTTCGGCGTAAAGGACTGTGCTTCCGGCCGGCAGGCGCAGTTGCGCCGCGGAAGCGTTGAGTGTCCAGTTATTGGTGGTTGGTATAGGATAGCTGCCGTCTTGTGATGTCGGGTTTTTTGAGGCCATGAACGTACCGATGGACCCGTTTGTGCCTGGTGCATTGGTAGCGCTGGCCTTGCTCAAGCCCAGCGCGTTACCCGTGTAGGTCATGCCGCCGTTGGCGATGGTGGTGTAGCGTTTCACGTAGGCGGCATGCAGGGGAGAAGCACAGACGGTTAGAAAAAATCCGATAACCAGAACACACACAAGCAAAGATACCGGGGAATGAAGGGCTTTGGACGAATAGCCTTTCTGAAAAAATTGCCCTGATATGAACCTGGTAATCTTCAAAGTCAGATCCTTAACGTTTTGATTTCAGCTTTAACGTTTGATGTTTGTGCCCTGTTTTTCTGTTTTGGATTTACAACCAGGACAAATTCCGTAAATAATGACAGACATTTCATCAATGTCGAATCCCTGTCTTTGCTCTTCAGAAATTTCTGCTTGCCGGGCGATTTGAATATCCGCAACGGCTCCGCATTCTCTGCAAATCAGATGATGATGTAAAGTTACGTCGGGATCGAATCTTGCACTCAATTTTCCACCAGTGGGCAATTCACGGATCAAATTATATTTCTTCATCATTTGAAGTGTGTTGTAAACAGTCGCTAAAGATATTTTTTTCGTTTTCTTGGAAACCGCTTCGTAGATTTCTCCTACGGATGGATGGGATTTATTCCCGGTCAGATATTCGTCGATGGCCATTCTTTGACTTGTTAGATGATGCTTTTTCATTGAGCAATCAACCTCGAATTTGGGTTTAGAATATTTCTAAACTTAGATTTTGTCAAGAATTTTATTACTATTTTTACATCTTACCCCCCCATGATAAGTATTTGTTATTGCTTAATAAAGTATTAATCAGGAAGTAAAATGAGGCCAAGTTATGCTGAAATTAGTGGGAGATAAAATTAAAAAAAACTTTTTCAAAATGAAATTTTCAAAAGATGAAAAAACTACTTTTGTAATGCCCTTCGGCAACTGAATTTTATAATCCAGTCGGAAGGCGTTCTGGTCAGCCAGCCATTGCTGATGCGGTGCCAGAAAAGCAAAGACTTGGCCATCACACCGGGTACAATAAGAAATTTCTTTCCTTTCATGCCGCGGACAATCGCCTTTGCCGCTTGCTGCGGTGTCAATAAACCGGCAAGGTTTTTTACGACCCTTGCTTCTGGCGGAAGCGTTTTCGCTTCTTCTTCAATAAAAGGCGTTTTGACTTCCGGAGGACAAACCAGCGTCACTTTAATATTAAAACGTTTCAGTTCACTGCGCAGGCATTCGGTAAGTCCGACGATGGCGTATTTGGTTGTGCTGTAAGTGGTGTAACCGAACATGCCGATTAATCCGGCTACGGAAGCAAGGTTGACAATATGTCCGCCGCCTTTCTGCTTCATGTAGGGAAGAACGGCGCTGATGACGTTTCGCGTGCCGTAAACATTAATTTTCATGGCCTTATCGAACTGTTCATAAGAAATATTTTCAAAATAATCACCGGTACCGATCCCCGCGCTGTTGATCAGTATGTCGGGGATACCAAAGGTTTCGACGGCGGTTTCGATTTTCTGCCGGACGTCATCGTTATCGGATACGTCCATGCATATGAAGTTGAAGGCCTGTGCAGCCTTTTCTGTTTGCGTCGCGATGGTTTTGCAGGCCTTGTCAAGAAGCGGTTCTCCCCGAGCGATCAGAACGAGGCGGCAACCCTGCCCGGCAAGCAGTTTGGCCGTTTCCAGTCCGATGCCGCTGGATCCGCCGGTGATATAAACGAGTTTCCCTGAAAAGTAAGCCATAAAAAACTCCTTCGGATTATTTTGGAAAATCTTTTAATAAATATTCTCTGGTGCGCTGCAGACCTTCCGCATAAGAAATACGTGGATGATATTGCAATTCCTTACGGACTCTGTCATTGGGAATACGATTGTCCGATCCGATCAGATTCAACGCTTCACGGGTGATAGGAGGCCTTTTTTCAATGTTAAAAAATTTCCAGATCGCTTCCAGCATGACGGCACTGAAGGCGGCTACCGGATAAGGGATTGATTTCGGATTTTTGACGCCGATCATTCCGGCGATGTCGTTGAAATACCGTCTCCACGTCACATCCAAAGCGTCGCTGGCGTTGTACGCTCTGCCGATCGCGATGTCGGCAGAGGCTGCCAGAATCAGAATATCAGCCACATTATCCACATAGACAAGCCCAGCGTTCATCTCACCTCCGGCAACAAGACCGGGTGCACCGCTTTTCAAAACATTCACCACGTCATGAAGCCACGGGCCGGAGCGGGGCCCGTAAACATTCGCCGGACGAACCACGCTTAAGCGCAAGCCCTTGTTTTGATGATACTCCCATGCCAGTTTCTCCTGCGCCTGTTTGGTTCGGCTGTAAGGGCCGAATGTGGCACCGTAGCCGGTTTCTTCCGGACAGGATTGCTTCTGAATTTTATCCCCGTAAACCACAATGCTGGAAGCGAGAACGACACGGGCATGGTTTTTGATGGCCTCTTCAAAAACAAGACGGCTTCCCTCCACCGTGAATTCCCAGTATTTTCTCTCGTCGCCCCAGTCTGAAACCACTGCCGCCAAGTGAATAACGGTTTTTGCTCCGGAAACTGCTTTGGCTACGGCCGCCGGGTCGGAGATACTGCCGCGCGTGATGTCAATCTTTTCTGCCCAATCCAACGGGATTGTCTCACCGGGAAGCAACAGTGCTTTCACGGTGACATTCTCCTGGAGAAGTTTGTGGACAACCCTGCTGCCGATGAATCCGGTGGCACCGGTGACCAGAACCGGCTGGGCAATTTTTTCTTCGTTAGTCATTACGATTCCCCCACAAAGTGCTATTGATAAAATTTAATGAGACCCAAATTTCAGAAACGAATAACCAAAAGGTCACTATAGGCCGAGCGGGATCAATGTGGGTCTAATTCCCCGACCCTTGGGGCGCAAATTCTTTTGGATACCCCGCTGCTTGCGGCGGGGTTGTTTAACTTTTAACGTCGGTTATTCCAGCGTTACCGAATAGGGTTCTGCATCTCTCAATAACCGTATTCTCGCGAAAAGACGTCATTACTTTATTGTTCTTGTATGGATCATCCACACCGACTTTATCGCTTTTGTCGTGCCATAAAGGATTGTAAGCCAGCAGAGCCGCTTCTGTAATCTGAAGGTTCTTTAGAAAAGACGCGATGTCCCGGATATTATTCTCCGTGTCGGTCATATGGGGAATCAGCGGTATTCGCGGCAAAAGGGTCTTGCCGTCATTTTTTGTCATGCGGGCAAGTTGTGTGAAATTATCCAGTATTTTTTCATTGGGCACACCGCAGTATTTTTTATGATCACCGCTGTCGAGTATTTTTATATCGAAATAAATCGCGTCGAGATGCGGATAAATCGTTCCCATGAATTTATGGAAATCAAAGTAGCCGCAGGTTTCCAGGAGGGTATGAATGTTGTTTTGCCGGAGCGATTGCAGAAGCTCAGATGTGAAATCCATAAAGAGGGTGGGTTCCCCGCCGGAAAGGGTTACGCCGCCACCCGAGGTATCAAAAAACGGTTTGTCCGGCAGGATTTTTTTCAGAATGTCATCAACGGACATTGCTTTTCCGACCCTGTCCAGGGCGCCGGAGGGACAGGCTTCAACGCACAGAAAACACAAGTCACATTTGCCCCGATCAATATAAAAACGGTTGTCACGGGAAAGAGCATTTTGTGGGCAAACCTCGCGGCAGGAACCGCAGTCGATGCAGACTTTCGGGTCAAAGGCTATTTCCACGGTGGCTTTTTTACTTTCCGGATTGTGGCACCAAACGCAGGAAAGCGGACAGCCCTTGAAAAAAATAACCGACCGGATGCCCGGCCCGTCGTCCAGACTGTTGCCCTTGATTTCCAGAATCAGCGGAGATTTAAATTCATCCTTTGTCATAAATAAATTTAAACATACTATATGCCAAACTCGGCTCTTTCGATAAGCTCTATCTGCATGTCTTTGTTGAGTGTGACAAAGTAGGCATTGTATCCGGAGATGCGGACAAGCAGATTCTGGTAGTTTTCAGGATGCTCCATCGCGTCCCGTAGCGTTTTGGATGAAACAACATTCAGCTGCATCTGCATACCGCCCAAGTCACTGTATGTTTTTACATAAGAGTAAATGTTGTTGACGGTTTGCTGATGCGTTTCACTGGCCGCCGGCACCACCTTCACGTTAAACGCGATATTGTTGTTCATGTGCTTCGGTTTCAGTCTGGCGACGTCACGGATGTTGTCCAGAATGCTCCTGGACGCGTGTGGTTCGGGAGTCAGGCCGGGCGTAAAGGCTTTTCCGGCCAGTCTGCCCGAGGGAAGGGCGCCGGTCAGCGTGCCGAAAGCGACATGGTTGGACATCGACCAGAAGCCTGTTGTATATTTGCCGCCGCGGTAATTTTCATGTTCGATAAAAATGTCGTGAGCCAGTTTGGTCACGCGGTTGGCTGTGGCCAGCGCTTCTTCACTGCCGGAACCGAAAAGCACCACCTTGTTTTTGATCAGCGCGAGCAGGGAGGGATTGTTTTGAAAATTGGTATTGATGGCGTCCAGCAGCTCAGGGAAGGACACCTTCTTTTCTTCAAAAACCAGTTTTTTGATCACCATCAGCGAATCGGTGATATCGGCAAGACCGATGAACGCGATACCCGATGAGTTATACACAGCGCCGCCTTTGGTAACATCCCGGCCGCTTTTCAGCGGGCCGTCGATTAACGCGGAGATAAACGGCGTCGGGCGGATGGCCTGGTGAGCTTCTCCCAGGAGATTGTTGTATTCGCAGGTTTGATCGGCCAGAAAACGGAGCTGCCTGGCGAAAGCTTGAAAGAAAGATTCGTAATCTTGGAAATCACCGGCATGGATGACACCGGTTTTCGGCCCCAGATCCCAGCGCATCAGGGGATGACGTCCGTTGTTGAGCGCCATTTCCAGCGCCGCCACCGCATTGAACATCATGCAGTTGGTGTGACCGATGTGGCGTCCGGACAGCGTCGGTTCCACGCAGCCGGTTGCCGACCAGTCGCGCAGATGCTCCGGCGGATAATTGAATTCTGCAAGCGACGCCATGACCGCCTCGTCATTGTGGATGGAAGGAGTGGCCGTTGTGTTCAGATTGACTTCGCAGAGTCTTTTTAAGTACGTGTCACTGTTTTTACTTTTGTTGTAGCGCGCGTTGACGTTGGGATCCCGAATGGAGAGCATTTCCGTGACTTTCAGAAAAATATACGTCATGTCATTGACCGCGTCTTCACCGTCCGGTGTCACGCCGCCCAGTGTAATGGCCTGATCGGAAGAGCTGCCGCCGAAGAGATAATTGCCGATGTCGGGGATCAGAGGCAGATGATCCGTGCAGCGCATGTAAAAACATCCAATCAATTCTATGGCGTGCTTGATGTAGGCCTGTCTTTCTTTTTCATCCTTGATTTTTTCCAGGTCGGCGATAAAATAAGGCTGCAGCCATTGATCCAGTCTTCCCAGGGAAAATCCGGCGTTCGTGTTTTCCATGTGCACGCCGATCCAGATGATCCACAGGGCATTAACGGCTTCATCAAGCGTTGAGCAGGGATTTTGCGGTACGTTGCGGCAGATTTCGGCCAGATGCAGCAGTTCGTTTTTGCGGACAGGCTGCGTTTCCCCAGACGCCAGCCGCCACGCTTCCTGCGCGAGATTCGCCGCGTAGGCATTGATTCCTTCCAGGCTGATTTTCATCGCCGCGAGCGTATCGCGTTTTTGCGTTTCGTTTTCAGGAGTGGTACTCAGCTCTTTGTCAATCCTGGCGATGATGCCGCTGGTGCCCAGGTTTAAGACTTCCGGATAATTTAAAATCGTGTGGGAAAGGGCAACGGTTTTCCACAGGAAACAGGCGGCAAACCGCTCATCGAGCTTCTGACACAGGGGATAACCTTTGTGATCTCTGACCCATTCGCGGAAGTTGCGATGGATCCAGAAAGGAAATACCTTGTTGTGCAGGACGTCAATGGTTTCTACGGAGACATCGTAAGGATTCAGCGGACGATACGGCGCGGTAATCAGTTCTCCCCACATCATGGTGCCGTGCGCGTCCGGGTAGATAATGACGCCGATTTCCTTGGTGGTGTTTGTCCCGGCAATCAAATCATTTTCCCGGATGATGGCCTTTCTGTTTTCCATCAGATATTTGAAAGCATTCGCCTGACGCAGTTCGGGAACCCAGGGCTTGCCGTCCCTGTTTGTTTCAAATCCGTTTTTTTTATAAAAATCGGTCAGCAACTCCGCGTGTTCATGACAAATGGCCGGTTTTGTTTTTAAATGGATATCCAGAAAATTCCTGACCCGGGGAAAATCATCCAGCGAATATTCCGCGAGATACGGATCTTTTAAAAATTTAACACCCGGATCGACGGATTCAGCCTTGAGTTGACGGGTCTTTCGTGATGCAATGCTGTGCCGTGACGCTTTGCCGGTGTCGTAGTTTCTGTTTTCAACTTTGGTTTCTTTTTTTAGTTTGGCAATCTGAATTTGTCCCAGCAGCAGTGAAAGATAAAAGTTGACCAATTGCAGATAGCCCAGATTGCCCTGCGTAACCATTCTGTTTTCCATCAGAGCCATCATCAGCTTGTTGGGGGGCTGGGTGGCCGCTTCTTTCAGCGCGTTCTCGTCCTTAAAAACAAGCTGCGAGTCCGGTTTCGCGGGCATTTCCTTCAAGACCCTGACCCTGCCGTTTTCAAATTGCAGCGCCTGCTCGACGCTGCCGTTTTCTGTTTTGACCGCAAACGTAAAATTCAGCCAGCCGTCATCGCTTTTCAAATATTTCTTTAAAGAAGAGCGGTTATTGAAATTCAGGGCAAAAAATTTGAAAAACAGGTTGGCCAGTTTATCGGTTATGCTTTTTGGAGCAGGTTGAACGTGATTCATGGTTTACCTCCCAATAAAAAAAATTAAAAAAGGATTTCTCCGGCGTCCAGTTTTCCCTTGATTTTCAGCATTTCTGCAATCAGATCCGCCGTGCGTTTTTTGATAAAATCATCGACATCGGTCATTACTTCATGGAACAAACGGCTGTTATTGAGCGTAACCAGGCCGTGCAGGTCAGACCAGAATTTCGCAATCTGATACAGGATGAAGGCATCTTTTTTTTCGCCGTCGGCCGCAACGTACGCGCTGATCTCATCCACAAAGCAGGACAGACATTTCAGGGCGTTTTGTTTTTCCTGAAAGGCGAGCGGTTCGATCTCCGTTCCCACATAATCGAGATATTTCGGCGTGTGGAGGTTAAACATGATATCGTAATAGCTGGGATTTGTCAGGCCGAACTCCACATAAGCGCAGGTCATGGCCTCTAAGCGGTCTTCTATTTTCTTGAACGGCGTCGAACGTTTGGTCAGCAGGTCATGGAGTTTTTCAAATCCCCGGATGCGGATCATCAGGTTGATTTCATCTTTATTGGTATAATAATTGTAAATGGTTGTGGCGGTGAAGTTTAACCGGGCGGCGATCTTACGGACGCTCAGACTATGGAAACCTTCTTGAATGATGATATCCAGAGCCGTATCCAGAATCTTTTCACGTATTTTTTCGACCTCCTTTTTTGTCATAGGCGCCTTTGGCATTTTGATTCCCCGTTCTTATGAAATTACGGTGTTAAGGTAACACTGTTATTCTAAGATGTCAAGAAAGATTTTTAGAGCTTTTTCTTGTGTCAACAGATTTTCAGCGACGATAAAAAATTATTGATTTAACAAAAGAAAGATCGTCTAGACATTATAAATAATTAAAGTTTCGTAATTTGGTAGCCCTTTAATTTCACGGCGACTGATCGTTGCATCAGTTCGATGGAAACCGCAAACAGCTCCTTTTCGACGTCGCGGCTGACAACAATGCCTTCTACGCCGGCAAAAGGTCCGTCAGTAATGCGCGCCGGTTCACCCAACTGGGGATACTGCAGGGTAATGATTTCCTCTTTCGAGCCGACAAAGCGGCGGATAGCCTCAATTTTGCTGTCCGGCACCGGGATGGGTTCGGCATTTTCCTTCTTGCCCAGCAGGCGCACGACACCGGCCGTTTTCAGTATTTTTAATTTGGTTTCATTGTCCAGTAAAGACGCTTCGACAAAAAGATAGCCGGGAAAGAGCGGCGTGGATATTTTCTTTTTCCTGTCTTTTCGTCTGCTCCACGATTCGATTTCCGGCAGAAACGTGGTCAGATTCTTTTGCGTCAAACCCGTGTTGGCCTTGTATTCGTGACGGCTTCTTGTGTGAACAACGTACCAAGGCATAAAAATACCTGTCATTCTCCGGTTCTAATAGTCGCGTGTTTATACTAGAAACACGCCCGATAATTCAATCAATATTTTGACAGCGGCGCAACAAAGGACAGCATGATCTGATGGCGTGGTTACGGTGGAAAATCGTATAGTCATAACGACCAAACTCGTGTATGATGAAAACATGAAAAGAGGAAGCGGCATATTGCTGAGCATATCTTCGCTGCCCGGCCGGTTCGGCATCGGCACGCTGGGGGCGGGGGCGCGTGAATTTGTCGATCAGTTGCGGATGAGCGGTCAGTCCTACTGGCAGATTCTGCCTGTTTCACCCACCGGATTTGGTGATTCGCCCTATCAGGCTTTCAGCACCTTTGCGGGCAATCCGTATTTTATTGATTTTGACGATTTGTACAGCGAGGACCTGCTGCCCCGGGAAGCATTGAATCAGTGCGCAGATCTTTTCGGATGCGATCCGTCGGCGGTGGATTATTACACGCAATATATTTGTAAAGCGCGGATTCTGCGTCTGGCCTATGAATACAGTGCTCACCGCCTTTCCGCGGAGCTGGATATGTTTGTCAAAAAACACGCCGGCTGGATCCATGACTACGCGCTGTACATGGCTCTGAAAAGCACTCAGGACATGAAGCCTTTTCATCAGTGGCCGGAAGAGCTTCGTCAGCGGCGCGGCGAGGCGTTGAAAAAGGCCGCCTTGCGTCTGGAAAAAGATATTCATTATCACATCTTTGTGCAGTATCTTTTCTTCCGGCAGTGGGATGCTTTGCGCAGGTATGCCAACGCCAGAGGGGTAAGCATTATCGGGGATATGCCCATATACATGGCGCCGGACGGCGCCGATGCGTGGACGGGACACGAGATTCTGAATAAACAGGGATATGTCGCCGGTTGTCCGCCGGACTACTTTTCATCCACGGGACAGCTCTGGGGCAATCCGCTTTATGACTGGGAGGCTCTCCGGAAAACCGGTTATCAGTGGTGGCTTCGGCGCATCGCTCATCACATCGCTCTTTTTGATTACCTGCGGATCGATCATTTCCGGGCATTTGAAGCCTACTACGCCATTCCCGCGGATGCCGACAACGCGATCGGCGGACAATGGATTCCCGGCCCGGGAATGGATTTTTTCCGCACCATTGAAAAAGAACTGGGAGAGCTGCCGCTGATTGCCGAGGACCTGGGTTATCTGACGCCGGCGGTTTTTGAACTGCTGCGGGAAACCGGTTTTCCCGGCCTGAAGGTGCTTCATTTTGCTTTCGCTCCGGATGGCAGCAGTATTTACCTGCCGCATCGTTATGAGAAAAACTGTCTTGTTTACACCGGTACGCACGACAATGATACGACCATCGGCTGGTTTGGAGAACTGGGCGAGGCTGAACGGCATTTTATGGATGATTACCTCGGGGGCGTTGATGAACATTGCGTTCACTGGCAGTTAATCCGGCTGGCGATGCGTTCGGTTGCCGATGTGTGCATCATCCCGATGCAGGATGTGCTGGGCCTGCCGTCGTCCGCGCGCATGAACAAGCCGCAAACATCGCAGGGCAACTGGCGATGGCGCCTTGCTCCCGGCCAGTTTGACGAGGCGACAAGACAGAAACTGGCGCACATGACCTGGCTGTATGGACGGTCTTCATAAAACAGAAACATCGGAAATTCTAAAAATGGACGACTTTCAGAAATATATTCATCAAGATGAAATTTACCTGTTCAATACGGGCGAGGCGCAGCAGGCCTATGCCACCTTCGGCTGCCATTATCTTGATGAAATCAAAATGCACCGCTTTCTGCTGTGGGCGCCCAACGCGCGACAGGTCAGTGTTGTCGGGGATTTCAACGGCTGGGACGCAACAAAAAATCCGATGAAAAAAATGGACACAGGTGTCTTTGCCGCCTTCATTCCCGGTTTGCGGGATGGCGACTGCTACAAGTATCATATGGAAGGATTTTACGGTCGGACGGTGCTCAAGGCCGACCCGTTTGCGTTTCACGCCGAGGTGCGTCCGAAAACCGCGTCGAAAGTCTGGGGACTGGGCGGTTATCAATGGCACGATGCGGATTTTCTGCGATGTCGTCCGGAGCAAAACATCCTGAAAAAACCGGTGTCGATATACGAAATGCACATCGGGTCCTGGCGCAAGCGCGAGGATTACGAATTCGCGAATCTGCGGGAAGTGGCCGACGAGCTGTCCGATTATCTGGTGGAGATGGGGTTTACCCACGTGGAAATCATGCCCGTTACCGAATACCCGCTGGACGATTCCTGGGGATATCAGGTGACCGGCTTTTACGCGGTCACCAGCCGTTTCGGCACGCCGCAGGACTTCATGTATTTTGTCGATACCATGCATCAAAAGGGCATCGGCGTCATCATGGACTGGGTGCCCGCCCATTTCCCGCGCGATGATCATGGCCTGGCGGGCTTCGACGGCACCTGCCTGTACGAGCATGAAAACCCGCTGCAGGGGCATCATCCGCAATGGGGCACGTTGATTTTTAATTACGGCCGGCCGGAAGTGGTCAGTTTTCTGATTTCCAGTGCCATGCTGTTCTTTGATGTTTATCACATTGACGGCATCCGCGTCGATGCCGTTTCTTCGATGATTTATCTGGATTACGCGCGCAACCACGGCGAGTACGTGCCCAACGAAGAGGGCGGCAATATTGATATATACGCCCTGGAATTCATGCGGAAGCTCAATTCCGTGATTCTGACCCGGCATCCCGGTACCATCACGATCGCGGAAGAATCCACGGCGTATCCGCTGATTACGAAGCCGCCTTATGTCGGCGGTCTCGGGTTCATGTTTAAATGGAACATGGGCTTCATGCACGACACGCTCAAATACATGTCGATGGACCCGCTGTTCCGCCGTCATCATCACGACAAAATAACCTTTTCAATGTGCTACGCGTTTTCTGAAAATTATATTCTGCCTTACTCGCACGACGAGGTGGTGCACGGTAAGAAATCGTTGCTGGACAAGATGCACGGTTCCTATGACAATAAATTCGCGTCTCTGCGCTTATTGCTGGGGTTTATGTACGCGCATCCCGGGAAAAAGCTGCTGTTTATGGGCGGCGAATTCGGCCAGTTCATTGAATGGGATTACCACAAACCACTCGACTGGTTTCTGCTGAATTACGAAAAACACAGGCAGATGCGGGACTATGTGAAGGCGCTCAATCATTTTTACAGGGGATGTCCCGCCTTTTATGAAATTGAAGATACCTGGGACGGATTTACCTGGCTGAATGTGGAGAACTATATGCAAAGCTCGCTTTGTTTTATGCGGCGGGGCAGCCGGAGAGGGGAGGGCGTTGTTTGTGCCTTCAACTTTACACCGGTACCGGTGGATGGTTTTGTCATCGGTCTGCCGGATAACAGCGTCCTGCGGGAAGTATTCTCGAGTGACGACCCGCTGTTTGGCGGCGGCGGACGTCACAACACGGATGCCATTGGGGCTCTGCCGGAAGAATTTGCCGGACATCCCTATCGGGCAGCCATCAATCTGCCGCCCTTGACCGCTGTCTATTTTCAATACAAGGAAGAAGAATAGTTTTGAATATGAACGAAGAATTACAAAACATCCTCGCGGCAGCGAACAGAAAAACACTGCCTCGTATCCTGATGACGGGTTCGGAATGCGCGCCGTTTGCCAAAACCGGCGGGTTGGCGGATGTCATCGGCACCCTCGCCAGAGAAGTGAAAAATCTGGGCTGCGAGGTCAGTCTGGCGCTGCCGTTTCACCGGATCATCAAGGATCGGTACCGCGACCGCGTCAGGCACGTTGTCAGTTTCAGCGTCGATATCGGCTGGCGTCCGCAGTACGTCGGTGTGGAGCTCTACGACTGGGATGGTATTCCGGTTTATTTTATCGATAATGAACATTACTTCGGTCACGCCATATACTGCGGCGGCAATTTCGAAGGCGAACAGTACGCCTTCTTTTCGCGCGCGCTCATGGAAGCGCTGCCGATCATCGGTCTGGAACCGGAAATCATCCACGTCAACGACTGGCATACGGCCATCATTCCCATGCTGATGAAAATTCAGTACGGCCTGCTTCCGCAGGGCAGCGCGAAGACGATCCTGACGATACACAATCTCGGTTATCAGGGACGTTTCCATTTCGGTTACGCGGCGCACCTGCTGGGGATCGATGACAAGTATTTTCATCAGGACTATATCGAGTTTCATGGTGACGCCAATTTTCTGAAGGCCGGCATCGTTTTCGCGGACAAGCTGGTCACCGTCAGCCCGACGTATGCCCGCGAAATCAGGATGCCGTATTACGGAGAAGGACTGGACGGCATTCTCAATACGAGAGCGGATGACCTCATCGGCATTCTCAACGGTATTGACACGAAGGTTTTTAATCCCGCCGCCGATCCGCTGATTCCCCATCCCTATGACGCGTCTTCGCTTCCGGAAAAGAAAAAAAACAAAAAAGCGCTGATTGAAGAAATGGGTCTGGCAATCAGTCCGGAAACGCCCGTCATCGGGATGGTAACCCGGCTGGCAAAACAAAAAGGGATAGACCTCGTGACGCGCGTTTTTGATGAGATCATTCATGCCGGCGCCGGTTTTGTTCTGATCGGGACCGGCGAACATCACTACGAACATTTTTTCCGCGGCGTGTCCCACCGAACGGGCAACCGGGCCAAGGGCGTGACCGTGTTTGACGACGGGCTGGCGCACCGGATCTATGCGGGCAGCGATTTTTTCCTGATGCCATCCATGTTTGAACCGTGCGGCCTCGCGCAAATGATCGCACTGCGTTACGGGACGCTGCCGATAGTCCGTTCTACGGGCGGTCTCCGGGATACGGTTTGGCCCTTCAATGAGCACACCGGAGAAGGCAACGGTTTTTCTTTTGACAACTATAACGCGCACGACATGCTCCACACGATTCGTTACGCCTTGAGCGTTTACCACAACAAACAAACGATGGAGAGGCTGCAGAAACACGCGATGGAGCAGGACTGGAGCTTCCGTAAAAGCTCGCTGGCTTACGCCAAACTTTATGTCTTGACCTGCGCGCAGCCGGTTCCGTGATTTCCTATTGACAGGCATGCAATCTGGACGTAAAAAATATTATCATTAATTCAATCAACAACAATGGAGGCTGTCGGCATTTGACCACCGGCAAACGAAAACAGAATGGCGGAAAGCAGGATTCAGGAAATCAAGACCATCATTGAAGGGAAGTTAAAACGGCATTACGGGCGGACACTGCAGAACGCCTCGGATGAAGAAATGTTCCAGGCTGTGGCGCTGAGCATCCGGGACAGGATTCTGGAACAGTGGGTGAAGGGCAACGAGGAAATCAGTGCCAAAGGACGAAAGAAACTCTGTTATCTTTCGGTTGAGTTCCTCATGGGACGGGCGCTCGTGAACAACATGATTAATCTGGGCGTTCTGGACGATTACAAGGCGGTGTTGGGCGAGATCGGTTATCCCTTTGAAAAGCTCGAAGAGCAGGAAAATGAAGCAGCACTGGGCAGCGGCGGTCTGGGACGGCTGGCGGCCTGTTTTCTGGATTCCCTCTCGACGCTGAACCTGCCCGTGACCGGATACGGTATCCGTTATGAATACGGCATGTTCTGCCAGCGCATTGTGGATGGCGAACAGACGGAAGCGCCGGATGACTGGATGTGCAAAGGCGATGTCTGGGAAATCGAACGGCGCGAGGAACAGGTGGAAGTCCGCTTTGAAGGCATGGCGGAGGAAATCTGGACGGAAGATGGCCTGACGGTTGTGCATAAAAACTTTCAACGGGTGACGGCGGTTCCTTACGACATGATGGTCACCGGCTATGGAAGTCAGCTGCCGGCCACGCTGCGTCTGTGGCGCGCGGAATATCCAGCCGGATTTGATTTCCACGCGTTTAACAAGGGCGACTTCGTCTATATGGTTCAGCAGAAGGAAATTGCCGAGTCGATTTCCAAGGTGCTTTACCCCAAGGATGACCATATCGCTGGCAGAATGCTGCGTCTGCGCCAATATTACTTCCTCGCGTCCGCGACGATGCAGTGCATCGTGCGGGAACACAAAAAACTCTACGGCGACGTGAGCACGCTGCCTGAAAAAATCGTCATTCAGATTAATGATATTCATCCGGCCCTGGCCATTCCCGAACTGATGCGCATTCTGCTGGATGAAGAGAACATGGGATGGGACGAAGCGTATGACATCACCAGCCGCGTCTTCAATTACACCAACCACACGGTCATGCATGAGGCGCTGGAGTCCTGGCCCGAACAACTCTTCAAATCGATGTTGCCGCGTGTTTACGCGATTATTTCTGAAATCCACGAACGATTCCGGCAGCAACTGGTGAAACGGTTTTCGGACGACCGGGACAAAATATCGCACATGTCCGTTATCGCGTATGATGAAATCCGCATGGCCAATATGTGCCTCGCGGTGTGCGCCGCCGTCAACGGTGTTTCGCAATTGCATGGCCGGATCCTGAAAACCCGAACATTCCGCGATTTCTATGTGATGTTCCCGAAGAAGTTCACGGCCATTACCAACGGCATTACGCCGCGGCGCTGGCTGGTGGCGGCCAATCCCCGATTGTGCGAATTGATTTGCGATCATATCGGCGACGCGTTCATCCGTGACCACCGTCAACTGGAACGGCTGAAGCCGCTGGCCGATGACGGGCGTTTCCTGAAAGACTTTGCCGGCGTCAAACAACAGAATAAAAAACGTCTCGCGGATTACGTGTTCAAGAAACAGAACATCGCACTGAACGTGGAATCGATTTTTGACGTTCAGGCCAAACGTCTGCACGAATACAAACGCCAGTTGTTGAAGGTGCTGCATATCTTGCATTTGTATAACCGCTTTACGGCAGATGACAGCTTTGCGCTGCCCCGTCCGGTCACCTTCCTGTTCGCGGCCAAGGCTTCCCCCGTTTATCGCCGCGCCAAGGATATCATCAACCTCATTCACACGGTTTCTTCCCTCGTGGAAGCGAATCCGCGCACCCGGGATAACATCAAGGTCATCTTTCTGGAAAACTACAATGTTTCTCTGGCCGAACTGTTGATCCCAGCGGCGGATATCAGTGAACAGATATCCACGGCCGGATGTGAAGCTTCGGGCACCGGCAATATGAAATTCATGCTCAACGGCGCGGTGACCCTCGGAACGATGGATGGCGCGAATGTGGAAATATTCGAGAAAGTGGGAAAAGACAACATCTTCATTTTCGGCGCTCTTGCCGAGGAAATAGCCCGGATGGAGAGGGACAACAGCTACAATCCGAAGGATTTATTCGACGGCAACGCAGATATCCGCAATGCGGTATCGCGCCTGATGGATGGGTCGCTCACCGGTGGTTCTGACAGGTTCCATGATCTCTATCAGTCTCTCCTGTACGGCTATTTTGACCGCGCGGACAAATATTTTGTGCTCCATGATTTTGACGCCTACCGGGCGGCTTTCGAAAATGTGCTGACCGCCTGCACCGACGTGCCCGCCTGGACGAAAAAGGCCGTGCTGAACACGGCCAGTGCCGGGTATTTCAGCGTTGACCGCACCATCGATGAGTACAACAGAATCATCTGGAAATTGGACTCGATTTGAGGACCGGGAGAAGGAGAGAACGATGCTGATCAATTACCGCAATGAATTGCTGCATGATTCATCGCTGGACCTGTTTCGTGATCCCGTCGGGGCCGTAACGGCTGGCACGCCCGTCAAGCTTCGTTTCCGGGCGCGTCTGGAGAATGTGAACAGCGTCTATCTGTGCCTGTTTCGCAAGGACTTTCGCGAGCAGTACGCCATGCGTCAACTTGAAGACTGCTGGGAAATCGAAATCACCGCCCCCGTAATTCCGGAGGTTTACTGGTATTATTTCACCATCAATATCGGCGGCAGGATCTGTTATTACGGCGCACAGGGCAGCCGCACCGCGGGCGTCGGCTGTGTGTACAGCGAGCATCCGCCCTCGTATCAATTAACGGTCTATGATCCCGGATTTCAGGTGCCGCGGTGGTTTCAAAAAAGCGTGATGTATCAGATCTTTCCCGATCGCTTCCGCCGGAGTGATGACCGGACGGCGAAAAACGGTATCGATTACCACCGCACCAAAGGGCGCAAAGTGCATTATCACGAAAAGTGGAAAGAAAAGCCGCTTTTCGGTCCGTTGCCGGGAGAAAAACACTACAATCCCTGTGATTACTTTGGAGGAACGCTGAAAGGCATCGAGGACTCCCTTGAATATCTGCAAAGTCTGGGCGTCACGGTGGTTTACCTCAATCCGGTGTTTGAAGCAGCTTCCAATCACCGCTACAACACTGCCGATTATTTTAAAATCGATCCGGTACTGGGCACGAACGAAGATTTTGTATCGCTCTGCCGCAAGGCCGCCGGCATGGGTATCCGCGTCATGCTGGACGGCGTGTTCTCCCACACCGGTTCCGACAGTATTTATTTCAACCGCGAAGGCCACTATGATGTCATCGGCGCCGCCAACAGCAAGGAATCGCCGTATTATTCCTGGTATGATTTCAAACATTACCCCGACCAGTACCGGTGCTGGTGGGGCTTTGCCTCATTGCCCGAGGTCAACGAAAACGATCCGGCCTGGCAGCAGTACATCATTACCGGAGAGAACAGCGTGATCCGTCACTGGCTGAGAGCCGGCGCCCGGGGCTACCGCCTGGATGTCGCCGACGAGTTGCCGGACGATATCCTGGCCATAATTTACAAAGCCGCCCGTGAAACGGATCCGGAAGCGGTGGTGCTCGGCGAGGTCTGGGAAGACGCGACCACGAAATACAGTTACGGGGCCAAGCGGCAGTACGCGCTTGGGCGGATGCTCGATTCGGTGACCAATTATCCTCTGCGCAATGCCCTTGTCGGATTTTTTCACGGCCGCGCCAATGCCGAAGATCTGAAACGCATGCTGGTGGATCAGGCCGCCAATTATCCCCGGCCGATGTATTACGCGCTCACCAATCTGCTTTCGTCGCATGACATTGAACGGGTGCGCACCGCCCTGAGCACGCGCATTGATCCGCACCAACTTTCCCGCGAGCAGCAGGCTTCGTTTGTCCTGACGGCGACCCAGACTAAAAAAGGCGCGCAGCGGCATCGCCTGGCCGCGACCCTTCAGTTCAGCCTGCCGGGCGTTCCCTGCGTTTATTACGGCGATGAACGGGGCATGCAGGGATTCCTCGATCCCTTCAACAGGCAGACTTTTCAGGAAGCACCTCATGATCTGACAGACGATTACCGTCAACTGGCGCGGCTGCGTCAGGCGGCAGACGCGATGCAGACCGGTCATGTTGTGTTTTTTGCTCCTGATCCCGATTGCCTTGGCGTTTTGCGCTACGTGACGGGAGGGGTTGATGCGCTCGGGCACCAGGCGGACAACGGCGTCTTTTTTGTGGCGGTTAACCGCGCGAACGCCGCCCGACTCGTGGTTTTCGATTTCCTCAGCCGCAATCAGCTTTTTGCGGCGGACCATCAGAAGAAACTGCGACCGGTTTTTAACGGCGCGGTCACCTGCCAGTTGACCGGTAAAAATTACACCATCATCGACGGCCTGCTGGAAATCACACTGGAACCATTGAGCGCCGTCTGGTTGAAAATTGCCTAGTCATGACATTATCACGCAGGGCAAGTTCCCCGAATGCGCCGCATCATTTAATTGGATTGCGAAAATGCAAAAAATCGATAAGGACTGGAGATGAGTTATCAGAAAACATACGAATACTGGAAAAAATCCGTTCAGGAAGAAGCCCTGCTTAGCGAACTGGAATCCATCCGGGATGATGACGCGCAAATCAAGGAAAGATTTATCAGTGATCTGGTTTTCGGAACGGCCGGACTGCGCGGTATTCTCGGCGCCGGCACCATGCGCATGAACCGTTATGTCATCGGACGCGCCACACAGGGGATGGCCGATTATCTGCTTTCCCGGGACGTGTCGGAAAAGCGTGTCGTCATCGCCTATGATTCCCGGCAGTTTTCCCGTGAATTCGCCGAAGAAACCGCCCGTGTTCTGGCCGCCAACGGCATCAGGGCCTTCATCTTCCGGGAACTCACCAGCGTGCCGGAACTCTCCTTCGCCGTCCGGCATTTAAAAGCGGATGGCGGCATCGTGATTACAGCCAGTCATAATCCGCGGGAATACAACGGATACAAAGCCTACGCCGCTTACGGCGGACAGCTCGGTCCCGAGGCGAGCCGGGCGGTCATGGATTGTATCCGCAAACGGGACCCCTTTCGGGATGTCCGCAGAATCGATTATCAGGATGGCGTGGACCGGGGGCTGATTATTGAAATCGGCGAGGAGATCGACCGGATTTATTACGAGCGCATGATTTCCCTGTGTCCGCCGGAAAGCGGAGGTGATTTGAAGGTGGTCTATACCCCGCTGCACGGTTCGGGATTGCGCGCCGCAGTCAATGTTTTTCCGGCAGCCGGCATTAAAAATTTCACTGTCGTCGAAGAACAGAAAAATCCGGATGGACTTTTTCCCACGGTGAGCTCTCCCAATCCGGAAGATCCGGGAGCGATGAAGATGGCCATTGAACTGGCGGGCCGGATTGGAGCGGATCTGGCGATCGGCACGGATCCGGATGCCGACCGCATGGGCGCGGCCGTTCGCCGGTCAGAGGGCATCTACACGATGCTGACGGGCAATCAGATCGGCTGTCTGCTGATCAATTATCTGCTGGAGACGCGCCGGGCATCCGGCTTGCTCAAGCCGTCGGATTATGTGGTCAAGTCCTTTGTGACCACCGATATGGCCGATGCTGTCGCGCGGCATTACGGAATTACCTCTTACACGGTGATGACGGGCTTCCGCTTTATTTCCGAACTCATTGTCAAAAACGAGCAGACCGCTGCCGAATTTATCTTCGGCTTTGAAGAGAGCTACGGATTTCTGGCCGGCACGTTCGCCCTTGATAAGGACGGCGTTTTAGCGGCGCTGCTTTTATGCAAGGCGGCACAGCATTACAAAAACAGGGGACAGGGTCTTTGGGATGTACTGGAAGACATGTACCGCACGCACGGCTATTATCTGGAAGGCGTGAAAAACCTCACCTTTAAAGGGCTCGACGGCATGGACAGGATGAAGCAAATCATGACCGGATTACGTGCAAAGCCCGTTTCTGCGATTGGCGGCCTTGCCGTGGAGTATGTCGAGGATTATCTGACGCGAAAGCGCACCGCTGCCGACGGCACCGTTTCGGATATTGAATTACCCGCCGGTGATGCCGTCAAACTGCGGCTGGAAAATTCCGCCTGGATTTGCATCCGTCCGTCCGGAACGGAACCGAAAATCAAGATTTATTACGCGGTACGGGAAACCACGCGGGAAAAATCAGAACAGGTACTCGAAAAAATTTCCTCCGGATTTGAGCAGATCATCTGATTCCTGAACCTTTTACTCAAATCATTCAATGATGACGGCACAAGCCCATCAGGATAACCCGGGCTGGTTCAAGCATGCAGCTTGAACCTTAATATTTGAAGAATTTATTAATTTCGGGATTCATTCTGCAAGATTGAACCCGCACAAACAACCAGGGTCGGCCTGTTCAATATTGATATCCTCTTTGTTCTTGCGTTATCGAGCGGCTTTTTCCACTTATGTCCCTGCCTGGCTTTCCCAGACAAGCTCACATTGCTTGGGCGTGCCGTCCAGCAGGAGATCCTGTCCCATCATATTCGGTGTCACGAGGACGACGCCTTCTTCGCTGATATGAAAGCGGGCGGCGTCAGCGGCATGATCTTCACCGATGATGGTATTGTCCGGTATGTGAGTTCCCTTTTCAATGATGGCATGGATGATGCGGCAGTTTCTGCCGATGTTAACCCCCGGCAGCACTACACTATCCATGACCACACTGTGGGTTTCGATGCGGGTCCCGTAAAAAATAACTGAATTTTTCACGAACGCGCCGGAGACGATGCAACCGCCGCTGATGAGTGAATTAACAGCCGCGCCGCGTTTCCCTTCATCGTCAAAGACAAATTTTGCCGGCGGCAGTTGTTCCTGATAAGTCCAGATGGGCCAGTTTCTGTCATAGAGATTCAGTTCCGGTTTGATGGAGCACAGTTCCATGTTGGCCTTCCAGTAGGCGTCAATGGTTCCCACGTCGCGCCAGTAAGCGACCTCTCCCTTGTCATTGCGATAAGGATAGGCAATGGCCGTGCTGTTATGGATGACACGCGGGATGATGCTTTTGCCGAAATCATGGGCGGAAGAATCATCTTTGGCATCCGCAATCAGCGTATCGTAGAGGAAACTGGTTGAAAAAACATAAATACCCATGGAGGCCAGCGCCGTATCCGGTTTGCCGGGCATGGGTTCAGGATTGGCCGGTTTTTCAGTGAAGCGGGAGATGCGCATGTTTTCATCGACCGACATCACGCCGAATTCGCGTGCCTCCATGCGCGGAACCTCAATGCAGGCGACCGTCATGTCCGCTTTGGAATTGACATGATGCATCAGCATCTTCGAATAATCCATCGTGTAAATATGATCGCCGCCCAGCACCAGCACATACTGCGGAGCGTGACGGTGAATGATGTCGATATTCTGGTAAAGGGCGTCGGCTGTTCCGCGATACCAGTCCTTGCTCATCCGCTGCTGGGCGGGAATGATCTCCACAAATTCACCGATTTCGGCGCGCATGAAGTTCCACGCCTGCTGGAGATGACGGATCAGGGAGTGCGATTTATACTGTGTCAGAACGCCGATGCGTCGCAGACCGGAGTTGACGCAATTGGACAGGGTGAAATCAATCATCCGGTACTTGCCGCCGAAAGGGACTGCCGGTTTGGCGCGCCATTTCGTCAGCTCTCCCAAGCGGGAGCCCTCACCACCGGCCAGGATCAGCACCAGTGTTTTGCGTGTCACTTCGGTCGCGATTTTTGTTTCAACGTAATTATATTGAACGAGATAATTCGATTCCATTTCATTGTTGCCGGCCATGATTCTTCACCTCGCGGCAAAATTTGATAAGAACTTGATTGTGAGACTCAAATTTCAAAAACGAAGTGCATTGAAATTTGTAAGTCGAACAATCCCGCATAGCGGAGGGTATGATAATAATTGTTTCGAAAGCTTGTTTTGAGGTCCTCATACCCGTGATATAACTCGGTTTCAGTATAGAGCAAGCCTCTTTGGTCTGTCAAGGACAAACAGGAACGCATAATGAAAGTTTTGCATAACTCTCCCGCATGTCATTTCGAGGAGCAAAGCGAAGAGAAATCCTTTATGCGGTTTTTATGCGGGTTCAATCTTGCAGATTGAACCCTGACATGCATAAACATCCGAAATTTTTCGGTTCAAGTTGCAAGTTTGACCCAGCTTCATGACCCGAAGATTATATAAAGCACTCATCGCGGTCGAAAGAAACACCAATCACTATAGTTTATATTTGGATTTAATTTCCTTCTCCGCCTGAAACCAGTCGGCGATATCATCGCTGGGGATTCCTGAATTCATCCTCTCTTCATAGAGTTCATAAGCTCTTTTTTCAACTTCCTGCAAAAAATCCTTCAAGTCGGGCTTTGCAGTTTTTTTAGCGGTGGATGTTTCTTTTTTAACCGTGCTTTTTTTCGTAGTTCCTTTTTTGACCGGCATAACAGCCTCCTTATTTATATATTTATTGTGAGACTCAAATTTCAAAAACGAAGTGAATTGAAATTTGTAAGTCGAACAATCCCGCAAAGCGGAGGGTGTAATACCCCGCAGCTTGCTTTGGGGTATTACACCCGTGATTTTTGAATAATATTATAAAATACTTCTTACCGCTTAATGAAAAAAATCCCCAAGGCTCCAAATAACGAAAAAAATTACTCGCAGCTTGGTTTTTCCACTAATATGAAACGTGTCTTCATAATAACATTTTTAACGGTAAATCGTCAATTTTTTAATTCTTGTCAATGCTCCGGATAATATAGTATGTTTGAAAAGAATCTGTCCGAAGAGCGTGTTTTCCTCAGAGTGACGGCAGACGATTTGTGTAAACCAATTTGAGGATTGGAAAAATGATCGACGCAGTCGTGGGAATTGACATTGGCGGAACATCCACCGAGTTTGGCATCGTGGATAAAAATGGACATTGCCTCAAAGCTAATTCTATTAATACAAGACAATATCCTGATTTAGAAGAGTTTTTGAAATGTCTTCATCAGGAAATTCAAAAAATTATTATTTCAATATATAAAGATATAAATATAATGGGATTTGGTGTCGGCGCGCCCAACGCCAACCACTATCGGGGCACCATCGAGAATGCGCCCAATCTGAATTGGAAGGGAATTGTACCTTTTGTTAAAAAGTTCAAGCGATACTTCAAGTATTGTCCGATTGTTCTGACCAATGACGCCAATGCCGCCGCTATCGGTGAAATGTTCTACGGCGGCGCAAAGAATATGAAAGATTTTGTTGTCATAACATTGGGGACAGGTCTGGGAAGTGCCTTTGTCGTCAATGGTCAACTGGTTTACGGCCATGAGGGACACGCCGGCGAACTGGGACATGTCAATGTAAAAAGAAACGGCCGCGTCTGCCACTGCGGGAATAAAGGATGTCTGGAAACCTATGTTTCCGCGACAGGGATCAGGCGCACCCTGTTCAACCTGCTGCGCACCGAATCATCAAAAAGCGCGCTTCGTGGGGTTGCTTTTAATGAACTCACTTCAAAAATGATCTGCGAGGCGGCCCGAAAAGGTGACGCTTTGGCGCTGAAATCCTTTGATGAAACCGGTGAAATGCTGGGCCGAAAACTGGCTGATGCCGTGGCGACCACCAATCCGGAAGCCATCTTTCTTTTGGGTGGTCTGGCGAAGGCCGGTGATCTTATCTTTAAGCCTACCCGTCATTCTCTGGAAAAAAATCTTTTCCCGGTTTACCGGGGAAAGGTCAAGATTCTGCCTTCAAAGTTGAAAAGAAAAAACGCGGCGGTTCTCGGCGCGGCCGCTCTGGCCTGGCAGGAACTGAACATTCTCTAATGAGACCCAAATTTCAGAAACGAATAACCTAAAGGTCACTATAGGTGCACTGAAATTTGATGGTCGAAATATCCCCGAGGCGAATAACCTAAAGGTCACTATAGGCCGAGCGGGATAAATGTGGGTCTAATTCCCCGCCCCTTGGTGCGCAAGTTCTTTTGGATACCCCGCTGCTTGCGGCGGGGTTGTTCATTGCTCTTCTATCTCATTTTCAATCGGCTGATTTGGATGGCGGTGTCGTGACATCGGATTCATCCGTAGATTTCGGAGCGACCGGCTCATCGTGAGGTTTTTGATCCCCGGTTTCATCAGCAGATTTCTTCTCAACAGGTTTATCATGAGCTTTCGCGTCGGCGGATTCAGCCGCTGGTTTTGAAACAGCCGTTTCATCATGTGCTTTCTTTTCAGCCGGCTCAGCATGGGGTGGGGGAGGGGCCGGCTGGACAGGAGATGAAGGAGGTAACGTTTCTTCATGATATGCCGGGGCAGCGGTTTCCGCGGGAGGTCCCGGAAAAGCGGGTGAAACAGAAGATTGCGGAGCGACAGTTTCAACAGGAGGTGTTGCGTTGTCCATTCCCGGCTTTTTCGAAGAAAACATGAAAAAAGACAAACCGATAATGAGTATAATTATGCCACCGACAATCAACCCCCGTTTTCTTGATGGTGGCGGTGTTTCCGCATGTTGAACAGGTTTGTCATCACGAACGGATGCTTCCCTGACAATCAGAGGACTGCCGCAATGTTCGCATACATTTGCGCCATCAATATTTTTTGTTCCACATTGTGAACAATACATACGCGACCTGCCATCCCATAGCATGAAATGATTGAAACAATACCTATTTTTTTTAAATACCAGATATTGGATGTTTTTCAAGATATAAATTCAAGAACCTAAAAAACCGGGGACATCCTTTTCAGCCCCCTGATTTCCTTGCTGGCTTGCTGGTTCAATCGTCCTGCGATTGAACCATTTATTTTGTCATGGGGTTGTCATGGGGTCAAATCTTTACGGCCTGTTGCCCAAATAAGTTTTGCAAAGATTATAAAGAGCGGCTATAAAAATAGCAACAAATTCTTGGAGAGAAACAGCCATGATGGGTTACCAACCTGATACACAGCCGAAACTCTTTTATCA
>Ga0208458_1000362_pt1 | contig 51811 bp, 31 predicted proteins | sample AD_UKC085_MetaG_FD_184432 | JGI IMG/M metagenome (GOLD analysis project Ga0208458, IMG submission 184432) | Active sludge microbial communities of municipal wastewater-treating anaerobic digesters from USA - AD_UKC085_MetaG (SPAdes) (version 2) | ecosystem: Engineered > Bioreactor > Anaerobic >... | reverse complement strand
CGAGGCCAGGCAGGAACGTAAAGGCCAACCGGACGAACAGGACGAGTAAGGCACCGAACCGGGCAATGCAAGACAGGGTCGGCTGCCGCCGACCCTCAGACAACACCGACCACGATGTCCAGATTTCTACGGATCACGACGAGCGGCAACACCATACGTCCGTGACGGCGAGGAATACACCACTTTTCGCAGTGGCGGGGCAGTCCTTCTGGCCAACGACATCGCAACCGACAGCGACGGCGACGGATTGGGGGATGCGCTCGAATTTGATCTCGGCACATGCGCCACCGTTTCTGGATGCCCCAACACGCCGCATGGGATGGATACCGATCGTGACGGATTGGGGGATGGTGAAGAAGTTCTTGGGGTGGCAGGCACTCTTCCCGATGGTTCCGACGATCTCGCCTTCGCCAGGTACGGTGCAAGCCCACGCAAGAAGGACATTTTTCTTGAAGTCGACTATCTGACGGACTTCGATGAGGGAATTCAACCTGGCGAGAATCCTTTTCAATGGATTCGAAATAATCCGACCTTGCCAATCGGATCCTGGACGGGAACTCTTGAATCCTGGATTGATACGGCCAGGGCTCCGTTCCTTGATGCTCCGAACCTTCACGTCCATAACCCGGACGGTACCGATGGAATCGAACTGCACCTTGACATTGGTGTACCTCCCCTGACTCCGTACAACGAGCACAAGTTCGGAAAGTGGAGTTCGGGATCCACAGCGGCGTTGGTTCCGGATTTCATTTCGGTCTATAAGGGAACCATTAATGGAGAGGTTACCGTCGCCATCAATGATGTGCCACGAACTTTTGACGCGACTGGCCTGACCCCGGAGGAGATCGCGTTGAATGTTGCCATCAACGCCCTTCTTACAGATGAGCCCGTGGCCTTCGTTTCCCTGACAACTGCTTCCGATGGAACAGCGACGTTAGTAATGGAGTCGGACGTACCAGGGCTCCACTTTTTGCGTGATCTATTCGTTCCAGAAGGCTACGAAAGTTCGATTAAACGACCCAGGGAGGACAATAATTCATTTCGAGGTCACTATGATAATGACATCAACCAAGTTGATGCCGTGCGAAGGGGTAGATTCCGGTACGCTGTGCTGACAAGGCTATCTGGCGACGGCCAGGCCGATGGGGCGAAGTACGTCTCCAGTCTGAATCATTTCACTTTTGTACATGAACTGGGACACACCTTGGGGCTGCAGCATTTCGGCCATGCAGACTGGGGCAACCCCGGCACCAACTGCATACCCCATTATCAAAGCGTCATGCGGTACGCGGATCAGATGCTCCAGTTCAGTTCGAGTGATTTGGCGTTGATTCTGCACCCTGCTGCCACGCCGGAAACGAATTCTTTCGGTGGCCCTTTTGACCAGAGCAGAATGTCCGTGAGGCCTTGGAACTATTCGGGCGTCAGTGCAAATACCACCGACTGGAATCGTGACGGAATCATTTCCAATGGTGCGGTGGGATGGCGTGGAACTGCCCTGCTTGCGGAGAATGCCGGCTGCAATCTGTTTTCGATGAAAAGGGTCATGATTGAACAGACATCCTCAATCAGCGGGCCGGTTGACCTGACTCGATTGGGTTCGCGCCTGTACGCCGTGTGGAGTACCGGAGATCACATTTACTACAGATTCGCATCGCTTGGTTCGGCCGGTAACAAGTCTTGCACAGGGCCTGCCGACCCAATGCAAGGCGAATGTTTGACCTGGTCGGCAAGGTATTCGACTGGCTCATATTCAAGCTGCCATGCAGTAAGCGTATATTCATATTCAAACTATCTGTTCATAGCGTATCGTACCTCGTCTGGGGCCTTGCGGGTGAAGCGGTATGCTGCATCCAGCACGGGGACACTTGATTTCGTGGACAGTTTCTATCCTGGCGACGGAAGCGGTGCCCAACTCTCTGACCATGGGCCAGAGCTTGTCGTAAGGTATCAGTCCGTTACCTCAAGGGCCCTCGGACTTATGTACCTTGCCAGGGATGGATATTTTCGTTCCTTCGGGTGGAATGGCTCTTCCTGGTACTACGAAGGTGCCCTTCTTGACGCCAATGGAAATCCGATTCCGGGAGCCCAAGGCCCTGTGGCAAAGGCGTGGCCGGATGACGCTGTATCGGGATGGTATGCAAGCGAGAAGCGGACTGTTGCGATACTTCCGTCAGTCTCAAAGAAGATGCGATTCTACGTGTTGAATTATGGGTTGAACCGATGGCAGTGGACGACATTTGGAGATGCCCAGGAAACCAACGGAAAGCCTTTCCTGGAGTATCGAACGGTACGGGATACAACAGGGGTACCCTCAGCAGATTTCAAAGGCCATTTCATGATCGGCCATTTGGCCCACAACAGTGATTATGGAAATCGAGCGAAAGTGGTATTCAGCACGCTGGTCAGCAGATCAACGCCACCGGGAAGCACAGGTTTTTACATTCAATACGTTCCAGATTCTTCCCCCCGTCTTGTGGGTGATTACTTTCAGGATGCATGGGCGACTGTGAGAAGCGGTTCAAGTCCAAGCATCTACAGTGATTCAACGATTGACAACGTTTTTGCAGTAACACCGCTGTCCGTCAGTTCTGAAACGGAAGGCCTGTATTTTTACCCGCATGCCGACGGGTCTCCTGATACTTCGTTTACCGTCCATTCGGATTTTCGAGTCATGGAGGACTATATTTGTCGAAAGATTGGTCTTGTGAGGGGATTTCTTTGTGGGGACATCAATGTGATGGACTGAAGATTGTCCTGACGATATCCATTTGCAGGGAGGCATGAATCATGGCCAGATGGAAATCTGTAAACAAATTCGTTTTTACTGTCACGGTGTTACTGCTTCTGGCTTCGTGCTCTGCGCCCCCCGCCGACAGGGGCGACATGATTATAGAGTCCGTGGAATGCGATGTCGTCGTGGATGCATTCGACCCGAACGAGATGGTTGATATCATTGATGAAATCGATATTCCCGTCGATTCGTGTGAAGACCTTGCCGATGCTGACGATGAGCATGTCAGCGACATCGAGGACTATGGCGATATTCCTGAAGATGCTTCATCGGACGCTTTTGTCTGCGGGGATGCACCTCAAGAAGGGTGCCCTTGTGACGCCTCTTTCAACGAATCGTGCTGTCTTGAGACGGGCAAAGGATTGACGTGTTATTACCAAACCATAAATGGAACACTCATGATCGTTTGGAGCGTATTCTGGGATTGTGGTTGCATTGAGGGCCCTGAGTGTGAAGGGTATGAGATTTATCCCTTGTGTCCCTGGGAATCGAGGAAGGAGTATTTTTGAATGAGCCGTCTAGAATACGTGGTATTGTCAATCTTCCTCTTGTATGCGGCATCCGGATGCGAAGTCGGCGTAATTGATGAGGCATCTGCACCTCAGTCGTCCGCCCTGGTTGCAGACCCCACCGTCATGGACGGTGACCCGGTCACCATACTGCGGAAAGAGGCCTTAATGAAACGTGTTGCAGAAAAGCGTCGTGAGTCACCCGAATTCGCTGCTGCGATGGATGGGGCCTACGATGGAATGGCGTCTGGTGAACGCAGCAAGGTTCAGACGGAAGAAAGACCTTCCCCCAGGGATTCTGCCGTGGAGGGTGTGACCGACGAATCCGGCGAGACCGGCAGTCCAGTCGAAGGTGTGGTTGCTTTTTCGCCTTCTCGCGAGAGCGCAGGTCTAAGGGCGCGAATTAACCGGGGGGTTGATGAATCCGATCTTGAACAGCCTCATGACTCGGTAGCTGTGGGCAAACCGGTACCATCTGAACCGAAACCTTTCAGCTTCTAGGATTCGTGTTCCCGCCAGGAAATCGTCCCTGTCTTTCATATAACCATTCAAATGGTCGGATCGAGCGTTGCAAGTCCCGTTGATATCAGGGGAATATCCGTCTAGAATATGGCGTCCCAATTCGGGGTTTCAAGGTGAAGATGAATCGCTTCCCGGGCGCATTGCGGCTTGCCGTGACCGTTTCCGTCATTTCCACGACACTGTGGCTTTTTTCCGGATGCGGCGCCGACGGCACGCAAATGGACACCTTCGGTTCGGATGTTTTCGACGAGGTGGGGCCGGACGTAATACAGGCCGACGAAGGCGGTGATGGCGAAGGGCGCGATGCCAACCAGCCCGAAGACGGCGGCGCCGATACCGGCCACGCCGACACGACACACGGTCCCGATGCCGAAAAGGACACCGGAAGCGGCAGCGACCTGTCCGACCCGGACCAGGGCGGCACCGACCTGCCCGACCCGGACCACGGCGCCACCGACGGTCAGGTGGTTGACGAGGGACAGCCTTCCGACAACGGACAGCCTTCGGACGACGGGCAGGCCGACGCAACGGTGATCTCCTGCCAGCCCGAATCGCAGCTTCCCGGCATCAAGGTGACGGTCTATCGAGACTTGAAGGACTCGACCACCAAACCGGCCAACAACCAGTCGAAAACCGACCACATACAGACCTTCAGCAAATTCGACGAACCGTGGGCGGGAATTCCCGTCAACATCATCGATCCGTTCGACCTGTCTGGAATGACCTGCGATGAAGGCTGGTACAGGTTTGATCCGGATGATGGCGAGATCTTTTCCGACGGCGTCCGGATTCTTGACATCGGCCTGCCGGAATGCCGCGTGACCACGCACAACGTTTCCAGAAACACCCCGGCCGCCCTGGCGGCCGGCCGCTGGAAGATGATCGTGATGGGGGACAGCATCCCGGTTCTTGGAACCACAAGCGGTCAGTTCTTCCACGACAACGTTGCAGCGGACCTTGAACCGTTCGGGGATATCCTGGTGTTCAACCACGCATACTCGGGGGCGGTCACCTCCGGATGGCTGCCGACCACAAGCAATTTCAAGAACAAGATCAAGCCGGCGCTTGCCGACACCGACGTTGTTTTCGTATCGCTTGGCGGCAACGACATAATGCATTACGCGTACAACAACATGAACAAGCCGCTTGACCAGTTGATGGATGGCATCACCCAGACGATTTCATCGGTCCAGCAGAACCTGCGAACGATTTTCCACGCGATCTGGGCCGAAAACCCCGACGTTGAAATCGTCTGGCTGATCTATCCGAACTACGCCAGATCCAATGAGTGGGCATCCATGGTCGGGGAACAGTACGCACCGATGATCGAATCGTATTTCGAGGAACAGATGTACGGCATCGTTTCCTGGGCCGCCGGCATCGAGGGGCTGCTGCTGGTCGATCTGTTTTCCCGCATGAACAAGATCGACCTTGATAAGAGCCTGTACGATGAACTTCATTACAATCAGTACGGCCACAGGATCCTTGGCAACGAACTGCTGAAAATCCTTGGCGGCGTCAAAATCGAGGACGGAGTCCCGACGACGGGTGGCGAACGCATGATCGGCGTGATATGCGACTGATGACGAGCGCCGCGGGGCCGGAATGAACCAGCAGAATGAACGGAACGCCGGGTGGCTGCGCGAATATCTCCCCTGGATTGCCGGGGCCGCTCTCGTGCTGCTCGTCCTTGCCGAAGCGGTGCTCAGAATCGCGGTGGCGCCGACGTGGCCGCCGGTGAAAACCGCCTTCGACCACGGCGACCGAAACTGCTTCAGGCCGGTTCCCGATTCAAGCGTCGCATACCGGCGTTACGGCCTTGCCGGAGAGCCCGTCGTCCATTCGGTCAATCGCCTTGGCTTTCGTGGTCATATTCCGGACGGGGCGAACGATTTCGTGGTGGCCGTCGTCGGGGATGACCTTGTGTATGGCGTCGGACTGCCGGAAAGCGAAACCATCCCGGCCGTGCTGGAAAGACGGCTTCGCACGCGGTTTCCCGACGCATCGATCCGCGTCGCGAACCTGGGATGGCCGGGATTCAACCTCGAAGAACAGTCGCTTGAATACGAAAGGCTGGCACGGGAACTCAAACCAGACATAACAATCCTGTTGCTTTCGGATCGGTATTCCTCGCCATCCGCGTGCTCCAATGCCGCACTGCCCGCAAGAATCTCGCTCAGGCGTTTTTCGGCCGTCTGGAACCAGCTTGAATCGGCGCTCGAACGTGCCACCTTCAATACTGCAACGTTGTTTTCGGTGCCGGCCAGGGAATACCCCATCAAGGTAATCCTTGAAAGACTCTCGGGCCACGGCACGGATCTGGTGTATGCCAGGACTTTCGCGACGCCCCCGGTTTTTCAGGAAGACGGAAGGACGATGGGGTTTGACGATTTGGCAGAATCGGCGGGTTTCCAAATCCTGGACATGACGGACAGATTCGATTCGTCGATGCCCGGACGACCGCCGCTGAAGGACGACGCCGATCTTTCGCCATCGACGGTCAAGGCCGTTGTCGATGCAACGGCCGGATTCGTCGAGCCGATAATCAGAAACCGGCTTCAGGGATCGACGCGCCTGTAAAGAACCGCTTCGGCCGTTCGTCCGGCCACCTCCCAGCGCCCGGAATACTCGATACGGTGAAACAGTTCGGAAAGACGTTCCGAATTGGCCTCGCGCCTGGTATCGACCAGGATGAAATTCCACCAGCCGTCGGCAATCCTGCCCCGATCCCCGCTGTCGAGGAAGTCGCCAAGGGCGTACTCCTGGCGCCGGAAAGGAAACGAAAGCGTGGTGACATTCCGGCACTGCCTGGCCATCACCGGGCCAATCTGCCAGGAGGTCAGGCATCTGTCGGTACCGGCCGGAATCTGCTCGTATATCATCGAATTGATTGCCGACTCACCCGCCTGAACCGACCATGAATGGTGGGCAAAAATCCCGCCGGTCAACGGTTCGGGCTGCATCGGGAAAATGGCCGGCCACGGCACGAGAAGATTGACCAGCAGTGCGGCAACGACGGCGCCCCCGGCAAGCCAGGCCCTGGTCTTTCCGGACAGGCGGATCATCGACCATGCGACGGCCAGCATCGAAAAACCCGCGGCCGGAAGAACGAAGCCTGTCACCACCCCCTGGGATCCGAACAACATGTACCCGGTAAATACCACCAGGGAAGGAAGCCAGACCAGTGAGGCGAATGGCAGGAAAAGCATCGGAAGAAAGAAGAAAACGGTCTGGGAGAAATTAAACGGCAAAGCCGAAGGATCGAACTTGCCACTGAAAAAGTCCCAGAGAAGGCCACGTGTCGAGGAGGAATCCGCCAGCCTGGACATAAGCACCAGGAAGCCGGTCCATGCGGAAAGAGCGGCGAACATGACAAGCGAAAACCGCCAGGATCGCGCGGCGACCGAATCCCGCCGGTCAAGCCCCGGCAGTATCGGCGGCCTGCCCTTCAGATCCATCCTGAAAGATGCCCAGGACAAAGTCAGAAAGACCGGGGCGGCCATCGGATGGCACCCATGCGCCCATATGACCAGAAGGGCCGCCGGGAGGTGGTTGCCCCGTCGCATCAGGTACAACGCGCCCATGACCATGACGAAAACCGGCTGGCCATACCAATAGACCGTGTTCGCGAAAGTGACTGGAAGCAGGAAGTACAGAAAGACCAGCAGAAACGATGTCCGGGAGTCCGACAGGACCTGGCGCGAATACCGGAAAACGATGAATCCCCCCGCCAGCACGGCCAGCATCGAGTACAGCAGATCCAGAAAGAGCGTCGGCCACGAATCGCCGAAGAAAACGCTGAACAGGCCGTGGGAAGGATGGAATCCCCACATCATCAACTGCATCCAGATGCGGGATTCCCGTTTGTTGGCCTGAAGTTCCCAGATGTCGGAAAGCCCCAGCGAATCGACTCCGTCCATGATGGATGTGGCCAGGCCGCCGGCGTGGTTGGCAATGGCGACGTGGATTGCAAGCACGCCAAGAACCACGTACGACGCCATCACAACCCATGTCATGAAATGCCAGCAATCCAGTCGGCACACCGAATCGGTTGATTTGAAGGGCCGGCGCACGCGTTGAATCCGCTGAAGGACGTCCAAGTATAGCCGCCGGAAACGGTCTTTGCGAGTATGCGCGGCGACTGATAGAATATGGCCGGCACCAGAGGCCCCAGAAAGGTAACACCGGAGATGTCGATGCGCATACGAATACTGCTGGCAGCCGCCACAATCGGCGCGTTCATGCCGGTTTCATGCACCACTCTTGCCCCGACCGACGTCCAGGATCCCACGGACACCGTCACGCTGGATGAAGGTTCGACCGACGCGGCATTCGATGTTGAACAGGACACAAATGACGTGTCGGACGCGGCTGCCGACGTTTCCGACGACACGGCACGGGATATTCCCGACATTCCCGACATTCCCGAAACATTCCCGGACATTCCCCCGATAGAGTGCGTCTCCGACCTTGCGTGCGAACGGGCCTGGCCGGATCTGCCGGAATGCTGGCACGCGTTCTGCGACAAGTGGCTGGGAATCTGCATCGTGGCACCGCAAGTCGAAGGTTCCGCCTGTGATTCCGGCAACAAGTGCATAAAGGACGGCTCGTGCATTGAAGGCCAGTGCGTCGGCCCGGCACTGGACTGCGACGACGGCAATCCCTGCACCGACGACTCATGCGACCCGGAAGACGGCTGCCTGCACACGACGAACAAGGCGGCCTGCGAAGACGGCAATCCGTGCACGTCGAACGACTCGTGCATCAACGGCAACTGCAGGCCGGGACCGAATTCATGCGACTGCCAGGGCGACCAGGAATGCGCCGAATACGAGGACGGCAACCCATGTAACGGACTGATTCGCTGCCTTGGCCAGAAATGCGTGCTTAACAAGTCGAACGTGCCTGCCTGCGAGGCGATGCAGGATTACTGCCTGGCGAACATGTGCAATCCGGAAACCGGCCTTTGTGAACCGACTCCGGTAAACGAGGGATCCCGGTGCGACGACGGCAATGAATGCACGGTCAACGACGTGTGCCGTGGCGGCATCTGCGCGGGTGATGCCGGGTGGTGCGACGACGGCAACGATTGCACGGTCGATTCGTGCGTCCCCGGCGAGGGCTGCATCCATGAATTCAACAGCGCCCCGTGCGACGATGGAAACCTTTGCACCAGGGACGATGCGTGCGTGATGGGTGAATGCAAGGGGATCAGGCTGCCTGAGTGCGGCTGCATCCTGACATCCGAATGTGCCGCGTTCGAGGACTCGAACCCATGCAACGGAACGCTCCACTGCGTCAACGGACGATGTGTGCTCGATCCCTTGACGGTCGTAAGGTGCCAGGATCCGATTGGAAAGCCCTGCCAGAGGTCGGCCTGCAACCCGGCAACCGGCCGGTGCGCGATCGTGCGACTCGAGGACGGAAGGCCCTGCGCCGACACGGACTCCTGCACCTTCGACGAAGCCTGCCTTGACGGCGAATGCGTCGGTTCCGTGGTCCCGTGCAACGACGACAATATCTGCACGGACGATTACTGCGACCAGTACGGCGGATGCTTCCATTCCTACAACACCGGTTCGTGCGAGGACGGAAATCCGTGCTCGGTTTCCGACCACTGCGTCAACGGAGTCTGCATTCCCGGAGAATCCAGGGATTGCGACGATGGGAATCCGTGCACCGTTGACAGGTGTTCGCCTTCGTCGGGATGCTACTCGACCCCGGTCACCGAATCAGGCGTCTCGTGCGTGCCCGAAGACCCCTGCCTGGTCAATGCGACCTGCGTGAACGGCCTGTGCGTCGGTGATCGAAAGAACTGCGAGGACGGGGACCCCTGCACCGACAATTATTGCGACTCGATCGACGGCACCTGCCGCAAGCGGAACAATTCGGCGCCGTGTGAAGACGGCAACGAATGTACTGTCAACGATTACTGCAACGCGGGCATCTGCAAATCCGGCACGAACCGCGACTGCAGCGACTTCGATCAATGCACGGTCGATCGCTGCGTGGTCGGCGTCGGATGCGTCAACGAGGACAAGTTCGGGTGCCAGCACTGCCCCGGCGGGCTCGATTCCGAATGCGACTCGCCGTATCTTTGCAAGATTGGCGTCTGCGACATCAATGCCGATCCCCAGGGGCTGTGCGTCTGGATCCCGGATCCCTGCGATGACGGCAACCCGTGCACCACCGGTTCGTGCAACGAATGGAACGGCGTGTGCACCTTCAACCCTGTCACGGGACCTTGCGACGACGGCAACCCGTGCACCACCGGGGATACGTGCAACGTTTCGACGATGCAGTGCGTCGGCGTGCCGGCGGTGTGTAACGACGGCGATCCGTGCACCGACGATTACTGCGACCCCGCCGACGGCCAGTGCCGGACGAACTGGAACACCGCTCCGTGCGACGACAAGAAGCCGTGCACGGTTGAAGACACGTGCAGCCTTGGCGCCTGCGCCGGCGTCCCGAAGAACTGCGAGGACGGCAATCCGTGCACGGACAACTTCTGCGACCCGATGACCGGCATCTGCCACGACACGATCAATGCGGAAGAATGCGAGGATGGAAACCCTTGCACGACCGGTGATTACTGCGAACTGGGCCAGTGCCTGACAGGCAACCCGAAGAACTGCAGCGACAACAACGAATGCACCACGGACTCATGCCGTGCTGCCGACGGAGAATGCCTGCACGTGCCGGCGCCCGGGATTTCGTGCGGCGCGTCCAACAAGTGCATCGTAAGCGGCGTCTGTAACTCGTCAGGCTTGTGCGATGCGGTTTTCAAGACGTGCAACGACAACAATCCGTGCACGACCGACTCCTGCAATCCGACGACCGGAATATGCATCTTCACGCCTAACACCCTGCCGTGCAACGACGGCAACGCATGCACTGCCGATGACAAGTGCTTCAACGGGGTCTGCGGCGGCACGACGATCACCTGCAACGACAACATCGCCTGCACCACCGATACGTGCAACCAGTCAACGGGATGCGTCTTCTCACCGGTCGATTCGGCTTGCAACGACAACAACGCCTGCACCACCGACTCGTGCAGCGCCACGCTTGGATGCGTCAACACCGCCCTTCCCGATGTTCCGGCCACTTCCTGCAACGACAACAACCCTTGCACCCTTTCAGATATCTGCAAAGGTGGAATCTGCACGGGAACGCAGAAGGACTGCGCCGACACGCTTAAGTGCACGAGAGATTTCTGCAATGTTTCAAACGGCCAGTGCGTGAACGAATACTTCGTGGGGCCATGCAACGACGACAATCCGTGCACGACCAACGACCTGTGCAATGAAAACGCGATCTGCAGCGGCAGCCCGGTCGATTGCAACGACGGCATCCCATGCACGACCGATTACTGCCAGTCCGGTTTAGGCTGCGTCAACCAGCCGAACGACTCCGCGTGCGACGACAGGAATTCGTGCACCACCAACAAGTGCGTCGCCGGAAGCGGATGCGTCTTTTCGCCGGTGACGACGCCGATTGCCTGCGAGGACGGTAACCCCTGCACTGTTTCGGACACGTGCAGCACGACGACCGGAACATGCGCCGGACTGCCGAAGGACTGCAGCGACGGGAACGTCTGCACGAAGGATTCCTGCAACACATCGAACGGCCAGTGTTCATGGTCGGCCGCGAGTGGACCATGCGACGATCTGATTGCGTGCACCACGGGGGACACCTGCATTTCCGGGATCTGCTTCGGAACGGCAAGCGACGCCCTTTGCGACGACTCGAACGCATGTACCAGCGACGCATGTTCAACGACGCAGAAGAAGTGCATCTATCAGTTTTCCGGGGCAAGCGCCTGCGACGACGGCGATCCTTGCACGGACATCGACATGTGCGTCGATGTACTCTGCTCGGGAACCTTGAACTGCCAGCTTCCGGGATGCTCCGACGACCCGCGTTGCGCCGGATAGTCCACGGCCACTTTCAATTAAGCCGACAACGCATCCATAACGACTGATTTCAGCGGCAGCACTGGGGTGGCGGAGGGGTTCCGTAATCACATTCGCAGCAGGCATCCTTGCACTGGTTCACGCAGCATTCCTGATAAACGTCGTCCGGTATGATTCCGTATTCGCAGTTGCAGCAGACGTCGGCACATTCAAGCACATCGACGGAAGCGTCGGACTGGATTGCATCGAGATCGACCGCATCCGGCGAGGAATCCGGCGGATTGACCGCGCAGCATTCGTTCCAGACCTCGTCCGGGATTATCCCGTAATCGCACTCGCAGCAGACGCTTTCGCAATCGATGGCATCGCCCTGCGGCACATCCGGAAAATCCAGATCGTTGACCGCCGCATCCGGCATGGGCTCAAGCGGCTTGGTGCCACAGCACTCGTTCCAGACCTCTTCGGGAATAATCCCGTAGTCACACATGCAGCAGACGTTTTCACAGTCAATCTGACCTGCATCGCCGAGATCACCTGAATCCTGGATGCCGGCATCCGGGATTACCGAGTCCTGAACCGCCATGTCCTGACCGGGCACATCGGAAGGAAGGTCACATTCGACCCCATCAAGCTGCGTCGCATCGACGATCACGTCCTGACTGCCGGGGCCATCTTCCTCGTTGCAAGCGGCGGAACCCATTATCAGGGCAAGCCCGGCCGCGGCCGCGGCATTGGCCGCGATGTCCCTGAAGCGCCGGTTGGAATCCATCTGGGAAACCCTTGTCCAGCAGTAAACGTCCTCGCCGACAGTTCCGGACACCGCAGTTGAAACGCACCTTGCGCCACCGCGACACCTGGCGGCCCGGGAACATGTCCGGCAGACACCGTTCAACTGATCCCGCGAGAATTGCCTGTTGTACGCAAAGCCGTCCGGACTGAACCAGATGTCGGCCAGGGATCTTGTTCGAACCGAGCCCTCGCGGTAAGGATCGCTTCCATCGGGGGCCTTCGCCTGGATGGAAAGACAACCCTTTACGCCACCGTCGGCTTCGATGCCGATTGCGTCCATTCCGGCACGGCACCCCTGCCAGCATTCATCGCGACCGCGCCAGCCGCGACCGCGAAGCGTCGCGTCATGGGGGCCGTAGTAACCGATGGAATCCCCGACGGCCAATTGTATCCCGCCCATCTTCTTCATGGCGGCAAGCCTTGGAATGACGTCGAGCAGATGCCGTGGGGCGATGATGAAATCCCTGTCGCCGCATATTTCGCCCATCGGCTTGGCCAGTTGCAGACGCCACATCGAAGCGCCCGCATCAATCGCAAGCGAGCGTATCTCCTCGAGCCTGGCCATGTTCCAGCGGTTGATTGTGGTCATCACGCCGACGCTGACGCCGTTTTTCACCAGCGTCCGGATGCCGGCCATCGACTTGTCGAACGATCCGGGGGCGCGGATCCTGTCGTGCACGTCACGCGGCCCGTCGATGCTTACGCCAACGTTGCACATCCCGGAACGCGATATCTTCGCGGCGACCTCGTCGTCAACCAGCAGGCCGTTGGTGACCATGTTGACGTACATTCCGGAATCGGCAATCGCGCGGGCGATTTCAAACCAGTCAGGCCGCAGAAGCGGCTCGCCGCCGGAAAGCGTCACCAGTTCGCAGCCCAGATCCCGAAGCTGCCGAACCACGTCGAGGGCCTCTTCGGTCGAAAGCTCGGCGTGGCGTGCCCTGCCGGCCGACGAACCGCAATGAACGCAGTTCAGGTTGCAGTCAAGGGTCAGTTCCCAGACGCAGTTGCGTGGCCGATGACGTGAAGTCAGCGCGACACGGGCGGAAGCCGGAGACACTTCGAAAGGCAGGACTCTGTCCATGGGCGACCCCTTGTATTGTAAAGAATCGGTTCATTATACATGTGCGTTGAAGCGGGATCCATGCTGGGGCGTGCCATCACCAGGCCGCATCGATCCAGCCGTAGTAACGCCCCATCCAGTAAGGCAGAAGGTAATCGCAACCGGTTCTTTCCTCGCCCGAATCGACTCCGCCGTCCAGAAGGAACGTGCTGCGGTGCCAGATGACCATGTCGGGCTGAAGCCGGTTTGAAGGAAGCGGGTAAAGGGATTCCGTCGGCTCATCCGGGTTGACCACGATTTCAGGGTCGTCGCTGTTTTTCACGTAACGGTCGCGAAGCGGCGCGTCCGGGAAGACGACTACCTGCCAGAGCGCATCCCAGAGGGCAACCGGATCCCGATCCCCGGTCGAATACAGGTACCATGTGGTCTTGACCGGATTTCCTTCCTTCACGCCCTTGCGGTTCGGCGTGTTGTCGTCCAGGTTCAGCCACAGCGTGTCCCGGAAGATGTCGTCGATCTGGGGGCCAAGAACGGGGTCGTCTTCAAGACGTGCCAGATGGAAAAGATTTTCATACGCCATGTAAGTGTTGTAGTGCTTCGTGTTGTATCCGTCATAAACCCACATGTAGTCGCGCATGTATCCGATATACCCGCGAGACACCAGTTCCTGGTACCTTTCGCGGAACCGGCCCGCATCGTCGAGCCCTTCAGCCTCGGCCACGTGTGCCGCGATCCTGAACCATGCAAGCGAGCACGCCGCGTTCAGGCCGTTTGGATACGGCCAGCCTTCGAAGTTGTCGCCGTCGATGTTCCCGTACCTTGGCGGCTTGTCGTTCCTGTCCTTGAAATCGAGATTGTTTTCCCAGACATGATCGACCAGATCGGTAAGAAAGGCGGCCGCGGTCGCCTTCGTCTCCGGGTCGTCGGCCAGGTCGTACGCGGCCGCGACACCGAGCACGGCGCCGCTTGCCTGATCCCGACTGACATCGCCAACCCATATGTACCCTTCGTAATCGCCTTCGGCGCGGTAACTGTGCGAATCCGGGTTGTCCGGCCAGAATCCGTCACGGTGGTGGTTGTCTTCCCACGGATAATCGACCTTGCCCCAGCTTCTTCCGATAAGCCCCGGAACACCCGTCAGGTTCTGGAAAAACCGCCAGCCGTCAACCTGCTTCTTCAGGTAAGCCGAAGTCTGCTGGGTACGTTCGACCGCGTCCCTGTAAGCCATCGCCATCGTGCACTGACCAGACTGGAAAGTCGCGTCGCCAAGGGTAGTCAGGCGCAGGTTGCCGTCCGGATCGTCGGGCGTGTTGCAGTTGTAGCTGAAGCCGCCCCAGTCGTGCCTGGCTTCATAGACGGCCTGGTATGCGTCCGCCCTTTCGCGCAGCGGGCCTGTCGAAACGGGATCCCCGACCCGGATGCCGAAGAGCTCGGAGGCGCGGTTGCCGGCCGAGTCACCAACCTCGACGACAAACCAGGAAAACCCCCTTTCCGAAGGCACCCCTGAAATGATCCCCGTTTCGGCATCCAGTTCGACGCCGGCAGGCAGGCTCCCCTTCACTATGGTCCAGTCTGAATAAGGCGGCTGGCCACCCGTCGCTTCGAGGGCATGGTTCAATGACAAGCCGGCATCCACGACGGGCACGACTGTCCTTGTAAGAACCAGCTCGGGCAGAACCGGGACATCTTCAGATGAGCCATCATCAGGGATGGCGACTTCCTGGCCGTCATTTCGCGGAAGATCGCCCGGCTCCGAATCCGAACCGGCATCGAACGCATCCGCTGGATTACCGGTGTCGGGAACCGAAGGAACGTCATCGCCGGAAATGTCGCCCGGGACATCGTCCGGTTCAACCGCATCCGGGTTTCCAGGCCCGCCGGAACAGCCAAGGACAAGGGTAGCTACAATCGCGGCAACCGACGGGCCAAACCTGAACATTGGTACCTCCAGCGTCATTGAATGCCAGGACGGACACGCGCCGGAAAAAGGCCGGCGTCACATGTCTTCCGAAATGAACCCGAAGTATCGCCCCATCCAGTAAGGGGCAAGGAAGCCGGCCGGGTTGTCGGCGACGTTCGGGTTGAAGCTGCACTTTTCAACCGATGAAGGGTCGCCCCACCATTCAAACGTCGCCGGACAGCGATCCTCGATTGGAACTATGCCGTCAATCAACGAACCGTGGCGGTCGGACTCGCACACCGATTCAAGCACGGTGGTGTCTTCATCTCGCTCGATCTGGGTTTCCTGGAAATTCTTGAGGACGCAGATTCCATCGTTGACCATGGACTCGATAAGGTTCCTTCGTTCCGCGGTCATCGCTTCATCGCCTTCGGCCGCGGCGATCATGAAATTGTAAAAGGGCACCTTCATCGACCAGATGTCCCTGTCATCGGTATCCGGGCCTCGACTGGCCTGTTCGAACAGGGCACGGAAACGCGCACGCTCCGCCTTCGACGGCTCGAACCAGATCTCGTTCAGGTACGCAAGCATCATCATGCTGACGTTGTCGAAGTTGGTCTGGCAACCAATCTTCAACCCGAGTTCGTCCAGGAAGGTGGTGTAATCGACCGGGAATTCGGTCTCCCTTTCGATACACCGCAGTTCGCCGTCGGACTGGAGAAGGCACTTATAGTATTCGTCAATCAGTTCCTGCTCGCCTGATGCCATCGCGGCCGACTTGACCCAGACAAGCGCCAGCTTCGCGTTGAAACCCGGGATGTGGTCAAGGGACATGGCATGGATCGAACCGTACCTGGTCTCGAGACCGTCGTAATCTGTCAGCCAGTAGGCATTGTCCTTAAGATGATGCGCAATCTTCGAAAGGATTTCGGTCGCCAGCCCGCGAACGGCGGGATCATCGACAACCTTGGCGCACACGCCGGCCGCGTATGCATGGCCGCTGTATTCATCCTTGGACACGTTGCGCTTCCAGCAGCGCCCGGCATATTTGACGTCCGTGCAGACATCCGGGTGCTTCACCCATTCCGCCGAGTCCGAGTGGTAATCCAGCATGCACCCGTCGGTATCGACCTTCACCCAGTAATTGCCCTTCCTGGTGCCTTCCTCGGGCGGTCGGTACTCCATCGGGTCTTCGGGACAAGTCTGGATTGGGGCGATCCCGGGATCCGAAGCCTCGCGGGCGTAAAGACCGGGACGCCCGGTGATCTGCATCAACTCGTACGTGCCCTTCAGGGTGCGCAGCGCATTTGCAAGTGCTTCCGCATCCCCGGTCGCGCCGTACCTGAAGCACTGGGACGCAACGTACATCGACGTCCACAGCCCGTTGTTCTCGCTGCTGCGAAGAACGCAGTTCGGCAACTGGTCGTCCGGCACGATTTCCACCGGTACCGGGCCGTCACAATCCACGTTGTACATCCTTGCGGTGTCTTCGTGCGATCCGGACTTCGGTTCCTGGTGCAGCTTCGGCCCGATCCAGTCGTAATAGGCGGCCTTGGCGGCCAGCGTCTTCGATGTTCCAGCCACCTCGTCGCAGACCGGCCACGGACCGGCCGGCGCATTCCACCGAACCCTGAAGTCGAACGGAGCGCCCTCATCCCCGACCGAATCGGCGGCATCGACCGCGTCAAGTGAATCGACCGGCTCGACGGCATCGGATGCGTCGGAAACGACCGGAACGTCCGGCCCGCCGGGATCGTCCGGCATCAAGTCTCCCTGGATCGAATCGGGCACGCCCACGTCGGGGACATCCCCGGCCAGATCCGGGCTTGAACCGGCGGAACCGCAGGCGGCCATCATCATCAGGGGAATCAGAAGCGTTGGAAGGGGGTGATGTCGCATCATCTGCTCCAGGACAAAGACCCGGAAGAGGGTATTTTGCATGCCGACGCCAGTCAACAAGTGATTTCGGGGACTAACATGGTCAGGGTCGATATGGCCTTTGATGGCGCTGACCGGACTGGGGGTGCCTTCCTTGACTTTCGACCGCCAGAACGGTGACAATCTGCACCGAATTCCGACCTGCCGGATCGGTTCAATGAACACGGCAGGTCGCACAACCATTTGAAATTATTAACTCGCCCAGGTCTTAACATGTTGAAGAATTTCGAAAAGCGATTCGAGCATTTTTTCCAGACGATTGCCGCGGCCTCCTCGAGACGTCCACTTGTATTTGTGGGTATAGGCCTGGCCCTGTGCGCGCTGTCCCTCTATCTGCTGAGCCAGATGCCTTTCCTTACATCACGCACGGCGCTGCTGGACAGAACCAGCCCGGAAGTTGAACGTTTCGAACACTACATGGAAAACTTCGGCGCCGCCTCGGACCTGATAATCGCAATCGAAGGCATCGAACGGCCGGAACTGGAGAAGTACGCCGCGGAACTGGCGTCCCGACTTGAAGAGCTTCCCGAGGTGTCCGCCGCCGACAGCCGTCTTGACCTGAACTTTTTCGTTTCCCATGCATACACCATCCTTCCCCACGAGCAGTTCGACAAGGCTGCGACATTCATGGACGGACTCCTGTCGATGGATGGAAAGATGCCGTCAAGCCTGGACGAGGCGCTTGACGCGGCCAACCGCTATTTCGAGGAGCCCCCGGCCATCCCGATGGGCGAAATCGACATGGATTCGGCCAGAGCTTCACTGAACGGCATGCAGTTCTTCCTGGACGAATGGCTGCGCTGGCTTGAACCGGACAGCAAGGCGACCAGGATCGCGTGGGAAAAGATGCTGGCCGATCAGCCGGAAGCACGCAAGATGGTCACCGGCAACGGCTTCTACGATTCCCACGACGGTTCGATGCTTTTCGTGTTCGTACGAAAGGCCATCGGCTCCGAGGAATTCACCGCAATCAAGCCTTTCTATGAGAACGTAAGATCAACCAACGACGCGCTGAAGGCGGAATGGAAGGCGGCCGGACGCGCGGTTCCGACGACGGGCCTTGCCGGAATGCCTGCCACAATCTACGAGGAATTCAGCTACATCCAGAAGGGCGTCACCTGGACAATCGCCGGCGCAGGCATATTGATCCTTCTGATCATCACTTTCGTCATGCGTTCGTTCCGCCGCGGACTGGTCGTATTCGGCGCCATGGGCTTCGGGTCGGTCTGGGCCTTCTCGATGATGTACTTCACCGTCGGCCACATGAACATGGTTACCACCGCCTTCACGGCGGTGCTGTTCGGGCTTGGCGTTGACTACGGGGTTTTCATCTCATCGCGGATCATCGAGGAGATGAAGCGCGGACTGCCGCTGATGGACGCCATCCGCGTCGGAACCGGGGCTTCGGCCCGACCGGTCGTGACTTCCGGACTTGCTTCGATGATGGTGTTCGGGGCACTTGGAACCGTTGAATTCACCGGATTTTCAGAACTGGGAATCGTTGCCCTGTGCGGCGTGGCAACCGTCCAGATTTCGACGTTCACCCTGCTTCCAGCGCTGTTCGCGCTGCTGAAGCCGAGGCCTGCCGAGGCACTCGGACAGGACACCGGCATGGAAGGAAAGGACGACCCGGGAAAGAAAATCCCGAAGCCGATCGCGGCGGCAATCGTCACGGTGGCCGTCATTCTCGCCGCAGTCGGTGCCTACAAGGGCATCAACCTGCCGTTTGATTACGACGTCCTTAACATGCTGCCAGCGGATTCGGAAACCGCGATCTATTCCAAACGGATGGTCAAGGAAAGCGATTACCAGTCGGAAGTCGTCATCCTTGTGGCGAAGACCCAGGAGGAAGCTCGCGAGATCGGCGATAAGGCCCAGAAGCTGAACACCGTTGCCAAGGTGCAGAGCCCGATGCAGTTCTTCCCGTCCGATGCGGCAGAAAGGGTGGAACCCGCCCGCAAGGTCGGCCGAATCCTGTCGGAATCGGACGTGGCCAGATACATCATGGACGAAAAGAACTTCGTGCTGCCGGAAAACGGCGCGCCGCTGCGGATTGCGGCAATCCTTGAAAAGGTTATGGACATGATTGACGATTACCAGGAATCAGCCTCCAGCGCCGGACATGCCGATCTGGTCGGGGCCATCGACGGCGTCCGGGATCGCCTTGCCAGGATCATCGAAAGGCTCCAGGCAGATCCGGAGAAGGCGGGGACGGCTAACCAGGCTTTCCTGACCGCGATCGTCGGGGACGCCAGATACATGCTTCGGGAACTGGCGAAGTGGAAGGACGCCAAGGTTCTGGAACCGACTGATCTTCCCGACAACCTTCGTTCAAGGTTCTTCGGAAATGACGGAAGTATCGCCACCTACGTCTATCCGGCCGATTCCGTCTATAACATTTCGTTCCTTCAGCGCCTGATGAAGGACATCTACGAAATCAACCCGGCGGCGACCGGTTTCCCGACCACGCACAACGTCCAGGCGGAGCTTGCGCGTTCAAGCTTCTTCAGCGGCACGGCCCTGGCGATTATTGTTGCGATGGCATTCCTGATGCTGGTTCTGCGCAGCATCCCGGTCTTCCTCGTCGCCTCTCTTCCGCTTCTGATTGGCGAGGGAATCATGCTGGGAATCCTGGCAATCCTGAACAAGACTCATGGCTACATGTACAACTACGCGAATATCATCGCCCTGCCGCTGCTGATGGCGCTGGCGCTGGATTACGGCATCTGGTTCGCCCACCGGTTCGATGAAATGCGCCAGTACGGACCCTGGCAGATCATCCGCGTCGCGGGAATTCCTATACTTGTGGCTGCGTTGACCACGATAGCCGGTATCGGTGCCCTTTCGCTTGCCGAATACAGGGGCATCTCGACGCTTGGCCTGGGTGTTACGATCGGCCTTGCATGCTGCCTTGCGTGCGCGCTTCTGCTTGCGCCGCTGATGGCACAACTGACCGACAGGAGAAAGAAATGAACAGGTTTTTCACGGCATCCATTGTTGCGTTGATTGCGGTCGCGGCTTGTGTCCCGGCAGCCGGAAAGACACTTGTCCTTTGCTATCCCGGCGGCAGCGTCCGCGAGGCCGACGCCAAACCGGCCACCGACCAGATGCTGCGCGTGATGGAGAAGATGTCGGGCTGGGATTCCGGCTCGTTCACTTCCGAGTTCACTTCGGACATGACGAAGTGTGGCGCCCTGATGGCCGCAAAGCCCGACTACGCCATCGTCTCGCTTGGATTCCTGCTTCAGAACCCGGAAGGCCTCGAGCCGGTCGTCCAGCCGAAGATGGACGGCAAGACGACGGAAACATTCCGCGTCCTTGTCCGCAAGGGCACGTTCAAGACGATGGACGAACTGAAGGGAAAAAAGATCAGCGGCACGCCGCTGGCCGAGCCCGCGTTCGTCGAGAAGGTCGTTCTGGCCGGGAAATACCCGCTTTCCTCGTTCGTCGCGGAAAAGGCGCGCGGCTCGATCAAGGCACTGCGCGACCTGACCGGAAGCAAGATTGACGCCGTGCTGGTGACCGAGCAGCAGTTCAACGCGTCAAAGTCTCTGGACTGGGCACGCGACCTTGAAGTAATCTTCACATCGAAGGCCCTGCCGATCATGCCTCTGGTTGCCAGCAAGGCAAAGACCACGGCGAAGGATCGGGAAGGTTTCATCAGGACCATGGAAAGATTCTGCGACGACAAGGAAGGAAAGCAGTTCTGCAAGCTGTTTGGAATTTCCGGATTCGTCAAAGCCGACAACGCTCTCCTTAACGAGGCGAGAGGACTGTGGAAATAGCTCCCGGAAGGCACGCCGTTCTGTTCATCTTCTCCGTCACGGTTCTTTTCCTCGCCGGCTGCAGCCCGGCCTACAAAGGCAACCTTTTCAAACTTGATCTTCCGGACGATTGTCCCGGGAACGAAGAAGCACTGACCCGTGACAGGACGGATCCGTTGACGGCAGGCCAGGATCAGTTGCGTTGCGCCCTGCAGGCAGTCAGGAACATGCAGCCGCCCGAAAGGCAGCCCCGTGCGCACGAGGCGCTGACGGCATCCCGGATTTGCAGCCTCCTTGCGGAATCCAGCCCGGCGGGGGCAGCCGGTGACGAACGCAGGAAGTCGCTTGCCTGGGAAGGCGTCGCGTGGGCCGAATACTCGATGGGAACAGGACTGGCCATCGACCCTGCGACATCGTATTACTACTCGATCAACCTTGGAATCGCGGTTCGTGACAGCATTCTGACCGCAATGAAGTATCTGGGAAGACTTCAGCGCCACCTTGGCAGGGCCGTGCGCGAGGCGCCGGAACTCGACAGCGGCGGGCCCCTGCGGACCATGGGTTACCTCCTGATCAAGGCGCCGCCGTGGCCGGCCGGAATCGGCGATCCCGAAAAGGGAATCGAGATGCTTCGCAAGGCAGTCGAGCAGTTTCCCGATTATCCGCCGAACCGGATTTATCTTGCCAGGGGCCTCTGGGAAGCCGACGAGGACGAGGACTCCGCGCTTGAGATTGCGAAAGCCGCGGCGGATTCCCTGAGGGCCGGAAGCTGGGGGATCAGGCACCAGGCCTGGATTCGCGACCTGAGCGATCTTCTGAACCAGATTGGCAACCAGGATGCTGCGGACGAAATACTTTCGGGCCTCGATTCCGGTTCGACCGAACCGACCGGCACCGATGCAGCAAACCAGGCAGGGGGTAACAGTGGCCTCTCCCCGTCGGTACCGTAATATCGCCCTGGCGCTTTCGGCCACGTTCATCATCGCCCAGGCCTGGATCTGCGCTGCCCCCCTTGCAGGAACCCACGATTCAAGTTCATCCTTCCTGGGGTTCAGGCATCTTCCGACCGACCATTTCGCCTATATGATGTATTCGACCCAGACCGCCCGCGACGGGTCGCTGCTGACAAAAAATTTATTTACCACCGCCAGGCAGGACGGACGATTCCTGATGGTCGGCCTGGTTATCGCGGGCGCGGTCAGGGGCATCACCGGCCTTCCCGACCCGGTTGTATGGCACGGACTCCGGCTGCTGGTTCTGGCCGCTTTCTGCCTGGTGCTGTGGAAACTTGTCCAGGCCGTCTTCAAGGAAGGCAGGAAGGCCGTCGCGGCCCACGCATTTGTTCTCTTTGCCGGCGGGCTGGACTGGCTTGTCCGTCCATTCTTCCGGGACAGGATGGCATCGACCGGGCTGGACTGGGTCAATTTCATTGACAACCCCTGGAATTTCAGCGTGTTCTGGGCTTCGACCAACCTTGTCTGGGCGATCCCGATGACACTGATTACCCTGATGATCCTTTTGGAAATCAGGTGGCTTGAACAGGCCGCGGTGAAGAATGCCGACAGATCGGCCGAGCTTGCCAGGATTCGCGCGCAGACCGGGGATCATCGAGTCGGAAGCATGGACACCGTCTCGAAACCGGCCGATTTTCTGCCCGGAGTGGTTCGCGGAATGGTGTTCGCGGCACTGTGGTTCATACACCCATATTCGGCAATCGTCTGGGGCTTGCTGGTCGCTGTCGCGGTGGTCGTTCCGCCGATGGGCACCAGCCTTAAAAGGTCGCTGTTCATCAACTTGCCGGCGCTCGCCGGACCGGCACTGGTGGCCGTCTTCATCACCTGGTCCCAGCAGGATCCGGTGGTCGCGGCGTCAAACGCACAGACCGGTCTGTGGAAGCTGGGCTATCCCCCGATAATCTATCCGATAGTCTATGGACCGTGGATGCTGCTTCCGCTGGGGTTGGTGATGCGCCGCAACACGATTGATCGCCACGTCATGCGATGGCTGCTGCTGTGGTTCGTCACCGGTTTCGCGATGATGGCCAACCCGTTTGTGACCGGGGTGAAATTTCAGTTTTCGTTCCTGGTTCCATTCCTGATCCTGCAGATTGCCGGACTGTTCGCCCTGGTTCAAAGGCGGCAGGCGGCGGGCGGGCGGACTTCATGGCCGGGCGGCGCCATTGCCGCCTTCGTGGTTCTGGCGTCGCTGAATTCGGCCGCGGGGCTGGTGCTGGACGTCAACCCGACGGCGACAAGGACGGCGGCGCGGGCCGGAAAGGATCACCTTGCACTCCTGAAGGAACTTGAAACGCTTCCGGACGGTGGGGTCCTGTGCGACCCTTTCGATGCCCAGATTGTTCCGTGGAAAGCCGGGAAGCCTGTGTTTGTCGGCCAGTGGTTCCTTTCGACGCGGTATCAGGAAAAGGCCGCCCTTGTGCGCTGGTTTTATTCCGATGAACCGGATGAGGCGCGGACGGCCGGCTTCCTGAACAACGCCGGAATCAGGTGGATTCTTTACGGGCCACGCGAGATGCAACTTGGAAAAATGCCGCGCGCCGACGGTCTGCGGCTTGTTCGCCAGATTGCCGGGCGCCAGATCTGGGAATGGGCGCCTGCCGGGGGTGAATGGCCGTCAATCCTTCAGCAGTCCAAATGAAAAGCGTACTCCGGCCAGGCCGGTATTTCCGGAAACGTACCTGAAGCGATCGGAACCGGAGTCGGGAACGAACAGATCCCGGGAGTAGAGGGCGAACACACCGATGTACTTCCAGACGGTGACGTCGGCGGCCACGGAACAGAAGATCCTGTCCGCCAGGCGCTGGCGGCCGTCAATCCCGAATCCCCTTGCATAGACGGTTCCGGTCAGAAGGAGCCTGTCCGGCACCTTGACCGTCAGGCCCGCGCGAATCCTGGAAAATGCCCCGTACTGATCGACGTCGGCACCGATCCACGTCGTCAGCCAGGGATCCCAGCCGACCATCACTCCAAATGCGCCCCCATGCCTCGCGGGACGTGATGTCCCGGTGACTACCCTCTTGGACACCGGACCTTCCGCCGCGTCCCTGAAGGCATTGAAGTCGTATCGATCGGCCATGTAGATATTGTCGAAATAACCGGTCACGAACCCGGATTCCATGAAGTCGTACCGGCCTGTCACGGTAAGGACGACCTTCGACCTGATGTTGAACGCGAGTTCAAGGCCGACGTGGGATGCATCCGACCATCCGATCCTTGACCATGACGCCCAGGGCTTTATCTGGATGGCCCGCGCCGGCCGAACCGGCCAGGAAACATCGATCGACCAGGCGGTCAACGGCGAGGGGTCGGTCGCAACCAGGCCGTTCGGACCGGGAACCGATGACGTCGGGTTTTCCGGGGTGGACGCTCCCAGGTTTGAAGGTGCGTTGATATCGCCGGCAAACGAAGCACCGATCTCAAGCCGCCCGATCTGTCCCGATCGATCGACGAACCACAGCGGCCTGAAATAGACCCGACCGCCGATCACGGACGGCCCGGCGACACCGTCAAGAAACAGGTCTCCGCCAGCAACATCCCAGTGAAGTCTGGCGCTGACTCCGGTTCTGAAATGATCCCCGTCGATGACTCCGTTGAACATGGAAACAAGGTTACCCATGCCCAGGTTGAAATTCTGGACTGGTTTGATGGAAACATCGAATTGACCGGTTCTGTCGGTCCAGCCGAATCTGGACAGAAGACGGCCGAAGTCGTTCGGCTCATCCCATTCCCGCATCCGAAAGCCGTCCGGATCGAAACGTATCGGCGCGATTACGGATACCTCGAAACCATCCCTGCCGCCGGAAAGCGCGAAGTCAAAACCGGCTCGCCATGATTCGTGGCTGCCGCCGGCGACCCCGGAAAACTGGAGTTCGGCAAAGGGCCGACCCCATTCGGATTCACTCGAACCGGATTTGGCCGACTTGTCGGACCCCGGATTCTGGGAAGCATGCGCGGCCCCGGCCAGGAACATCAAAAAAACCGCGGCAATGCTGTAATAAGGGCGCATCATGGCAACCTATTCTGCACGCACATCGAACATCATGACAAAGTGACGTACCGCCCAACCGCCTTTGACCGGCACCGGTGATTTGAACACGAACGCATCGTGCTGCTATAATGCGCGCGCCGACGGAGGCTGCTGGGATGACGGTCAGCAACAGACAGATGGCTTTGATCCTGCTTTTCTTCGCAATCTGCGCGGGGGCCGGATACGCGGTCTATTGGTGGCACGAGACAAGCCTGGATCGCATCGCCATGTTCCACGTCAGCTTCAAGGGCGAATCCCTGAATCGGGTGTCGGCCGCCCTGGCGGACAAGCGCCCAGCCCAGGCGCGTGAAATCCTTCAAAGACAGCCCCTGTTTGAAAAAATCGGAATACTGAAGGTTCTTTCCAGGGACGAGGCCGTCGCGGTAAGGATGTTCGCCGTCCGCTGCATGAGGCCGCTGCGCGATGTTCCCCAGATACGCGCCGAACTTGCCAGGCTTGCGGCCGAGGATCCCGAGGAATCAGTGACCAGGCTTGCTTCCAGGGCACTTCAGGGAAGGCGCTGACCGGCTCACCCCGAACTACTTCCGTATCGCAAGCCTGCCGAGATCAACGCATTTTTCCCCGCCGTTGTTGAACGCGCGCGTGCACGGGGTTATCATCCTCTGGTCATTGTGGAAATCTTTTGGGGGAACAGATGAAATCAACAGCCAGAGTCACCGCGCTCATCCTTGCTTCAATGCTGCTTTCATGCGGCGGCGGCGGCGGTCAGCCGGATGTATCCGAACTTCCGGGTGATGACGTTATGCCGGATGTCCAGTTGGACACCGCGCCGGAAATCCTGATTCCGGACACCGGCGACGAGCCCAGGGAAGAAATTTTCCAGGAAACGATCGATCCCGATGCAGTCCAGGACGTGCCGGACGAGGGCGTCACCGATGTCCCCCTTGAAATGCCCGAAGTGTGCGAATGCACGCAGGATGAGGAATGCGAGGATGCGTTCGACGACCTCGGCCTGTGTGAGAGGGCATCCTGCGACCGGTGCGCGTGTGTTCGTGTCTGGCTTGAAGCGGACGCGACATGCGAGGACGGCGACCTTTGCACCATAGACGACAAGTGCGATGCGGATCACGTCTGCCAGCCGGGCCAGAACAACTGCAACTGCAGCACTGACAGCGACTGCGCGTGGTACGACGACAAAAACAAGTGCAACGGTTCGTACAGGTGCAACCTGGCCGTGACACCTTCTGTCTGCCACATTCCGGCAGAAACCATCCCGGTCTGCGAAGATACCCTCGGCCTTTTCTGCCGGACTGTCGGCTGCGATCCTGAAACCGGCGACTGCATCAACATCAGCATCCACCAGGGCGAACCCTGCCAGGATGGCGTCGATTGCACGACAGGCGACTCATGCGCCGACGGCGAATGCGTCGGGGTGCCGGACGCGCTTCTGTGCGATGACGGCAACGTCTGCACTGATAATGCCTGCGATGCCCAGGCCGGTTGCACGATGGTCTTCAACGACGGGGCCTGCCAGGATGGAAACGCCTGCACCGAAAACGATTTCTGCCTGAACGGTTCATGCTCTGCCGGAACCGACATTGATTGCGACGACGGCAACGAATGCACCAGCGATCTTTGCGACACGGAAACCGGATGCGTTCACGAAAACCTGGTCGATTCCCTTTGCAACGACGGAAACGACTGCACCGGCGGCGATTACTGCATGGAAGGATCCTGTCTTGCCCGGTTCGAGACGTGCTGCGAAGACGAGATGGACAACGACGAAAACGGCAAAACCGACTGCGAGGAGGAATCCTGCAAATTCGTATGCCCGGTCGATAATGTTTCCTGCATCGTTGAATCGCCAACCACCCATACCGGACCTTCCGGGGACACGTTCACCGCGGTCGTCAAGGTGACGGCGCCCGGAATCACCGACACGACGGACAAATACGATGCCCATCCAAAGGTACATGTTCAGTATGGGATTGGGCCGGATGCTGGCGATCCGACCGGATTCGCCTGGGGTGACTGGCTTCCGGCAACCCCCGACATGGACGCGGTCGATGCGTCTTCGGACATCTGGAACGGTGTCGTGACCGTTCCGGCCATCACCGACATGTCGCTGGCCCGCGACTTCGCGTTCAGGGTATCGGGCGACGACGGCGCAACGTGGATTTACTGCGACACCGATGGCAGCGACAACGGATACGCGGCCGAAAATGCCGGAAGCATCACCATCAAGCCGCCGCACCAACTGCTGATTTCGGAATACATGGAAGGATCCGGCAACAACAAGGCAATCGAAATCATCAACGCGGGGGCTTTCCCGGCACCGCTGGGCGAATGCACCGTGTCGGTGTTCTTCAACGGTGCCTTGACGACCAGCAGCGTCATCACGCTGCCGGCTCTTGATCTTGCCCCGGGCGCGATGTTCACAGTCTGCCACGATGCACTTGCGGCCGGCTCCGCCGTATTCTGCGACCTGCTTTCAAGCCGGCTCAACTTCAACGGTGACGATGCAATCGAACTCAAGTGCGGTGAAGCGGTTCAGGACGTCTTCGGCGTCATTGGCGTGGATCCAGGCGACCGCTGGGGAATCGAGCCGCTGACCACCCTGAATCACACGCTGCGTCGTGACTGCTCGGTCACCGCCGGCACCGGCGCCGCGGCAACGGCCTTCAAAGCCGTGGAATGGATGTCCCTTCCCCAGGATGTGTGGCAGGGATTCGGATTCCGGCTGTGTGAGGGCGACTGCTATGCCAACGAAAAGGAAACCTGCTGCGCCAACACCTTTGACTCGGATCGTGACGGCCTTGCCGACTGCGACGATCCGGATTGCAAGGCGACCGAGACCTGCTTCATTCCGGTTGACTGGTGCAGGACTTTCGAGCCGGCCATGGTTCGCGGTTCCACGGGAATGACGGTCAACGCCATCGGGTACGTCTTCGTCGCTGGCAAGACCGATGTCACGAACGGCAACGACAACCCGGCCGGCCTGGTTGGACAGTACGGCTACGGCCCGGCGGACTCGATTCCCGGCAACGACTGGACATGGGACAACGCTTCTCCGACCGCAAGCAACCTGAGCGGAAGGGACGACGCCGACAGCTACCGGTATTCATTCGTGGTGCCGGTCGCGGATGAAGGCCATTACGATATGGCTTTCAGGTTCTCGGCCGACGGCGGATATTCCTGGAAGTACTGCGATCTTGACGGAACCGACGACGGATACGACGTGGCGGACGCCGGCAAGCTGGAAATCGTGTCGGATCCGATCGTGCTCATCACCGAATACGTTGACGGCACGGGGAACGACAAGGCGATCGAGTTGCTGAACCTGAGCGGCCGTGACCTCAACCTTGAGAACTGCGCGATATCCATTTACACCGACGGGGCGGTCAGCCCATCGACCATCTTCAATGTCGAGGACGGCGTTCTTCAGGATGCGGCGTCCTATGTGATGTGCCAGACCGGGGTCTCGACCGACCTTACCCCTTACTGTGACGAATTCAGATCCCTCTTGAATTTCAACGGCAACGACACAATCAGCCTGACGTGCGAAGACAAGCTGATGGATTCGTTCGGCCGGCGCGGGGAAAACCCGGGCGCCTCGGGATGGGGAACGGGCGAAGTCACCAGCGTCGGACACACCCTGCGCCGTCATTGTGATGTAATCTTCGGGGACACCGACCTTTCGAACGAGTTCGATCCCGGGCTCGAATGGTGGTCTTTCCCGCGGGACTCCTTCCTGGATCTTGGTTCAAACCTCTGCGCCCAGGCATGCCATGTGGGTGGCAGGGAAACCTGTTGCGACAACCTGAATGACGACGATCTTGACGGACTGAAGGACTGCATGGATCCCGACTGCGACGAGGCGGTCGAATGCCTGCCGCCGGTCATCGGGTACGCGGCCGTCATGATGCCCGGCACCGGCGCCTGGGTCTTCGCCGAGATCCCTGAAGTACTTTTCGGCAGGGTATTCGTGCAGGGCATCACCAACGTCGCGGGCCAGGGCCTGGGAGTGATGGCCCAGGGTGGATGGGGCCCTGACGGCAGCAACCCCGACGGACATATCCTGTGGTCCTGGTACGACGCGGTCTATTTCGACGACATTGACGGTTCGGACGACAGGTACGGGGTTTCCTTCGACGACGTTCCGGTCGGAACCTTCGACTACGCGTTCCGTTTCAGCACCGACGGCGGCGACACGTGGACTTACGCGGATCTTGAACCGGCCGGCACCATCGACGGCTACTCGGCGGCGACCACCGGTTCGATCGTTGTGACCGCCGGGGTCGAAACCGCATGCGACGACCACGCGGACAACGACGGCGACCTCCAGACCGACTGCAACGACCCGGACTGCGCGACTGATCCTTACTGCATCGAACCGACCGAGGAAACCGACTGTGATGATGGCACGGACGAGGACAACGACGGGGTAACCGACTGCGACGATTCCGACTGCGACGACGATCCCGTATGCCAGGAACCGGTTGATTTCTGCCAGTTGAAGGCCGACTCGCCGTTCATCTCCCAGACCGGAACCTATTTCCAGGTTTTCGGCTGGATCATCGAGGCGGGCATGACGGATGTGACCACAGGCAACGACAACCCGCCAGCGGTCAAGGCCGAAGTCGGATATGGCCCGAAGGGCAGTTCTCCCGACACATGGTCCTGGACGGCAGCATTCGTCGGCCTGGGAAACAATTCCCCGTACGAGGACGCCGATACTTACTACTACAACCTTTTCCTGCCGACGACTGCCGGCGAATACGACTTCGCCATCCGTTTCAGCGCCGACAGCGGCCGTTCATGGACCCTGTGCGACCTTGACGGTTCGGACACCGGCTTCGACCAGGATAACCAGGCTGGACGGATGATTGTCGCCAACGACGCCCCCAACCTGGTGATCAGCGAATACGTGGAAGGCACCGGGGTCAACAATGCGATTGAAATCACCAACCTGTCGGGACGCGACGTGATGCTGAACAATTGCGTCCTCGAGGGATACCCCGACGGAACATCGGAAATGGCTTACGCGATGGCGATCGCGCGTGACGGAATATTGCATGACCGCGACACATGGGTCGTTTGCGACGACGACGCCGACCTTGCGCTGGCGCCATACTGCGACGCCCTGTCAGGCCTCTTCTCGGTCAACGGCAACGACACGATCGTCCTTAGGTGCGAAAACTCCCTGATGGACGTATTCGGCCAGATCGGCACCGATCCCGGCGCCGGTGGCTGGGATGACTCCGGGAAGACCACTGTTGACACGACCATGCGTCGGGAATGCTATGTTTCGGTCGGCGACAGGGTGCGCGACGATGCCTTCATTCCGACAGCGGGCTGGATTCACTTCGCGGCCGACAACTATCTTGGACTTGGAACGTACGAATGTTCGGACGCCTGTTACCAGGACGGACATGAAAAGGCCACCGATGCGTGCTGTTCCGACGGCCTGGACAACGATCTCGACGGCATATCCGACTGCGACGAAACCGAATGCGCCACAACCGACATCTGCACGCCCCCGCCGCAGTTGATCTTCAGCGAATACGGGGAAGGTTCCAGCAGCAACAAGTTCATCGAGATCCTGAACATCGGCACCGTTGCAACCGACCTGACCTCTTGCACCATTACCGGATACCAGAACGGGGCTTCAACGGTCGGATACACGATCAACCTGACCGCATCGTCACTTGCGGCCGGGGACACCTGGGTCGTCTGCCACAGCGGCCTGGACGCGACGGCGCTTCCGAACTGCGACCAGGTCGCCGGCACCGTGCTTCAGTTCAACGGGGACGACGCGGTTGTCCTGCGCTGCGACGGCGAGGTCATCGACTCGTTCGGGCAGGTCGGCTTCGACCCTGGAACCGAATGGGGAACAACGCCTGGGCCTACGACGGCTGACGACACCCTGTGCAGATCCGTGCGCGTTCCGGATACAATCATCAACGACGTGTTCGACCCGGCCCTCCAGTGGACCAGCTACGGCAACAACTACTTCGCCGGAATGGGCGTCGCCGCCTGCCAGTAACCGCACCGGCCCGATCCAAATCGCATCCCTGTGTAATCCCGGCCACTTAAGTCGTTTCAAACCGTCTTCACGGACTGGAATCAGGAATCGTCGAGCTGGAGTAATGCCCGGCCGGGGGTGAACAGATTTCAGGATATGTCAGGGGCGGCCGATGCTGTAATAACGGAACCCGGCATCCCTGACGCGGCACGAATCGAATATGTTTCGCCCGTCAAAGATGACGTTACCCTTCATTCGACGTTTCAGTTCGTCGAAATCCGGATTCCTGAACTCGCCCCATTCAGTCACCAGAAGAAGCGCGTCCGCGCCGTCGAGGGCGTCCTCGGCGCATGTCGTCACTATCGTGCAGCCTCGATTGCCGCCAATTTCCGGAACACGTGCCGCAGTCGTCAAAGCAACGGGGTCGTAAGCCGAAACGGTCGCGCCCAACTCCGTAAGACCTGAAATCACTTCAATCGACGGGGCCTCGCGCATGTCGTCGGTATTCGGCTTGAAGGCCAACCCCCAGACCGCCAGCTTCAACCCGGAAAGATCCGGCCCGAAATGACCGACGACTTTTTCCACAAGAAGCCTCTTCTGCGCCGCGTTCACTTCCTCGACCGCGTTGAGCACCTTCATGGGAAGACCGCATTCACGGCCGGTCGATGCCAGGGCCTTTACGTCCTTGGGAAAACACGATCCACCGTATCCCACGCCGGCAAAAAGGAATTTCGAACCAATCCTGGGATCCGCGCCCATCCCGCGCCGAACGCAGTCGATATCGGCACCCAGCGAATCACAGAGGGCGGCCATCTCGTTCATGAAGGAAATCCTGGTCGCGAGCATTGCGTTGCTGGCGTATTTGGTCATTTCGGACGATTTCACGTCCATGAAAAGGATTGGATTTCCGGTTCTCATGAACGTCTGATAGACGTCTTCCAGAAGCTCACGGGCACGCGGCGAATCGACGCCGCACACGATGCGATCGGGCTTCATCATGTCCTGGATCGCATCCCCCTCCTTCAGGAATTCCGGATTGGACGCGATATCGAACGGATGTGTCGTGTTTGCGGCAACAATATCGCGAACCTTGTCGCACGTCCCGACCGGCACCGTTGACTTGACCACAATCAGTCGATAACCGTCCATCGTCGTGGCAATCGTCTGCGCGCACCCCAGCACATGGTGAAGATCGGCGCTTCCGTCTTCCTGCGGTGGGGTTCCGACTGCAATGAACACGACGGTGGAGTCCCGGACAAGCCCCTGGATGTCCGTCGTGAAGCGCAACCGGCCTTTTTCGCGATTACGCAGCACCATGCCGTCAAGGCCGGGCTCCCATATCGGGATGCCGCCCTCGTTAAGAATCCGGATCTTTTCGGCATCAATATCGCCGCAGATGACGTGATTCCCGGTTTCGGCAAGCCCCGCGCCAAGCACAAGCCCAACATACCCGGTACCGATAACACCGACTTTCATGATTCACCAGGAAGAAAATGAAAGATGCGGCCCGCCCCCGCGACGCCGCCGTCAGTCCTGCTCATCCGGATCCTGTCCGGTGTCCGGAACCTTTCGAACCGAAAGGCATATCACCCTGGTCCTGGTTCGATCCAGCACCTCGAACTCGAAACCGGCAAAGGAAACCCTGTCGCCCTTCAACGGAACCTTGCCGGCCAGGGTCATCACCATTCCCCCGACCGTCTCGTACAGATCCTGATCGGGAATCTCGATGCCCGTTTCCTCGGCAAGTTCCTCGACGGCCGCCCTGCCCTTGACGATCCAGGATCCATCGGCCGAAGACTTGACCGGCTCCTCGGCCTTTTCGTGTTCATCCCAGATCTCGCCGACGATTTCCTCGACAATGTCCTCGACGGTCACGATGCCGGCCATCCCGCCAAACTCGTCGAACGCGAAGGCCATCTGCACGCGCTCCTTCTGCATATCCTTCAGCAGCGCGCCAATCTTGATCACTTCCGGGAATATCATCGCCTTGTGGCGCATGGCCATTTCGCGGACGCTGAACTTGCCCTCGGGGCCTTTCGACAGGAACTCGAGCACGTCCTTGGTGGTGAGGATGCCCAGTATAGTGTCCAGGTCTTCCTCATAGACCGGATAGCGCGAGTACTTCTGCTCGTTCATCACGCGAAGCACTTCCTGAAGGGAATCGTTGACTTCGAACGCCACGACGTCGGTTCTTGGAACCATGATTTCCATGGATCGGGTTTCCGAAAATTCCATCACCGACGAAAGAAGGTCGCCGGTTTCGCCGGCCAGCGAGCCCTGCTCGGCCCCGATGCGGATAAGCGAATCGATCTGGGCCTCGGTCACCTTTTCACGGTTGTCGACCGACCCGCCGACCGCCCTGATGAAACGACTGCTGGCGCGCTGCAGGGCCAGTGCCGGCATCGAAAACAACTTGCAAAGAAGCCACATCAAAGGAAGGAAAGGCAGCATCGACCTGGGATTGTTCCTGGCGAACGTCTTCGGCACTACTTCGCCAAACATCACGATCATGAACGTCATGACGCCGACCGCCACCGCGACACCAAGTCCAATCGAGGCATCGACGCCCATCCGGTGCAGGTAGTCCTGCGTAATGCCGGTCGCCAGCGACGAGGCCAGGATGTTAATCAGGTTGTTTGTGATAAGGATGGCCGTCAACACCCGGTTCGGGTCTTCATCCCACCAGGCGAGCATGCGCGACCTGCGCTTTTCCACCTTCAGAATGGCATGAATGTCGGCCTGCCCAAGGGACAACAATGCGGTCTCGGTGGCCGATGCCAGCGCGGAAAGCAGGATCAGGATAAAAACGACAAGAAGTTGAAATTCAGTAGGGCCCACGCGTTGCAGGCTGCCCCCGTACTCAGTCGTGTCAATGCTATCACCGTCAGGCACCAGCGGTCAACGTCACCGCCCCGGGCGAATTTTCATTCGCCCGTACGCCTTGTATGGGCGGATTACATCCGCCCGCAGCGCCTGGCACGACTGTCCCTGTATGGGCGGATTACATCCGCCCGCAGCGGTTCAGCACTCCTGCCCCAATCCCTGAAGCTCCGCACTACGGCATTTCCGCCGGCCCGGTTACAATTGCATGACATCGGTGCGGGATGATTGCTGGCGGGGGTATGGCATGGCCGGTGCTTTCAGGGCTGCCGTCATAAGGGCGATTCCGTGGCTGCTTTTCGGATCCGTGCTGCTTCCAGCCGCCGGATCCGCGGTGGCAGGCATACTTGTCCTTGTGTTCTGGCGCCAGGCCGGGGACATCGCGCTTGGCGTCCTTGTCATCGTGATGGGTCTTGCCGTCATCGCCGGCACGTTCACCAGCCTGGGGCTTCTTCTTCGTCAGAACAGGATGGCGCGGGCCCAGGCCGACTTCATCGCGTTCGTCAGCCATGAACTGCGCACCCCGATGGCATCCATCCGGATGGGCATCGAAACCCTGAGGGACGAAAGGTTCCATTCGGAAGACGAACGCCGCGAATTTCTGCAGATGCTGGAGATCGAATCGCGCCGTCTTTCGTCGCTGGTGGAAAAGGCGGTCGGTTACGAACTGTCGGCGGACCGGGAATCGGGAAAGGCCGCCCCCAACGCGGCGACAAGCGGGTGCGCATCGGAACTTGTCAAAAACGCGCTGGCCGGAATCCTGGCGTCCCCGGCCACAAGGGATTCGGTCGTCCTTCTTGCGGCGCATGACATCAAAGGCCCATGCAATGACAACGTATCGGTCGATTTCGACGCGTTTGCCGGGGCAGTCGTCAACATGGTCTCAAATGCCCTTACGCACGGACGGGCGAATCACGAAAAGCCGGTGCGCGTCGGAATCGAGGTTTTCTTTCCCGGTGTCCGGCTTCACGAAGTCCTTGCGCCGTTCGGCGAGGTCGTCATTTCGGTTGCCGACCAGGGCCCCGGGGTGGCGTCTGACGAGACCAGCATGATTTTCGACCGCTTCTGCCGCGGAAAGGCCGCAAGCCAGACCGACGTTCCCGGACTGGGGCTCGGCCTGTCGATAGTTCGCGGATTCGCCCGGGCGTCCGGCGGGATTGTGACCGTTGAAGACACTCCGGGGGGCGGGGCAACCTTCAGGTTGACGCTTCCGGCGCACCAGGCCGACAGCGGCGAAACCGCTGCTTGCCAGGGCCACGGTGAACATGAATGAAACCGCAACTTGAAAAGATCCTGGTTATCGAGGACGACGCATCGCTGGCGATGGGCCTTGTCCACAACCTGAAGTACGAAGGCTTCGACGTGCTGATCGCCCGGGACGGTGACAAGGGCCTGACCCTTGCCTTCAGCGAACGTCCCGATCTTGTGATCCTTGACGTGGGTCTTCCGGGAATGAACGGATTCGACGTCCTGGCAGAAATCAGGCGCGCCGGCCTTGAACTCCGGATCATGATGCTGACCGCCAGGGGAACCGACGAAGACAAGGTGCGCGGACTTGGCCTGGGCGCCGACGATTACATGACGAAGCCGTTCTCGGTTCGGGAGCTTGTGGCCCGGGTCAACGCCCTGCTGCGGCGCCTTCGACTGGAACGCGCCGAACACGCGGCAAGACCTGTGACATTCAAGGACGTCGTGCTTGATCCCGCGTCGCGAACCGCGCAGAAGGCTGGAATCCCGAAGGAAATGTCGGCCAGGGAATTCGATCTCGCGATGTTCCTGGCAACCCATCCCGATCACGTCTTTTCAAGGGACCAGATCCTGAAGGCGGTCTGGGGATGGGACTACGAGGGAACCGAACGGACCGTCGATAACTTCATCCGGGCAATCAGGGCCAGCCTTGAAACCGACCCGACCGACCCTGAATTCTTCGTGACGGTATTCGGTGCCGGATACATGTTCAGGCCCGGCGGCAGGCCATAAGCCGCGGATCCGTCCGCCATCGCGCACAATCCGGACATCCCGTGACACGTCGATGACATCGAAGATCCAGACTCTGTACATGGACTCGACCGCCATTGACGCGGTCGTGGCGGCAAGGACCACCACGCACAGGGGATGTCATCATGAAATTGAAAAAAATCGCAATCGTAAGGGTCAGGGGCAGCCAGGACGTTGAATTCGCGCCGTCGGCGCTTGTAACGGCGCTGTCGCCCGTTCTCGGGCTTTCGCGCATCGGAAGGCTGGTCAAGGCCGGAAAAGGCCGGACGTACATGCCGGCAATGGCGCTTCCATACATTGCAGCACTGTGCGGCAAGGCCGATGCCGCCCGGGGAATCAGGCGCGAGTACATCCTTGTCGACGAACCGGAGGCAGGCTTTTCCGGCTGGAACTGGGACGTCGATATGGCGATGTTCACCGTTTCGACATCGAACGCACCGGCGACTTTCCGTGTCGCCGATCGTGCAAGGCACTTTGGCGTGAAGGTGGTCATGGGCGGCATCCACCCTTCGGTCATGCCGGAAGAATGCCTTGCCCACGCGGACTCTGTGGCACGGGGGGAAGCCGAGACGATCCTTGGCCGGATGCTTGACGACTACGACTCCGGAACGCCTGCACCAATCTATGACGGTGGGCACGGAACCACGCTTGAAGGGCTGCCGGTTCCGGCGTGGGAACTCGGGGTTACCCCCCTTGTGAAAGGTCCGGGAAGAACCAGGCGGACGGGAAAAGCGGTTCCATACGCCCAGTGGGTCGTGCCGGTGCAGACAAGTCGCGGCTGCAGGAACGCATGCGCTTTCTGCTCGACGACCAGGTTCCAGGGCGCGGCAAGGCGCCACCGGCCGGTGGCCGAAATTGCGGACGAAATCCGGACGCTGAAGGCAAATGGAGTCATCGGCCCCGACCAGACCGTGTTCTTCACCGACAACAACATCGTCTCGGACAGCGACCACAGAAACGGCATCCGGGACACCCGATATGCGCGCAGCCTTTTTCTGGCCCTGAAGCCTCTTGGAATCACGTGGGTCGGACAGGGGGAAATCACGGTCGGCCAGGATCCCGGCCTTGTTGCGATGATGGCCGAGTCCGGTTGTCACACCCTTCTTGTCGGCCTTGAGACGGTGAGCCCGGCAGGCCTGGGACGACTTGGAAAGGCGAGCATGAAATCAGATACTTACGCAAGATCGCTTGAAGTTCTGCACGACCACGGGATATCGAATATCGGCTGCTTCATAATGGGCCTTGACGGACATGGCCCCGAGACCTTCCAGCCGACCCTGGACTTCATCGAGCGGCATGTCGATATTCCACAGGTCAGCGTCCTTACCCCTTATCCCGGAACACCGCTTTTTTACCAGCTTCATCGGGACGAACGCATTCTTTGCGACGACTGGTCGCTTTATGACATCACGCACGTCGTCATCAAGCCGGATCGACTGAACGCGCTGGATCTGGAGACCGCGTACTCACGCATGATTTCGCAGATTTATTCGCCGCTTGCGATCGTTCGGCGCGCCGCAAGGTACGCCCGCGCCGGAGGAAGGGACGGTCACGCCCTGAAAAGGGCCGGGGCAAGATTCACATCGGTGCTTGCACCGAATATCGTCTATCGCACGCTCTCGACAACGGGACGCGGCCTTTCCGGCCAGATATTCAGGGGACTTGGGGCCACGGGGAAAAACGCCGTTTCAGATCACGCAAGCGCCTTCCAGGCCGCATCATAGACGGCCCTGCGCATGGCCTTGATTTCATCCTTGCGCCCATGCATTTCCGGGTTTACCCGGTTCGTAAGAAGGGTAATCGACAAGCCGGAATCTCGATCAAACCAGAAAGAGGTCCCCGTGAATCCAAGGTGACCGACGGTGCCTGCCGGGGCATGGTCGCCCGCGTTCGATCCGATGGCCGCCGGCCTGTCGAAACCGGGTGTGCGAAGCGCGTCCCGAGGCCCGAAATCATCGAACACGAACCGTCTTGCCGTGTCCCTGCCAAGGATTGCGGATCGCCCCTGAATGGCCTTAATCCATTCATCGACCAACGATGCGGTCCCGAAAATCGTCGAAAACAGTCCGGCATGGCCGGCCGCGCCGCCAAGGAACCAGGCATTGTCGTCATGCACCTCGCCCTGCAGGATCCGCCCCCGCATTCCGCACCAGGCTGTTGCCGCAAACCGGGCATCGGACGGGACCGAACCGACAACGGGAACAATCGGCCTGAATCCGGTTGAACCAAGCCCCAGTTCCCCGGCCACAAGGTCATGAAAGAGCCCGGCGATTTTTCGGCCGCTGACCCTGCCAAGGATCATGCCCAGCAGGATATAACCGACATCGCTATAGACGATACGATCGGACGGTTCCACCGGCAGCGAGTCCAGGGCCATCCGAATAACGCCCGACTCGGCCTGCGGACTTCCAGCCGCCGAAATGCCCAGGCTGGCCGAAAGTTCACGCGCGAAAGGAAGCCATGGAACGAATCCGGCACGATGGCCCAGAAGGGCCGAAACGTCGCATGACCGCCATGCCGACATCTGTCCGGCTGACAACTGGTGGCCCAGGTCATCCGCGCCGAAAAAGTCGTCAAGCGTGGTCGAAAGAACGACTGCATCGCGATCGCAAAGAATCGCCACAAGCAGCGCCGTCGAAAGGGGCTTGGTCAGGGACGCCAGGTCGAAAACCGTTTCCTCGTCAACAGGCTTGCGCCCGCCACACCCGATGCCAGCCGAAAAGCCGCCGCAGATGCGGGCCAGGACGTCACCGTTCCGCCTGGCCTCGAAGGCATATCCCGGACAAGCGACACCAGTGAACGACTGAAGTATCGTCGCGACTTCGTCGAACTTCATGAATTCACCGGCCCCCGGGGGCTGACCGGCGCCCGGGCAACCAGCCGGCCGTCGGCGGCGTCGAGCTCGGCATCGACACCTTCCCCGATACAGTCGTTGGCCCGCCCGTGACCCAGCGGGAAGCCGGTCACCACGGGGACGCCCCACCTGCCCGCAAATCCTGCCACCGTCCTTTCAAACAGGGGGATATCGTCGCCTTCCAGCATGAAATCGCCGAAAACGACGGCGGCGACCTGACCGAAGCCCGGCTGAAGGGAAAGCTGGAACAGCATCCTGTCAAGCCTGTACGGCTTTTCGTTCAGGTCTTCCAGCACCAGGATCCTGCCTCGAAGGTCAGGCATAAGCGACGTCCCGGCCAGGGAAACGAGAACGGTGAGATTCGCCGCAAGCACGCTGCCCGCGGCCCTGCCCGGGGTAACGGGGCGAAGCCCGTCCCATGCCTGATCCCTTCCACGATCCAGGCCGAAGATGGTTCTGCGATACTGCTCAAGCGTGTCCGGTTCCATCGAAGGCAGCGTCGTGACGTTCGGGCCATGAATGGTGACAACACCCTTGCGACCAAAAAATGCATGAAGCGCGGTGATGTCCGAAAACCCGACCAGCAGTTTTGGCGGCAATTCGACTTCGTTTCCGATCGCGATGCACGTCCTGGCACACCCGAACCCGCCCCGGGCAGGGAAGACCGCGGCGCTGTCAGGGTCGCGAAAGGCCTGAACCATTTCACCGGCGCGACGGGCATCGTCCCCGGCCAGATAATCGCAGGAAGAAAAGATGTCGTCACGCCAGACCGGCTTCAACCCAAGCTCGCGAAGAATCGTGACACCGGCCATGAACTTCTGGCGTGAAAAGGGGGAAGCCGGGGCGATGATTCTTACGGTGTCGCCCTGTCGCAGGCATGAAGGCTTTTGCAACTGGATATACCGCCCCGACGCGACGTGACGTCATTTGCCGGTGACGTAAGCGTCAACGTCGATTCCAAGCATCCGGCAGTTCTCGTGGGCCGTCCGTATGTTGTCCTTAAGCGTGGCAATCGCCGGCAGTTCCCGGAAGGCCTCCAGGAACATCCTGGTTCCCCACTTGCCGTCGGCGTTCCTGGCAAATGCGACGACCTCGCCGGATCTGGTCACAACGGTCGCATCCCGGCCGTTCAACTTGATCTCCAGGACCTTCGCGGAATCTGGATCCTTCGGTGGAACCAGCCTTCTCGCGTCAAGCATATAAACAAACAGGGATTTTCCATCCCGTGCCGACGCCAGGATGTCCCCGCCGACGGATCGCAGCGTTGCCGCGCGATCGTCCGAAGGGTAGGCCTCGGATACAAGACGACAGGTTTCGCGAATCGACTTGGCCAGTTCCTCGAAGTAAGTCCTGGTGGAATCATCGACGATGCCCCAGAGTACGTCGCCCTTGGCCTCGGCAAGCCCGGTCTGGAACTCCAGAAAGGCAGCCTCGACAAGATCGGCGTCCGAACTGCCGCCGCACGACGCCCCGATGACCGCCAGCAAAGGCAGAACAGCCAGGATTGATCCGTTCTGGACTCGCAATGCAACCCCCACTGACGGCTTGCGCCGAAACTTAAATCGGGCCAATGAGGTGACCTGTCACAATCGAAAACGGCATTCCGACGGAAACCGACTCATCGGTTCCGTCACCGTCAAGATCGATGTCCGGCTTCAGGTATATGTCGATATACGCAAGAATGATTTCCTTGTTGTAACGCGGCAGGAACGCGCTTTCCGGCATCGATTCAAGCGCTTCGACCAACTGCTGGACAACGAATGCCCCGCCAAGCGCGCCGGCCCCGCCAACGACCTTGCCGCCCGCAAGCGACACGTTGGCAGTGACCTTGGCCCGGTAAAGCACCAGTTCGCGCCTGGTGTCGCCGAAGACGATGCTGACCGGGACTTCGTAAGTGGCACCCCCCGCCTTCAGCTTCGTGCCGTTGATCACCGCGTTGTCGAACACGTCAAGCGGCCCGCAGGTTGGCGACAACGACGACGTATAGACGCCGTAGTTGCATCCGGAAGTCGTCGGGTCACAGGTCACCGGGTCAATCCTGGCGCCCCAGTAAAGGTTCAGGTTATACGCAGTGCCGTTCACCTTCAACCCGTCGTGTTCCAGCAGCAGCGACCACGAGCCGTCCGACGACGCGTTCAACATCTCGGTGTTGAACAGCCAGTGCAGCCTGGAAAACGCGTTGTCGATACCCTGGACGCAACTGCCCTTCGGCGCGCATGTGGACGGGTCGTCATCAACATCGACGCCCTGGCCGAGATTGCCGTTGACGCCATAAGTCAAAGTCGCGGCCTTGGTCGCCGGATCCTCGAACACCGACACGCCGTGACATTCACCGGCGCCGCAGATGTCGTCGAATGTGCAGATGTTGAAGTCGTCGCATTCCACCGAATTCGGCGTGAAGAAGCATCCCGAAGTCTTGTTGCAGCCGTTGTCGGTGCAGACGTTGTAGTCCTCGCATGCCCTGACCGTCCCGACGCAGGTGCCGTTTGCGCACCCGTCGTTGATGGTGCAGACGTCACCGTCGGAACACGAACCGCCGGTCGGCGTATAGACACATCCGTAATCCGGGTTGCATTCGTCCAGCGTGCATACGTTTGAGTCGTTGCAATCTACCTTCTTTCCCTCGATGCAGTCGCCGCCGATGCAGACCTCGTCGAACGTGCAATGATTGCCGTCATCGCAGAATCCCGAAATCGGCGGATGGATGCAGTTGCCCGCGCCGTCGCACGTGTCGAGCGTGCACGGCTGGTTGTCATCGCAGTCCCTGACGTTCGAAATGCACTCGCCGTTCCTGCAGAAACCGGTTCCGGTCAGGCTGCACGGATTCGGATCCTGGCATTCGCCTTCCTGCGGGGTATGCACGCAACCGACGGCCGGAACGCAGTTGTCAACGGTGCAGTCGTTCAAGTCGTCGCAGTTCGTGACGCCGGCCGGCCCTTCAGGCGGAATGCATGCTCCGGTCGAACAATTTTCGTTGATGGTGCATGCGTTGTGGTCGTCACACACGCCGGTTGTCGGAATTTCCTTGCAGCCCGTGTCCGGATTGCACGAATAGATCATGCACGGATTGCCCTTGTCACAGTTCCTTGGCTGGCCGACGCACACGCCGCCGGCGCACACGCCGTTTATCTCGCATGCCGAATCGGGCTCGCACTCGACCGTATTGAATTCGTTCACGCATCCGACCGCCGGGTCGCAGTAGTCCGTGGTGCAGACGTTGTAATCGTCGCATGATGTCTTCGGGATGCCGGCACACTCGTGATAACCATTGCAGAAGTCGTTATCCGTGCACATGTCGCCGTCGTTGCACGGGCCGTAATGCCAGTCGTTCAGGCAGACGCCGGACATGCAGGAATCGACGGTGCATTCAATACCGTCCGAACAGTCCATCGGAGTGCCCTGGCAGACGCCGTCTTCATTGCACATATCATTCAAGGTGCACCCGTCGAAGTCGTTGCAAGCCTTCGAAATGGGCTCGTGCTGACAACCGTCGAACGAATCGCAATAGTCACGGGTGCATTCGTTACCATCGTTGCAGTTGACCGGGAAACCCTTGCAGACGCCGGTCTGGACATTGCACTGATCCTGGTACGTGCACGAATCGTGGTCGTCGCACGTGGAAGCCCGCGGGGTGTTCGTGCATCCGAAATTGGGGTCGCAACGGTCGATGGTGCACTCGTTGTCGTCATCGCATCCGAAACCGGCGCCCGGCTGGCAAATGCCGTCCGCATCGCAGGTGTCGCCGGCAGTGCACGGATCCGCGTCGTCGCACGGCATCCCTTCCGCGGGGGAATACTCGGAACCGCTGACGGCCGGCCTGCAAGCCAGGCACATGTCATCGGGGGAAGGCTGGTTCTCGAAAAGGCATTCGCCGCCAATCATGCAGAATTCGGGCTTCACGCGAATCTGGCATTCGCCCAGCGAATCGCGATACTCCTCGGTGCAGAACAGGCCGTCGTCCGGGCACGGCTCGCACGTCTCGCCGGGGCACCCGTCCGTTTCAGGGGTATCGCCCCCGGACTCGTCACCGCCGTCGATGTCGTCGATATCGCCGTTTACGTCGGAATCATCCACGAAGCGGTCATCCACGGAATCGCCAGGCTCGCCTTCGTCCCTTCCGATGTCCCTGCCTTCGTCAGGCTGACCTTCGTCATGCGTGACGTCCAACTCGACAATCCTATCCTCGTCCGGAACATCCCCGACCACGTCGCCAATCTGATTGCCGCCACCGCAGCCGGCAAATCCAGACACCGCAAAGGTCAGACAGATGACATATTGAAAACGCTTCATTTATGACCCCGAAATCCGGTCCGGTGTATTGTACACAAACGGACCACTTCTATAAATCCCAAAAGCTTGCTGATAATCGAGGAATGCGGGAGTCAGCGCCGTTCGGCGACCGCCGAGACACCGGGCCCGCGAACCCGCATGACCTCGACGACCCCGCGCAGCCGTCGAACCGAACGGACGATTCCGTCCAGCATGGACTGATCGGCAACCTGCAGAACCACGTCAACCTGCTGCAATCCACTGTCGTCCCGCTTCGTCGAGACCCCGGCGATGTTCGCGCCCTGCCTGCCGATCTCGGTGGTGACGCCGGCCAGAATGCCCGGGACATCGCGCACCGTAATCCTTACCGGCACGTTGAAGGTACCGCCAGAGCCACTGTTCCAGGTTGCCGGAAGCACCCTCTCCGGATCACCGTCCAGAACCGACCGGCAGGAAACCGTGTGAATTGTCACCCCCCTTCCCCTGGTGACGTATCCGACAATTCCGTCGCCCGGGATCGGGTTGCAGCAACGCGCAATGTGCACCATCATGCCGTCAATCCCGTCAACCTCAATCCCAGTCGGACTGCGCAGCTTCTTCGGAAGGATTTCGGGCCTTTCCGGTTCGGGAACCCCCGGGGCGGCGACTGGAACAACCGCCTTTACGACATCGGCCGCCGACACGCGACCGTGACCGACCGCCCTGATGAGTTCGTCACGGCTTCCGATGCGGAAAGACTCGGCAACCTTCCGGCCCTTTTCTTCGTCAAGAAGCAGTTCCTTGAAATACTTGACTACATGGGCGCCGGCCCGACGGAACTCCTTTTCCAGGAGCTGGCGGCCGACCTCGAGCGCCTCGCGCCTGTCCTGTTCCAGGAACCAGCTTCGTATCTTCGCCCTGGCCTTGGACGAAACCACGAAATTCAGCCAGTCCCTGCGGGGCCTGGCCGTCCTGGACGTCATCACCTCGACCACGTCTCCTGAAACCAGTTCGGTTGACAACGGCACCAGCCGGCCGTTAACCCGCACGCCGGTGCACGAATGACCGACCTCGGTATGAACGTCGTACGCGAAATCCAGGCAGGTGGCCCCCTGCCGAAGAACCCTGAGGTCGCCCTGCGGGGTGAACACGAACACCTGATCGACCAGCAGTCCTTCCCGCGCTTCCTCGATCAGCGGCCCCTGCTCGGTCTCACGGCCCGACTGAATCTCGCGGGCCCATTCAACAACCTGCTTCATCCAGCCCAGGCGCTCGGAATCCCGAACCTCGATTCGGCCCGACTCCTTGTACGACCAATGCGCGGCGATTCCCGACTCTGCCTCGCGATGCATTTCCCATGTACGGATCTGGATTTCCATCGGCTCGCCAAGCGGGCCGAATACCGACGTATGAAGCGACCGGTAGCCGTTCGGCTTTGGAACGTTGATGAAATCCTTGAAGCGCGCCGGAATGGGCGTCCATGTATCGTGAACCAGCCCAAGCACCTGCCAGCAGTCGCCCGGCTTCTGCACGATCACGCGGAAGGCCACGAAATCATAGACCTGTTCAAGCTCGATGCCCTGGATCTGCATCTTCTTCCAGATGCCGTAAAGGTTCTTCTGGCGTCCAAAAACCTCGAACCCCGCCAGCCCGCCCTGAACGATCATCGCCTGAAGCCGCCCGACGACGCCCGCGATGAATTCCTGCCGCTCGGCCAGACGCCGATCCGCCGCCAGCTTCAGGGAAGCGTATTCGGTCGGCCTCATGACGCGGAACGCCTCGTCCTCGATCTCGGTCCGCAGCCAGGAAATACCCATCCTTTCCGCCAGCGGGCCGTAAATCATCATCGCTTCCTCGGCGACCCGGATCTGCTCGGCCCCTGGATCGTCCGAGGTCTGGTGAAGCTCCGCCAGGCGCATGGCCATCTTGACCAGCAACACGCGGATGTCGCCGGCAAGCGCGACCAGCATCCTCTTGAATGCCTCCGCCTGCCCGGACTTGCTGGAAAGGAGTTGGAAACGACCAAGACCGATGACGCCCTCGGCCAGGCGCGCCGAATCCTCGTCCAGGCCACGCGTGGATGGACCGCCGTCCGGCCCGGGCGGCATTGCCAGCGCGATGGCGGCGCATATCGACGGCACGTCCAGCTTCAAACGGCACACCGGTCGAACAATCCGCATCGCGGCAGCAAGCACCGACGGATCGCCGCCGGATTCGACCCGCGCCAGTTCAAGGACATCCTCGACCCTTTGCAGATCGGCGCCCGGCATGTATCCCGACGTCAACGATCGGATCTCTTGAAGTTCGTTCATTGCGCGTTCATTCATCAGACGACCACCGGATATTACCGAAAATCCGGACTAGTCCTTCAGGAACATGTTGCGGTAGGACTTCTTTGTCATGACCTGCCATCCCAGGGACGGGAATTTCGCCATGTTGGCGAAAGCGTGCATGGCCGACTTCAGAAGGTTGTAGGAATGCTCTGAGTACGGGAACCACCACATCCTGCGGCGCATGAATCCGGGAGACCTGTCCTCGTTGATGTGCTGCGGAAATACGAACTCGAGCAGCCCCTCGTCGGAATGCGAACGGCCGACGCCGGACTCCTTCATTCCCTGCCACGGGGTCTCGACCAGGGCAAAAGTGAAGACGGCGTCATTGACCGCCACCGTTCCGGATTCGATGCGCTTCGCCACCTCGCGCCCCAGACGGCGATCCTTCGTCCAGACCGACGCGCAGAGCCCATAGACGGAATCATTCGCCATCCGAACCGCTTCATCGACGGTATCGAACGGGATGATCGGCATCAGCGGGCCGAAGGTCTCATCCCGCACGGCCTTCATGTCGTGCGTGACGTTCGTCAGCACCGTCGGCTCGATGAAATAGCCCGGCCCGGCGCCTTCCGGCCTCTTTCCGCCGCATTCAATCTTCGCCCCCATCTCGACGGCTTCCCTGATGTGGTCCAGGACCTGGTTGTACTGTTCCTCGTTCGCCATCGCGCCGATATCAATGTCGTACGACTGGCCGACACCGACCCGAAGGGCCCGCGTCTTCCGCACGACCATTTCGACGAACCTGTCGTAAATCTTTTTCGCGACATACACACGCTCGACCGAGGCGCATACCTGGCCGCAGTTGGTGAAGGCGCCCCAGACCGCCCCAGACGTCGCAAGGTCGAGGTCGGCGTCTTCAAGCACCACCATCGGATCCTTGCCGCCAAGTTCCATCGAGGTCGGAATGAAGTTCTTCGCGGCGATTCCCTGGATTGTCCGGCCGACTTCCGTACTTCCCGTGAAGACTATCCTGCGGACTGGCGGCGAAAACAGGGTTTCGCCGATGGTGCGCCCTGATGCGATGACCGTGTTAAGGACACCCTTTGGCAACTGACCGCCGACATTGAGGATTTCGTCAATCTTCATTCCGACCATGGCGACGTCAGAGGCCGGTTTGAAGACCACCGTGTTACCTGTGATAAGCGAAAAGACAAGGCCGCCAATCGGAATGGAGAACGGATAGTTCCACGGCGAAACCACCGAAATGACGCCAAGCGGACGATAGACCAGCCTGGATTCCTTCAGAAAATTCATCATTGGATTGCCGAGTTCAATAGGACGATCCCGCAGAAGTTCGGGGGCCCTGGCCGCATAGCGGGTGATCAGTTCCGAAGCGACAAGCACCTCGGCATTCAGGGCCTCGGAAAGCGGCTTGCCATTTTCGCGGGAAATCAGCATCGCTATCTCGTCGGCATGCTCGAGCATGTAATCGCGTGCCTTCAGCAGGTACCCGGCCCTTTCACGGACCGTAAGGGCCGCCCACCCGGGAAACGCCGCCTGCGCGGAATCGACGGCGCCCCTGACCTCGTCGGCCGAACAAAGATGAACCTCTCCAAGAGTCTCGAAAGTAGCCGGATTCATGGACACCAGCACCTGACGTTCCCTGTCAATCTCTTTGCAGGCCATGGGGACACCCCTGATTAAGACTGTGTAAAGATTCTTCCATGTAACGCATGGTGTCAACGGACATCTTGAGGCCGGAATGAAGGCCGGGCTATTACGGACTGACCCGTGCCTTCGGATACATCTACCTGGTTGGCGGCGCCGCAAGCGGGGGCGTATCCGGAAGCACGCACCGCGTCCTTCAATAACTCCACGCCAGTAGTCGTTCGGCACGCAAAAATCTCTTGACAGCAGGCATGCGCGGAATGTAATTTATCCCTCGCTTTGGTGACTGCGCGGGAATAACTCAGTGGTAGAGTGCAACCTTGCCAAGGTTGACGTCGCGGGTTCGAATCCCGTTTCCCGCTCCAAACCACACAAACCGTCGCATGACACGCCCCTGGAGGAATGATGGCCCGCATTCTGGTAGTCGAGGACGACCAGTCGCTGCGCGAAGTCCTGCGGATGTTCCTGAACAAGAGCGGTCACGACGTGACGGTCTGCGGGGAAGGCGACAAGGCCCTGAAACTGGTCGCATCCGAGGATGAATTCGACCTGGTTCTGACCGATCTGCGCCTTGGTGCGGTGACCGGACTCGAAATTCTTACGTTCGTGAAGGAACATTCGCCCCAGACCGAAGTCATCATGATGACGGCCTTCTCGACAGTCGAAACCGCAATCGACGCCATGCGCAGGGGCGCCTTCGACTACATCGGCAAGCCGTTCAAGCTCGAAGAAATCAGCATCACCCTGCAGAAAGCCCTGGAGCGACGCAATCTGTCGCTGGAAAACATCCGGCTGCGGATCGCGCTGTCTGACAAGTACAGCTTCGCCCACATCGTCGGCAAGTCCCAGACGATGCACAAGGTATTCGAAAAGATCATCAAGGTCGCGCCGACCAAGACCAGCGTCCTGATTACCGGTGAATCCGGAACCGGCAAGGAACTGGTCGCGCGCGCCGTTCACTTCAACTCGAACCGGAAGGACAAGCCGTTCGTGGTTGTGAACTGCGGCGCGATTCCCGACCAGTTGATGGAATCCGAGCTCTTCGGGCACGTCAAGGGCGCGTTTACCGGTGCCCACGCGACCAGACACGGCCTGTTCGAGTCGGCCGACGGCGGAACCATATTCCTTGACGAAATCGGCGAATTGTCCCTGGCCATGCAGGTGAAGCTCCTTCGATTCCTGCAGGATCACAAGATCCGAATGGTCGGGGGGGTGCAGGAAATCTCCGTCGATACCAGGGTCGTCGCTGCCACCAACCGTGATCTTTCCCAACTTGTGCAGGCTGGCGCCTTCCGCGAAGACCTGTTCTACCGGCTTAACGTCATCGGCCTCCACCTTCCGCCCCTTCGGGAGCGACGCGAGGATATCCCGGTTCTTGTCATGCACTTCATCGAGAAGTACCGCAAGGAGCTTGGACGGGACGATATCAGGGGAGTCTCGCCGGAAGTCATGGACATCCTTTCCGCCCACGAATTCAAGGGCAACGTGCGCGAACTTGAAAACATCGTCGAGCATGCGATGACGTTCGCCTCTGACGACAGGATCACCCCCGACGCGCTTCCGGAAGGCCTCCGAACATCATCCAGGTCGGACAGGAGTCAGCAGGATTCCATCTTCAGGGTTCCCGAGGACGGAATGGATCTGGAAGCGCTGCTGGCCGACATTGAAAGGCGGCTGCTGCTCGACGCGCTGTCCCGATGTGGCGGGGTGCGCAAGAATGCTGCCGACCTTCTGGGCATCAGCTTCAGGTCGATCAGGTACAAACTGGCAAAATACGGACTTGGCGACGAAGAATAATTCGTTGTTGCAGAAAAATTCCATTGACACAATTCGACCCAGCAAATACCATATCCCGCGTTTCGTTGCTGGGCCCATAGCTCAGCCGGTAGAGCAGCGGCCTTTTAAGCCGTTGGTCGCGAGTTCAAATCTCGCTGGGCTCACTTTTTTTCCGTGACCCCATCGTCTAGTGGTCTAGGACACGGGCCTTTCACGCCCGCGACACGGGTTCGACTCCCGTTGGGGTCGCTTAAGCGACAATTTCCGCGTTTGTGGGTGCCTTCATGCCGGGCGCCAGGCCGTTTCGGTTCCCCGACCGCATCTTCACTGGATTCGTCGGTATGTTCAACGCCTGAACGGCAATGCTTCAAATTGAATTCTCGAGGGCCTCTGAAAGATCCGAAATCACGTCGCGGGCGTCTTCCAGTCCGATTGCCAGCCTGATTCCGCCGGGATGAATGCCAAGCTTCATCTGTGTTTCTGGATCAAACGACGAGTGCGTCATCAGTCCGGGGGCCTCGATCAAGGTCTTGGTCATGCCGAGACTGACAGCCAGCATAATCGAGTAGGCGTGCTCGGCAAGGTAGTTGATGAACCTTTCCCGACGATTCGCGGAGATTTCGGGATCGCCGGCCAGCTCGAAATAAATCATGTGACCGGGACAGAACTCGCCCTCGGGCGTCCGCATCTGCTTTTCCGCGATTTCCCTGAATTCATAATCAGGAAGACCGGGATAGGAAACCCTGCTGACAGCCGGGTGCGACGCAAGGAATTCGGCCACGGCCCGGGACGTCTGCACCTGCCTGGCAAGGCGGACGGGAAGGGTCGAAAGCCCGTAAACCTGGAAATCCCAGGCGGACGCCGGTGGAAGTACTCCGCCAAAATCCTTGCGAATCCCCTTCAGTGGCCCGCAAAGTTCCCGGGGAACGACCGCAACGCCACCCATATCGACGCCGAAGCCCCCGACGTTCTTGGTAAGGCTTGCCACCACGATATCGGCGCCGGACTCGATTGGACGCTGTCCCCACAGCGTCTGGAAGGTGTTGTCAACGACAATCCTGACCCTCTGTTCCACCGGACGGGCGGCGTTTATGGCGCCGACCACCGTGGCGACGTTCTGGATGTCGATGCACTCAAGCGTCGGATTGGCCGGGGTCTCGAAATACACGACCCTTGTATCGGCCGTAATCGCCAGTCGGATCGCTTCAGGATCCCTCATGTCGGCAAAAACCGTCGTGATTCCGAACCTGGGGAGTTGTTTGGTCAACAGGCTGTAAGTACACCCATACATGACCGGGTGTGCCACGATTGACTGTCCGACGGAACAACAGGCCATCAGAGTCGAGGAGATCGCCGACATGCCGCAGGCGAACGCGACGGCGCGATCCCCGCCTTCCCCGTCGGCCAGCACTTCTTCCAGCATCGATGTGGTCGGTTCGTCAAGCCTGTCATAGATGTAGGTCGGACTTTCGCCATGGCCCAGATCCGGGCTGCCGAAAGCAAGGAAACCCTTCTGCCCGCGGGAAACCGAAGAAAGCCTGAAGGTCGTGGATGCGGTGATCGGTGGAATCGCATGATGACTGTATTCCCACATGCTCGACTGCGAACGACCATGGATGAGCCTGGTTGCGCGCCTGCTGCCGATGCCCCTGTCCCCGCCTTTTCCCTGGCCGCCGCCGGAACCGTCCATGAAAACCTCCAGATGACTTCACACCCCCGCGAAATCAATGGCAACGCGCCTTGATCGGCATGGGGCTCCCGCCCGAAGAATAGTCCGGAATACAACCCACAGTCAATCGACCTTCACCCTTGTTATGCAAATGTAAACAAACCGTCAATCAGACCGGACGGTAAACAGTTGACCGCCTGTGATACTGTTGTCAATCCAAGCAGTTGTAAAATTGACATATACAGACATCAACGGTCAGCCAATAGAATATGATTCAGGATGCGCGGCAACCGGCCGCCACGACAACGACTTCTCACGTGGGGAATATTGATGAAACCCGATACTCCTGAAAGCACCATCGCCGACGTCTATCTGAAGGATCTGAAGAAGCACATCGAGGACTTCAATGTCATCGACGCGCAGTTCACCGAACTTTCGGAGGCCAGAAGATCCAAAAGCCGGATAATCAGGAACCTGATCGACTTCCTCAAAGGCGCGCATGGAGAATCCAGCTTCCTTGATGCCCTTGCCGACTGCGGCCTTTCCAAATCGGCATCAAAATTCCTGACAATCGACAACCTGGCGACTGCCGGCCACAAGACGGTAGTTCGCCGAAGAAAGGGTTCACGCTCGGCAACACCAGTCGCGCCCGCTTCAATCGTGCCGAAGGGTGCCGCGGTCAAACTGCTCGGCGGCAAGTACGCGAACTGGACCGGAAGCGTGACGACGAGCCAGGCCCGCCAGGGCAGGAATGGCCTTGACGTGACCTACTTCCTGCTTCTGAAGGGGCCGGACGGTGAAAGCCGGCGGACTTCCGTGAAGCACGGAACGCTTGGAAAGTCCTGGCAGACCCTCGACTGATTCAAACTGAAATTAATAAAAAAAAGATCAATCGGAGATGACGTGGTCACTTTGACCGCCTGACGGTGCGGCCCGAAGCCGACCGCGTTCCGCGAGCGCCGCCGTCGCGCGGCTTGTAACCACCTTCCCTGGGTGGACGCGGCGAGTCGTCGCGGCGCTGGTATCCGCCTTCGCGTGGCTTGTAACCGCCTTCCCTGGGTGGACGCGGCGAATCGTCGCGGCGCTGGTATCCGCCTTCGCGTGGCTTGTAACCGCCTTCCCTGGGTGGACGCGGCGAATCGTCGCGGCGCTGGTATCCGCCTTCACGAGGCTTGTATCCGCCTTCCCTGGGTGGACGCGGCGAATCGTCGCGGCGCTGG
>Ga0208458_1000360_pt1 | contig 52138 bp, 47 predicted proteins | sample AD_UKC085_MetaG_FD_184432 | JGI IMG/M metagenome (GOLD analysis project Ga0208458, IMG submission 184432) | Active sludge microbial communities of municipal wastewater-treating anaerobic digesters from USA - AD_UKC085_MetaG (SPAdes) (version 2) | ecosystem: Engineered > Bioreactor > Anaerobic >... | reverse complement strand
CTCATCAGGCACTGGACTATCTCACCCCAGCCGAGTATATTAATAAATATCACCCAGAGGTAACCTCGGAAAAATCTCATATGTATTGAACGAGTACACCGGGTTGAACAAAGCCCGCTAAATGCTGTACAATGAAGGTGACCCTGCTGAACGCGAGTGTGTTCAGCCAACCTCATCACCCGGCCAGGGTGAAGTTATCGGCGAAGAATATCAGGCGTGGGCCCGGGGTAAAACCGAATTACACCATCAAGAGGGAATAGCAGCGACATTTGGTCAGCCTGGTTGACAGACACCCCTGATATTTTTCAGCGCACCGTTTTCCGTCACAGATTCAGCGTAAAACAGGTTACTGGTTGAAATGGAAAGGCTTTCGCCTGACTGGCGCGTTTTTGATCCGCCGGTCTAAAAATTCATTTTCCAACGCGTGTTCTTTAGGGAAGTCGAAATGAAAAAAGGCATCGTCTGCGGCATAGGGTTACTCCTGCTTTTCTCCATCAGTTGTAATTTGTTGAACCTGGTGAATAAAAAGACGGCGGAGGAACCCGTGCAGAAAAAAGAAATCCTGCTGGAAACCTACAACACGTCCAAGGCGTATCTTGAACTGCGCTTACGCACAGAGAATATCCTGGTGAACGCGGGGGAATTCGCGGGGTACGAACAATGGAACACAGAGATGAGCGCGCTGATCAGCGATTGGCAGGCGTTTGAAGCGAAAGCAAGCGAGCTTGAAACGATGGCAGAAAAATACGCCAACCAAGGAACCGCCTTCCTCGTGGATGATGGAACAAGGGGGGAGTGGTTTACGCCGTGCACCTGGTCCATCAACCGGCAAAAGTGGAACAAAAATACGAATTGACCAATATTTTCGATAACGCGCCCGCGGGAAAAAAGATCGCCACCCTGGCGAAATACCTTGGCACGGACGCCAAACGCGCCTACGCGCTGCTGCAGCAGGAACAAGGGCTTATCACCGCTGACGCCTATAATGAAGCGGGCGATACGTTCAAAAAGCTTGAAACAAGCGCGGTGGTGATAAAAGACACCTGCAAGGTGGCTGGTTTTGTGGTTGGCACAGCCATCTCTGGCGGGGTGGGAGGAACGCTGCTCGAGGGATCCTCCTTTATCATTGGCGGCGCTGATATGGTGCTGGAAATAGGGGAAGATGGGGCCAATATCGCCTTGGGGGATAACAACAAGGTATCAGCGATCATTGGCAAGGCGCGCAAAATCACTGAACCAGTGGCGTCCATCCTCACCATTGCCACCACCAGTTTTGATAAACCCATCGATATTGTCAACGCATACCTGTTCGAAGCCGATCAATTGAGGTCAGGTTTTCAAGAAGGGAAAGTGCTGGGCATTTCCATCCCGGTCCCTGGACTTAAAAAGGATGAAGTGGAAACGCCCGCTCCTACTCCCGCGGCTCAGGCTACCGAGGGCGGCGGTCAGGCTCCGACCCCTGAAGTTAAAAAGGGAGAAGTGGAGACACCCGCGCTTACACCTATGGCTCAGGCTACCGAGGACGGCGGTCAGGCGGGAGGCGAGGAGGAAGCGCGAGCGGTCATCGCCAGCGTAATTGAGCCGGGCGAGATAAGCGAGTGGTTCGAAGAGAACGGCTTACCCATGATAAAGGAACCATTAACGGAAGCGGAGATGGCCGAAATTTTAGGGATCACACTGCCAAACATGGGTACAGCACAAAAAGCCGGCGCGGCGGTTGAACCCACTCCGTTTTTGGCTGGAGGACAAAGCGAGAGCGCGTTGGAGAACGCTATAGACCTCTCAGGCGCCTGGGCGATTAAGCTCCCTGACGATAAAGCCCTGAGGGAAGTTCATCTTTCTTGTGATCAACGCGCCGCTGATATGCTGAGTTGGGTGACGATCGATTCAACGCTGCCCCTGGTGGTTATGTCGGGTCGTTTTGAGCCCTCCACCATTGAAGGCGTTTACAAGTTTATTGCACCCCCAAGCGACGATAATCAAACGGTCACCGGTACTGCGCGGATGGTCAACGATGAAGTGCAATTAGAAATGACCTTCTCTGAGGGTGAGACAACTGTTTTTGAATGTGATCTGGAAAAGCACGATGGATGCGAGATCTTCAAATATCCGGGATCAAATGTTTGCCGGTTTGTCTTCAAGGGGTTGACCACGCCTGAGGAAGGGTTCAATTTTGAAGGATACGAGGCGCTGTGGAAATTGACCGACGGAACGGTCACGTGTACTTATGATCGAGCGGTAAGAGATTACCTGGTTTACCGGGACGGTGTTAAAAAAGACGAGCGGTTCTTATGCCAGGGAACGATCGTCGTTCCTGAAATAAGCGCCTACATCTTCAATGAGCTGCCCAATTATTTAGAGATGTTCACGAATAATTAAGCATCAGCACGAAAAAGAGGGTTGCGCGAGCGTCAACAGGGGTTTATGAGCCTGGCGCGCTGGTATCGCCGGCGTTGACATCCTGGGGGAGTTTAAATTTGAGCCAAGTGGGGAGGATGGTGAGCAGGCTGACCACAGCGGTGATGGCGAAGGGCAGCCGCGGGGAGACGTGATGCCACAGCAGGCTGCCGAGAAAGGGCGCGGGCAGAGAGACGAGCCCCAGGCTGGTGGAGAAGAGACCAAAGGCGGTGCCGCGCAGGTGGGCGGGCACGGCCTTGCTGATGAGCGCCTGGTAGGCGGGGGCGATGAGCCCTACGCCCAGGCCGGAGACCGCGAAGCCGGTGACGTACACCCACACCGGGCTGGCGGGCGGAAGGAGGGAGAGGGCGCCCAGCGCGAGGGAATTAAGGAAGAAACCCAGCGCGATGCCCAGGCGTTCGCCTTTCTTATCCGCCAGCCAGCCGCCAGGCACCATGAACGCCATCATGAACAGACCGAAAACCCCGTTGAGCAACCCGATGGTTTGAATGTTGAGCCCGCCGACCTGCTCCATGAACAGCCCTAAAAAGTTCATCGACATGGCAAAAGAGATGTCGCGCACGCCGTCGGTGATGAGGATCCAGGTGATGACGCCCCCGGCGAAGAGCAGGCCGAACATGGCGCCCAGGTTCTTTTTCAGACCGGCGAAGGTGAACTCGCTGCGCTCGTAGGTGACCGTATCGTGCCGGCCCGAGCGCGCCATGGCGATGCGGATGACCATGGCGATGATGTAGAGGAAGGCGGAGATCCAGAGCATGGTCTTGTAGCCGTAATTGTGCACGATCCAGCCGCCGGCGGGCGGACCCACCACCGCGACGATGCCGAAGAGCATTTGCGAAACGCCGAAGACGCGGGCGCGATTCTGGCTGGAGGATTTTTCAGCGATGAAGGCGTCAAAACTGGGGCCGACCAGCGCCCCCGCCCCGGCGCCCACCGCGCTGGAAAGCAGCACCCAGCCCCAGCTGGTAGAGCCGACGAGGATGAGCGCGCCAATGGTGCCGAAAACGCTGCCGATGGCAATGGCGCGCAGCCTGCCCAAGGCGTCTGATACCCAGCCGCCGAGGATTTGCAGCACCAGCGGCACGACCTGCGAAAGGGTGTAGAAAAGCCCAATTTGGGTGACGCTGGCGCCCAGGGATTCAAGATAGAGCGAGAGCAGCGGCCCGTACATATTGCCGCCCAGGTTGGCCAGGATCATGGCCAACATGAAGGTGGCGAGCACCGGGGAGAGCAAGGGGGTTTTTTCTTTGGCGGCGGTCATGGGCGGTATTTAACAAAGAGGTAGGGATATATTCTAGCAGGATATACGCAGATTGGCGCAGAAAGTTGCGCCAGGCGGAGCAGGAGCCGGGAGGGTTGGCGGCTACGCGGGCTTCACCGCCAGCACCTGCAGCACGGCCATCCGCGGGGTGGAGGGGTCGTCCTCTTCGCAGTAGCGCACGAGCTCGCGGCCCACGCGCAGGTCGAGCGCGGCCAGGTCGCGGCGGGCTTCTTCCAGCGATACCAGCAGGTCGCGGTCGCTGGGTCCGCCGGTAGCCAACTGCAGCTGGGCGGGAGAGAAGACCTCGTACACGTAGGCGCCGCCGGGTACAAGCCCCGCGGTCACGCGTTGATGCAGCGGCGCGCGCTGCGCGGAGGGCAGGTGACAGAAGAAATTGATGATCAGGCTCCACGCCGCGGGCTGGATGACGAAGTCATTGAGGTCGGCGGTGATGGTGTGAAGGCGCACGCCGTTCATTTGCGCCAGGCGGCGGGCTTTGGCGAGCCCCACGGCAGACTGGTCCACGGCGGTGACATCAAAGCCCAAGCCGGCCAGAAAAACAGCGTTGCGCCCTTCGCCCTCGCCGAGGGCGAGCGCTTTTGCGGGGGTCAGCCCGGCAACGCAATCCACCAAAAAACGGTTGGGGCGCGTGCCGAAGCGGTAATCCTCTGAAGCGTAGCGTTCATCCCACATAGGGAGACATTATAGCGTGAAATATCCCCGCGGGCGGCGACCCGCTCAACCCCGCGCCGGGCTGCGACGCCGCGGCGGTGCCAGGCTGCCCTGAAACGCGCATAGTGACAGCGCCGCTGGAAAGCATGGCGGGGCGCTTTCAAGTTCAGGCGGACGAATCTCACCTTTGGCACATTGCGAAACGCCTCTCATCGTTTTATACTCAACCTACGCACCGAGGATTCTCCTGCGGTGTTGAAATTTGGTGACAGGGAGTATTCAATGCAAATCGTAACAGACAGTGGAACGGATGTGAACTTCACCCCGGAAGAGATGGAACGATACGGGGTGCACGTGGTGCCTTTAACGGTGACGTTGGGGGGTCAATCGTATCGTGAAGGGATTGATATCGCGCCGGACGCGTTTTACCGGATGCTGGACGAGGCGGATACGCTGCCGGTCACCTCGCAGCCGGCGGTGGGGGAGTTTGCCACGCTGTACAGCCGGCTGGCGCAGCGCGACCCCGATATCCTTTCCATCCACATTTCTTCCGGGCTCAGCGGCACAGTGAATTCAGCGCGCGCTGGGGCAGCCATGACGCGAAGCCAACGTGAGCGTGGTGGACACGAAAACGCTTTCAGCGCCTTCAGGCTGGCAGGTGGAAGTGGCGGCGCGGGCGGCAGCGGCGGGCTGGTCGCGCGAGAAGATCCTCGAAACGCTGGCGCGCGTCAGCAGCGCCACGGAGGTTCTGTACACGCTCAAGGAATTGAAATATCTCATTCATGGCGGGCGCATCAGCCATTTGAAGGGGCTGATCGCCTCGGTGCTGAACATCAAACCGCTCATTGGCGTGGAGAAGGCGCGCGGCACTTATGTGAGCCTGGGGCAGGCGCGCTCTTTCAACAACGCCATCAAGAGCGTCGCTGAATTTGTGAGCAGTAAAGTGACCAAAGGCACGCGCCTGCGCGCGCAGGTGGTGCACTCCGCCAACCCTGAAGGCGCGCAGCAACTGGTAGAGGCGATTACCTCTCATTTCACGGTGGATTGGGTGCCGGTGCGCCAGCTTTCGCTGGTGCTGGGCGCGCATGTGGGTCGCAGCATGGTGGGGGTATGCTTCGCGCCGGCAGACACATTCGTTGGGCTGCCGTAGACGGCTGGCTTGAAACAGGCGCGGGCAGGGAGGTCATCCCTGCCTGTTTTTTAACCTGGGCGGGCTGGCGGGAAGGCGTTGACAGATCCAATAACTTCGCGTAGTCATTATCTTGCCCAAAGCTGGATAGTCACCAGATCCATCGAATCGTTCGCGCTAATAAAAGGGCAGGGGAGGTGCTCGTTCCTCCATCAGCGGGTTGGAGGGCGGGCGATCTCTTTTTGATGGCGCCGCGCCAGTTCCGGTATAATGGGGTATCCCGCGTGCTCCCGGCTGGAGAGCCGCGACGATTGGCTTAAGGAGAACCATGGCATACCCCTATCACAGCATTTGCGTGTTCTGCGGTTCAGCAGACGGGCTGGCACCGGTGTATTACACCGCCGCTTATGAAATGGGAGAGCTGCTGGCGCGGAACGGTATCACGCTGGTGTACGGGGCCGGGCGCACAGGGATGATGGGCGCGCTGGCAGAAGGCGCGCTGGGAGCGGGCGGAGAGGTGATAGGCATTGTGCCCAATGGGCTGGAAAGCCCGCAGCTCATTTACACCACTGGCCTGACCCGCCTGGAAGTGGTGGCAGACATCCAGCTGCGCAAGGCGCGCATGAACGCGCTGGCGGACGCCTTTATCACCCTGCCGGGAGGGTACGGCACCATGGACGAGATGTTCGAGGTGCTCACCTGGTCGCAGATCGGGCGGCACCGCAAACCCGCGGCGTTCCTCAATGTAGACGGTTACTTTGATTTGCTGCTGGCCTGGATCGAGCGGGCGTACCAGGACCATTTTATCTATGAGGAGCATCTTGATCTTTACGTCACCGACGCGTCTCCGACGAAGCTGCTTGAAAAACTGGCGGCTTTTGCCTTCCCGGGGAATATCGAACGCTGGTTGGTGCGCTAGAAGCGAGCGAGCGAAGAGGATGAAACCCGCACGCCTGTTCCTGATCATCGGCATTCTCTTTGGGGTGGGATTGGCCGTTTTCGCCCCTTTCGGCACTGGATTTGACGAGGATAAACACCTGGCGCGGGTATACGATATCTCCGGGCTGCACATGCTGCCGAACCGCAGCATCTATGATAAGACGGTGTACTTCGCTGAGTTTTACACCCTGTCTTACAGGCGCTTTTTCTACCGCGACCAGGGCGCGGAACTGTTCACCCCTGCGTACTTTGGGGTGAAGGCGGATTACGACAGCATGGCCATCGAAACCATCATGTCTACCTACCCCCCGTTGATGTTCTTCCCGCAGGCGGTGGTGGCGGGTATCGCGTGGCGCGCGCTCGACCTGCCGATCATACCGGTGGCGATCGTTATTCGCCTTGTCACCCTGGCGGTATACCTGCTCGGCTGCTACCTGGCCATCCGCGCCACGCCGGTGGCGAAATGGCTCTTCCTGGTGGCGGCGCTTTTACCCACGCCGTTATACCAGGCGTCCACCGTCAATGGAGATGGCTACACCCACGCTGTGTGCTTGCTGTTTATCGCCGTCGTGCTCTCCGTGGTGTTTCAATCCGAAGCGACCATCTCCCGCAGACGTTTCTTGAGCCTGTGCGCCGCGGTCTTTTTACTGGCGATGGCCAAACCAGGGAGCATCTTATTGCTGCCCTTGCTGCTGCTCATCCCCGGGCGCGTTTTCACCACGCGCTCCCAGCGGCTTGGGTTGATTTTGCTGACCGCGGGGATGAGCATTTTTCACCTGGTGTGGATCTACTTCAGTTTCACGAACACCAGCCTGGGAGTGGAATCGACCGGCATGGTCGTTTCAAGCGTGTTGTCGCAACTATGGGCTTACCTGGGCGCGTTCTGGCGGTCGCTGCTTTTCCATTGGCGCACGTTGTTCGGCTCGATGATCGCCGCCTCGGGCTACTGGGGAACCGATGTATCCCCGCTGGTTTACGGGCTTGTGGGCGCGGTTCTGCTCGTTGCCATCCTTTTTACCGGACATGATAAACGTTTTCGAACGAGGACGCGCATTTTCTTCATCGGCATGCTGCTGCTGACCTGGTTTGGCATTTTGGTGATGTACACCGCGGGGAAATTCACTTATGGCGAAAAAGAAACCATGGCGATGGTCCAGGGGCGCTATCTCGTATCTTTCTTGCTGCTTGGGCTTTTAGCCGTGTGGGGGATTTTCCCCCGCTCACGCCAACCTGAACGCTGGGCGGGCTGGTTTATTGGCGTTGGTATCATGGCTTTTCAGGCGTTGTTCTTCTGGGGAATATTTGCCCATTATTACACCCCGTGCGGGCCCAGCCTGTTCAGCGGGCGGGACTGCCAGTTGCCCGCTTACCAGAATATCGAAATCTTCACCCATCCCGAAGTGCCGCTGGAGCAGGGGGTGGTGCTGGAGCAGCGCTTCACCAATACCTGCCGGCGCCTGGCGGCGGTGGCGGTGCTGGTGGATGACGGAGCAGCAGGCGCGCGGGGCGGGGTAGAACTGGCGCTGAACACCGGGCAGGGCGGGGTGGTGGCGCGCGCTGAGCTGGACGCAGCCGAGCTCACGCCGCTGAAGCGTTGGACTCTCGACCTGCCGCCGGGGACCGAGCTGGCGCGGGGCGAGTACAGCATCACCCTGCGCGGGGAGCAGTTGAACGGCGCGGTGCCTTTCGCGGTGCGCACGCCTGACCGTTACCCCGGGGCGCTCACGCTCGGCGGACAACCTTTTGACGGCGACCTGGTATTCTACTACTACTGCGCGCCGGTGGGATTGTTTGGCTATTGAGCCGCGCGATCAAGGGTTGCGTGTTGAAAGCAAAAAACAGGTCATTTTTGACCTGTTTTTTTGTTTTTAAGCGGCTTTTTCGGCTTCCGCGCGCTCCTGCAGCTGGCGGTGCATGGCGTTGATGTCTTTGGGGATGAGCGCGATGGCCACGAGGATGAACAGGAAGCACAGCGCCCAGGCGGTAAGGCAGATGGACAGGATGGCGGTGCCCACGCTGAACTTATCGGCGATGATGCCGGCGATGAGCGGCGCTGCCGCGGAACCGATGAATTCAATGAAGTTCTGAATGGCGTTTGCGCTGGAGCGCACTTCCGGCAGGGTGACATCGTAAATGGTCGAAATGATATTCGGAGAGGCGAAGGGCATGAAGAGCGCCGTGCCCATCAGCAGGGCGGCGAAGAGGAAGACCTGTGGGTTGGGCGTGTGGATGGTGAAGTACAGCAGCACCGCGCCCATAAAGATGCCGATAGCGCCGGCGATCAGGCGTCCGCGCTGGGTGCGTTTGAAGAGACGGTCGCCGAGCGCGCCGCCCAGCGGGTAGCCTGCCGCCATGAAGAGCACCGCCGGCGCCATGATGAGCAGCTGGGTGGTGCTGTCATAACCGCGGTCGGTGGAAAGGTAGCCGAAGAAGTAATAGGTGATCACGTTCCAGGGGAAAACGCCGATGAAGCCCTGCGCAAACACAAACCACAGGCTGCGCTTCTTGAAGATGGCGATGGCAGTTTTCCAGTTGAACTTGTACTTGCTCTTTTCCACATTGTGCAGTTCCTCTTCGCTGCTGCCGCGCGGCACGTCTTTCACGCCGAAGAATATGGCGATGGCCAGCACCACGCCCAGTGAGCCGGTGATGTAGAAAATAAAGCGCCAGCCAATCACGCCGCCGAGCATGAGCGCCAGCACCATGCCCAGCAGGTAGCCGATAGGCTGGGTGAGCTGAAGAATGCCGTAGACCTTGCCGCGCGACTTGGGCGGGTAGTAGTCTGCCAGCAGGCTCATCATGCCCGGGTAGCTGGAATCATCAATGCCGGTGGAAGAACGCGTGACCAGGAAAGCCGGGAAGGTTTTGACAATAGCGGAGAGCCAGGTGGTGGAGCCCCAGATGAGCGAGGCCAGCGCCAGCAGTTTACCGCGGTTGTAGCGGTCGTTGAGCCAGCCCCACACCGGGTAGAGGATGGCGCCCACCAGCAGCGCGCCGGTGTTGATGGCGCCCCACTGGGTGTAGGTCATATGAAAAGTCTCCATCACCTGGGTCTGCAGCGGACCGATGAGCAGCTTATCGGTCTGGTGCAGCAGCATGAAGATGAAGAACAAGATGGTGGATACACGCGCGGCGCGTTTGAACGCATCAGGATTTTTCATCGAAGAATCACCTTCCTATGCAGAGAAAATAACAACCTGTATACCTGGTATTGTACAGGAAAGGCGAAAAGAGGGGAGAGGCTCCTTTCGCGCCCGCCGTTCCCGCCTTCATTCATCCGCGCAGGTAGCGGTGAGTATCGGGTCGTTCGGCGTGAATGAGATTTGAATTTCGGGCAGCGCCCAGGCGTCGCTGATAACGTGCAAGACCAGTGAAGAGGAGGCGGGGTCAAAATCAGTGACCATGTTCTTGCCATCATTGCCGTAGAACATTTCCTGGGTGACCTCGAAACGATTGCCCAGGTCATCTGTGAGGTACGTTCGCTTGAAATCCCAGTCAAAATCATAGGAGGGGTCCTCTTGAAAATAGCGCAAACGGATCCAGGCGAAATCACGCCCTGAATTCTGATCGTGTTCGATGCAAAAATTTTTCAGGTAAACCGCATAAGCCCCGTTGCTGCCGTGGAAAGGGTACTGCGCTTTCAAGGTTTCGAAGAAGGTTTGGGTGGCTTGCTGCCTGGTCAGCGCTTCAGCGGTGGCGGTGGCGCGCGCTTCAGGAGAGAATTTGAGGGCATACATGCCAAGGGCAACGCATAATAATAAGAGCAGACCGAGAACCGCGGCGAAAACCCCGACAACTTTTTTCCTTTTGCTGGATTTAACTTGCGCCTGCTGCTGTTGCAGGAGAGCCCGGGCCTGCGCTGATTCTCGCTGAGCGAACTCGCTTTGAAAATTGACCCCGCATTTCAGGCAGAAGAGCGAGTCGGCGGCGTTGACCGCGCCGCATTTCGGGCAGGTGAGGGTGAACTTCTTACCGCATTCATTGCAATGCAGCGCCTCTTTGGGGTTGGCTGTGCCGCATTGAGGGCAAATAAAAGAGTCGGCGGAGCTCTCTTCTGACTCGAAGAGATTGATCATCCCGCAGTGAGGGCAGGTGTATTTACCGCCGCGCCCGGATACGCTCAGCGGAGCGCCGCAAGCATTACATTTATGGGTGATGACTTTTGCCATTTTTCTCCATTTGAATAAATGAAAAACGTTGAGGGGAGCCAGTGAAAAAAAGTATATACCCAACAGCCGTAGTTGAACAGGAACAAAACTGTTTTTTGGGCTGAGTTTGAAAATTGAGGAATTAATTTTTCCCCTGGGAAACCAACGCGTTACGAATTGTCTCTAAGGGCAGGGGAAAGGCTCAGTCTGAAGGATTAGAGTCTCCTCAGTCGCGTAGGATTTATCGGGCAACAACTCATAATCGGAGTTGAAGTAGTTGTTGAAGACGATCCTGAAGCTATTCACCGGCGATATGGTCGGGTAAAGACCATGATCAGTAACGCCAGGAAAATAGTAAGCATTGAGTATTTGAAATTTGGCGTTTTCAGATTTAAGGCGAGGAAGGCCATGATCACCCTGGATGATAATCACCGGTGGTTGTGCGCTTTGCGCCAGGATTTCATCAACCACACCGATTATCCGTTTGTGTAAATACACAACTTCATCCACATAGCCTTTCTTGTAAGTATCCCAACCGTACCCCAAGCCGAATTCAGGATCGTTTGTGCTGGTATAAGGTGTTCGGCGATACGCCGGATCCCCATCTCGGTTGAAAACAAAGGGGTCATGCGGTGACAACAGGTGGGCAAACACAAATTTGGGTTGCGGATTTTTCGCGACTTTTGGCAGATTTTCAAGCGTGAAGAGAATAACCTCTCTTGCTTTCACAAAAGGAGCGTCAATCATCACCCGCAAGGTTTTTGAGAGACCGTCACGGTTTTCATAGAGCAGCTCGCCGGCAGAAATATTTAATATGAGACTCTCAAAGGAAGTAACCCCGGGATAAGTTAAGAGATTGACTATTTCATCACTTCCGCTTAAGTAATTATCTAAATACTTCAACTCAGTAACCCAATAATCTGTCTCGAACGCATAAGTCGTGTAACCTATACTCTCAAGCATTCGCTGAACTTTACTGTGCTGGATAAGGGTAACAAGGGCTTGTGGGTTAGATGCGGTTTCAATTGACTGCAGGTAATCCATGTTGAGAATTGAAGCCAAAGACCTGTTCGTCTGATCATAATTACTTTGACTGCAAGGGGAAACGTAAAACCCTCGTTCCTCAAGTGCTTTAGAAAAACTTGAATCGTCATAATCCAACAGTTTCCGCAGCACGTTTTCGTTGGTGTTCATATCTAGAACAATGAAATAGATGTCTGGCAGCGTATCAGGTGAGGGTACTTGTAATGGGTCAACCTGGGGTAACGCGTTTATCGAAATGTTGGTTGTGATTCTATTTTTTACCGAAGTATAAAAGATGCCAAAAATCGGCAAAAGGAATAGAAATGTAATCGTTAGATTGGCTATGAGAGTGATGTCATTCATTCTCCCAGTTGAAATTTTCTTGCCGAAAACCAGTAATAGCGTGGCTATTGTTAGTAAAAGAACAATGGTGAATGAAATCAGATAACGGTGACGACCTATTGCATGACCGACCTCTGGGATTTCCCTCAACGCGCGATATGCAGGTGCGTATAGGATAAAAAAAATGAGAAAGAAAAAGAGAAGGAGAATGAACGTATAGAGAGCGCTGTGTTGCAGAGAATGAGTAAGCGCAAAGAAGAATAAGAAAGCGATTAAACAAATGATAAACATAATGATGATCGTTCGTAATCCGGCAAGCGGCTCGATCTGGCTAAAATTCACAGAAACAAGATGCACAAAAGGATACAAGGCGAATAAAAACGGAAAGAGGGGCGCTTTGGTAAAAATTTTTTTCAACATGGTTTTATCCAGGGTGTCAAAGTGAGTGGTGTTTATGCATTCATTATAACGGCGCAGGTCAAAAAATGCCTTAGAAACCCGCGCGTCAATGCCATTAATTCCTTCTGATTATTTAACATAATCGGAAGATATGTACCTGGCACAGAATGCTCACCGGTCTCTCGCTCAACTGGGAAAAAAGGTACCATCCTTTGATAGCGCGCTCGTGTTGTCTTCCGCTTAAGCTCCGTGACACAGGTCAATGAGTGCGCGGTATTGCGCGATGGCCAAAAAACGCTAAAGCGAGAGAGACAAACGCGGGCCGGTTATATATTTGCCGGGCTGGTCACTTTAAATGATTAACCCGCACAGACTTCAGGCTCAACCAGCGGAAAAATACCTCGACGGGTCCTTTCCAATCTCCCAATCCTTTCCCTGCCCTGCCCGGTGTGGGTTTGTGCATATTAATGCCTACGCGCAGTTAACGGACAAACCAAAGGCGCCCCGCCTGACCGCCGGGGAGCCTTTGGTTGTCTACACTGGAGAACGCCTGGTCAGCCTAACTGCTCCACCAGGTAGTTCTGTATGCCCATCTGCCCGATCTGGTCCTGCTGCGCTTCGATCCAGTCGATGTGGCGTTCTTCGTCCTCTAAAATATCTTCCAGCATTTCACGCGTGCCGTTATCCCCCTCGCTGCTGCACAACTTGATGGCTTCGTTATAGGCCTTGATGGCGCCTTCTTCTGCCGCGTGGTCATTCTTGAGCATGGTCTGCACATCAGGGCCAATGGTGATCTTGTTCAGGTTGCTGACGATCGGCTTGCCTTCTAAAAACAGGATGCGCGCGATGTGCTTTTCAGCGTGCTTCATCTCTTCAATGGCGCGCTTTTCGGTGGTCTGGGCCAGTTTTTCGTACCCCCAGTTGTCGCACATCTCCGCGTGCACCATGTACTGGCTGATGGCGGTCAGCTCATCGGCTAACAGGTAGTTCAACATCTCAATCACTTTCGGTTTCCCTTTCATTTTCGCCTCCGTGATTTAATTATAAATCAATCCCGCCCACGCGCAGAACTCTCATCAGCGGTAAAGCGTTTGCATTAAAAAATCCGGAGGGTTTTCTCCGGATTTTCCGCGTTTATTTGGCTGTGTGCGTCAGGCGCGGGTCAAGCGTATCGCGCAGGCCGTCGCCCAACAGGTTGAAACCCAGCACGGTGAACATGATGGCGATGCCGGGGAAGATCACCAGGTGCGGCGCGCTGAAGATACTGTTCTTCTCCTCACCCAGCATCAGACCCCACTCGGGGCGCGGCGGTTCTGCCCCCAAACCGAGGAATGAGAGCGCGGCGGCGTCAAGGATGGCGGTGGCGATGCCCAGCGTGCCCTGCACGATGAGCGGCGTGAGCGCGTTGGGCAGAATGCGCTTGAATAAAATATGCAAACCCGAAGCCCCCATGGCGCGCGACGCCTGCACATACTCCAGGTCGCGGACGGTGAGCACGGTAGAACGCACCAGGCGCGCGAAGCGCGGGATGGAGACGATACCAATCGCCAGTAAGGCGTTAATGAGACCTGTGCCCAAAACAGAAACGATGGCGATCGCCAGTAGCAGGCTGGGAAAAGCCATCAGCACATCCATAATGCGCATCAACAGGTTATCCAGCCAGCCCCCGGCGTACGCCGAGACCGCGCCGATGAGCGTGCCGATCAGGATGGCAAAAGCCATGGTGACCACACCGACCTGCAACGATAAGCGCGAACCGTAAATAACCCGCGAAAACAGGTCCCGCGTATTGCCGTCCACGCCGAACAGGTGTTGCGGCTGGTCTGCCGGGCAGCCGAGCAGATGAATGCATGGCGGGGTGCGCCGCTTTGATTCTCGCAGGATTTGGGTGGGGTTGTAAGGGGCGATGAGCGGCGCGAAAATGGCGATAAGGATCAGCATGCCCAGGATGAAGATGCCGGCTTTGCCTGAACTATGGTGCCATAAGTGGCGCAGAGACTCACGGAAAAGTGATTTGGGTTTCGAGGTGGCAATTTGATTCAGTTCGGTGATGTTTTCCATATCGGCTCCACCTACTCCAATCGAATGCGCGGATCAAGATACGCGTACGAGATATCAACGACCAGGTTCACCAGTACAAAAATGACCGCGATAACCAGTGTAAAGCCCTGCACCACCGGGTAATCACGCGCTAAAATAGCCGCCACCAGGCCGGTGCCGAACCCGGGAAGATTAAACACCGTTTCGGTGAGCACCGCGCCTGAAAGCAGGCCGCCGGTTTCAATACCGATGATGGTGACAATGGGGATCATGGCGTTACGCATGGCGTGCTTACCGATGACGCGGCGTTCCACCATGCCTTTGGCGCGCGCGGCGCGGATGTAATCCAGACCCACCACCTCGAGCAGGCTGGAGCGCGTCATGCGCGCGATGATCGCCATCGGGATGGTGCCCACCGCCACCGCCGGCAGGATGAGATGCCGTAACGCGTCCCAGAAAAGCTTCCAGTCGTGGGTGATGATCACATTCACCAGCACGGTATTCGACATTAATTCCACTAAAAAGAACTTTAATCCACTGAGGTTTTCAAGACCCCAGAATTTTGCCAAGTCAATAGGAGAGAGGCCCGCCGAGAACCTGCCGGAGGGAGGCAGCGAGAGAGGTGTGCCTTTTAAAGTAAGCGCGAACAAATAGGCCAGCAGCAGCCCCAGCCAGAAGACCGGCATGGAGACGCCGATATTGGCGATGACCATGGTGATGGTGTCAATGAAGGTATTGCGTTTTAACGCCGAGATGACCCCCAGCAACACCCCCACCGTGGTGGAAAAAATCATGGCCAGCAGGGTCAGCTCCATCGTCAGCGGCAGGCGCTCAGCGATGAGCGTGGTGACCGGTCGGGTGAAACGGATGGAATCACCGAAATCACCCTTAATGAGATTCTGCAGGTAGCGCACGAATTGCACGCCGATATTGTCGTTCAGCCCGTAGCGGTCAAGAAATGCTTCGCACTTGGCAGGGGTGGCGCGCTCCCCCAGCATGGTGACGCAAGGGTCACCCGGGATCAGGCGCACGATCATAAAGGTGACCAGCACAACCCCCAGCATCACTGGCAGCAGCAACATCAGCCTACGGGCGATAAATTGGAACATAACGCGTCTCTCTAAGTGAAGGATAATGGATGGGGCTGTTTAACCAGCCCCATCCACACGAACAGGTTAAAGCTTAGGGTACAGCGTATCCGGCTTCAGCCAGAAGTTCTTTGGCTTTCGCGGGATCGTATTCCCACCACAGCACATCCGGGCTGGCGCCAGGGTGCACGAAGGCGGGCACGAAACTGTTGGAAACACTGGAGCCCACCGGGTAGTACTGCTCTACAATGCGCTCACGGTCAATCGCGTAAGCGATTGCCTGGCGGACCAGCAGGTTGTCAAAGGGGGCGATATCGTGATTGAACCCGATGTAGAAGATGTTGAACCCGTTGCGGGGGTACAGCGCGAGGTTGGCATCCACCTCGATGGAGGCGATATCATCCGGACCGGGGTTGTCGATGCCGTCCACCGTGCCAGCCTGGAGTTCCAACAGGCGCTGCGCGGACTGCTCAGACCAGCGGAAGATCAGGTTGGGGGTTTTGGCTTTCTCTCCCCAGTAACCATCGTACGCTTCCATCACCACGCTGTCGCCACGGTTCCACTTCTTCAATTTGTAAGGACCGGTGCCGTTGGGGTTGTCGCTGATGGCCACGGAATCGCCCTTGGTCTCGTCCAGATGATCCTTATCCAGGATGCTGAAGACCGAGAAGGCGACCTTCGACGGGAAGGCGGGATCAGGGTAGCACAGGCTGAACTTGACCGTCTTGGCGTCGACAGCCGCGATGGAGGCGAACTCACCACCGTAATCGCAGCTCGGGGCGGTCAGCGAAAGCATGCCGTCGGTATCCACCAGTTCGGCTTCCACTGCTTCGGAATTGATGGTGCTGCCGAAGAAAGCGCCAAAATACTCAAAAGCGCCAGTGCGGCCGGTGCGGTTGGGGCTGGCGGCATCCCATAAGGAAGCATAGGTCGCCACAACATCGTTGGCGTCCAGGGTGGCGCCGTTATGGAAGGTGACGCCATCGCGCAGGGTGAAGGTATACTCCGTCAGTTCATCGTTCGCCGCGTAGCTCACAGCCAGCGCAGGAGTCACATCAGCCGTGCCAACCGCGAAGGCGAGCAGGGGTTCGTAAATCTGTTCGCAGGCGCGCAGGGTTTCACCGTCGGTTTCATCCGAGCACCACAGCGCGTTGGGTTCGCCGTTCTGCATCCACACGAGCGTATCGGTGCCGTTGCTCATCACGCTGAAGACTTCGTTCCCCAGCGGGCTGGAGTGCGCCCCTTCGACATCCTTAGCGAAGACAGTGGCCGAGCCACCGTTGGCAACCGGGATCATCATCAGGTAGTCTTTGAGCATCTGGTTGATGGTGTCATAGTGCACCTGGCGTGCTGCGGGGTCTGAAAGCTTGGCGGCTTCGCGAATCTCTGCGACCATGTCATCATAAAGCGCTCCAAACTGCTTGTTCTCAGCGGTGGCGAAATGATAATCATAGAAGTTGGTGGCGTCCGGGTAGTCGGCGTTCCAGCCCAACAGGTAGAAGCCTTCGTTACCAGCGGCGGTGGAATCGATAAACGCGGCGGATTCCATTTCTTTCAGGGTCACCTGAATGCCAACTTCAGCCAACTCTGCCTGGATCTCCTGCGCTACCTTGGCGGGTGAAGGCAGGTAGGCGCGGTCGACCACGCGGAAGGCCAGTTCGATCTTCAGGGGAGCGGCGGCAGCCGGGGGCGCAACCGGTGCTTCAGTGGCGGCCGGGGCTTCCGTGGCAACAGGCGCTTTTGTCGGCGCCGCGCAGGCCGCGAGCAGCAGGCTGGCGACGATCAAAAAGCTGAACAATACAAACACACGACGTTTCATTTCTTTTCTCCTTGTTGATTGATTGAACATTTTACGGGTTCTCGGCCTGAAAACCCTTGGTCACTGGCGCTGGTTATGGCTGAATAAAACCACCTCCTTTTAGACTTGCTCCTCACATCTTATCCGATAGCGGCGCGCCTTCAGGCGAGCCAGCAGGCCACACTGTGGCCGGGTTTTTTCTCCACAAACGTCGGTTCTTTGAGCGCGCATTCCGCCACAGCGATGGGGCAGCGCGGGTGAAAGCGGCAGCCCGTGGGCGGGTTGAGCGGGCTGGGCACATCTCCTTTAAGGATGATGCGCTCGCGCTTCAACTTGGGGTTGGGAATGGGAATGGCGGACATCAACGCCTGGGTGTACGGGTGCAGCGGGCTGCGGAACAGTTCATCACGGTCAGCCAGTTCCACCATCTTGCCCAGGTACATCACCGCCACCCTGTTGGAGATATGCTCTACCACGCCCAGGTTGTGAGCGATGAACAGGTAAGTCAGCCCAAACTCATCCTGCAGGTCTTTGAGGATATTGAGCACCTGCGACTGGATGGAAACATCCAGCGCTGAGACCGGCTCATCACAAACGATAAAGCGCGGTTTCAACGTCAGCGCGCGGGCGATGCCAATGCGCTGGCGCTGTCCGCCGGAAAACTCGTGCGGGTAGCGGCGGCTGTGATAATCTTCCAGCCCCACCTTCTTCAGCATATCCACCGCCATCTGGTAGCGATCTTGCTTATTGCCAATCTTATGGATCTCCAGCCCCTCCATCACCGAATTACCGATGCGCAGACGCGGGTCAAGCGAAGCGTAGGGGTCCTGGAAGATGATTTGCATATCACGACGCAACGCCTTGAGCGCGTCTCCTTTTAGGTCAAACACTTCCTTGCCGTCGAACTTCACCGAACCTGCCGTAGGTTCAGTAAGGCGCAGAATGGTGCGGCCAATGGTGGTCTTGCCACAGCCCGATTCGCCCACCAGCCCCAGCGTTTCGCCGCTCTTCACGCTAAAACTCACATCATCCACCGCCAGCAGGTGCCCGGAGACGCGCTTGAGCACGCCTGTTTTCACCGGGAAGTACTTTTTCAGGTGGTTGACCACCAACAGGTCGGCCTGCTTGTTTATTTTGTTCGTGCCTGGTTGATCGCTCATATCATTCGACCTTTAAAGGAGCGTTATGTTCATCAGAGTCAGTGTACAGCCAGCAGCGCACCTTGTGGTTCTTGGTCACCTCCACCAGTTCAGGTTCGCGCCTGGCGCAAACCTCCAGCCCGTACTTCTGGCGCAGCAGGCAGCGCGGCTCAAATCGGCAGCCCGGCGGCAGGTCGATGAGGTTGGGCACCAGCCCGGGGATGACCTCCAACCTGTCGACAACGTTGCCCAGAACTGGGATGGAGCCGATAAGCCCCTGGGTGTAAGGGTGCAGCGGCTTTTCAAAAATGGGTTCCACGTTGGCGAACTCCACAATTTCGCCGGCGTACATCACCGCCACGCGGTCGGCGGTTTCCGCGATGATGCCCAGGTCGTGGGTGATCAGAATGACGGCGGTATCCGTCTTTTCGCGCAATTCGTTGATCAGGTCTAAGATCTGCGCCTGAATGGTCACATCCAGCGCGGTAGTGGGTTCATCGGCGATGAGCAGTTTGGGCGAAAGCGCCAGCGCCATGGCAATCATCACGCGCTGCGCCTGTCCGCCTGAAAGCTCATGTGGATAAGCGTAGGCTTTCTTTTTCGGGTCTGGAATGCCCACCAGGGTGAGCAGCTCAACGGCGCGCGCCCAGGCCTCCTTTTTCTTGATGCCCTTGTGCAGTTCCAGCACCTCCGCCACCTGCTCCCCCACCCTGAACACCGGGTTCAGGCTGGATTGAGGCTGCTGGAAGATCATCGAGATACGGTCGCCGCGCATTTTAACCATCTCGTCTTTGGAGAGTTTTAAGATATCCTGCCCTTCGAAGAAGATTTCGCCCTCCACGATCTTACCGGGAACGCCCACCAGCCGCAGAATGGAGAATGAACTGACGCTCTTACCGCACCCTGATTCTCCTACCAGCCCCAGCACCTCTCCGGCTTTCACCGAGAAATCCACGCCATCGACCGCCTTGACCACACCGTCTTCCGTGAAGAAGTAGGTCTTCAGGTTCTTCACCTCCAAAATGGTATCCCTTGTTTGTGTGGCCGGCGTTACACTCATACAATGCTCTCCATATCCAAAAAATGGATGCTCACGCTGCAATGACTGTGAGTTTACCTGTAGGCTACCGATAATGGCGTGCTGGGAAATCGATATACCATTATACTGGCTTTCAAGCCTTTGCGCAGTTCCCGCTCCTTCACAGCGGAGGCGCGGGAACCTGGACCTCTCAGGGTTGGGGTTACGTTTGAGTAAAGCTAAACAAAACTGATTAGCCTCTGGTGATCAGCCGTACTCGCCTGATCGGGCAAAATACAGTTAGAGCAACCCCTGAGAGAGATATATAATTATTTAGTCTACGACATTCCAGGGGTTAATTCAATCGTTTTTCGCGAGTTTACATTTTTGCAAGGTATGCCCTGTGGCCCCTTCACGCGGGCTGCGGCGTTGTTAAAAATCACTTTATACTTCTCTTTCCCGGCTTCAGGCATGGTGAAGACAAATAACGACGCGCTGCCCGCTTTGTGAGGGGGTTGATGATGAACACCGGGTACAGCGGTTGGCCGTTGACCTTAACGGACAGCTTGCCAGGAGCGCAGAAGACCTTGAGAGGGTGCGCCTGCGAAGCCGGTTTACGCGCTCCGGCAACCTTCTCATCTTCACCGCCCAAAGAAGGGATGGCAAGTGAGATGATCCTCCCGTTCGGGCACTGCCCAATGAAACAGATCCCTTCCAGCAGGTCGCCAAGCTCCATCGCCCGGCAAGGCGGAGGGTTGAGTGGCGTCCTCCGCGGCTTTAAGCGGGGACGATTTCGTGTACAATCAAAATAATGGCTGACGAAAAAGAGATACAACCCCTGCTGCCCGGCGAACTGGCTCAGCTCATTGGTCTGAACGCCAACCGCGCCGCCGCGCAGGCGCGCTTTCACGATTACCGCTCGCGCCGCGCTGAAGAAACGCTGCGCCGCCAGGACGCCGACCTGGCGCTCTTTCATGAATTCCTCGCCTTCGCCAACCTGCGCACCGGTGACCTGGCGAACGACCCTGGCGCCTGGCGCCCGGTAACCTGGGGGCTGGTGGAAGCCTTTGTGAAATGGCAGTTGAAAGAAGGTTACGCGATCAACAGTATCAATGTGCGCCTTTCCACGGTGAAGACTTACGCGCGCATGGCCATGCAGTGCGGAACGTTGACGCCGCAAGAGTACGCGCTCATTCGCGCCGTGCAGGGTTACTCCTTCCGCGAGCAGGTGCGCATCGACCAGAAGCGCCCGGTCAAACGCATTGGCTTCAAAAAAGAAGAGCCGGTGAGGTTGACCCCCGAACAGGCGCAGGCGCTCAAAGAGCAACCCCCCACCCCGCAGGGCCGGCGCGACCGCTTGTTGATGTGCCTGCTGCTCGACCACGGGCTGCGCGTGGGCGAAGCGGCCGGGCTGGCAGCGCCCGACCTTGACGCGGATGAGGGCGTGCTGCGCTTTTTCCGCCCCAAGGTCAACAAGGAACAGGCGCACCGCCTGACCCGCGAGACGCTGCAGGCGGTGAGAGACTGCTTGGCAAACCACGAGCTATTGCCCGGAGAGTTGTTGTTGCGGCGCAGCAAAAAGAACGAAGAGCTGGGCGCCCCCGGCATGAGCCAGCGCGCCATCACCGCGCGCGTGCGCCTGCTGGGTGAGCGGTTGGGCATCCTGGGGCTTTCGGCGCACGACTGCCGCCACTACTGGGCCACCTCCGCCGCGCGCCACGGCACCGACCCCTTCGTTCTGCAGGAGGCCGGCGGCTGGAGCTCGCTCGCCATGCCGCGCCGTTACGTGGAAGCCAATGACATCGCCAACCAGGGGGTGAGATTAGAGAAAGGCGAAGACGAAGAATAAAAAATCGCGCGCGCTTTACGCGCGCTTCAGGAGACCAAGGCTGGAATGGATAAAGAACCCTCTCTCTTTTCGCGCATGAGCCCGGCAGATTGGCTGCTGGCTGCCCTCTTCACCGCGGTGGTGACAGCGCTGGTGCACCTCACCTTCCCGCCGCACGGCTGGCTCATCGGCATGCTCATCGCGCTGGGGCTGCTCTACCTGGCCAAGCGCCGCCGGGATAAGCTGCAGCCGCCGCGAGGGGGTGATTAGCGCCGCCGCTTTTTACACGGTTCAACCCTGCTTTCGCCCGCCGCACGATCGCTCACGGAGGCATGACCCTGCACCGCGCCCCTGGTTCCATCCTCTCCACGCAGCTCTCACGGCAAATCGCATATAATCAATTAAATGGGTGAACGGTGATGAATGTTCATGTGCAGTTGTATTCGCCGCTCAAAGAGTTTTGCGGGGAATCGCGCCTGGAGCTGACGCTGCCCGAAGGCGCCGCCGCTACGCTGATGCTCGACACGCTGGCGGCGCGGTACCCCGTGATACGCCCCTTTTTGCGCAACGCGCAGGTCATCATCCAAAACGAGATGGTGCACCCCCTGCACCTGTTGCACGAGGGCGACGAAGTGCAGCTGCGCCTGCCCATGTTCGGCGGGTGAAAACCATTCCCCACGGGCGGTGAAAAGCGTGATTCATCGCTGCCGCCGGAGGAGCGCTCCTCCGGCGGCAGTCTGTTTTCATGCTGTTCTACTCTTCTCTTCGGTTCAACGAGCGCTCACCAGGCGCGTCCATTGCGCCAGTTCAACGAGCAATTGACCCAAAAAACCGCGTGTCACTTCGTTCACCAGCCTGCCCTGTTCATCAAAGGCGTCCGCCGCCCGCATAACCATCACCTCAGGTTTCGTCAGCACCAGCGCGCCCAGGTGAGCGAGCACCTGGCGCAGGTGTAATTGCGCGCGGGCTGTGCCGAATACGCCCGTGCTGGCGCCCATCAGCGCCGCGGGCTTGCCGGCCAGCGGCATATCCGGCGCGCGCGAAGCCCAATCCAACGCGTTCTTAAGCACACCGCTGATGGAGCTGTTATACTCCGGCGTGGCGAACAGTAGCGCGTCTGCCGCCGCGATGCGCGCCCGCAGACGGGCAACCTCTTCGGGGAAAGGATTTTCTTCATCCTGGTTAAAAAGCGGGATGCCGGCCAGGTCGGTGATTTCCAGTGTCATACCGGGCGGCAGTAGTTCCGCGGCGGCGCGCAGCAGCGCGGTGTTGTAAGAGTCAACGCGCAGGCTGCCGCTGATGCCCAGAACGTGTAACGGTCTTTCTTCGATCATATTTACCCTCTTTTTTTTGTGTGCAAGTATACCTGATAAAAGCGCTCGACCCATGCGCATCCTCTCCCGCTTTACGCACCGCAGCCTTGCGGCGCGCCCTTCAACTCTCCGCGCGCGGGCCGCTTCTCTGTCCCTTGCGGGCACCCCTCGGGTGTAAAATTGATCTATACCAACCAACCTGAGGAAACCTTATGCCCAACCCTCATTATGTCCCCCTGGTAGAAACCACGCGCGGCGGTATTGTCGAATCCATCCATTACGGCTCCATCGCCGTGTGCGACACACAGGGCCGGTTGCTGGCGCGCGCGGGCGACGCTGAAGCGCTGGTCTTCCTGCGCTCGTCTTCCAAGCCTTTTCAGGCGCTGCCGCTGGTGGAAGGCGGCGGGATGGAGCGCTTCGGCCTGAACGACCGCGAGCTGGCGCTGATGTGCTCCTCGCACAGCGGCACGGATGAGCATGTGGCGGTGCTCACGGCGCTGCAACGCAAGCTGGGGGTCAGCGCGGCTGAGCTGTTGTGCGGCACGCACACCCCCTCTGACCCGCTCACCGCTGAACGCATGTTCTTGCGCGGCGAAGAAAACAGCCCCCTGCGTCACAACTGCTCGGGCAAACACACCGGCATGCTGGCGCAGGCGCTACTTTACGGCGATCCCCGGCAAGATTACATCGACCCAGGTCACCCCGTGCAGCAGCGCATTCTGCGTGTGTTCAGTGAAATGACCGGCGTGCCCGTACCTGAGATCGTCCTGGGCACTGACGGCTGTTCCGCGCCGGTGTTCGCGGTGCCGCTGCGCGCCGCCGCTTACGCCTTCGCCCGCCTGGCTGACCCGTCCGCGCTGCCCGAACCGCGCCGCTCCGCGCTGCGCCGCATCTTCAGCGCCATGACCTCCCACCCCGATATGGTCGCGGGACCGGATACCTTCGACACCCGCCTGATGACCGCCGGGCGCGGGCGGGTGCTCACCAAGGGCGGCGCCGAGGGCTACCAGGCGCTGGCAGTCCTGCCTTCTGGCTCCAGCGGCGCCATGGGCATTACCCTCAAGATCAGCGACGGCGACCTGGCGCAGGCTGACCGCGGTCAACGCGCCAACGCCATCGCCCCCCGCGGCGGCGGGCGCGCGCGCTCTACTGCCGCGCTTGAAGCCCTGCGCCAACTGGGCGTGCTCGACAGCGCGCAACAGGAAGAATTGAGCGACTTCGCCCCGCGCGCCCTCACCAACTGGCGAAACATCCCGATTGGCGAGATCCGCCCGGTTTTCAACCTCAAAAACTGAACAGAGGGGCTGTTCAAACCGCGTGAATGAACAGCCATCCAACCTGGCTGCCATGCCCGCGCTGGGCTGGCTCACCAGCGCCTGAAAGCCGTTCAGCGTGAATTAATTCTTGCGTTTGAACAGGTAGAGCGTGCGCTGGCTGCCCGGGATGGGCGCCTTGCGCTCCGTGTTAAAGTAAAGGGCAAAAGCCTCTTCAAAACCTTCCTGGTTGTACTGGTCAAATATATCCTTGCGCGTGCTCAGCAGGCGTTTCACCTGGCTGTCGCTCTTGGGCACGAACTCGACGATCGCCCAGCGGCCGGCGTTGGCCATAAACTCCGCCACCAGGGGCAGCGGCACGTTATTTGAAATCGCCAGGTGGTGAACGAGCGCCAGCGCCATCACCAGGTCCACCGGTCCACGCGCCAGCATGGAGCTGCGCTCGCGGTGCGCCCAGCCCAGCGCCGGGCTGGGGTTGGTCAGGTCAATGAGCAGCGGCAGCAGGTGAGGTTCATTGCCGGCCTTCACCGCCAGGTAATTCTGTTCCACCGCGGCCGGGTCGATATCGCTGGCGACGGTTTCGATGCCGCGGCGCGAAAGCTCGCGGCTGAACAACCCGTTGTTGGCGCCCAGGTCCCAGGCGCTGCGCGGTTTAACCTGCTCCGCGAAGCTGCCGACCAGCGCGCCCTTGGCCTGGAGAGATTCATCTGTGTAATTAGTGAGGCTGTAATACGCGCCCCATTCGGTTCCGCGCGGCTGCCAGGTGAGCGGCAGGATGGTTTTTTCCAGCCCGTTGAGGATGTGCAGCAGCGCCGTCTTGCTCAATTTCACCGCCGCGGCCTGGGCGGCCTGCCTGTCGCTGTACTGCCGCTGCGTCCGGGCGTGCAGGTGCAGGTGCACCGCCAGCCCGCTGAACCCCAGCCTGGTCTTGCCCGGCAGCAGCACGCTGGCCAGATCCAGCGGAATGCCGTCCAGGTAAACGCGCAAGAGCTGGGTCAGGCGGATATCCACCATAGAAGCCAGCGCCAGGGGCGCCAGGAAGTGCTGGCAGAACTGACGGTAGGCGTCCCAGGGGGCGCCCTCCTGGTAGAGGTCGAAGGAGAGCGTATCGATGAGCAGCGGTTTTCCATTGACGAACTGGATATTGTACGCGCTGGCGTCTTTGAGCACCATACCGTTTTCCAGCGCGGCGCGCGCGCAGGCCAGCGTCAGCAGCGCGGCGTCTTTGAGCTGCGAGAAACTCCACTCATAAGGGTAAGAAATGAAGGGCACCTCTTCCGGGCGGATGACCCTGTAAGCCAGCGCGGGGTCAGCAGCGGGCGCGTCTACCTCTTCGTGCCGGATCAGCATACCCTGCAGGGTGAGCGAGTGATAAACACCTCCGCTCATCAGTTTTTCATACGCCTGCTGGTATGCTTTATTCACCTGGCGGTATAAAACACCGTCACGCGTAAAGAGGAACCCGCTCGGGTCGCGAAAGCTCGCCCCGCTGCGCTCAGCTTGAGCCTTCATTCCCCTTCTGTTTCCCGGGGCTCTTCTTCAGCGGCGGGTTGCGGCGGCGCGTACTTCTCCCCTTTGAAGAAGGCTTTGATCCGCCCCCAGAACATCTTAAGCAAAATGCCGATACCGCCGATAAGGCCGGCGGCGAGGAGTTGAACGAGCAGGCTGCCCGAACCGGGGTCAAGATAATTCAGTTTAAAGAAAATGACAGGCATGGCAACTCCCATGGAGAATTGATGAAATTACATCACAAAAAGCAAGTTTCGACAATAGCCGATCTCCCCTCCGGGTTGCCGGTTGAACGCCGCGGCGGTTTTGCATATACTATTAACAACGAGAACACAAGGAGGCCGAGGATGAAACCGATCCTTCTATTGGATGAGACGCTGAAAGTAGAGGTCTTTTACGCCTGCGAAGACCACGACCTGGAGGATAATATCTGCTTAAAGCTGACCGAAGATTGCGCTGAAAGCGAACGGCTGCTGCGCAACGAAGAAAGCCACCTGTATCTCACCGCCCCCCAGGCGCGCGCCTTCGCCGAGGCCCTGTTGGCCGCGGTGGAAAAGAGCGGGGGGTGATTTTTAAATCTCAAGCGGATAAGTGTTGCGAGTTATCCAGAATATTCTGGTTGATCCTGCCTGCTCCAACAGATGCGATTCTTAAGAAAATCAAATTAAATACCAGCCCCACCATCCCGAGAAACAGGTCAAAAAACGGGATAACAGTTCGTGGAACCAAGCCCGCCCCAACCAATCCCGCAACAAGATAGACTATAAGCAAAATAGTGGGAAAGAGGATAAACCAATATTTCACCGTTCTTTCAACTGCGTGATCGTGAATCAAGAATAATAAAGGGGGTATCAATACAATTGACATATGAATATGCGCGTGCCAGGTCACTGCACAGGTAGCCGCCATCACACCCAAACTCGTGAAACCAATCGATGATTTATCCAATTTTTGTTGTCGCGAAAAAATCAAAAAGAACACCAAAGCGGTTATCGCCGAACAAACCGCGACAAGTATTTTTCCGAACGTCTCATTGACGAAATACTCCACAAAAGTCCCTACCATTCTGAAATTCATCATGGCTTGTGGGTTACTGGCTCCTCCTCCTTGAGAAGAACTAACAATTAAGCCAAATAAATCTAAAAACCCTTCTCTCCCAATCAATATCCAAGAAATCAAACCTATTCCGATGGACGAAATCAGAAAACCCGCAATGACCTTCAACTCCCTTTTGAGCAATAAAAATGGTAACAATAAAATCAACAATTGAGGTTTTAAAAGCAGCCCCCCTAACCAAATTCCAGCTTTGACGGGTTTCTGGTAGAAAATTGCCCTTATGAATTCTCCAGTACATATTCCTAACCAAACATTTACCTGCCCATAATACAAATTCAAAAATACCGGGAGAGGTAACATCATTATCAGAAGGAGTTGCGACTTTATTGTTTCGCCGTGAATTTCTTTATAAAAAAATTTCAGGTACAAACTGAAAACAATAATATTTAATACAGACCACACCAGGTAGCTAAAAGGCAGATCGATTAACGAAAATAGTTGAAAGGGAACCAAGAAAAATGGCAGGTACAGAAGAGGTACCCCCTCAAAAATGTCAGGCGCCGTTATGGCTTGCGGGTAAATACCTCTCTGAATACGGAGCAGGATATCAGCGTCATAAATGTACCGATAGCCCTGTTCATTCATGATTCTTCCGCCGCTCCAATATGCACAAAAATCGGAAGGTATTCCATTGCATATTTTTTTATGCATTAAGTCAAATCCAATAATAAGCAAATAAAAAGTTACCAGCCCCGCAAAGAATAAATTCAGTTTCGCTTCATAGGTTAGATTTTTGAAGGGTATAGCGATTTTTTTCATAATGACCTTTCGGCTGTGAACCTGTTGGATCGCAATATTAATAATTGTCGAAAATCTTCTTACATATTGCGCGTCTTCTAAGTTTTTCGATTGCCATGGACACGGCTCTACATTACTATCCACATTTTATACATTTTTTTCCCAGCGCACCCAATTTTCTGGCTTGCAATCAATTGTCATCGTTCAATCAATGATGAAGGTTTTCTTACCGCTTTTCTCCAGTTCCCCTCCATCTCCCTTTCGCACCTGCCCCTCCCCGTTCAATCGTAATTCACCGCGGGTCTGGTTCGCCCCCGCCCTCCGCGCGCCGTACATCAGGTCGCCCGCCAATCAATGGTAAAATCAGCCCATTGGAGGTAAACCAGATGGCACTTAAAACCGGCTCCCCCGCACCTGATTTCACCCTGCCCTCGCAACTGGGAACAAATATCACACTCAGCGATTACCGCGGCAAGAATGTGGTGCTCGCTTTTTTCCCGCTGGCTTTCACGCCCATATGAACGGAGCAAATCCCGCTTTACGAAGCCGAAATGGCCAGTTTCGCGGGATTGGACACCCAGGTTCTGGGTATCAGCGTGGATTCCGTCCCCTGCCTCACCGCCTGGGCCAAAGACCTTGGCGGCATCACCTACCCGCTGCTTTCTGATTTTTGGCCGCACGGCGCGGTGGCGCAACAATTCGGCGTGTTGCGGCAAGAAGGCTACACCGAACGCGCCATCTTCATCCTGGATAAACAAGGCGTCATCCGTTACGTCGATGTGCACGACATCGCCGCGCAGCCAGACAACGATGAACTGCGCCGCGCCATCCGCGAGATAGACCCCGCCGTGCGCCACCGCCCTGAGCCGCCCGCACCCGAGCCGGCAGCGCTGCCCCACGGCGGCATCGTGATGTACTGCACCAAATGGTGCCCCGATTGTAAAGACGCGCGCGCCTGGCTGGCGCGGCATCAACTGCCTTATACCGAAGTGGATATCACCACCACCCCTGGCGCCGCGCAGCAGGTACAGCGCTGGGCGGGCGGTAACCGCACCACTCCCACCTTCGATATCGACGGCACCATCGTGGTCGATTTTGACCTGCCGCGCCTCAGGCAGGTGCTCAAAATTTCTGATTGAGCGCCAATCACATCCCGTTATGGCAGGGGCGCGGCCGCGCCCCTGCGTTGTATTCCGGTATAATCACCCCATGCCCCCGCCCTTCTGGAAAACCAAACGCTTGGATGAACTGACCCGCGAAGAATGGGAATCTCTCTGCGATGGCTGCGCGCGCTGCTGCCTGATCAAGTTCCAGGACGAAGACAGCGGGCATCTCTACCTCACCAACGTGGTCTGTGAATACCTCGAGATCTACCACTGCCGCTGCACGCGCTACGCAGAGCGTTCCACGCTCGTGCCCACCTGCCTCACCCTCACGCCAGCGCTGGTCGGCCTGCTCTCCTGGATGCCCGAAACCTGCGCCTACCGCCTGCTGGCAGAAGGCAAAGACCTGCCCGCCTGGCACTACCTGGTTTGCGGCGACCGCAAGGCGGTGCACAGCGCCGGCGCTTCCGTGCGCGGCAAGGTCGTTTCGGCCCGCGACGTGGCGGAAGAAGACCTGCCCGACTACGTGGTGGAAGAGTGAAGTTGCCATCTCTTTTTTGCCCGTTGGTTTGAGGGCCAGAGCAACCCGCGGCGAGGGTCAGGCTGAAGGCTCATGCCCCGCGCCCACCCGCCCCTTCATCAGCGCAACGCCGCTTCGATAGTGAGCCCGTCGGTGCTATAATTAAGCCAGAGATAACCTTCCTTCCGGAAGTACCAAGGAGAGCCCCATGATCGTCACCACCAAAGAACTTTTTAAAGCCGCCTACGGAAAGTACGCCATCGGCGCCTACAACATCAACAACCTGGAACAGACCATGGGTCTCTTCCAGGGCAACCTCGACAGCGCCGCCCCATTCATCATCCAGATCAGCAAAGGCGCCCGCGCCTACTCAAACAAGCTCATGCTCGAAGGTCTCATCCGGTCTGCCGACCAGGTCTTCCCCAGGGCCATCTTCGCCGTGCACCTTGATCATGGAGATGAAGAGACCTGCTACGACTGCATCAATAGCGGGTTCTATTCCTCGGTGATGATCGACGCCTCCGCTGAACCTTTTGAAAAGAACATCGAGATCACCCGCCGCGTGGTTGAAGCCGCGCACGCCAAAGGCATTGTTGTCGAGGCTGAACTGGGCAAACTGGGCGGTGTTGAAGAGCACGTGCAGGTGGAAGAAGCCAACGCCATGCTCACCGACCCGGCCCAGGCGCGCGAGTTCGTAGAGCGCAGCGGCTGCGATTCGCTGGCAGTTGCCATCGGCACCAGCCACGGCGCCTTCAAGTTCAGCGGCACCCAGAGCCTGCATTTCGACGTGCTGGAGCAGATCCAAAAGCAGCTGCCGGGCTTCCCGCTGGTGATGCACGGTTCCAGCTCTGTGCCGCAGGATGAAGTGGAGCGCATCAACAAGGCCGGCGGCAACCTGAAGGGCGCCAAAGGGGTTGACGCCGACCAGTTTAAACGCGCCGCCGAACTCGGCGTTACCAAGATCAACATCGATACCGATGGCCGCCTGGTGTGGACCCGCGTTCACCGCGAATACTTCATCGAACACCCTGAGAACTTCGACCTGCGCCCTGTGGGGAAGATCTTTATGTCGGAGTACGCCAAATTCATCGCTCACAAGAACGTCAAACTGGGCAGCGCCGGTCAACTGGAAAACGTTCGCGCGCTTGTGGGCGGCTCCTTGTAACCTGCTCGCGAGGGGGCTGTTCACCTGGTAAATGATCACCTGGCGCGCTTGAAGCGCGTGCGCGCCAGGATTCACCACCTGAAGGGGGGTAATGAATGAGTTTAGAATATCTTTTCAGTTACCTCAGAAACCCTGTTCGTCGAAGTTCACCCTATATAATCAGGGTGGAAGAACAGGGAACGTAGGAATGACAATCATTTCAACCTGGTAAATTTTGGGCTGACAGCAATGCCAGTAATCGAAGCGTCTGTATATACTGAATTCATCCTCACCGTCGCCGCGGTCATATTAACCCTGGTGGTGGTGGTGTACGCCGGGTTTCATCGCAAGATCAACGGCGCGCTTCACCTGGCCATCCTTTCCTCGCTGGGGACGATCTGGGGCGTCATTTACCTCATTGAACTATTGACCAAAGACATTGAGCGCAAAGCGCTGCTGGACAACCTGCAATATATACCGGTCGGTTTTCTACCACCGGTTTTCTTTGTGGTGACCATGGTCTTTACTGGCCGCGCTGCTGTACTTCACAAACCGCAGTTGGCACTGATGATATTTGTGATTCCAGTGATGAATATTTTCATCATCGCCACCAGCAAACACCACCAGCTCTTTCAGTTGACCGCCGGCGGTCATGATGGCAGCTTGATACCTCCTGAACACCTTCACGGTCCCTGGTTTTGGGTATTGGTTGCCCACGGCTTTATCATGATGTTTGCTGCCGTGGCTTTATTGTTGTTTTCCCACCTTCGCGCGCCACACTGGGCGCGCGCGCGGTTGGGGGTGTTATTGCTGGCCTCTTTGGTCATCACCGCGGCTGCCATCCTTTCACTACCCATGTGGATGGAAAACTTCACCGATCTTATCACCCTTACCGCGCTGCTTATCGCCATCATCGTTATTACCTACGGTTTGCTGGGCAACCGCCTGCTTCACGCCATTCCGCTGGCGGCCAGCACCCTGCTCAGCCAGTTAAGCGATGCGGTCATCATCCTCAACGCCCATGGCGAAATCCTTGATCTGAATCCAGCCGCGGCGAATATTCCCTCGCTGCTGCTCAAAGAAAAAATTGGGCAGTCTTTCCCTGAGGTTATCAAAACAGGCGCGGGTATTGACCTCGGCGCAGATTGGATAAGCACCTACCCGCACGAAATCGCTCTCGGTCAGAGCAGCGACCTTCACGCTTACGATATGCGCATCTCTCCGCTGATCGAAGCCGGCGATACTGCCGCTGGTTCGATGGTGGTGCTGCGCGATATCACCCTGCGCAAGCGTGAAGAGGTTGAAAAAGCGCAGTTTGAGAATCGCTACCGCGCCATATTTGAAAACACCAGCTACGGCATCCTGCTGCTGGACAGTCAGGGCAGAATCATTGACAGTAATGAACAGTTCGTCCTGCTTTCGGGATACACCCCTGACCTGCTGCGCGCATATCGGCTGAAAGAGATCATTTCCCTCGCCCCCGACCTGGCTGAAATCTCTGTCGACGGCGCGCGCGATGACCCCTTTGCCTACCAGGAGGCGGCGCTGCTGCTGGCGAACGGAGATTACCTGCCTGTTGAGATGAACATCACCCCTATTTCAGCCGCGGGGGGCACCGCCTACTTCGTCACGCTGCAGGATATCCGCGACCGCAAGCGCGCTGAAACCGCTACGCGCTCGGCGTTGGAAAACGCTCAATTGCGCGCCGATGAACTGGCCACCCTGCGCGTGATGGGTGAAGCGCTGAACCAGGCCACTTCGCTGCGCCACGCCCTGCTGCCAGTTTTCGCCACGGTCAGAGACGTTACGAAAAGTTCCAGCATCTGGCTATATTTGCTCGGTTCTGGCCCTTCAGGGCACCAACGCTATGAATATCACCCGCGTGAAGCCATCAACCAGCTCAGCTCCGAGTACATGCACAGCAGAGTACCCAAGTGCCTCTCGCGGCTTCTGGAGGACAGCCTGATCGGCCCCCGGGAAATCACCGACTGCCGTTGCAGCACCCTCACCAGCGAGGGGAAGCACTATGCCTTTCCCCTGTACATCAGCAATCGTCCGCTCGGCATTCTTAATTTCATCGAAGAGCCTGGCTCACCGGTGAACGAAAATAAGCTCAAGTTGCTGCAAACGATTTGTGATTCGCTGGCGGTGGCGGTGGAGCGCGTGCGCCTGTTCAAGAGCGAGCACGATCAACGCAAACTGGCTGAAACCATGCGCGACATTGGCACGGCGCTCACCACCTCGCTGGACATCAACGAAATCCTTGACCTGCTCCTGGATCAGCTTTCGCGCTTGATCCCTTACGACGGCGGCAACGTCATGCTGGTGGAAGATGGAGAGGTAGTGATTGCCCGTTCGCGCGGATATGAACTATCGCAAAAGAAGAACGCCGCGCATCTCAAAGGGCTGCGGTTTAAGATTCAAACTACTCCAAACCTCGAGCGGTTATTCGCCACCCAAATGCCGGTCATCATTCCGAATACCGCCCAGAAAAAAACCTTTGTACCCACATCCGTATCGCCTGACTACCACGCCTGGCTGGGAGCCCCCGTGATCACGGATGGCCAGGTGAATGCCGTTTTCTCCCTCGACAAAGTGGAAGCGGGTTTTTACACTGATGAACACGCCAGGCTTTTAGGCGCTTACGCCGCCCAGGCATCGCTGGCGATTAAAAACGCGCGCCTTTACAGCGCGGAAAAAAGGCGCATCAAAGAACTGGACGGGCTGCGCGCCACGCTCACTGATATCACTCAGCAGCTTGATGTCAACACCCTCCTCAAAGAAATCGTCAAACGCGCCATGCGCTTGCTCTCCGGTGAGGTCGGCGAACTGGGGTTGTATGATCCAGAAACCCGGCTGGTGCGAATTGTAGTATCGGAGAACTTCAAACCAGACACCATGGGATTGGTCGTCAGGCGCGGTGAAGGATTAATGGGGCGCGTGGTGAAGACCAAAAAAGCCGTCGCTGTGCCAGATTACTCGCTCTGGGGCGGCAGACTGCTGGAATACGAAGACCAGCGCCTGTACAGCGCGTTGGCGGTACCCATGCTCTCGGCGGAGGGTGAAGTGCTGGGCGTGCTGGCAGTGGGTTTTACCAGCCATGAGCACCGGTTTAGCGAAAATGATACCCGCCTGATCAATCTTTTCGCCCAGCAGGCTACGGTGGCGCTGCGCAACGCCAGGCTGTATGAAGAAGCCAGGCGCCGCGCGGAAGAAGCCGAAACCATCCGCGAAGCCGGCGCGGCGGTGGTATCCACCCTCAACCAGGAAAAAGCCGTCGAGTTGATCCTTCAACAACTTGTCCAGGTGGTACCCTATGACAGCGCCTCGGTGCTGCTCTACAACAAAGGCAAATTAAAGATCGTCGGCGGGCACGGTTTCAAGGATATTCGCGCGGTTCTGGGGATGGAGTTCGCCCTCGACCGTAACAACCCGGGAGCGGTGGTTTTCCTGGAGAAAAAGCCGCTCATCCTCACCAACATCCCCGAGCAGGTACCTCACTTTAACCATCTTACAGGTCACAACCACATCATTTGCTCCTGGCTGTGCGTGCCGCTGGTCATCCAGAACCAAGCGATCGGCGTGCTGGCGCTGGATGGGCATTCGGTTAACCAGTTCAATAAAGAACACGAACGCCTGGTCATCGCCTTCGCCGACCAGGTGGCCATCGCCCTGGAAAACGCCCGCCTGTACGAGAACGCGTTACAATCCGCCAGCCGCTTTGAAATCCTTTACAAGGTAAGCCAGTTGATCAGCGCCAATATACGCTCCGAAGCCATCTACCCGGCCATTCACGAAGCCACCTCCGAATTGATGGAGACGGAATTTTTTAGTATTTCGTTGGTGAAAGAAAAAGAAGGATTGATCGAAGACGTGTACATGGTGGATAGCGGTAAACCCGGCGAGCTTTCCAGCCGTCCGCTCGATCAGGGGTTGTTTGGAAAGGTGCTTAAAACGGGTCAATCCATCCACTTCAACACCTTCGAAGAAAGCATGCTTGAGGAAACAGGCGCCATCCTCTTTGGGGATAGCGAAGAGGAGCAAATTTCTCAATCCATCCTGGTGGTGCCGCTGAAGATTGGTGTGCGCCTGGTGGGCGTTATTTCCACACAGACCTACAAGCCGTACGCTTATTCGGAGACCGACCTGGAGTTGCTGGAACTGCTGGGCGCCAACGCGGCCATCGCCATTGAAAACGCGCGCCTTTTTGACGCGGTGCAGGAACTGGCGGTCACTGATCCGCTCACCGGGCTGTTCAACCGGCGTAAACTGATCGAGCTCGGGGAGTCCGAATTTACCCGCTCCATCCGTTATGAACGCGAGCTTTCAGCCGTGATGCTGGATTGCGACTACTTCAAACGTGTGAACGACACCTACGGGCACGTGGTTGGAGATCAGGTGCTGCGGCGCCTGGCCGAATTATGCACCTCGTGCCTGCGCAGTTCTGATATCCTCGCGCGTTACGGCGGAGATGAGTTCATGATTCTCATGCCTGAAACGGCTGCCACCTCGGCTTTTAAGGCGGCTGAGCGCCTGCGTCGAATAGTGAGCAGCACTTCGTTTGAAACCAACGCCGGACCCCTGACCTTCTCCGTCAGCGTGGGCGTGGCCACCCTCAATAAAAGCTGCAAAAGCCTGGAACAACTGCTCGAACGCGCCGATTTCGCCAGTTACGTCTCCAAAGACGCGGGCGGTAACCGCGTCACCCGCTGGACTGCCTCCATTTCCCGTAAGGGTTAATAACGCTCGCGCTCGTCTCTTGACTTAACGATTTTGCAAGGTCGCTTGACTATTTCCATACAAAGTCGTAACATGTTCAATTATCAGCGTTCACTATGATTAACACATTCGCCGTCTCCATGATGATTTCCTTTATGATGCTCGCCGTTATGCTTATTTACGCGAGCGTTTTACGGGTTGGGATGGCTGAAATCCTCAGGTAATAAAGAACAAAAGAAGAAAACCCCAAAGCCACCTGACCCAAACCAGGTGGTTTTTTCTTAATCCGCAGTGAGGAGGTGTGATGAAAGTCAATAAAATAACAGCGTTCTTATTCAAGCCCATTCACAATTGATAGAAACTAGGAGAAGAATCATGAAAGCCCTTAAACTATTTACCCTGTTCGTCTTGTTTTCCCTGGTGATCAGCGCCTGCCAAACAGCCGGCACGGCTGAAACACCGGCTGCTGAAGCCGCTGCGCCTGCCGAATGCGCTGCCGACGCTTTCGGTTGCGCGGTGTTCAAACCCGGCGAGGTAGTGAAGATCGGCATGGGCGCGCCCATGACCGGCGGCGACGCCTCTTACGGGATCGATATCTCCAGCGGCGGGTTCATCGCCATTGATGATTTCGGTGACCTGAACGGCTTCAAGTTTGAACTCGTCGCGGAAGATGACGGCGGTACCCCCGAAGGCGGCGCGGCGGTGGCCAATAAATTCGCTTCCGACCCGGCCGTGGTCGCGGTCGCCGGTCATATCTATTCCGGTGCCACTTCGGCTGCCATGCCCATTTACGCCAAGGCTGGCATCCCCCTGCTCTCGCCCTCCGCCAGCCTGCCAGAGCTGACCACAATGGGTTCCCCGGTGTTCAACCGCATCGTCTTCACCGATGCCCGCCAGGGTCCCCCAGCCGCAGAATATCTATACAACAAGCTGAATGTCAGAAAACTCGCCGTGCTGCATGATGGCGGTGATTACGGCAAAGGCCTGGCCGAAGCCGTGGCTGCCCACTTTGCTGAACTTGGTGGTGAAGTGGTAGCCACCGAAGCCCTCACCAAAGGCGAGTCAGATTACACCGCTGTGCTCTCCGCTGTAGCCGCCAAAAACCCCGATGCGCTTTACTTCGGCGGTTACACCGCGGAAGGCGCCATCGTGGTGAATCAGATGAAACAGACCGGGCTTGAGAAAGCGATCTTCTTCGGTGACGATGGGACATACGGCACTGATTTCCTCGCCCGCACCGGTGCCAATGGGGAGGGCGCGTTCGCTACCATCTCCCCCATTCCGCCTGAATCACCTGAAAAAGAAGCGTTTGATGCCGCTTACCTGGCCAAATTCGGTAAAGAGGCCGGGTCGCTTTCTCCTTACACATGGAATGGTTATGACGCCACTGCTGCGCTCATCCACGCGGTCAAATCGGTCGCCATCACCGGCAGCGACGGCAACCTTTACGTGCCGCGCGGAGCCCTGGTAACGGCTGTGCGCACGCTTACCGATTACAAAGGCGTTGGCGGCACATACACCTGTGACGCTGTTGGCGAGTGCAACACGCTGCCGCCGATGTTCGTGGTTGTCAAGGATGGCGAGTGGGTTCCTGCTCCATAGTCATCTTTCTCTCCTCTGGTCGGGGAGGGTTTCCTCCCCGACCCACCATCCTGAAATGAAAGTTGCCCGGGTCAATGAATGAGCCTTCACTTAATAAAATAAACCTCAAATCCAACCGTTTTCTCAAGGTGCTGCGTCCAGTTTTAGGCGCGGTCATCATCATTTTTATCCTTTACCGTTTGAACCAGGTACTCCTGGTACAGCGGGAGTACGGGCCCGAAACCTGGATGCGCCTGCTGATTGCCGGGCTGGTTATTGGCGGCGTGTATGCGCTTATCGCCATTGGTTACACGCTGGTCTACGGTATCCTTTTTATGATCAACTTCGCCCACGGCGAAGTGATGATGTTAGGGGCTTACAGCTGTTTTTTTGTGTTCGAGGCTTTCAAGGCCATCCATGTCCCCTCGGGCGAAAGTTTCGCCAATGCCTACCCGGCAGTCGCCATCCTCATCGGTTTCATCGTGGGCATGGGTGTGTCAGCCACGATGGGCTTCCTGCTTGAGAAGATCGCCTACCGCCCGCTGCGCAAGGCGCCCCGCCTGGTGCCGCTCATCGGCGCTATTGGCGCTTCCATCTTTTTACAAAACGCCGCGCAATTGCTCTTCAGCCCCCAATTGAGAGACGTCGCCAACCCCGAAGTGATGCGCCGCGGCACCGGTTGGACGGTGCTGATCAACGGCAGTAACGTCATCATCCCTTACACCGGGGTGTTTACCTTTGTGCTCTCCTTTTTACTGCTCGCCGGTCTCTACCTGGTGGTTCGCAAGACCAGCCTCGGGCGCGCCATGCGCGCGGTGGCGCTGGATAAAAAGACTGCCGCTTTGATGGGCATCGATGTGGACAAGACCATCAGCCGCACCTTTCTCATCAGCGGCGCGCTGGCGGGTGCCGCCGGCGTGATGTGGGGTCTTCACAACGGGCTGGTGTACTATTTCGTCGGCTTTATTCCCGGCATCAAGGCCTTCACCGCCGCCGTGCTGGGAGGCATCGGTAACCTTCCCGGCGCCATGTTGGGCGGTTTCTTCCTGGGCATCATTGAGTCGCTCGGCCCTGCCGCCCTGGGGATTGACTTTCAATTAAAAGATGTCATCGCCTTCGCGTTGCTCATCATCATTCTCATCTTCCGCCCTTCTGGTTTATTGGGCGAGGTGCTTGCGGAGGAAAAAGTATGAAAAAACCTTTTCTTCAAAGCCTCCGCGTGGGCTTTATTTTTGGCATTGTTCATATTTTCCTGGTGTTGATCGGCTTCAATTCCCTGGTGGGAACGCTGCTGGCGCGCATCAGCGGCGCGCCGCTTGTTCATTCGCTGCCTCCTGCCCGCTTTATGGTGGTTTACGCCCTGCTCCTGGCGTTATGGGCCGGGTTCGGCGCCGCCCGCCAGGCGCGTGCCAAAACGCTCGGCGGTTCACTGGCGCACGGAGCGGCCGCGGGGCTCGCCAGCGCCGCCCTCGCCTTTGCCTTCAGCCTGGGCCTTTCCTGGTTTCTCATCCACCGGGTTGATTTTCGCCAGTACCTGTCGGTGCTTTCTTTTGATTTCATTCGCGTGACGCTCTTTAACCTCGCCCCTCTCAACGGGGCGCTGGCTGTGGCTGGGGTGTTTCTGGCTGGCGCCACGCTGGGCGGGCTGCTCACTGGCGTGTTCAACCTCGCCCTTGTGCGTTCGGGGCTGCAGCAGGTCAAAGGTTTTTTGGCTGCGCTGCAGCAGAAGTTCAACTCTCTGACGCATGGAAAATACCGGCTGGTGTTCCTCATCCTCGGGCTGGTGCTGCTCGCTGCCGCGGTCATCCTGCTGCCGCTCAAATGGGGGTCTTACTGGAATTACGTGACCGGCACAGTGGGTTTATACGTGGTGCTCGGGTTGGGGCTGAACATCATCGTCGGTCTATCGGGTCAGCTGGTGCTGGGGTACATCGCCTTCTTCGCCATCGGCGCTTACACCATGGCGCTGCTGAACTCGCCCTTCCCACATAACCTGATGTGGGGTTTCTGGCCGGCGCTGGTATTGGGTGTGGCGCTGGCAGCCCTGGCGGGCGTGCTGTTAGGTTTGCCCCTCATGCGCCTGCGCGGTGATTACCTGGCCATCGTCACCCTGGGCTTTGGCGAAATTATCCGCATCCTCCTGAAGAGCGACATCCTCACCAACTTCACCGGGGGTCCGCGCGGCATCCAGAACATCAGCGGTCCCACCCTGTTCGGTCGGGTCTTCAACTCCGATGTGCATTTCACTTACCTGATCACCGCCGCGGTGCTGCTGGCCGCCTTTGTGTATCACCGGCTGCAATACTCGCGCACCGGGCGCGCCTGGCTCTCCATCCGGGAAGATGAAACGGTGGCGCGCGCCACCGGGGTGAACACCACTCGCTACAAACTGCTGGCGCTGGCGCTGGGCGCGGCTTTCGCCGGGCTGGCGGGCGCCATTTTCGCCAGTCGCAATCAGTTCACCGGGCCTGAAGAGCACTCGCTCATGGCCTCCATCAACGTGCTCAGTCTCATCATCGTGGGCGGCATGGGCAATATCCCCGGCACCATCCTGGGTGCTTTCGCACTAAAAGGACTGCCTGAAATTCTGCGCGAGTTCGCCAATTACCGGCTGCTGACCTTTGGCGCGCTGCTGGTGGTGATGATGCTCTCGCGTCCAAATGGCATGATCCCCTCGAAACGCCCAAAGTATCAGGTCCCTGCGGAAAGCGCGGAGGATCGCCCTCAGGAGGCACGCCATGACGGATAACGTGATCAGCGTGCGCGATGTGACCAAGCTCTTCGGCGGTCTCACAGCCGTCAACCGCGTTAGCCTGGAGGTGCCCGAGGGGGCCATCTTTTCCATCATCGGACCCAACGGCGCCGGTAAAACCACGCTGTTTAACTGCATCTCGGGCTTTTACACCCCCGAACACGGAGAAGTGCTCTTCCTCGGTGATTCCATCTGCGGGCGAGGTACCGACGCCATCGCCTCGGTGGGTATTTCGCGCACTTACCAGAACATCAGGCTCTTTTCCAACCTCACCGCGCTGGAGAACGTGATGGTCGGGCTGCACCCGCGCCTGCGCGAAACCTGGCTGGACGCCGTGCTGCATTCCCCGCGCTTTAAACGGGAAGAAGACGCTTCCATATGTGAAGGGTTGAAATGGCTGGCGTTCATCAGCCTGCAAGACCACGCCAACGACCTGGCCGGCAGCCTGCCCTATGGCGCCCAGCGGCGCCTGGAGATCGCCCGCGCCCTGGCTGGAAAGCCGCGTGTGCTGTTACTGGATGAGCCCACCGCCGGTATGAACCCGCACGAAACCGAAGAGATGATCGCCCTCATCCGCCGCATGCGCGCGGAATTTGGCATCACCATCATTCTCATTGAGCACGATATGCACGTGGTCATGGGTATTTCCGACCGCATCGCGGTGCTGGATTTCGGCGAGAAGATCGCCGAAGGCGCCCCCGCCGAAATTCAAAAGAACGAGCGCGTCATCGAGGCGTACCTCGGCCCCGGCGGCGCCGCGCTGGCCAAAAAATACCGCGGGAGGAAGTCCGCATGATTCTCAACGTCGCCCACCTCAACGTGCATTACGGCCCCATTCACGCGCTCAAAGACGTGAGCTTTACGCTCCAGCAGGGTGAGATCGTGGCGCTCATCGGCGCCAACGGCGCGGGTAAATCCACCAGCCTCAACGCGATTTCCGGCATCCTGCGCCCTACCAGCGGCAGCATCACCTACCGCGGTGAAGAGATCAGCGCCATCACCCCGCAAGAGATCGTGCGCCGCGGGTTGATCCACGTGCCCGAAGGACGGCGCATCTTCGCTTCGATGAGCGTGTGGGAAAACCTGGAAATGGGCGCCTACGGGCAGCCCGACCGCGCCGCGGTGAAAGAACACATGGAAGCCATGTTCACCCGCTTTCCGCGCTTGCGCGAACGCCGCAACCAGGCGGGGGGCACCCTTTCGGGTGGAGAGCAGCAAATGCTGGCCATCGCCCGCGGGTTGATGGCCAACCCGCAGGTGCTGCTGCTGGATGAACCCTCCATGGGTCTCTCCCCCATCCTGGTGGAGCAGATCTTCGATATCATCCGCGAGATCAATGAAAGCGGTACCAGCATCATCCTGGTGGAGCAAAACGCCTTGATGGCGCTCTCCATTGCCGACCGCGGCTACGTGCTGGATACCGGGCGTGTGGCGCTGGAAGGATCCGCCGACGACCTGCTGCACGACCCCATGGTCATCAGCGCTTACCTGGGAGGGAACAACGGGCAATAGCCTATCGGGGGGCGCCTGAAACCGACCTTCAGCCTCTGTCTCCCCCAACAGGGAAGCCCGCTTTGCTTCCCCCCGGAAAGGTTCAACACGCGCGCTGGACGGCTCTTGCTCAACCGAACGAGCGAGGGGATTTGACATTCCCTCCACCATCCGCTATCATTACCTCATTCCAGGAGGAAGCTACATGCACCACCTGACCAGGGGAGCCGAAGGGATACTGACATCGGGGTCCGCTTCAGCGCGCCGTGAACACGTCGGGGTCGTATGTTCTACCTGATCGGTATCGACGGCACCGACAGCCCCAGCGTCAACGGCGGTGAAGATACCGCCTCCCTGGGCATCCGTCTGGGGCTGCTCCTCCAGGAGCGGCGCTTTGGGCGTATGCTCGCCGTCACCCGCCACCAGTTGTTGCGCCGCGACGCCCTCCCCTTCACAGCAGAGAATCAGGCCTGTTGCCTGCTTGTGGAAGCTGACGCGGACGCCCGGCGTGATATTGAATTAACTTCCCGCGAGTTCATTTTGCGCCAGAGCGCTCCCGCTTCTGACCCTGGTTTTGCCCTGGCAGCGTGGAGCAATCTCAGCGCCGCCGTCGACACCTGGGGGCAGCAGGCGAAGTACTTACGCTTGCAGCGCGATGCGGCAATGCAGCTGGCGCGCGCGCATGATATTTCCGTGGCGGGTTTTCAAGGTAATGGAAACGGCGTGATAGGCGCCCTGGCGGCGGTGGGGCTGCGCTCTTCTGGCAACGATGGGCAGTTCGCCTGGCTGCCCGGGCTGGAAAGCCTGAAAGGCACGCTCACCCTGCCGGCCCTGCTGAACTACTGCGCCATAGACCGCGTTGAAAACCTGCGCGGGCGCACTCCCTTCGACCGCGACCTCATCCACCTGGGTGAAGCCCCCGTTGTGCTCCTGCGGGGAGGTCAATCGCTGCTCTTGCTGCATTCCTGCGCCGGCGAGGATGTCAATCAGTGGCGCGTATATTCCCCCGTAGAACTGGCGGAAGTTGCTCCCTGAAGGCGCGCTTAATCCAGCGCTTTAACCGCTTTTAATGAAAACATCAAGGGGATCGGCTCTGCGCCGCCCGCGAAGCGCCAGCGCGCTTTGCCCTCTTTCTCGAGGAACGGCAGCTGCTCGTAAACCGTGAACGGATGTTCACGCAGAAACTCCACGCGCAGCCCGGCTTCGATCAGCGCGGTTACAACCTCTCCCATGCGATAGGTCCATTCGTAATCCTCGCGGTTCTGCAGCCTGGCGGTTTTCTCCGCGTATGTACCGTCAAACTCAAACCGCGTTGCTGCGCGCATAAAGTAAGGATAGCGGTACTGCAAGCTGGAGGCTTCATCATCAAAAACGTAGGCGAACGGGTGAAACTCAGCGATGTAGAAGAACCCTCCGGGTTGAACGTAAGCAGCGGCAATGCGCGCCCATTCGCGCAGGTCAGGGAGCCAGCACAACACACCGTACGAAGTGAAGACAATATCAAAATGCCCCTCCAACTGGCGTGGAAGGTCATACAGGTTACAGCAGATAAAACGCGCGTCTATGGCGCACTCCGCCGCCAGCGCGCGTGCCATGTCAATCGCCTGGGGCGAATAATCCACGCCGGTTACCCGCGCGCCCAGGCGCGCCCATGAGAGCGTGTCCAGTCCAAAGTGGCATTGTAAATGCAGCAGGGTCTTGCCCTGCACCTCCCCCACTTCGCCGCGTTCCAGATCATCCAGCGTCAACCTGCCCGCCTTGAAGCCCTGCACATCATACATCTCCGAAGCGGCGTGCACCGGTACCACCTCATCCCAGTAGCGCCGGTTGACCTGCATGCGTTCACGGTCGATTTTACTCACCATACGGCATCCTCCCGGGTTAGCCCCGGGAGGATTGTACCATTGGCTGGTGATGGTTAGGATGGATTGATGGTGATGGTGCGGCTGGTCTTGATCACTTCCTTCGCCTTGGGCAGCGTCACGGTCAGCACACCATTTTTAAAGACCGCGCTGACTTTGTCCTCGTCCAGCTGCGTGTTGAACGGAATGACGCGCTCAAAAGAGCCATAACTGCGCTCCACGCGGTGATAGGTGTTTTCCTTTTCCTCCACCTCGCTCTTTTTCTCGCCGCACAGTTTCAACACGTCCTTTTCCAGTTTGATATGGATGTCCTTCTCATCCATGCCCGGCAGCTCAGCGCTCACTTTAAATTCGGTCTCGGTTTCGCTGATATCCATTCGCGGGAAGAATTCAGCAGAGCGGCGGGTCAAAAACTGGCCAGGGAAGGAAAACGCGTCTGAGAAGAACTCATCGAACATGCGGTTCATCTCGTTCTGGATGGTCAGCATGGGGGTCTCTCCCTCACGGTTAAACAGCGGCCGGAGGGCGAGCCGATTGCCCCTGAAGGGGCGATGGACAGGAAATTCTGAATTGCTCATACTTTGCCTCCTTTTTGAGTAGAGAATGGTTATATCTTCATTATGCGTCGCGAGGGTTAGAAAAAGGTATGAGAAATATTAGAATTCAATTAAATGAACCGTCACAAGTTTTTAGAAACGCGGTAACTTAAATCGGACACCTAATTTTAAACTTTTGGTTTTATACTAATTACGTTTATAATAATTGTGATTAGTATAAATCTAACCGTTTTCTCTTGGAGGGAACCATGTTCATTGACCGAAAGATAGAACTTGATTTATTGGACCAACGCTATCGGTCCAATCAAGCAGAACTCTTTGTCTTGTACGGCCGCCGTCGGGTCGGAAAAACGGAACTGCTGCGTGCGTTTTGCGCAGATAAACCACATATCTTTTTTATTGCTACATTAAGCAGTGATTTGGAGCAATTAGCCACATTCTCTCAACAGGTGTATGGTTTCACCCACGCGGATGTTCCCTCAGGGTTTACCTTCCCTTCTTGGGAGGCAGCATTGCGGGCGCTGACCGAACTACCCATGCATCCCAAGCCGATCATCGTTCTGGATGAATTCACTTATTTAATCAGCGGCAATAAAGCCATTCCATCCATTCTCCAAAAAGTATGGGACGAAACGCTCAAAAAATCGCAAATCATGCTGGTGTTGTGTGGTTCATATATCGGCATAATGGAAACGGAAGTGCTCGGTTATCAAGCCCCTCTGTATGGACGGAGAACAGCAAGCACTCTCCTGCGGCCTATGGACCTGGCTTCCTCTGGGCTGTTTTTTCCTGATTATTCTGTCGAAGAAAAATTCATCACCTGGGCTGTTGTTGGCGGAATGCCGCATTATTTGCGCACGTTCCAGGGCGGCCAGGATGTTCTTTCCAATATTCGGAGCCATATTTTGGATGCCCAAAACGGTACGTTGTTCAACGAACCGCGTTTACTTCTCATGGAAGAGCTGAGAGAACCGCGGAACTATTTTTCCATTTTAAGGGCAATCGCGCAAGGCCGAACGCGGTTGAACGAGATTGCACAAGGAGCCAGAATAGGGGATGTAACCACTGTCGCCCGCTACCTGGATATTCTCCAGCAAATGAAATTAATTACCAGGCGGGTGCCAGCCACCGAAACGCAACCAGAAAAGAGTAAGAAAGGAATTTACCAGATTGACGACCATTTCCTGCGTTTCTGGTTTCGCTATGTTCATCCCAATCAAAGCAGCCTTGATCTTGGGTTGGCGGATGCGATTCTCCAGCAGCGGATCAAACCAGATCTGGATCATTTTGTTGCCACAGCCTTTGAGGAAGCGGCAATAACATTCACCAGCCATTTAGCGCAAGCAGGTGAATTGGACTTTTTCCCAGAGCGGATTGGAGGATGGTGGAATCGGGATACTGAGATTGATGTTCTCGCGATAAACCTTTCAGAGAAGATCGCCCTGGTGGGGGAGTGTAAATGGGCAGTTCATCCGATTGGCACCAGTGTTTTGGATGATCTCAAGCAAAAAGTTGAAGTCTTGATGAAAGACCATGATATTAAGAAAGTCCAATTCGCCTTATTTTCCCGTATTGGTTTTACTTCTGAATTGGAAGCCAAATCCAAGGATGAAGGGGGATGCTTATTTACAGTGGATTCACTTATAAACCGTAATTGATCTGTTATTCATTGTCCCCCCGAGGATGAGTCGTTTTCGCTTGCTATACTCAATCTAATCTAACAACTTATGAGCATAATAAAAATGACCTCCAACTGGCTGAGGGGGGCAACCAGCTGAAGGTCGCATATCAGTATAGCAGATTTTTTACGTGTTTTTCTTAATAAATTTGTTCAACTGAGATCAATTTCCCAAGATCACCCGGCCATCCAGCGCCAGCGCGCCCTGCCCCTCGGGGAACACCAGCAGCGGGTTGACCTCGGCTTCCTGGATCTCAGGGTGATCGAGCGCCAGGCGGCTGAGGCGCAGCAGCACGTCCACCACCGCGTCCAGGTCGGCGCGCGGCTGCCCCCTGAAGCCGGTGAGCAGCCTGCCGGCGCGCGTTTCGGTGATCATCTGCCGCGCGTCTGCGGCGCTAAGCGGCGCCACCCTGAAGGAGACATCCTTGAAAAGCTCCACATAAATACCGCCCAGCCCGAACATCATCAGCGGGCCAAAGCCCGGGTCGCGCCGCATGCCGATGATGACCTCCTGCCCTTTGGGTGCCATGCGTTCCACCATCACGCCTTCCAGCAGCGCGTCAGGGCGCGCCGCGTTAATCTCCGTCATCATCGCACTGTACGCCTGGCGCAGCGCTGCTTCATCCGCCAGGTTGAGCTTGATGCCGCCCGCGTCCGATTTGTGCAGCAGCTGCGGCGAGACGATCTTCATCACCACCGGGTAGCCGATGCGCGCAGCGACCGCGGCGGCTTCGGCTGAATTCGCCGCGAAACCGCCTTCCACCAGCGGAATGCCGTACGCCGCAAGCAGTGGGCGCGTTTCAACCTCCCCCAGGCTGGCTTTGCCGCCCGCCGCTTTCAACACCTCCCGCCCGGCTTTGCGCTCAATGCCGGCGAGCGCCGGCGGCGGCACAACGGGGCTTGAAAGCCATTCCTTGTAATCCAGCATCGCCTTCAGCACCGCGCCCGCGGATTCCGGCTGGGCGTACATGGGAATGCGGTGCTCGTGCAGCACCAGGCGCGCTTCGTCTACAGAAATATCGCCCATCACGCACGCCAGCACGGTCTTCTCGCGCCCCGCCGAAGCATCCGCCACCGCCTGCGCCACCCCCGCGGGGCTCACCAGCGCCTGCGGTACCAGCAGCGGCAGCACAATATCCACCTGCTCATCCTTCATTAAAGTGCTTGTACATAGCGCGTAATCAGGCGGTTCCGCTCCGCCCAGTATGTCCACCGGGTTGCTCACCTGCGCAGCGGGGTTGAGCGCCGCGCGCAATACCGCGCGTGTTTTCTCTCCCAGTTCGTCGAGCACCAGCCCGTTGGCTGAAAGCGCGTCGGAAGCCAGCGCCGCCGGACCGCCGGCGTTGGTGACAATCACCGCGCGCCTGCCCGCGGGCAGCGGCTGAAAATCAAACGCCAGCGCGGTTTCAAACAGCGCGCCGATGCTCTCAACCTCCACCACGCCCGCCTGCCTGAACGCCGCCTGGTATGCCGCGTAAGACCCCGCCAGCGAGCCGGTGTGCGAGCTCACCGCCCGCGCCCCGGCGCTGGAGCGCCCTCCTTTTAGCAGCACGATCGGCTTCACGCGCGAAACACGCCGCGCCGTTTCTAAAAAGCGGCGCCCGTCTTTGATCTGTTCCACGTAGGTGGCGATGACCCGGGTGCGAGGGTCTTCGCCCAGGTATTCCATCAGGTCGGTCTCGGTCACGTCCGCTTCGTTGCCCATGCTGATGAAATGGGAAAAACCGATCTTCTTGCCCAGCACCTGGTCGACCACGCCACCCAGTACCGCGCCCGATTGCGCCATAAACCCAATGCCGCCGGCATCCGGCACGCCATGAATGAAAGTAGTGTTGAGCCCGTTGTGCAGGTTCATCAGTCCCACGCAGTTGGGGCCGATCATGCGCATGCCATAACGATGAATGATCTCCAGGCAGCGCGCTTCTAACGCCTGACCGCCCTCGCCCACCTCTTTGAAGCCGCCAGAAATGACAATGACCGCCTTCACCCCGCGCCTGCCGCAGGCTTCCAGCGTCTCCGCGATGACCGGCGCCGGCAGCGCAATTACCGCCAGTTCCAGCGGGTCTGGCACGGCGCTGATATCGCTGAAGCCGGGCTTATCCAATATCTTTTCCGCGCCGGGGTTCACCGGGTAGATGCCGCCCGCGTAAGTGGAACTCACCAGGTTGCGCATGATGCCGAAACTGAGCTTGCGCGGGTTGGCTGAAGCGCCGATCACCGCCACACCGGCGGGTTCAAAAAAAGGTTTAAGAGAAGAGGTCATGGCGTGTCCTTATGAGGTGTTGAGGTGGGCGGCGGGCGCGCCGCATAAAGGGTGATGCCTTACCGCCCTGTCTGGTTAATTATATCAACGGGCTTCCCTCGGCGCCCACAACCCTGCCCCGGTTTTAGCCGGCGCGGGCGGCTGTGGGCGGTATTTCACTTGTCAACCGTGGAACTTCTCCCCTCCCATCCCGCGGCGTACCAGCGCAGGTACTCTCCCACGTGCGCCTGCCAGTAAGCCTGGTCGTGCTTGCCGGGGTTGATATGGAATTCGTGCGGGATGTGGTTCTCACGCAGGATCTCTTCGAAGTAATCGATGCCCTCATAGAGGAAATCATCCTCGCCGCGATCCAGGTAGATGCGCGGATACTCCTCCAGCGAACGCGTCTCCAGGTGTTTTTGGATCTGCCAGGCGTCACCCTGCATCAGCCCCATGGAATGGGCGCCGACCGCGCCGAAGGTATCAAAATTGCGCGCCGCCAGGCGCATGGCCCACCCGCCCCCGCGGCTGATGCCGCCGATGGCGCGGCATGCCCGTTCTGCGCACACCCTGTAATGCCCCTCCACCCAGGGGATGAGCTCGTTGAGGATGGAGGCGTCAAAATGGCTTTCTTCAACCGGGTCAAAATTCTTCACTTCCTGCGGCATCACCATCAGGAAAGGTCTGCCGCCAGCGGCGATCAGCTCGTCGGCGATCTCCGCCGCGCCCAGGCTCAGCCAGAAGGTATCGTCCATGTTCTGCCCGTGCAGCAGATAGAGCACCGGGTAGGTAACCCCCTCTTCTTCGCCGTAACAGGGCGGCGTGTACACGCTGACGGCGTACTCCAGCCCCTGCAGTTCTGAATGAAGGGTGACGCGCTCCACCTCCCCACCCTGCCCGCGGTCGCAGCGGGCGGGCGTGGGCAGCGCGGCAGTGGGGGTGACCGTGGGCATGGGCGAAACCGCCGGCGCGCTCCGCTCAGCCGCTGTAGGGGTTTCCTGCGGCGGCAGCGCCGTGCAGGCGCTCAACAGCAGGGCGCACACCCCGGCGACGATAGGTTTGAGTGGTATGTCTATGCGCAACGTGCTCTTCCACATGGGTTTCATTCTCCCTGGCTCTATTTTACTCAACCGCCCCCCGCTGCGGAATACCCATTATAATAGCCGAATCACGCAACCAATGAAATCGCTTTGGGTTATAAATGATGTTAACGATCGTTTGTACCTGTACCTTTCTCAATCTTTCTCTGTGGGAGTAAATCATGTCTGAAGCCATTATGGATCCAAGGACCGACCGAAAGGCGCGCCGCGCCTGGTACCTGTATGATTTCGGTAATTCCGCTTACGCCGCCGTGGTCTTGCTGGCGGTCTATTCCGTGTACTTCTCCAGCGTGGTCGCTGACCACGTGCGCGGCCCCTCGCTGTGGAACCTGGCGGTGGGCATCGCCGCCATCATCGTGGCGGTCATCTCGCCGGTGCTCGGCACGATCGCCGATTTCTCGCGCTCGAAAAAGAAATTCCTCTTCCTCTTTACCGCCCTCTCGGTGGTGTTCACTGCGCTGCTTTTCTTCGTGCAAAAAGGCGATGTGTTCATCGGTATCCTCTTTTTTATCCTGGCTGAGATCGGTTACCGCGCCGCGCAGGTCTTCTACGACGCGCTGCTGGTGGATGTTTCCACGCCTGAAACCATCGGCAACGTTTCGGGCAAAGGCTGGGCGATGGGCATGTTGGGCGGTATTGCCTGCCTGGTGCTGGTGCTCGTTCCCATCCAGCTCTTCCCCGGCAACACCCTGATGGTGCGCGTCTCCTTCCTCATCACCGCCGTTTTCTACGCCGTCTCCTCCATCCCGGTGCTGCTGCGCGTCAGGCAGGTCAACGAACCTGAAACCCTCCCCGCGGGCGAATCCACCATCCAGCACGCCTTCAAAAAGCTCGGCTCCACCTTCCGCGATATCAAACGCTATAAAGAGTTCGTCAAGTACACCGTCTCCTTCCTCATTTACAACGACGGTATCATGATGTTGATGGACAACGCCGCCATCATCGCCGGCATCCTCTACGGGTTCAAGACCTCCGAGCTGATCATCCTCATCATCATCCTGCAGTTGACGGGCGCGGGCGGAGCCTACCTCTTTGGGCGCGTTTCCAACCGCCAGAGCAGCAAGCAGGCCATCCTCTATTCGCTGGCAATGCTCATCCTGGTGGTGGCGCTGCTCTTCTTCACGCGTAACAAAGTGTTCTTCTATATCATCGGCGCGCTGGCCGGCTTTGCCCTTTCCGGCGTGCAGGCGGTGAGCCGCACCATGGTCAGCCAGCTTTCTCCCCCCACCAAGACGGCCGAGTTCTACGGCTTCCTTTCGGTCGCCGGGCGCACCTCCACCTTCATTGGTCCCTGGGTGTTCGGTTCTGTCTACGCCGCTTTCACCAACCATTACCTTAACCGCGGCCTCAGCGAGCAGGCAGCCAAGAGCGGCGGCATCCTCTGGTCCATCGGTTCCATCGTGATCTTCCTCGTTGTGGGGCTGCTCTTCTTGTTGATCGTGCGCAAGGTCACCCCCCAGGACCCGCTGCGTTTTGATGAGTAGCGCCAATGCTTTCATTTGAGAGGACAAGCATCCACGCATGAAAAAACACATTCCCTATCCGCGCCGGCAGTTCATCCGGCGCATCCTTAAATCGGGCATCGCGCTGGCCTTCGGCGTGCTGGCGGACGTGCGGGTGAACGGTCGCGAGAACCTGCCCGCCGGCGGACCGTTGATCGTGGTGGGCAACCACTTTCATTTCCTTGACCCGCTCATGTTCATCCACCTGCTGCCCTACCCCATGGAGTTTATCGGCGGCGCGCGCATGCCCAACGCGCCGACGGTCACGCATTTCCTCCAGCGCATGTTCGGGGTCATCCCCACGGCGCGCGGCAGCGTCTCGCGCGATACACTGTACGGGGCTGAATCCATCCTCCAGCAGCAGGGCGTGCTCGGCATCTTCCCCGAAGGCGGCAGTTGGGCCACCGTGCTGCGACCGCCTCGCCCGGGCGCGGCCTTCCTCGCCTGGCACACCGGCGCGCGGCTCCTGCCCATCGGTATTGACGGCGCGGTGGGTTTTTTCAAGCACTTCGGCAAACGCCGCGCCCCCGTGACCCTCAATATCGGCAAGCCTTTCGGACCGCTCACCAACGGCGCCAGCGGGCGCCCCTCGCGCGCTGAACTGGACGAGATAGGGCACGTCATCATGCGCCGCATCGCTGAGCTCATCCCCCCCGAGCGCCGCGGGTTCTACTCAGACGACCCCGCCATCCGTGAAGCCGCGCGCGGCACCGAAATTTACCCCTTCGCCAGCGCCGCCGAAATCTGAGCCACCCCTCCCCGCCGCGAAGATCGTTCAACCCGGTTTTCACCACCGCGTTTGAGCGAAATTTGCGCTATGATTAGGTTGTCAACCTGTTGCGCCTATCATGAAGGAGGGAACCCATGAAAAAATTACTTCTCCTGTCTGTGCCATTGGTTTTATTGGCAGGTTGCAACCTGCCCATCGGGCCGGGCGCGAAAACGCCGCCCCCTGAACCGCCGCTGGTCGTCATCACCGAAGCCCCCATTCCGCCGGGCTTCACCCAGCCAGCCGCCACCGAACCGCCGGCCGAAGCGCCCACCCCGCCCCCCGGCACCGAGCTCAACCTCGGCGGCGTTTACATGCTCATCCCGCCCTGCCTGCCTGTCTCCGCCAGCGGTCTCACCGTGCCCGCCCAGGTATTCGACCCCGAAGGCGGACCGCAGGAGGTGTACCCGCAGCACCGCCGTGTGAGCTTCAGCGGCTACCCGCTCAGCGGAACCTTCTTTGAGCCGTTCATGCGCGTCTTCCCGGTGGAGGAGTTTGCCTCCGCCTACGCCGCCCCCGTCATCGCCCAAATGCAAACCCTGCTCGCCACCCGCCCGCCGGATGGCGACGCCTCCCTGCCCTTCCTGGTAATGGCCGGCGCCGGTCAGGTCTTCCACGCCCAGGCGAAGTACCTCGATTTTGCCAACGGCTCGGGGGTGCGCTACCTCACCTCTTACGGGCAGTATTACGTGCCCTACAACAACCACGACCTCTTCTATACCTTCCAGGGGCTCACCACCGACGGCAAGTACTGGGTGTCGGTCATCTTCCCGGTCAACCACCCCTTGCTGCCGCCCACGTATGATTCCAGCCTGGTGCCCCCCGGCGGCATCGCCATCCCTTCGTACACCTCGCCTTCGTACGACGCGGACATGAGCGCCTACTACGCCGCCATGAAGGCGCTGATGAACAGCCAGCCCGATAACACTTTCACCCCCGCGCTGGACTGCCTGGACGCTTATATCACCTCCCTCCACGTCGGGGATTGAGGTACTTTATGTTGGGGCGCGCTCCATCATTTACCCCCGGTTGTTCATCCTCCACAGCCCAATAAAGGGGATTGGTTTGGATGTGGTAGAGGCGTATGGCCCAACGCCCCTACGTGGATTGCTCCACAATTTTGATTTCCTCGTCGGTGAGGCCGTAAAGCTGGTAGACCAGCTGATCGATCTGGCGGTCGGTGGCTTCTATCTCGCGGCGTAGTTGCTCCTGTTCCTGTGGGGTCGTAGGGGTTCGTTTATGCAGGTCGAGCATACGGTCGATTAAGATGATGATATTTTCGTAAGCGCTGTTTTCATCTTTTAATCTGAATTGTATTAAACGTAAGGGTATTTTCTGGGTTGTTGGTCCATCAAAATGCATAGTTCGTATGGCCTTAGCAAACACAAACCTGTAAACGTACCAATTTAATAATCTTGAGCAAAGCAAACCTAAGAAAAACTTGCTTGATTGATTTGTTATTGGTGATAATTGGTTTACAGTATCTAGAATAACATATTCGTTAGATTCATTATTATTAACCACAGTCCCTATCATCTTTATATGTGGGATGGGGTTGTCTATATGAGCAATAATAGATTACGCAACCTTTTTTCTGTAAATTCGAGTCAGAAATACCTATCGTTCTTTAATAACTTAATGACTTGCCAGCGCAATAATGTTTTCCGATCTGCCACTCCTCGCTGATCTCCATGAGTAAGGCCGAGATCAATCTAAGGCATGAAGCCTCGTTTGGAAATACACCAACCACTCTTGTTCGCCTACGGATCTCTTTGTTGATTCTCTCCAGGCTGTTGGTCGTCCGGATCGTTCTCCGGTGTTCCAAAGGGAAATCAAAAACCGAAAACCCTTCTGCCAGGTTCTCTTCCAGCCATGCCGATAACCGTGGTGCAGAAACAGCATACTTCTGGATGGCTGTTTGGAGTA
>Ga0208458_1000345_pt1 | contig 53686 bp, 40 predicted proteins | sample AD_UKC085_MetaG_FD_184432 | JGI IMG/M metagenome (GOLD analysis project Ga0208458, IMG submission 184432) | Active sludge microbial communities of municipal wastewater-treating anaerobic digesters from USA - AD_UKC085_MetaG (SPAdes) (version 2) | ecosystem: Engineered > Bioreactor > Anaerobic >... | reverse complement strand
GCAGGGCATGATCACGCTGCAGAAGGACGGCATTGACAAGGTCCTCTCCGGTATCACGACCATCGAAGAGGTCCTCCGCGTCACACGCTCCCTCCAGCGTAAAGATGATATCGTGATTGAAGTGTAGAATTTATGATCGAATTCTATAAAATGAGCGGCAGCGGCAATGATTTCATCATCATCGACAACCTGGACCTGTCTCTGGATGTCGGTGATTTATCCGAGTTCGCCCGCAAAATCTGTCAGCGAAAATTTTCCGTGGGCGCGGACGGTCTGGTCATCATTGAGCCTTCCGATGCCGCCGATTTCCAGTGGCACTTTTTCAACGCCGACGGTTCTCTGGCGGAAATGTGCGGCAATGCCGCCCGCTGTGTGGCGCGTTTCGCCTTCATGAAGGGCATTACCGGCGGAGAGATGTCCTGGGAAACCATCGCCGGCATCATCAGCGCGTCCGTGAATGGTGATGTCGTAAAAGTAAATCTGACCGACCCTTCACTCGTCGAAACGGCCGTCACCCTGGAAGCGGACGGCCAGAAGTTTATCCTCGACACCGTGGATACCGGCGTGCCGCACGCCGTCATGTTCGTCGATGATCTTGATCATTATGACGTGCATCATAACGGGCGTAAAATCCGTTATCATGATTATTTTTCACCGAAAGGCACCAATGCCGATTTTGTCACAGTGCCGGACCGGCAGAATATCAAGGTCAGAACATATGAACGCGGTGTGGAAGGCGAAACACTGGCCTGCGGTACCGGCATGGTGGCCGCTGTCATCGCGGCGGCACAAAGAGGGCTGGTGGATTCTCCGGTGGATGTGCTGGCGCGCGGCGGCGAAACCCTGCGCGTTTATTTTGAATATCAGGACGGCCTCTGGCGGCAAATTTATCTTGAAGGCCGGGTGAAAATGGTCTATCACGGGTTTCTCTTTGAGGAGGCTTATAAATCATGATTATGAGATTACCCTCCGCTTTGCGGGATAATTCGGCTGGCAATCTTCAATTCGGTTTCCTTTTGAAGATTGAGCCTCATTATTACGGGTTTCTTTTTGAAGAAGCCTATCAATAGTTAATTTATCTGGAGGTTGGAAATTTGAAAACAGCGGAAAAACTGACGAAAATACCGCCTTACCTGTTCATGGAATTGCGAAAAAAAATCAACAAGGCCAAGGCCGATGGAATTGATGTGATTTCTCTGGCGATCGGCGATCCGGTGGAAGCGACACCCAATTCCATCATCAATGAGCTTTGTGCAACATCGCGCGATCCCCTGAATCACCGTTACCCGACGGACGAGGAAAAGGGCATGCTGGCCTACCGCCGTGAAATCGCCAAATGGTACGCGACACGCTATGGCGTCAAGCTGAATCCGGAAAATGAAATTCTCGGGCTGATCGGCTCCAAAGAAGGCTGCCATCATTTCATCATCGCGCGGGTCAATCCGGACGACATCGTTTTGATGACCGATCCCGGTTATCCCGCTTATCGATCGAGCATCCTGCTGGGCGGCGGCGTCCCGTATAATGTGCCCATTCTGCCGCAAAATAATTATCTGCCGGTCTTTGAAGATATACCGGCGGATGTCGCCCGAAAAGCCACCGCTCTGTTTTTGAACTATCCCAACAATCCGACCGGCGCGTGCGCCACGATGAAATTTTTAAACAGGCTGGTCGAGTTTGCCCGCGCTTACGACATCGCCGTCTGTTACGACAATCCCTACAGCGAAATCGTTTTCTCCGGGCAGAAACGTATCAGTTTCCTGATGGCCAAAGGCGCGAAAGATGTCGGCATCGAACTCAACTCCCTGTCCAAACCCTTCAACATGTGCGGGTGGCGGCTGGGGATGGCCTGCGGCAACCCTGACCTGATCGCCGCTATCAGCAAGGTCAAGGAAAATACGGATTCGGGCATTTTCAATCCGATTCAGTTTGCCGGAATCAAAGCCCTGCAGAAAGAAGCTCCCTTTATTGAAAAAATGCTGAAGATTTACGGGAAACGCCGTGAACTGGTCCTTGAAACCCTGAAAAAAATAGGGATAAAATTCAATCCGCCCAAAGGAACGTTTTACCTTTGGGTTCCCGTGCCGCAAGGCCTGACGTCGCTGGAGTTCACCAATCGCCTGTTTGACAAGACCGCCGTGGTCGTTGCTTCCGGAACAGCCTACGGCCAGTATGGCGAAGGTTTCGTGCGCATTTCTCTGACGGTTCCCGATAAGCGGTTAAAAGAAGCGATGGCTAGAATCGAGAAGGAATTTGCCTGATGGAAATGGGAATTCTGGGGCTTCCCCTGAGCGGAAAAAGTACCCTGTTCGAAATCATGACGGGCGTCAAAAGCAGCGCGCATCATAACGAAGCGGTGGTGCGCGGACAGGCATCCGTGCCGGATGAACGATTTGACAAACTCGTCGAAATCTATAAACCGGTGAAGGTTTCGCCCGCGAAAGTGCCTTTCGTGGATATCCATGCCGTGGGCGAACATCCTTGGGAGGCCATCCGCCAGAATTTAAGCGGTACCGACGGCATTCTGCATGTGGTGGACGGTTTTTCCCTGCCCGACGTGCCATTGAGCATTGAAGCCTACCGGAAGCTTGAAGATGAACTGATTCTTGCCGATCTGCTGATCATTGAAAAGAAACTGGAAAAACTGACCAAGATGTCCAAAAAAGCGATACCCCCGCAGGAGGCGGCGCAAAACGAACTGCTGCCCGGCCTGAAGGAATGTCTGGAAGCGGGCAAACCTCTGCGCGCGGCGGGGCTGAAGCCCGCCGAAGTTTTCACGTTGCGGAGCTTCTCTTTCTGGACGATTAAGCCGGAACTGGTCGTGGTCAACGTCGCGGAAGATAATCTTTCTTTTGCCGATCAATTTGCCGCCGAGGCCAAACTGACGGAACCCGTCATGGGCATCTGCTGCAAAATTGAAGCGGAGCTGGCCGGACTGGATCCCGCCGAACAGAAAGAATTTCTGGCCACGATGGATATTGCCGAACCGGCTTTCGGCCGGATTATCCGCGCGGCATTTTCTCTGCTGGGACGAATGTCTTTTTTCACGGTGGGTGAAGATGAAGTCAAGGCCTGGGTCATCCCCGTCCAGACTAAAGCGCCCAAAGCGGCCGGCGCGATTCACAATGATTTTGAACGCGGTTTTATCAAGGCGGAAGTCATGCATTATGACGATTTCATCGCGCACGGTTGCTCCGCCGCTCAGGTAAAATCATCCGGACGTCTGCGGCTGGAAGGCAAGGAATACATCGTGCAGGACGGCGACATCATCACGTTCCGTTTCAATGTGTAAAACCAGTGCATCCGCCGCATCCGTGAGCGGAAACTTTCTGGAATCAGATGAAGAGAATTCTAGGAATATCAGCTTTCTATCACGACTCGGCCGCGGCATTGACGGCAGACGGTAAGATTGTTGCCGCCGCTCAGGAAGAACGCTTTACCCGGAAAAAACACACGCCGGATTTTCCCGTCAACGCGATTCAATTTTGCCTGAATGAAGCGCATCTGCATATAGACGATCTGGATGCTGTCGTTTTTTATGACAAACCTTTCCTGAAATTTGAGCGGCTTTTAGAAACCTATTATGCCTTCGCTCCCCGCGGAGCCGCATCATTCATCAAGGCCATTCCCGTCTGGCTGAATGAAAAGCTTTTTTTGAAGAAACTGATTTTCGACCGTCTGCGGGAGATCGGCGATTACGACAAAAAGAAAATCAAACTGCTTTTTCCCGAACATCATTTGTCGCACGCGGCCAGCGCTTTCTTCCCGTCACCCTACAAAAGCGCGGCGGTCCTGACCATCGACGGCGTTGGGGAATGGTGCACCGCTTCCATCGCCCGGGGTGACGGCAGCAAAATAAGCATTTTAAAAGAAATGCACTTCCCCCATTCCGTCGGTCTTCTCTACAGCGCTTTTAGCTATTATCTGGGCTTCACCGTCAATTCGGGGGAATACAAACTCATGGGGCTGGCGCCTTACGGAAATCCGGATTCGGCACAAACAAAAAAATTTATTGACATCGTCAAAACAAACCTGGTCGACATCAAAGCCGACGGTTCCATCTGGCTTGATCAGAATTTTTTTCATTACGCGACCGGGTTCACGATGGTGGAAGATAAAAAGTGGGAGCGGCTTTTCGGATTCCCCCGGCGACGGGCGGAAACGAATATCGAACAACATCACTGCAATCTGGCTTACGTCATCCAGAATGTAACAGAAGAAATCGTATTGAAAATGGCGCGGGAAGCCAGACGTATTACCGGCGCGGAAAACCTGTGCCTGGCCGGAGGCGTCGCTCTGAATTGCGTGGCCAACGGCAAATTGATTCAAGAGAAAATCTTCAAAAACATTTACATCCAACCGGCAGCCGGTGACGCGGGCGGCGCACTGGGCGCGGCGCTGGCCGCGCACTACATCTACTTTGATGAAGAAAGAACAGCCGATGGTCAAAATGATCAGATGTCCGGCGCTTTCCTTGGTCCCGCTTTTGGCCATGAAGAAATTGAAAGCATGAACAGAAAGTTCAACGCTGTCTGCCGGAAATACACCAGTTTCAGTGAATTAACGAAACACATCGCCGCCCGAATTGCCGGGGGCGCCGTGGTGGGCTGGTTTCAGGGCAGAATGGAATTCGGCCCGCGCGCGCTGGGAAACCGAAGCATTCTCGGCGATGCCCGTAATCCGGACATGCATAAAAAAATGAATCTGAAAATCAAATACCGGGAAGGTTTCAGACCGTTTGCCCCTTCCGTTTTGGCTGAGGATGTTCAGGATTATTTTGATTTGGAAACAGACTCGCCATACATGCTTATAACAGCGCCCGTTAAAGAAACCAGAAGGAATAAACTTCCCGCCAATTATCACGATTTGCCCTTTTTGGAAAAACTTTATTACCGGCGCAGTGATATACCATCTGTCACGCATCTCGACTTTTCCGCCAGAATCCAGACGGTTCATAAAGAAACCAATCCGGAGTACTGGCAGCTAATCAATGATTTTAAGGTATTGACTGGCTGCGGTCTGATCATCAACACCAGTTTCAATGTCCGGGGAGAACCGATGGTCTGCACGCCCGGGGACGCGTACCGGTGTTTTATGAGCACGGAAATGGATTACCTGGTCATGGAAGATTTCCTTTACTGCAAGACGGAGCAAAACGACTGGCAAAACAGGGAAAAATGGAAAGCGATGGTTAAAGCCGACTGATGATGAAAAAAATAATATTAAACAGTCTGATGATTCTCCTGCTGCTCGCGGCGGTTTTTGTCCTGCCGATATTTTATCCCGCGGGCATGGCCGTGTATTTCCGGTTATTGCTGCTTTTGTTGCTTCTTGCGGCGGGCTTTCAGTTATTCAAGACACTCTGCATTGATCGTCAGGTCAGCCCCATAATCGCCAATACGGCTACCGTTTTGTTTTCACTCTTTGTCATTTTTATTCTGCTGGAAGCGGTGTTCATGTTCATTCCACGCTCCCATTCCGCCGATTATACGCTGGCTTCCAAACTCTGGTACGCGAAATACTGGAAACCGATCAATTCGCTCGGTTTCAGGGATCAGGAACCGGACAACAAACATCCCGTTATTTTATTTGTCGGCGATTCCTTCACAGCCGGCCATGGCTTGAAATCCGTCAGCGAAAGGTTTTCCGATATCGTTGGGGAAGAGCTGAATAAAAAGCAGCAGAAATATACCATTGTCAACATCGGACGACCCAACCTGGATTCCCGCGGCGAGTATGAAACCATGATGAATTTTCTTTATCTGACCCGAATTAAACCGGCAAAAATAATCCTGCAGTACTGCGGTAATGATATTGAAGGGGCCGCCGCCCGAAATGGTTTGATCTTCGATGGTTTCCGGCCTCCTGATGACATGAGCAAATTCACGGTTTTCATCGGCGCGGGCTCTTATGTTTTCAATTATCTGTATTTCCTTTTTCCCAGGGAATATCTGGGCATGTCCTATATAAATTATTTAACGGACGCTTATAAAAATGATAAGGTGATGGCAAATCATAAAGAGGACCTGATGCTGTTCGTGGATTACGCGCGGAAAAATTCCATTCCACTGGTTGTTGTGGTATTTCCTTTTCTGGCCGATATCAAAATGAGTAACGCCATGTATGTGAATGATATTGTCAGTTTTTTTGAAGCGAATAAATTGAGGGTGATCAATGTTTCCAAATTAGTGGAAAAGACGCCCGTTGAAGATAGAGTCGTCAATAAAAACGACACGCATGCCTCAGCAAAGCTCAACAAAATGATTGCCCGGGAGATTTTAAATAAACTGGAATAAGGATTTGATGAAATGGATTTTCTCAAAGACCTCTGGCTTTTTCTAAGAGAAAGAAAAAAATACTGGCTGGCGCCCATTATTATCGTGTTGCTGCTGCTGGGGTATCTGATGATTTTTGCAGGCAGCAGCGCGGTCTCACCCTTTATCTACACGCTTTTTTAAGGTCATGAAAAAACGAGAAACAAATCCGAAACTGACCGTCCTGATCATATGCATCGCGCTGGTTGTCTTATATCTGATGACCGGATGGCGCTGGACCATGCCTGCGGCTTTCGTCACCGGTCTGGCCGGTGTTTCCTCCCGATATTTAAGTGTCCGGATTGATGCTGTGTGGATGAGACTGGCCTCTCTTTTGAATCGGGTGATGACGCATGTTATATTGCTGGTGATTTTCTTTTTGCTGCTGTACCCTCTCGCCCTTCTCGCAAGACTGTCCGGCAATCGGGATCCGTTAAATTTGAAAAATACGGTTCCCAGCAATTTCAAAGATGCCGGCAAGGCGATCGACAAGAGATCATTTGAAAAACCGTGGTAGAAGCCAAACGGGGAAGCGGCAGGATGCTCAATGTAAGCCGGTTACAAAATAAGCGGCGTAGGCGGCAAACGCCCAGCAGGCAATCAGAGAAACGGTCACAGCACGGATGATTCTGTGGCGTAGAAAAGGTTCCGCTCCCGCCGCGATCAGCATGGCCCAGCAGGGCAGCAGGCCCAGCGTGTAACTGGCTTTGGTTCTGCTGTACAGGGGACAGACCATATACATATCGATCATGGCGGCCAGAAAAAACACCACCATTCCCGCGGAAAACAGGACCTCCCGGCGGTGTTCCGCTTTTCTGTTCAGGACTGCGACCCCCATCCCGGTGAGCATAAAAACAGTAACAGGCAAAGCCAGCAGCGCCCCGGCAATCATCCAATTTTCATTCCAGGGAATGAAATCCAGCATGCCCGAATTCAAACCATCAAGCCACAAGGTGGTATAAAACATGTCCCAGAAACTGGTCACGCCGGCATAGACCGGATAAATCAGAGACTGTCCAAAGGACAGAAAATGGGACAGGGTACGATAACTGGGATCCTGCCACCATTGCAGGATCTGCATCAGTTCGAAGACGCCGGCGAAGGGATTGCCCAGTTTCAGATAATTTCTCAGATAATACCAGCCGGCGGTCAGCGCGGCGAAAACAAAGACAATCCCCAGTGGCCGTAATGAATATTTCAGCGATTTCCCAGCAAAACGTGTATGAAACATGATAACCAGTAATAAGACCGGCGCCAGCAGCAGGGACGTCATTTTGGAAAGCAGCGCCAGTCCCCAGACCAGACCCAGCAAAAGAAAATATCTGTCGCCCCGTTCTTTCTGATCCGGCACAATCAGATTCAGACATAACAGGATTACATAAGAAATCAGGCACGCCGCCAGAGGTTCATTGCCGACGTACTGGCAGGCATAGGTGTGAATCGGGAGCAGCGAACCGGCGATAATCGTCAAAATCTGCAGATGTTTTTTTTCCTGAAACACCAGCCGAGCGGCGCGATAAACAACCTCAATTTGCAGAAGTCCGCAAATAACGGGAATAATCCCCATGACCTTGACCACAACGGGAAAATCGAACCATTTGATCAGCAGAGCGTAAAGCGGCGCGCTGATGACATAATTCAGCGGCGCCTGGAACATGTGCCACCCTTCGGGCGCCAGAGGAAGCCGTCCTTTGGTGACGATATAATCAATATACTCGATGTGTCCCCAAGCGTCGGTACCCACCTGATAATTGAGGTGAAAAAGATTGTTGACGGACAAAACCGCCCAGCTCAGCAGCATCAGCCAGCGGATTTGAGAAGGTCCCAGTTTCGCGCCGAACGATTTCCAAACGTTATTCTGATCACGACTCGTCCATAAAGAAACGGCCAGAGTGACGAAAAAAATAACGGCCAGATAAGGCCATATGGCGCCCAGCGCCGTAAACGATGAAGGAAAGGCCTGCGCTGATGCGGGTTGTTCTATCCGCGATGCGGGGACGGCCGGGTGCCAGTTTTGACCATCAGCAGAGGCCAGCCAACCCTCTCCCGTCCGCACCGGCAGTGTTCCACTGTAAGCGATGACGGCGGGATAGGAACTTTCGCTCATGACGCTGATGATGATTTCATGAGCGCCGGCGTCCACCACGAACGGTAATTTTATCTGATGTATCTGTTTCCACGCTTCAAAGGGATTATCTGTTGCATAAATCTTTTTACCGTCAAAAAACACATCGGCTTTTTTCAGGGCCTGAAGGGTAATGACAGCGTTGTCCACCGGACCGGCCGTATGAAACACATATTTGAACGCATTGGCGGTCCGGCTGGATGATTTGGCCTCGAGGACGAATCCTCCGTCATACCGGATCCAGCGTGCCCCCGCGCGGTCCATCAGGAGGAGGACATCCGGTGAATGGATATAAAACATGATTCTCCAGACGCCCAAAAGCAGGATAACGGCCGTCAGCGTCAGCATGACGAGGGCAGACGGTTTTCTTAAATTTTCGGAAAATGGACGGACAGTCATTTGTTAAATGCCTTAGCGGTTGAAAGTATAGGAACATCGAATGGATGTGTCAATGGTAAACTGGGTATTTCTACCAAACATTTTTCTGTTTCAGGCCGCTGCCGTCTGTCGAGTTTTTTATTGACACATCCAAACGCGCTCATATACATTCGAAACATACTTACAGACTTTTACGAAAAATGATTGAATGATAAATCCATCAAAACAAGAAATGGTCTCACAATTGTTGCAGCAGAAAATGACGAACAAGAGGAAATTATTTTCAGCGTTGGCGGCTCTGGCCGTCCTTACGGCATTGCCTTACCTGCAGATGCATTCGCATGATTTCATCAACTGGGACGATCCTTATTATATTTACAAAAATCATCTGGTCACGCAAGGCTTAAGCCTGATTGGCGCGGGATGGGCCTTCATCACGTTTTCAACCTCCAACTGGCACCCGCTGACATGGCTGACTCATATGCTGGATGCTTCTCTTTTCGGTCCGGCCCCGGCGGCGGCTCATCTGGTCAATGCCGCCTGGTACACGGGATGCGTGCTGCTTACGTTCTTTCTGTTTTTGCGCCTGGGCGCCTCTTTCGGCGCCGCCTTTCTGATGTCCGCCTTTTTCGGCCTGCATCCTCTGCACGTGGAATCCGTGGCCTGGGCCTCTGAACGCAAGGACTTGCTTTGCGCCTTCTTTTTTCTTTCCGCCACGCTGACCTATCTGCATTACGCGCGCAAAAAAAGCTTGTCCCTGTATCTTCTGACCACGGGCTTCTTTATTCTCGCGCTCCTCTCCAAACCCATGGCGGTCACCTGGCCCTGTGTCGCGCTCCTGCTGGATGGCTGGCCGCTCCAGCGATGGGGAAAAGAAGGAAAAGACGTCCTGCTTGAAAAAATGCCGTGGATCGCCCTGACCATCCTTTCATCCATCATCACCGTCATTGCCCAGAGTCATGGTGAGGCGGTGAAATCTCTGGTTGAATTTTCCTTAACAGATCGGGCCGCCAACGCGGCAATATCCTATCTCGTGTATCTGCGCCAAACGATCTGGCCTTCCGGACTGACCGTGTTCTACCCCTACCCCTGGCACATCAATCTGTTCAAGGCCTCCCTGGCCTGTCTGGTTCTGGCCGTCATCACAACCGTGGCCGTCCGGCAGAAACAACAATATCCTTATCTGTTGTGGGGCTGGCTGTTTTATCTGGGCGTCCTGTTTCCGGTCATTGGTCTTGTGCAGGTGGGCACTCAGGCGCACGCCGACCGCTATATGCTGCTGCCCCAAACAGGCCTGATTGTCGCCGCCGGCCTCTTCTTGGACAGAAACCTGACCGGCGCAAAATTCAGAAAGATTGCCGGCTCGGCAGCGGTAATTCTGATTGCCGTCCTGATGGGATTGACCTTCCGGCAGGTTTCCTATTGGGAAAATACCATCACGCTTTTTAACCGGAACCTCGAAGTCGCCGGCGACAACGAGCTTGCCCATTTCAACCTCGGTTCTGCCTATCTGGAAAAAAACAAACTGGACATGGCCGCGATTCATTTATCGGCCGCGGCGCAAATGAATCCCAACGACGCGACAACATACAACAACCTGGGGATCATTTACGCGCGACAGAAAAAAGATTCTCTCGCGGAAGCATGTTTCAGCCGCGCTATTTTACTTAATCCTAAATCCGTTCAGCCCTATTTTAACCTGGCCGCTCTGAAGACGAAACAGCGGCTTTTCGGTGAAGCGCTGGAGTATATCAATACAGTGATCCGGTTGACGCCGGATAATCAGGAAGCAAGGAAAATGCAGAATAAACTGGCGCAGGCCATGCGCCATCATCAAAACAAAACCGATGAATAAAAACAGTGAAAAAGAAAAAGGGATTCCGGAGCTGTCCGTCGTGATTCTGTGTTATCAGGAAGGACGGAGAATAGAGTCCTTTGTGCAAAGAACCGTGAAGGTATTGGAGCGTCTCGGCATCCCGTGGGAAATCGTGCTGGTCGCCAATTACTGGGATGAACAGCAGGATGAAACGCCGCGCGTCGCTGAAAAGATTTCGCGACAAAGCAGCCATATCAAGACTGTCGCCGGGTTGAAAAAAGGAGGGATGGGATGGGATGCCCGTCAGGGATTCCGGAACGCTGCGGGACGGTTCATTTGCCTGATTGACGGCGACGGTCAAATATCTCCTGAACATATTATTCCTGTTTATCACAAAATAAAGCGCGAGCCTCTTGATGTTGTCCTGACCTATAGAAGGCAGCGGGGGGACAGTTGGTTGAGAAAAATTAATTCTTATGTTTATAATCTGGTATTCAGAATCCTGTTTCCGGCCATCCCGGCGAGAGACGCCAATTCCAAGCCTAAGATTTTTACCAGAGAAGCATACTCCCGGATGCATCTGACCGCCGACGACTGGTTTCTGGACGCTGAAATGCTGATTCAAGCGGTCAGGATGAAAATGAAGATCGCAGAAATTCCGGTAATCTTTGATAAATGTATCGGCAGAAAATCTTACGTGAAAATCGACGCGATCTTCGAGTTCATGAAAAATCTGTTGCGCGCCCGCATCAAAGAATACTTTACAAAAAAGTAACGTCGCTTTCCCGCGCAAGAACATGCTCTTGACAGGGCTGTGTATATTACTTATATTTCCGACGCTTAATAATGAAGCGCACACAACAATAAATTATGAAAATAGCTTTCTTGAACATTGCCTATGAAAATCTGGCCGTATCCATATTATCAGCCATCGCCAAAAAAGAAGGACACACGGTCAAGCTTCTTCATGCTCCGACTCTTTTTAAAGACGGGCTCACCAGGGAATTCAAACGACTGGCCAGAATCTTCAGTAACGACCAGCAGATATTCAAGCATCTGAAAGAATATCAGCCGGATTTAATCGCTTTTTCGGTCGTCACTTTTGACTATCAACGGGCGATACATTATGCCGCGATTTGCAGAAAACTTTGTCCGAAAGCAAAAATTGTTTTCGGCGGCATCCACGTTTCCTGCGTCCCCGAAGTCGTGATTGCCAATGAGTTCGTGGATTACGTGGTGATCGGTGAGGGAGAAAACGCTTTTCTTGAGATCATCCGGCATATTGAAAAAGGATGCCCTCCGGAGCCGATCGTCAACACGTGGTACAAAACCGGAAACAACGCCCTGATCAAGGGGAAACAAACCGGCTTTATCCAGGACCTCGATTCCCTTCCCCATTACGACAAGGAAATCTGGAAAGATATATTCCCTCTCAAGACTTATTATCTCACCATGGCGTCCCGGGGCTGTCCGTATAACTGCTCTTACTGTTTCAATCATTATTTCAGAACAATACCCGATGAAAAATCCAACTATGTCAGGCGCAGGAGCCCCGGACATGTTATCGAAGAACTGAAAAACGCCAAGAAGCAATACCAGATCAGTACGGTTGAATTCTGGGATGATATCTTCATTTTTGACAAGCCATGGCTGAAAGAATTTCTGGATGCCTATCAAAAAGAAATCGCCCTCCCTTTCAAATGTTACATCCATGTCAATCTGTTCGATGAAGATATGGCGATCTGGCTTAAAAATGCGGGTTGCCGGTGGGTGGATTTTGGCATTCAGCACATCAATGAGGAGTATCGCAGGAAATATCTCAAGCGTCACGAAACCAATGCCCGTATTGCCAACACGCTGAGACTTTTGAAAAAGCACAACATCGTTTCTTTTGCCGATTATATTGTCGGTCTGCCCGGAGACACGATGGAGCATAACGAAGAGGCAAGGCTTTTCTTTACTGAAAACACTCCCGATATTATTGAACCTTACTGGATGTCTTATCATCCCAGAACGGAAATCATCGAAAAAGGATTTGAGCATAAAATTTTGAATGAGAAAACCCTGGATTCAATCCATCAGGGTCTTGGCACGCACAGCTATTTTGAAAACTCCATAACATCCAAAGATTTTCACAGTGAATATTATTTTATCTTCAAGGTTCTGCCGGCTTTGCCCGGTTTTTTAAAAAAGAGGCTGACGTATAGCGTATCCCGGAAAATACCTTATTTCATCAAACTTCCTTTTTTCATTTATGCCATCTTCTACCTTGCGTTCAGGCATCGCAGTCCCCGGATAAAATATTTGACATCATTTTACATGAAGCAGATATTCTGGGTTTTAAAATCCAAAATTGTTTCCCAAAAGTCCATCCAGACTGCAACGGGAGAAAGTGAAAGACGCTGATGGATGCCTGTCATCACATGATGAAAAATCTATTGCGGGCCAATAAGTCTTGTTTATGAAATCACATCCAGGGAAAGAAACCATATACTTTATCGTTCCGCGTTTTCCGTATCGTTTTATTACAGATTTTAAGTTCTCTTTAAAAATATACAACATGAAAGGATACTCCTTCCCTCTAGCGCTTCCTTCTTTAATCAATCTTACGGATGAAACCCGTTGGAACATCATGGTGACGGATGAAAACATCAGCCCGATCGACTACCATCTTCAACCTTCCCTGGTCGTTCTGACGGCAATGACCTGTTTCTTTGACAGTGCGGTCAAAATAGCGAAAAAGTTCAGGCAGAAAAATATTCCCGTCATCTGCGGTGGCATTCATGTATCCCTGTATAAAAACCTGAAGGAACATCCATTTTCATCAATCGTGATAGGGGAAGGAGAGGATATCTGGAACGAAATACTGGATGATCACAGCAAAGGATTATTGAAGCCGGTTTATACGAATGACCGTCATTCTCCTCTGCTTGCGATCAATGCTGAAAAAGTGAATCGGTACATTGATTATTCGCAATATATTTTTTACTCCATCCAGGCCACCAGAGGGTGCCCTTTTGATTGTAATTTTTGCGCCGTGAAAGAATTCAACGGGCGCGAGACAAGGCACAGGGACATTGAAAGCATCCTTGATGAAATCAGACATGTTCAAAAAACAAAAAAGGAAATATTTTTCGTTGATGACAATATTATCGGCGACAAGAAATACGCGAAAGATTTATTTCATGCGCTTGCCGGAGAAGACATTTTCTGGACTTCGCAATCATCCGTGAATATCGCGTTTGAAAAAGACCTTCTTCACCTGGCCGCACAGTCCGGTTGCGAATATCTTTTTCTGGGCTTTGAATCGCCACAGAAAGAATCTCTGACGTTATTGAACAAACAGGTGAATCTGTCCGGTCAAGACCGGTATCCTGAAATTTTTCACAATATCCGGTCTCACGGCATAGAAATCATGGCCTCTTTTATTTTAGGAAATGATTCGGATACCCGTGAATCATTCAAGCGAATTATCGATTTTATCGAAAAAAACCACATTGTGTTTGCCATGGTAAACATTTTAACACCGCTGCCGGGGACAAAACTGTTTGAAACCATGGTCAGTTCGTCACGCATGATTGACGATGATTTCTCCCATTACGACCTGCAACATGCCGTCTTTGCTCCGGCAAAGATGAGTGCGGCCGAGCTGGAGTCAGGCTTGTGTTCGGTCTATCAAGAAATTTACAATCTGAATTCACTCTACAGAAAGACAAAAGCGATCCTTTACAATTACAAATTTTTTCATAAACGCAATGCTTCACCCGTCCCTGTAAGTTTTTCCCGAATGCTTTCCAACTGGCGTTTTATCGCACGTTTCGGGTACCATTTATTCAGGACGAATTCGCCACGAGTTTTAAGGGACAGGCTGATCTTTGTTTTTAAGATGGCCCTGCTTCTCTTTGACAAGAACGTCAAAGAGAAAAGAAATATATTCTTTTACCTGGTACAATCCATCAGTCTGAACGATTTTTCCCGCCACACCATCAGGCATATTCAGGAAAGGCTTTGATTCATGTCCATATTTCATTTGACACACAAAATGATGCTCCATATACTTCCGCCAACACACAAAGTCTTCATGGAGCAATTCCGTTATTATAAACATCTTCAGGACACCGTCTAATGCCGCCCAGAGTTTTACTATCATCCGTTTTTAAGCCCTTTGCGATTAATGATATGTATTCACGCAAAGAATCCATTATCGAACTTTTTCACAACCAGCTGACCAAGGTTCAGGGCATCTACTCTCTCCGCAATTCCTATGATTCCTACGGCATTCACGCCATTGCCAATAATATCGATATTCCTTGCACCGTCCTTGATTACCCGACCATGAAAATCTTTACCCGTGAAATCGCGAAGGGATACGATTATGTCGGCATCAGCTCCATTGTGCAGAACTTCCAGAAGGTCAAATGGATGGTCGAACAAACCCGGAAGATATCGCCCGGTTCAAAAATCATACTGGGTGGATTTTGTACCGGTATCCCGGACCTACAGAAAACACTCGATGTGGATTACGTCTGCATCGGTGAAGGAATCAGTTTTATGCGTGAACTGCTGGGATTGCCCGCAGAGTTTGAATTCAAAAATCCGAATGTATTTACCGATTTTCGGGAAGTTTTAGGCATGCCGCTGTTTGGGATACCTAAAACCACGCAAATCGTTGTCGGTCTCGGATGTTCCTACGGATGCGATTTCTGCAGCCCGAGCCATTTCTTCGGACGCAGGCATATCCGGTTCTACAGGACCGGTAAAGCGCTGTTTGAAGAAATGTCGCGCGTGACGAATCAATTCGGCGATAATATGATTTCCCTGATTGGAGACGATAATTTTCTTCTGGACTTAAAACGCGCGGAGGAACTGAGACGCTGTGTCGTGGCAAGCGGTCGAATGTTCAACATCATGCTTTTCGGCTCGGCAGACAAAGTGATCGATTTTGGAGTGGAAAAACTGGCGGAAATGGGAGTGGGCATGATCTGGATCGGCCGGGAAGGCCGGTTATCAAATTATTCTAAAAACAGAAAAATCGACATGAAGGCGCTGGTGGATGATCTCCGTCGTCACGGCATTAAGACTATTCTAAGCTCCATTCTGCTGCTTGATCAACACACCAAAGAAAATATCAGGGAAGATATCGACGAACATCTGGACTGTCGTCCGGCATTCAGTCAATTCTCGCATTACGCGCCACTGCCCCAGACCCCGCTTTGGGACAGAATGCTCAAGGAAGGGCGGCTGATTCCCGGCATTCCGTGGGAAGAAATGCATGCTTTTAATGAACCGTGGTTTTATCATCCCCATTTCACGGCTCAGGAAGCAAAAGATATTCAGGAAGAGGCCTATCAGCGTGATTTTCACGAACTGGGACCGTCTTTGCTGCGGATCATCGAAACAGAATACGAAGGATGGAAACACCTTCATCAGTCTGATAAACCACACCTGCGAGCCAGGGCCGAATACCTTGCGCGTCAGGCCTGGAAGCATAAGATCATCCTCACGGCAATGGATTATCTTGTCCCGACGGGCCATATGCGCAAACTTGTAAAAGATGTCCGGCGGAAGGTTGAGGATGCTTTCGGAGGTGTCAATCCTTTTCATGTTGCCGCAGCAGGTGGATTCTTCCTGACCGGCCGTTTCCGGGAATTCAGAAATCGTGTCTGGGGTGATGTCATCCAACCACCGACCCGCCTGACACATTACAATGTCAATCGATAGAAGCCATCCTCAACGACAGATGTCTGATGCACACGACAAATCACTTGCTGCATCATCAATATTGCCTTGACTTCCTCACCGTAAATTCTTAAAGTTTCAATCCTGGCAGGCAATGCCCTGGCAAATCAAATAACAAAACATCTAAACCTGCTTCATGAAAGTATTACTGGTTAATCCTGTCACTCGTAATGTTTCCTTATCCTCACCCGATCTGGGACTGGGATACCTGGCTGGAGCACTGAAAAAGAAGAATCATCAGGTTCATATTCTGGATTGCGTCAATGGTAAAATGACTTTCGACCAATTTGCGGATTACATTACCGCTCTTGACGTTGATGTCATCGGTTTCAGAGTGTTTTCCACGGATTTATTTTCGGTAAAAAAATCTGTTCAAATCGTCAAAGAAAAACTTCCCGATGTTATAGTCATTCTAGGAGGAGCTCATCCTTCAGCTTTTCCCGAACAAACCCTGCAATATTTTGAAGACGCCGATTTCGCCATCAGGGGCGAAGCCGAACAAGGGCTTGTGGATTTCATGAAATATCTCTCTGACCGGAATGCCGTTCGGAAAGATGAGATTCCCGGACTGATCTGGAGAGAAAATGGAGAAATCAGATGTAATCCTCCTTTGTTTTTTCAAGATCTGGATGCTCTCGTTTCACCGGACTGGGATTTGATTAATCCCCGCGATTATCCTTTTCAGACCTCTTATTTTACGCGATCGAAAATAGTCGCGCCACTCATCATGACCCGCGGCTGCCCTTATCATTGCACCTTCTGCTCCTGCCGCGCGGTTACCGGGCATAAAATCAGGGCGCACAGTGTTCCTTACATCATCAATCAGATAAAATTTCTGCAATCCAAGTTCGGCATCAAGGAAGTTTGTTTTATCGACGATAATTTTCTGGCTTTGAAGACTCTGGTTACCGGGTTATGCGAACAAATCATTGAACAAAAAATCGACATCAAATGGTCTTGTTTCGGCATTCGCCTGGATCTGGTTGACGAACAGGTATTAAGGCTAATGGAAAAAGCCGGTTGTTATCTGATCACCGTGGGCATCGAATCCGGATCGCAGCGCATTCTCGATCACATGAAAAAAAAGCTGACGCTTGAGCTGGTCGGGGAAAAATTGCAACTGATTAAAACCAGAACCGGCATCAAAGTGATCGGCAATTTCATTCTGGGTTATCCTGTGGAAACGGAAGAAGACATCCGCAAAACCATACGATTCGCCGGGAAGCTCCCTTTGTACGGCGCGAACTTTTTCCCCTTTCATCCCACGCCCGGCACGGAAATCTTCGACTGGTTAACCGCACAAAAAAAGCTGGGAGAAATTCCTTGGGAGAGTATGGGACAGGATAGAAAACCTTACATCCCGGAAGGCATATCCCGCAAAAAATTTACCTGGCTTTTCATCCTGGCCTTCATGAATTTTTATTTGAGACCAAAAATTATTTTAAATGTTCTCACCGCGACACGTTCACCGGAAAAAATAAAATATATCGTTTCCAGGGTCATTAGAATTATCGGGTAATTTGTATTGAAAAAATTACAAAGGGTGATTGGCAGCCGCCAATCACCCTTATTCATTAAAGCTGTTTCTTTATTTTGTTTTCTATCCCACCGCACGGGTAGGTTACAAGTATCTCTTCCCTCAGGTGATCTTTACCGTATCGGAATCGCTGACCACACCGTCCGCGGTTGCCTTATAGATTATAGTCATGCCCGTAATAAATGGAGGAAACAATTCCGGGGGTGTTTTTACCAGTTCGGCTAATGTCCCCTTACCACTTTTCGCGACTTGTCCATCTTTCAGAAATTCCCAGTAAATTTCTGTTCGACCATCGTCGGGTCTCACCGTGTGGTAAGCTTTTATGCTGGTGGTCCTTGTGCAAAAAACATCAGGGTCTCCACCATCAACATACGTAGGATTGTTTGCTTTCATCGTAACAACGATCGTTGTCGCCTTTGGTCTCTCCGTCTCTATGGTTACCGTCACGATATAATCCTGCGTCGATGCATCTGCCGCTGTTACGGTATAAACCACCGGATTGGTAAAATCGTTGGGCGTCTGGCCGCTGACCTGAACAACCTCACCGACTTTGACACTGGCGCCCGTCGTCGTGAAGGTCCCCACCAGGCTGGTCAAAGAGGTGCCCGGAGGCATAACAACGGTTATCGTCTTTGCCATCTCATTAATCACGCCATTGAACCCGTTCAATGCGAAGGCCGTGATCGCCTTGGCCGATGACGGCTCCTGTGATGATCCACCCACTGTTGCAATGACCGTGTAATTCTGTGTAGTACCATCCTCTAAAGTCAGTGTGTATATGACCGGATTGGTAAAGTCATTCATGCTCTCACCACTCGTTTGCGGTACTCCGTTGACGAATAATACGGACCCTTCCGGAACGGTGAAAGCCGCCATCCTATTAGTCAAAGGTGTATCCGCAGGCAAGTTGACGGTTATTGTCTTTGTTGTTTCATCAATCGTCCCCGGAACGCTGTTCAAGGCAAACTGGGTAATGCCGCCTTTTGTCGATGATGACGATGATTTCGATTTGCTTTCCTCATCACTGCCACTGCCGCATCCGGCAAACAGAATAAGCAAAATTCCGAGCAATAAAACACTCACTAATTTTTTCATCATATATTTCACTCCTTTTAAGTTTTTTTCTGACAATTCCGGCAATATCCGTAATATTCCATCCGCGCGTCCGTCACGACAAATCCGGACTTTCGCATGATATCCTTACTCTCAATGGAACAGGGAAGACCAAAATCACCGATAGAGCCGCACTGCTTACAAACAAGGTTTATATGTTCGGAAAGATCAAGGTCATAACGGTTTTCCATTCTGTCGAATTCCAAAGCCCTGATCAGACCGCATTCAGAAAACTCTTTAAGCGTTGCGTAAACCGTGGACAAACTGATGCTTTGTAATTTCTTACGCGCCTCCCGATAAACTAAAGTCGCACCGGGATGCTCGTAACGATTTTCCATAAGGGTTTCAATAACAGACAAACGCTGAGGGGTAATCTTCAAACCTTTTTCTCGTAACAGGCTGATAAACTCATTTTTATTTAACATCATTCTTCGGAATCATTCCAGTTTGATTGATTATCAATGAAAGCGTTTTATCTGTCAAGCAATATTATTGCTCAACAAAACAGGCACTTATCTCTTCAGGTTTACATTTTCTTTATCTCATGTTAATTGTAGCACGAGATTGAAGAACCACTGTACTTTTTATGATTCACGTTACAATGATTAAACATGCAAAAAATTCCAGAAATATTTACAGAACGGTTCACCGGAAGTTTGAGGCGGATGATTTAAAATAAATAATTCATATTACTGGAGCCGATGACCAGAATCGAACTGGTGACCTACTGATTACGAATCAGTTGCTCTACCGGCTGAGCTACATCGGCGTCCGTTTTTGTTTTTTCCCAAAAGGGATCACGATCTTTATCTTAAGGGGTATTTCTTGTCAAGTTTTTACATAAAGGAATCCATCAGGTAATTTCAGATGATCATTTTTCTCCTCATTTTTCTATGCCTTTACGGAGGAATTAATGCTTACTTCTTCTTGAAAGCAAAAGAATTTTTTCATTTTCCGGGCAAAACAGAATTGATCATTATAGCTCTATTGATCGCTTTTGTGCTGGCTCCCATCATCGTGCGTTTGGCGGAAAGAATACACTGGGAAACTCTGGCCAGGATTATCGCTTACTGCGGTTATTTGTGGATGGCGTTTGTTTTTTTATTTTTCTTTGTTCATCTTACATTGGACATCGCCAGATACGCATTCAAGCTTCTGGATCAAAATGCTGACAGCGCCCTGGTAAAAAATGTCCTTTTCAGTCTGGCCGTTTTTATTACTTTGGCTGCCGTCGTGTACGGATTTTTTGACGCCCGGAAAATTCGGGTTCAAAAACTGGAAATTCAGACGGAAAAAATGCTGCCTGGCAACAGGAAGATCAGAATTGTTCAGATATCGGATGTGCATATCGGTTTGATCATCAGAGGCCAACGATTGCAAACGATTTTAGAAAAGGTAAAAGAAGCAAAACCGGACATCCTGGTTTCCACCGGCGATTTACTGGATGGCGAATTGAATAACGTGATGGCGGAAGCACAACAATTAGCGGAAATCAAGCCGCCTTGCGGTAAATACGCTGTAACCGGAAATCACGAATTCTATGCTGGCATTGAAAAATCTCTGGAATTTACGAAACAGGCCGGATTTGAAATATTACGCAATGAAACCCAAAAAGCGGCCGGTATAAACATCATCGGGCTGGACGATCCCACAGGGCGCAAACAGGAATTTTCAGGAAAGAATGTTGATATATCAAGTCTTTTCCCGAAGCAAAACAGCAACGAATTTATTTTATTGTTAAAACATCAACCAACCATCAGAGAAGAGAAACAATTTGATTTGCAGCTTTCCGGACATACACACGGTGGTCAGATTTTCCCTTTTATGTTTTTAACCCGTCTTTTTTTCCCTGAGAATTTCGGGTATCACCGATTACACGGCGACAAATCGGTTTATATCAGCAAAGGTGCCGGCACCTGGGGACCGCCAATCCGTTTATTTGCATCACCGGAAATAACGGTGATTGATGTAATAAATAAAATAAGCAAGTGATATCAGTTGCTTGAAATGATCATCCTTTCTGAAAAAATCCTTTATTTTTTAGATTGGGAATATCGTTGAGAAGATGGCGCATAAAACTGAAGAGTAAGAAAACATTTTTGCATAAAAACAGCCAGTTATTTTAATCAATAAAGTGTTGTTTCTACTTGACAATATATTCCGGCTTGTATATTATTCACCCACTTTTGCAAAGATTCTCTCAACAACTGAAATCATTTTAAAAAGAACTGTTTAAACTATTGGAATAAACGGAAAATGTAACTTCTTTTTAAAATTGAATTTCAAGGGAAAAAAGGATGCCGATGAAAAGAAGTTCTTACGTTTGTTTATTACTCGTTTTTTGTTTCACCTTCATTTTATGTACAACGATTCCCCTGATGGCGCACGAGCCGACAGGAGGGATACAACTTGCTTTAAGATCGATCAGCGCGGATGACGCGCAACCGGCAGCCGATGACGAAGTAACGAAGGTTTCACAGACGAAACCGAAGGAACCGGAGAGTCAAAAACCTGCTTCAGAAAAAACGGTCAAGGATGTCCCGAAAACTCAGCAACCGGAAGCAAAAAAGGCAGCCAAAGAAGTCACAAAGAGTCAGCCATCAGAATCAAAAGCAACGGTCAATGAGCCCCCCAAAAGCAAAGAGACGGATCTGAAGAAAACGGGCAAAGAAACTGTTAAAAGCCAGCAACCGGAACCCGAAATTCAGGTCGAAGACACTTACCCTGAAAGCCTTGATCAACAGGTTCAATATCTGAGAAAAGAAATCAAGAAAATACGCGATGAAAATGAGGCGCGAAAAAAACTGGAAATACCTGAAGAAGAGAAGGGGCAGACGATAGACGATATTCTTTCGGCAGCCGGACGTCAATATACCCTTCTAAAACAGGGAACCGTCGGTCTATCCTATAGTTTGGGTTATTCTTACTTTTCCAGCGATGCCATCTCGGAATCAACGACGATTGAACGCAGATCGAATCATAATCTGACAAATACCATTACCGCTGAATATGCGCTGTTCAATAATCTCACCCTCAGCGCCGGCGTTCCTTTCGTTTACAAGTATAACCGGGTGGGAACATCAGAAGCTCAAGACGTAACCGAATTGGGAGACGTGTCTCTTAGTTTGACCGTGCAACCTCTGAAGGCGGGAGGGAGTATGCCTCCGTTGATCTTCAGCCTTGGTCTTTCTTTGCCTACCGGGGAAAGTCCCTATGAAATCAATCAGAGTGAAACCCTGTCCACCGGTTCCGGTTATTATTCAGTCAGTGGAGGTTTTTCTTTAAGCAAGGTGATCGATCCGCTGGTTGCCTTCGGCAACATCAACTACACGTATGGCTTTAAGGAAAACGTGGATCAGTATTGGAGCAAAACGCAAAGATTAACAGCAGTTGAAGCCGGCAGCAGTCTGGGATTATCCATGGGATTTGGTTATGCACTTTCCTATCAGGCTTCTCTCAATATGAGTACCCAGTTGTCTTATTCCTTTGGGAGTAAGTACACCATCAATGATAATCAAACTTACAAATCGGGAAGCAGTCTGTCTGCAACGTTCAACGTCGGAACGGGCTGGCGGGTTACTCAGGCAAGGTCGATATATATTTCTCTGGGTATCGGACTGACCAATAATGACGCCGATTTCAGTTTAGGATTCAGGGTGCCTTTTGAATTTTAATACTTTTATATAAAAATCACAGGGAGCGGTATAAAATGACAAGAATTTCAAAAACCAGAAGGTTGATTACGCGTCTGTCATTATTTGCATTTTCCGGGTTGGAAAGAAAAAAATACAAGACCGGAAGACCATATCATCTGCATACTGCTTTAAGCATGACATTGCTGGCATTAACCGCAAGCCTGATATTCCACCTGCCGCAGGCCCGGGCTGCTTTTAACGAAAATATGCTCATTGACGCGAAAGGCGTCGGCCTGGCCAATAATGTTATCTCCGATACGAGCGGCATCATGTCCATTTACTGGAATCCCGGCGGACTTTCCCTGATGGGCGAAGGCACTTACTTAACCATCGGGTTTTCATCCGGTTATATGACCATTGGCGGAAAGTTTGAAAGAGATCCGAACTTTGACCCGTATCGTGATGCCCAGGGTAACGACCGGAAAGATCCCGTTTGGGGTAAAACATCGGAAACCAGCACCGGCCAAATGTATGTTCCTATTCTGGACACGACGCTTCCCGCACTGGGTGGTCCGATCCCCTTCGGCATATCACACCGCAGTCCCGGATCGAAGTGGACATTCGGTTACAGCATTTATATGCCGTTTGTCGGCGGTTGGCAGTTTGAAGATGATGATCCGGCCTGGTATAATAACGGCTCAACCGTCTTGTCGCATCTGAATTACGCGGCTCCTTCGGTCAGTTACAGAGTCAATGACAAGCTCTCCGTGGGTGCCACTTTCGCAGCGGGTCAGTCGGTGATGAAGCTGGAAATGAAACCCCGATCTCCCAATGAATTAACCAATATCACAAAAATTCTCGGAGAAGCCACCCAGGGCATGGCCAATCCTGTTTTTGATCTGACAATACCCCTGCCTCTCTTCGGAGGAGGTTTTGGCCCTTATGATCCAATAGCAGATGTAGAGCTCAACGTACGCGATGATTTTTCACCATCCTATACACTGGGCGCCCTGTATGAGCCTTTTGAATGGGTATCACTGGGTCTTACCTACCATAGCGCCGTCAAATCAAAAATGACCGGAGATTTCAGTTTTAAATACAGTAAAGACTGGCAAAACATGGTGGCCTGGTGCGGCAGTACCGCTATCATGCAAATTGTTTCCATGATTTTCGACCTGCCTTATGAAACAACACCGGAACAGAAAGGGGCCGTTTCGATGGAATTGAATTACCCCCAAATGGTCGATTTCGGCGTGACACTCAAGCCGCTGAAAAGATTCGCCCTGACTGGCACGCTGCACTGGGCGGACTGGTCTTCTGTTTCGAAAAATGAAATCAAATTCGATCAGAAACTTCAACTTCTGCAACTGGCCAAATACATGGGATACACCGGCGGAGATCGTACTTTAAATGTAGATAGAAAATTTGAGGACACCCTGAACTGGGGTGTGGGCGGATCCTTTAAGGCTCTGGACTGGCTGGAGTTTCGCGTCGGCTATGAACACAGAAAAAGTTCCGCGGTTCAGCGATACGCGGACCTGCAGCTAACCCTTCCCACGCTTTATTACGTCGGAGCCGGAATGGGCATCAAGGGAGCGGGAACCGGCATCAAAATGATCAAGGATGTGGATATTGACATCGGCCTGGGTTACATGTGGAACAAAAAACAAAAACTGCCCGCCAATTACAGCGAAAACTTTAACCTGGATCAGTTGGGCGTCGGTTTTAACAAGCCCTATATCGGAAACAGCTATGATCCGAAAATGACCGCTATTTTGGGAAGTCTGCAAGCCACCATGCCACTCGAAGTTATTACCGGATTGCTGTCCGACGGTTTGGATTTACTCAGACCATCGAAGAGACATGCGAAGGCAGAAGTCGTTAAGCTCAAGGGACCGGTCGATTCATCGGCGGGTATCATTGACAACATGCGCTATAAGAACAAATACTTCTTCATCGAAGACAGCGATTTTATGTAGGATCTTTTCAGGTTGCCCATTGCAGTCTGTCACTGAGCAATATTGAAGACGTTTTGCTGTTTCATATCACTTTCCATCACCCGCAGGTGGTCGGCTTTCGGCTTGTACCAGTCACTGACGTTTTTCCTGTAAATGTCGTAAATCACCGGACTGGCCTGCGGATATAAATTCACGTAAAGGCTGAAAACATTGAGGAGAACCAGCGGATTTTTCTCATCTTTGAAACGCATCGGCCCCAAATCGACCGATTGAACTTCCGGCGGAATACTGGAAAGAACGGATGGATGAACCAGAATGGCCGCGTTTCGTTCAAAATACAAAAGGTGCCAGCCCGCATTCAGAAAATCAAAAATCATCGGAAGTTCCTTGTAATGCAGAATAGCTGTCCTGAAAGGATATTTTTCATTGAAGCGCCGGATATCTTCGGCAGTTGCCGGCTTGCTGACCAGTTCCCAGTAGTCAGGCGCGACTTCCCGGTAGGGCACCAGGCGGGGATCAATGAAGATCTTGTAATCGGGATAAAGCGCCCAGATGAGATAAGCGCCCATGAGGTAATCATTAAACAGGGGGCCTGCCGGTTTGTATTTCTTCAAAAAAGCCGCTTCCTTCATCGGGACACTGTCATCGAGTCCGGCACCGAACCATTTATTATCCGCGTTGTATCGGAAGGTAAAACAGGACGTATTGATCAACAGGAAGATGAATACGATCAATGAAACGGTCGCCTTACTGCTTAAGTCCTTCAATTTAAACCTGTTGAGCAAATAGAAGAATGTGAAAAAAAAGAATATCGCAAAAAGGTAAGCCGCTCTCACAGCCCTCATGCTGCCCCAGAAAGTGGCCATACTGATGAACAATAATGTGAAATCAAAAGTTTTCCTTCGGATTAATCCATAGAGAAAAAGACAGGACAGCAAAAACATCATGATAAAGATGATCCAAGCAGTTTGGCCCAATTGGAAAAAGGACATACCGCTTTCCTTCAAATACGGCCAAAGACTCACATAAGCCTGGATATACCTGCTGTTGATGTCGTAGTTGTCAGAAAATATTCCCCTGACAATGCTTAGGAGATAATGGATGCCATAAGGATTCAGCAGGGTAGCGGCAAAAGACAGAACACCCGCAATGCCCAGATGCGTCAATTCGTCAGCGTTCAATGATTCTTCGGGAAAGAATTTTCGATTTAAAAGCTCTCCGGCGAAGAAGGTCACGAGCATGGCCAGGCCCATGATAAAGGAACCGTGCAGATTGACCCAAAGAGTCATAAGAAGAGGATAAAAATAAAAAAAATGTTTTTTATGAGTCCGTTTGATAGAAAACAGGACAAATACCGCTGCGCAAAAGAGCAGCGCTGAGAACAATTCAGGTTTATAGTAACTGCAGGCGGGAGCAGAGGCAATGCCGATAGCCGCAATGACAGTCACAACGGTGATATCTAATTTCTGATCGATCAACCTTAGAAATAAATAAAACAAAAGAAATATGGCCAGGAAAATCATCCATTGCAATATCCACAGTCCAACCCCGCCCAGGAAATTGTAAAAAAGAAAAACAATAATACTTCCAAGGCAGGTGTTGTAAATCCAGGTTGGATCCGACGGTGTCCAGGAAAAAATGGAATGATCAATGACGATGGTGTGATGGGTCAGATAATATTTTCCGAGTGCCATCTGCCACCACATGTCATAATCAAAACGATTGACCGGATAGGTCAGCAGGATCAAAACCGGTAAAAGCGCCACGAAAACAAACCTGAGAAAGTTGGAAGAGGCCAGTTTGTCTGAAACAGCAAAGAAGGATGACACAACGGAAGAAAGATGGATGCCTTGATGAAGCCGATCGCCGGCCAGATGATTCGTCGTGGTGACTTTTTTTTCATTCATGCTCATACCAAAGAACGCAAATCGTGAGTGCTTCCGTTTCCCGCAGAGGAATGACCAGATAAACCTTTATGAAAGCGAATCAAACCATTTGTGAAAGGTATAGTATCCCCGGGATATTTCGAATCCCGATTTTGTCAGGACTTTTTGTACGGCGATATTATTCAGTTGGGTAGAGATGACGATTCTCTTCGCCTTCTGGGACAGGCACCATTCTATTGCTCTGCAAAGAAAAGAAAGGTAAATCCCCTGCCCCTGATAATCGGGATGGACTCCACCAAGAAACAATTCACCCTCGTCAGGACTGTTCATTCTGAAAACGCCAAATGCCACGATTTTTTCCTCAATCTCGGCAACAAGAAAATTGTCATCAGCACTGCGGGAAGCGAAGGCTTTTCTGGCCCAGTCAACATAAACCTCGTTACATTGATCATTGTCCAACCGCGGATCGGCGTGATAATGCCCATAATAATCTTTAAATGACGCTTTCGCCACAGAGATCATTTCTTCTTCCTCTTCCTGAAGGATCGGTCGGAAATGTGCCACACCGCTATCAGACGGAATCGGTTGTCTGGTCAGATCACGGGTATAGTAAACCAGCGTGTCCATGAGCTGAAACCCGTTTTTTTCCATAGCCTGAGCGGCAGCCAGATCAGACATGCAACAGCGGGCAATCAGCAGCTCGACCTTTTCTCCAAGACAAAACGCCAGCACATCGGACAGTCTGTCGGCCGTAATGCCGGTCACCCGGGCTGTTTTAAAACCAAACCGTTCCCGATCAATATCTGAAACAAAAACATCCGCTGCAACAGAATTCATTCACGCTCCATTTTTCAAGACATCGCCCCCTTGTATGCCCTGTCCGATATTTTTCCATCCCCACGCACTTGCCTATTTTTTTACAAACGTGTTTACACGCCAGCCTTCCCTGCCTTATTGATGATTCAGGGAGCCAGCCATTTCTTTTTTTCTTCAAGCTGTTTCTGCTTTTTCTGGATATCGATTTCCATTGCGGTTAACACTGGCTGCTTAAATATATAGTAATCACTGATATTCTTTTTAAAGATATTGTGAATGTAACGGCCTGCCTCCGGATTTAAATGATTATAGAAATTAAAAACGTTCATCAGAATTTCCGGATTCTTAACCTTCGCGAAGCGCACGGGGCTGAGATTCACATTGCCCGCTTCCGTGCTGACAATATTCATTAACGACTTATGAATCAATATGGCCGCGTTCTTTTCAAAATACAAAAGACGCCATTCGTCTCCGGCTCTTAGAAAATCAACAATGAGAGCCATCTGCCGGTAATGAAGCACCGCTACCTTAAAAGGATATTTTTCCCGAAAACGATTGATGTCATCGAGGTTGACCCGCTTCATCGTGAAATCCATATAATCGGGAAAAACCTGATTTCGGTAAAGTCCGCCACGGGGATCGATAAATACCTTATAATCCGGATACAGTTTCCACAACAAATATCCGCCAATGACATAATCGTTGAAGATCGGTCCCTCCAGTTTATACTTTTTCAGAAATTCCACTTCTTTGACCGGCACAAAATTATCCAGTCCCTGGCCGAACCATTTATTATCCGCGGTATATCGGATATTAAAAAAGGCTATCACGATAATAAACAAAACAAAGGCCGACAAAGAAAAGACGATCGCCCTGCTGTCAAACTGCACGAGTTTCAAACGGAAAAAAGTCAAGTAGAAAAAGATGAAGAAGAAAGCAACCGGAAAAAAATAAGATGCCCGGCTTGTGTCCATACCCTTCCAGTACAAAGCGATGCTTGCGATCAACAGGGTAAAGTCCATCGTCCTTTTTTTGAACAATTCATAAGCCGAAAAGATTAAAACGGAAAGAAGCATTAAGGTCATGAGCCATGCGGTCATACCAGCATTCATAATATTCACATCTATCGTCTTTAAATAATTCCACAGGCTGACATAGGCCAGGACCATCTTGTCATAGGGACTGGAATAACTTTGATAACCAAGGGCGTTCATCGCTATCGGGAAAAGGCTGATCAAATAGTCAATCCCGTAAGGATTGAACAAAGTGGCGGCACCGGATAAGATACCCGCAACCGCCAGATGAATCAGCTCACTGACCGTGAAGGATTCCCGCGCAAAGAAAAACTTGTTCAATAATTCTCCGACGAATGCCATGCCCAGAAAAGCCAGGCCCATGATAAACGCGCCATGAAGATTGACCCATAAAGCAAACAGAAAAGGATAAATGTAAAAAAGATATTTTTTCCTTTTTATCTTCACATAAAAGAAAAGAAATAACGTCCAGCTGAACAAAAGGGCTGAGAATAATTCCGGTTTATAGTAACGGCAGGAGATGGAACAGGCTATGGCTATGGCGGCAATCATTGTCGCACTGCTGACGTCAAGACGCTGATTCATCAGACGAAGGAAAAGAAAGAAAGAAAGAAAGATACCGCCAAAGATAAGCCATTGAAAAAGCCACAGGCCGAATCCGCCCATGAAACTGTAAAAAAGATAAACCACGATACTGCCCAGGCAGGTATTATAAAGCCACGTGGGATCGGTCGGCGTCCAGGAAAAAACCGACAAGTCCATGCGCAACGTATGGTGGGTCAGATAATATTTGCCGTGCGCCATCTGCCACCATAAATCATAATCGATTCTATCCACCGGATACCGGAATAAAACCAGTAACGGAAGAAGTGCTATGATCAGCCATTTGAGCATTACGGAAGAGGAAAGTTTTTCTGAAAACGTAATGAAAAATGACTTCCCGGCCGGTGGAACGCCCGGAGGTTCAACTGCCTCCGTCGCCTTCATCTCATGGTGCATTTCCTGATTTTCGAGTTCTGTCATAATTTTATTGCGATTCCTCTGTTTAGAAAAGATGATCCAAAATAATCAGCATCATGGATCTACCCTGATCAGCATTGCGTCGCCCTGCGCATATCCGGAGCAAATGCCGCAGACCCCCCAACCGCCACCACGCCGCCTGAGCTCATAACCCAGCGTCATGGCAATTCTGGTTCCCGTCGCTCCAATGGGATGACCGAAAGCGACCGCCCCGCCGTTGATATTCACTTTCTTGTACATCTCATCCTTAGTCATGCCTAACACTAAACGGCAGCTCACCAACGCCACGGCAGCAAAGGCTTCGTTGATTTCAATGACGTCCATCTGTTCGAGCGTTAAATCGTTCTGTTCCAGAATCTTTTTAATGGCCAGTCCCGGGACAGTCGCAATATCTTTTGTCGGTTGTGAAACCTCAGCATAATCCACAATCGTGAAAATCGGTTTGAGACCGAGTTCTTCGGCTTTTTCCCTGCTCATCAAAAGGCAAACATCACCTCCGTCATTGACTCCCGGGGCATTACCGGCCGTAACATTTCCCGGTTCGCCGGTGACTGTGCTCAGATGACCGAACACCGGGGGGAGCTTTGCCAGACCTTCCATCGTTGTCTCCGGGCGTGGTCCTTCATCCCTGTCCATCACGATCACTTTTTTGCCCTGTTTCACTTCCACAGGAAATATCTCGTCGTCTAATTTGCCTTCCTTAATCGCCCGCACGGCGTTCATTTGAGAAACATACGCCCATTCATCATGCTCCTGCCTGCTAAAGCCGAACTCATCGGATACCTCTGAACCATGAATAGCCATGTGCCGGTCGTAGAACGCATCCCATAGACCGTCATAAACCATCGAATCAATGACACGACCATTGGGCAGTGCCATCTTTGCCCCCCAACGCATATCCGGCAGCAGAAACGGGCAGTTGCTCATACTTTCCTGACCACCGGCAATGCAGATTTCAGCCCTTCCCAGCAGAATCATCTGAAAGGCCAGGTCTATGGTTTTCAAGCCCGAGGCACAGACTTTATTGACCGTAATGGAAGGAACGGTATCCGGCACACCCGCCAGAATACTCGCCTGGCGTCCGGGTATCTGACCACAACCGGCAGTGACGACATGTCCCATAAAAACATAATCCACATCGGACGGCTTAACCTTGCCCTCGGTCCGGCGTAGAACTTCTTTAATGGCCAGGGCTCCCAGTTCCACCGCGGAAAAATCCTTCAGTGCACCGCCCGCACGTCCGTAAGGGGTGCGGCAGGCTTCCACGCAAACCACTTCCCGGAATTTTTTATGAGGATTTTTTATTTTTCTGCCCATGGCCGCAAAATCCGGCTTTCGTTCTCCAAATTTCGCGATGGGCGCGTCTTTATAGATTTCCGACTTTTTTCTCTCCAGTTTCTGCGGAACTTTGGCCATAAAATGCCCTCCCCTTTCTAAAGATGGTGATAACCCGACGATGAAATTAAACCAATGAAAAAATTATTGCTTTTTTTACATAGACTATTTTGAAAGTCAACCTTTTTGCTTCCGGATCGTGGACAGGAATTCATTTCCAGCCCGGCCGTTTTGTTACAATCAGGTTGACGAAAGTAAAATCTTCCGCTAAAAAAAGTCAACGCAGTAGCAACAACGATGCGTACTTAAGGATTAACGCAATTCATGGACAAACGTTTAGCCTACAGAATCTTGTTTTTATTGCTCTGCATCGCCCTATCTGTCTTTGTTGTCATTCACTTTGATTTTCATCTCCTCTTAAAAGACAGGCAGAAACTTCTGACGTTCATTCGATCAAATCCCTATGATCATCTGATTTTCATCGTGGCCCAAATCGTTCAGGTTGTCGCGGCACCGTTTCCGGGAGAAATTACCGGCCTCATCGGCGGCATACTTTACGGACCGTTCTGGGGAACCGTTTATTCCACCATCGGATTGACACTGGGTTCGTGGGCGGCTTTTATGCTGGCGAGATTTTTTGGTGAACCGATTCTTGAATACGTGGTCCGCCGTGATGTCCTGGAAAAATTCGACTACTTCATGGAACACAAGGGGCTGCTCGTTTCCTTTCTGCTTTTTCTGATTCCGGGCTTCCCCAAGGATTACCTGTGCTATATCATGGGCGTCAGCCGAATCCCGACAGGAACATTCCTGGCCATTTCCACCGCCGGACGCGTTTTCGGCACCGCCATGCTGTCCATTACCGGTTCTTTTGCCGGCAACGGACAATACACTTTCTTAATCTTTGTTCTGATTCTGGGCGTAGCCATTTTTGTGACGGCTTATTACTATCACGACCAACTGATCGCGATGCTCAAACGACTTAAAAAGTAACTGTCGCCTTCGGGCCGCCAATGAATTTTTATATATCTCTTTTGTCCAAGACCCGTGAAACTTTTCCCTGCTGCCGCGGCAGACTGTTGGATTCAACCAGGCGGACGTCAACATGAATACCGGTTACCGACGCAATGTGTTTTCTGATGGTTTCCAGAAAAGACCGCTGTTTCTGCAACTCCAGCGTAAATATTTTATCCGTAACTTCCACAAACAGTTCCAGATGATCCATGGCGCCTTTTCTTTCCACGACAATCTGATAGGGCGTTTCACCCTGGGCGACGCTAAAGAGCGCTTCTTCAATCTGTGAAGGGAAAACATTCACTCCCCGGATAATCAGCATGTCATCGGAACGCCTCCGGACCCTTTTCATCCGCGCCAGCGTGCGCCCGCACTCGCAGGGAGCGTAGTCAATACTCGTCATATCCCCCGTGCGATAGCGGATCATCGGAAAAGCTTCCCGCGTCAGCGTGGTGAGCACCAGCTCGCCCTCGGAACCGGCGGGAAGAACCGCTCCCGTTTCCGGATCGATGATCTCCGGCAGGAAAGCGTCTTCATAAATGTGCATGCCATTTTTGCAAAGACATTCACCGGCAACACCCGGACCGATAACTTCGGAAATCCCGTAGTTGTCGGTCGCCTTGAGCAGCAGCTTTTGTTCAATTTCTTCGCGCATTTTTTCCGACCACGGTTCCCCTCCAAAAAGTCCGACTTTCAGGGAAAGCGATTTGGGATCAATACCCAACTGCTCCAAACGCCCGGCTAGGGCCAGGGCATAGCTAGACGTACTGACCAGCACCGTGGTTTTATAATCCTGCATAATCATGATCTGTTTATCCGTATTGCCGGTGCCCATCGGAATCACTGAAGCCCCGATGGCTTCCGCCCCGTAATGGACACCGAAAGCCCCGGTGAAGAGACCGTAACGGAAGGTAATTTGCACGACATCATCATGCGTTACACCGGCCGCCGTCATGAAACGGGCCGCCAGATTGGACCAGATCCTGATGTCATTTTTCGTGTAGCCCATGACGATCGGTTTGCTGGTCGTGCCGGAGGACGAATGAATGCGCACGACCTCTCTGAGCGGCACGGCAAAAAGGCCGTAAGGATAATTGACGCGCAGGTCGTCCCGGGTTGTAAACGGCAGTTTCGCCAAATCGGACAGAGAGCGGATATCTTCCGCGATGATTCCTGAAGCATTGAATATTTTCCGGTAATGCGTCACATTTTTGTAAACTCTGTTGACCGCGGCCTGAAGCCTTTCCAACTGCAGTTGTTCCAGCTCATCGCGTGACATGCACTCATGCGTTTTATCCCAGATATTCATAAAACCCTCCCTCTGTTTTACCGTTCCCAGATCTCTTTTTTATCCTTGCCCAGATAAGCCCGTTGCACATCTTTATTGTCCAGCAGTTCGGCGGCCGTTCCCTCCAGAATCATGCGTCCTGTCTCCAGAACGTAACCACGGCCGGCCAGCTTCAGCGCCGCCTTTGCGTTTTGTTCCACCAGCAGCACGGTGGTTTTCTGCTCCCGGGAAAGATTTTCAATCACCCGGAAAATTTCCTGTGACACCATCGGCGCTAGGCCCATCGAAGGTTCGTCCAGCAGCATCAGTTTGGGCCTGGCCATAAATGCGCGGCCGATGGCCAGCATTTGCTGCTCACCGCCGGAGAGTGTGCCCGCCAGTTGTTTTCTTCTTTCCTTAAGAATGGGAAACAGATCATAAACCATTTCCTTGTTCTTTTTGACTTCATCACCGCCGCCCAGCATCTTATGATGCAGATAAGCCCCCAGTTCCAGATTGTCCTCCACGGACACGGGTTTGAAAACCTGCCTGCCCTCCGGAACCTGCGAAATACCGAGACGGACAATCTGATGGACGGGAAGACCATGGATCGGCACATCATTAAAAATAATCTGGCCGTCGCGTGGCGGAACGACACCGGACAGAGAATTCAGCAGCGTGGTTTTGCCCGCGCCGTTGGCGCCCAACAGTGTGACGATTTCGCCTTCCCTTAAATGCAGAGAAACATTTTTCAGCGCCTGCGCTTCGCCGTAATACGTATTAATGTTTTTGATCTTCAGCATAAATATACAAAATTATCCGTCACCCAAGTAGGCGGCGATCACCTCCGCATTTTCCTGAATCTCGCGCGGCGTCCCCTGGGCCAGTTTTTTACCCAGGTTCAAAACCACAATCGACTGACAGACATCCATCACCAGGTCCATGTCGTGCTCCACCAGAACGACAGTAACGCCGGACTGGCTGATTTTACGGATGAGCGAGGCCAGCTGGACTGTCTCCCTGCTGTTCAGACCTGCCGCCGGTTCGTCCATTAAAATAATCTTCGGTTTCGCGGCCAGCGCGCGGGAAATTTCCAGCAGCCTTCCCTTGCCGAACGGCAGACTGCCGGCAGTCAAATCCGCCATGTCCGCCAGACCGGTAAATTCCAGCCATTCCCTGCTCTTTTCCCGAATGTTTTTTTCCTCTTTTATCTGTCCGGGCAGACGGAAAGCGCAGGAGAAAATGCCGCTTTTGCTCTTGGTGTGCAGGCCGACCATGACATTTTCCAGTACCGTCATCTGGCGGAACAGTTCCACGTTCTGAAATGTGCGGACCAAGCCCAGCGAGGCCAGCCTTTCCGTCTCCAAGAAAGAAATGTCCTTCCCGTCCAGAATAACGTTCCCGGCAGTCTGGGTATAAAGCCCTGTCACAATATTAAACAGCGTCGTCTTGCCCGCACCGTTGGGACCGATAACGCCGGTAATGGATCCTCTCTCCACGGCAAAAGAAACATCTTCCAGCGCGGTCAGGCCGCCGAATACTTTGGTGATTCCGTTAAGCTTCAGCATGGTCGTCATCCTTTGCTTTACCGCATTTTGCCGCGATGAAGCGCAAAACCGCCCCGATGCCGCTGATGAGACCGCCGGGCATAAACATGGTCATCAGAATCAACATCAGTCCGTAAATAATAATATCAAAATCCTGAAAGACGCGTAAGAACTCCGGCAGCATGGTCAGAATAGCCGCTCCCAGAAACGAACCGTAAATACTGCCCAGGCCGCCGATCACAATCATCGTCAGCAATTCCACGGAAAAATTAAATCCGAACGAGGCCGGAGCGATAAACGTCATGATGTGGGCGTAGAGGCTGCCGGCCAGCGCGGAAATAACGGCGGAGACCGTAAAAATCTGAACTTTCAGAATCCGGGCGTTCACCCCCATCACGCGGGCGGCGACTTCCGAATCGTGAATGGCGCGCAGCGCCCGACCGATGCGGGACTGAGAAAGATTGATGGAAAACAGCATCACCGCCAGGGTAAACATCCAGACCAGATAATAGTTGTTCCAGTCGTTGTCAAAAACCAGCGCGCCGATTTGCAGATTCGGAATGCCCGACAAACCGGAAGGTCCGCCGGTCCAGTCAACGGTTTCATTGAAAACAATATACATGATAATCCCGAAACCCAGCGTGGCCATCGCCAGATAATGTCCCTTGAGTTTCAGAATGGGGAATCCGATGACAAACGCGATCACGCCGACGCAAAGGGCCGCCAGCGCCATGATCAGAAAAGGTTCCACCGGGTAGCGGGCCGTAATGATGCCGGAAATATAAGCCCCCATGCCGAAAAAGGCGGCATGCCCCAATGAAATCTGTCCGGCGTATCCCAGAAGGAGATTCAATCCCACAGCCAGCATCGTATTGATGCCGACAAAGACAAGCACATTCAAAATATAATTGCCCTTTAAGAAAAAAGGCGCCGTCAGCACCGCCAGCGCGAAAATCAAAAAAATCAGGAACTGGCGTTTTTTCTCCGTTACCATGGCGATGAAATCGTCCTCAACCCTTAAAAATCAATTTGAAACAAAAACTCGCGGTTTTGTTAAAATCTTTCCGTTTCTTTTTGTTTGAAAAGTCCTTCCGGACAGATAAATAAAATCAACAGTAAAATAATAAAGGCTATGGCATCTTTGTAGCTGGCGGAAATGAAACCGGCGCCCAGCGATTCCAGCAGGCCCAGCAAAAGGCCGCCCAGCACCGTGCCCATGCCGCTGCTCATCCCGCCGATAATGACCGCACAGAAGCCTTTCAGTCCGAGCATCATGCCCACATCATAGGACGTCATTGTCAACGGCGCAATGATGATGCCCGCCAGCGAACCGATAGCCGCACTCAACGCAAAGGACAGTAAAACCATGTTTTTCACGTTAATGCCGACCAGTCCCGCCGCCCGCGGATTGTAGGAACAGGCCCGCATGGCTTTGCCCACCACACTGTGATTGAAAAACAGCCTGCTGGCAATAATAATCACGATACTGACCCCTAAAATCCAGAGATGCTGGGGAAGAAGGGTCGCGCCGGCAATATACAGAGGCTCATCGCCGGAGAAAGCGGGCAGCGCGTGGGTATCCTTGCCCCAGATCAGCATGGCCACACCGCGGATGAAAATACTCGCGCCGATGGTGATAATGATCATTCTCAACGGACTGGCGTCTTTGAGCGGCCGGATAGCGAGCCGCTCGAATAGAATGCCCGCACACGTCGCAATCACAATGGCCAGACCAATGGCCGGAATGACCGGCAATTTCAAAATAACCAGAAAAAAAACCGTCAGCATGCCGCCCAGCATGACAAATTCACCCTGGGCGAAATTGATGATGCCGGTGGCGTTGTAAATCACCGCAAAGCCAAAACCAATCAGGGCATATATGGCGCCGTTGGAAAGGCCGGAAAGGATGTACTGAAATAATTGCCGGAAATTGTCCATTTGCATTGCCATCTGTCAGTCCAAGATACGTCGTCCCGCCTAGCGGTATCGCTTCACAAACGAAGCACAACGTTCGAGTCGCACCGCTGACTCAATATCATCTTTGATTTAGAAATGAAATAATTTTATATGATATGACCGGATAAATAATCAGCGGCGCGGGATATTCCCCGCGCCGCTGGAAAAAAGCTTTGAGAGATTATTTAAGCAGCTTCCAGTCGCCCTTTTCGATCTTCACTAAAACAAAGGCATCGCTGGTCAGGCCGGCATGATCCTGCGGAGAGAAGGTAAAGGTTCCGCCGATACCGGCAAATTTTTTCGTTTTTTCCAATTGATCTCTGATGGCCGCAGGAGAAAAGCCGCCTCTTTCCATTGCACCCTTCAACAGCATAACGGCATCCCAGGCATGACCGCCGAAATGATCGCCTTCCACCTTGTACCGTGCTTTGTACTGATTCACATAGCTCATAAGAGCTTTTTTCTGCGGATCGGAGTTGGGTAACTGATCAGCAACAATGACTTTCCCCGAAGGAAGCATGATGCCTTCGGCGGCTTCACCGGCCAGTTCGATGAATTTTTTAGAGGAAACGCCGTGACTCATATACAGGGGAATTTTAATTCCGAGTTGTTTGGCATTTCTGGCAACCATGGCCGGACCGGGGTTGGTTCCCCAGCAGATAACCGCCTCAGCCTTGCTGTCACGGATCTTGGTTAGCTGAACCGTCATATCCGTGTCTTTCGGACTGTAGGTTTCATCAGAAATGATCTCGATGCCGAATGATTTCGCCTGCAATTTAAGCTGTTCCCTGCCGGAAGCGCCAAAACCATCGGAAACAGTAATAATCGCCACCTTGGATACTTTCTGCTTTTGCAAATTCTTGTAAATTCTCATGACCGCCAGAGAATCGTTCTGTGCCGTTTTAAAGACCCATTTTTTCACCGGATCGGTGATTTTAATGCCTGCCGCACAGGAAACAAGAGGGATCTCCGACTTCTCGATAACCGGAATAATCGCCATGCTGTCGCCGGTTGTGCTGGGACCGATAATCGCCACTACCTTGTCATCTTTAATGAGTTTGTTCACGCCCTGCACTGCCTTTGTGGCATCGCCCTGCGTATCATAAACGATGAGTTCCAGTTTGGTTCCCTTGATTCCGCCGGCTTTGTTGATTTCATCCACCATCATGACGGCCGTGTTCCGCTCCGGTTCACCCAGCGGCGATGCGGGACCGGTCACGGAAAACAAAGCGCCGATTTTAACCGGAGGCGCCGCGAAAACGGCTCCGGCCATTAAAAAACTTAAACACAATACCAAAATCATTCTGAAAATATTTTTTGACATATCCACCTCCATTATAAAATATTTGGTCATCTTCAAATAAAAAAATTAAAAAGCCATCGTTTTGACTTCCGCCATGGCTCTTCATTTGTATTGCCAGATTTCGCTCAGCGACGAGCAGATCAGGATGACGCCAATCAAAAAATAATCCGTGATTGATTTACGGTTATTTGACGGACGTCTCAGTTCCGGATTGCGCATACTTCTTAATATTATTGATGATTTGTAAATCACAGTTAAAACGGCATGTCAAACGAAAATTTAGATCGTCTGATTGCGACGGTAAATTTTTTATCGACCGGATTTCCCGCTGCACTAAGGTTCATCTTCCTCTGCAGAGGATGGGTCTTCGGCCAACACGCCGGTGGACACGCCCGGCAGGGTTTCCACGGCACGCAATTTGTTTTGAATCGTTTTCGACTTCTTCCGGGCATCATCAACGGAATGTGCGGCCTGCTCCAGCCGCTTATGCACGGCATCAAGCGTGTCCCCAAATCTGCCAAACGCCGACTTGACTTCTCCCAAAACTTTCCAGACCTCGCCCGAGCGTTTCTGAATGGCCAGCGAGCGGAATCCCATTTGCAGACTGTTGAGCAGGGCGGCAAACGTGGTCGGTCCCGTAACGACAACATGATACTCGCGCTGCAATGCCGCAACCAGCGCTGTGCGCCGGATCACCTCGGCGTACAGTCCTTCCGAGGGCAGAAACATAATGCCGAAATCCGTGGTTTTCGGCGGCAGAATGTACTTCCGGGCAATGTCTCTGGCCGCTTTTTTGATGCCGGATTCCAGTTGACGAATGGCTTCTTCCGCCGCCGTCGCATCGGACTTTTCCTGAGCCTCCAGAAGGCGTTGATAATCCTCCACGGGAAATTTCGCATCCACCGGGACCAGCACGCTTTCAGTATCTGTTTCGCTCTGGCCGGGCAGTTTGATGGCGAACTCAACAAAATCACCGGCGCTTTCATTGATTTTCACGTTTTTAAAATATTGTTCCGGAGAAAGAATTTCCTCCAAAAGGGCGCCCAATTGCACCTCGCCCCAGGTGCCGCGGGCCTTGACATTGGTCAGCACTTTTTTCAGATCACCGACACCGGCCGCCAGATTACGCATATCCCCCAGTCCCTGGTGTACCAGTTCCAGCCGTTCGGATACCATTTGAAAAGAATCGCCCAGACGTTTTTCCAGCGTGGTTTGCAGCTTGTCATCGACCGTTTCGCGCATCCTGTCGAGCTGGCGGGCGTTGTCCGCCTGAATCTGCCCGAGCTTGTCATCCACCATCCCGCGCAGCGCTTCCATTTTCTTTTCCGTCGATGTGGTCAGCTCGGACAAGCGCGTTTGCACCGAATCTTCAAATGATTTCAGAGACAGGGCCAGTTCCGTCCGTTCCTGCTGCGCGCCGGTTTGCGTTTCGGTCCGCAATCGCGCTATTTCATCACGCACGGAGCGATCCGTCCGCTCCTGCAAATCCCGCAGATGATCCAGTTTTTGCGCTAAACCGTAAGACTCAAAAGAACTTCTCCCGGTACGCCAGTACAACAGGACAAGTCCGGCCAGTAAAATGACGATCATTACGACAATCAGAATAAGGTCCATTTTTCTCTCCATCTTCCGTATTTTCAGGAAAATATCTTCATCGTGAGAGCAGGATATAATGATTAAACCGCAGGACTGTCAAGTGAAATGACCTTATGTACACAAGTCGATATAAATTAATTTTAATGAACTGATTTGCAGGTTGAATAATTTAAATCTTTTCGGTATACAACCAGCGTCCGCATATTTTCGAAAAACAAAAAAATCAGGATGGAATATGGTCAGCAGAATAGAAGTTGGTTTTAAAAAAGGCATCCGGGACGCACTGGGCGAAAAAACGAAAAAAAGAATCATTGATAATCTCTCCCTGCCGGTCACGGATGTACGGACGGTGGAAGTTTATACTGTTGCCGGTGATTTGACGAAAGAGGAATTGAAAAAAGCCGCGGCCGGTCCCTTTTCCGATCCGGTCATTCAGCACTTTTCCATTAACAAGCCGCTGGCCGGAGAATTTGACTGGCTGATTGAAGTCGGCTTCCGGCCGGGGGTCACGGATAATGTGGGCAAGACCGCCCGGGAAGCAATCGAACTGCTGCTGAAAAACAAAAAAGAAGACCGTAACATCTCCGTTCATACGTCCCGTCAGTATTTGATCCAGGGAAAAATTACCGCGCGGGACGCGGAAAAGATAGCGTCCGGCCTTTTAGCCAACGATTTGATTGAACGTCACCTGATCGTTTCTGGAAAAGAATTTGATTACGCCCGCGGCATTCCCGCTTTCATTCCGCAGGTCTCCGAAAAGGCCATTCCCGTGGTGCAGGAATTCAACCTGGCTGAAGCTAAAGACGACGAGCTGCTGCAAATCAGTAAAGAAGGCGTTCTGGCGCTTAATCTGCGGGAAATGCGGGCCATCCGTGATTATTATCGCAACCCGAAGACCATCGCTGCACGCAAAAAGATGGGGTTGAGCCAGCAGGTGACCGACGTTGAGCTGGAATGCCTGGCGCAAACCTGGTCGGAACACTGCAAGCACAAAATTTTCAACAGCCGGATCAGTTACACCGACGGCAAAAAGAAAATGACCATTGATTCGCTTTTCAAAACCTGCATCAAGGGTTCCACGGCAAATATCCGCAAGGCGAAAGGCAAGAAAGATTTCTGTCTTTCCGTTTTCGTGGATAACGCCGGCATCATCAAATTCAACGACCATTACAATCTGGTCTTCAAGGTGGAGACGCACAATTCACCTTCCGCCCTTGATCCTTACGGCGGAGCGCTTACCGGCATTGTCGGCGTCAACCGCGATCCGTTCGGCACCGGTCTGGGCGCGAAGCTGATCTTCAATACCGACGTGTTCTGCTTTGCGTCGCCGTTTCACAAAAAGAAACTGCCGCCGCGCATTCTTCATCCGCGCCGTATTTATGAAGGCGTACGGGAAGGCGTGGAGCACGGCGGCAATAAAAGCGGCATTCCCACTGTCAACGGCAGCATCGTTTTTGATGAACGATTCCTGGGCAAGCCGCTTGTCTATTGCGGCACCGCCGGCATCATGCCCGCCCGCATCGGCGGAAGAACGACGCATCAGAAAGAAATCAAACCGGGTGATCTGATCGTCATGACGGGCGGACGAATCGGCAAGGACGGCATTCACGGCGCGACCTTCTCTTCCGAAGAACTGCATGAAGGCTCACCGGTGACGGCGGTCCAGATTGGCGATCCCATCACCCAGAAAAAAATGACCGATTTTCTGCTGGTCGCGCGCGACCGCGGATTATACCGCGCGCTCACCGACAACGGCGCGGGAGGGCTTTCCTCTTCCGTGGGCGAAATGGCCACGTACTCGGGCGGTTGCGAACTGGATCTGACTCACGCGCCCCTGAAATATGCCGGTCTGCAACCCTGGGAAATTCTGATCTCGGAAGCGCAGGAAAGAATGACCCTGGCGATTGATCCAAAAAAAATCACCCCGTTTCTGGAACTGGCGAAAAAGATGGATGTCGAAGCCACCGTCATGGGCAGATTTACAAACTCGGGAAAATTTCACGTGCTGTACGGCGGCAAAACAGTCGCTTATCTGGATATGGACTTTATGCATGACGGCGTTCCGCAAATGCAATTGAAAGCCCGATGGAAAAAGCCGAAGAACCGGGAACCCCGTTTGACACCGCTGAAAAATTACGGGCCTGAACTCAAAAAAATGCTCGCACGGCTCAACATCTGTTCGAAAGAATCCGTCGTCCGTCAGTACGACCACGAGGTTCAGGGGGGATCGGTGATCAAGCCGCTTGTCGGCGCGCAAAATGACGGCCCGTCGGACGCCGCCGTTATCCGGCCTCTACTGGATTCCATGGAAGGCGTGGTTGTCGCGCACGGTATCTGCCCGCGTTACAGCGACATCGACACCTATCACATGACCGCCTGCGCCATTGATGAAGCGATCCGCAACGCGGTGGCGGTCGGCGCCGATATCGACAACCTGGCGGGGCTGGATAATTTCTGCTGGTGCGATCCGGTTCAGTCCGAAAAAACGCCGGACGGCGAATACAAACTGGCGCAGCTCGTCCGCGCCAACATGGCCATTTACGATTACACAACAGCCTTCGGCGTCCCCTGCATCTCCGGCAAGGACAGCATGAAAAACGACTATCAGATCGGCAAAACAAAAATTTCCATTCCACCGACGATTCTCTATTCAGTCATCGGTCCCATCCGGGATGTCCGCAAAGCCGTCACCATGGACGCCAAGCAACCGGGGGATCTGGTTTATATTGTCGGCGAAACGTCGGAAGAATTGGGCGGCTCGGAATGGTTCGCCATGAAGCGTTTCATCGGCAACACCGCGCCCAAAGTGGATGCCCGGAAAGCTCTGAAAATTTACCGCTCCCTGCATCAGGCCATCCAGGCGGAAATTGTCGCGTCCTGTCATGACTGTTCGGATGGCGGACTGGCCGTGGCGCTGGCTGAAACGGCACTGGCCGGCATGCTGGGAATGACGGTTGATTTGCAGGCCGTTCCCTACCTCGGCAAGAAAAGAAACGACTGCATTTTATTTTCGGAATCAGCCAGCCGTTTGGTCGTGACCATCCGGCCCGAACACCAAAATAGTTTTGAAAAATTCATGAAGGGCAGCGTCATCGGAAAGATCGGCGTGGTCACCGGTGACGACACACTGACGATTACCGGCATCGAAAATAAAATCATAATCTGCGAAAAAATCAGCGCGCTCAAGAGAGCGTGGCAGAAAACACTAAATTTTTAATACAGGATTCAACTATGTCCCGCAAAGTAAAAGCAATCGTATTGACCGGCAACGGCACCAACTGCGAAATGGAAATGGCTCACGCCTGCAAAATGGCCGGCGCCGATACCGCCGATATCGTTCATTTAAGCGAGCTGCTTTATGGAGAGAAGCGTCTGGAAGATTACACGTTTCTCAATCTGCCGGGCGGTTTTCTGGACGGTGATGATATGGGTTCGGCCAAGGCGGGCGCCAACCGCTTTCTTTGCGCCGACGTCAGGGAAAGCCGGGAGTTGCTGTTTGACCAGCTCCTTAAATTCATTCGCGACGGGAAATTGATTCTGGGTGTCTGCAACGGATTTCAGTTGATGATTAAACTGGGGCTTCTTCCGGCACTGGGAAACCAATACGCGAACCAGAGCGCCACCTTAACCTACAACGATTCGGGACGTTTTGAAGACCGCTGGGTTTACCTGAAAGCAAACCCGCAAAGCCCCTGCGTTTACACCCGCGGCGCAAACATCATGTACCTGCCCGTGCGGCACGGCGAAGGAAAGTTCATTCCCCAAAATGCCGCGGTCCTCGGGAAAATCGGGAAGAAAAATCTTTACGCCCTGCAGTACTGTGACAGCAGAGGCCTGCCTTCCATGACCTACCCGGACAATCCCAACGGCTCGGTCAACGCGATCGCCGGCATCTGCAACGAATCGGGCAGGCTCTTCGGTCTGATGCCCCATCCGGAAGCCTATCTCTGCGGTTTCAATCACCCCCGCTGGACCAGAGAAAAACAGCCCGATGAGGGACAGGGGCTTTTTATATTCCGCAACGCGGTGAACTTCATACGCAGCAAAGAATTTTAAACGCGGGTAAAACGACACCAACCGGATCATGGTCCGTTCATAAATAAAAGAAATGGTTTTGTATTATTTCTTTGCCCGGTAATACTGGAATTTGCCGGGAACATCAACAAAAAGTTTATATTCCCTTTCAGAGGCGGCCAGATCCGCGCTGGTTTTATCGTACAGAATAAATTGCAGGGCGGCATCCTCGTCAATATAAACGAGGTCCTGCGGTTTTAATTTCAGGGCTTTCAGCGTCGGCATGCCCTCGGGCGGCGAAATGACAAACATGACCTTTTCATACCAGATGTCCTTGAACTCATCGAGGGTAAAGCTGATATTGCCCCGCCAGGGATCAGCCAGAAAAATGTGGCCCTTGTGAATTCCCCGGAAAACCACGAAATGACGGTAATTCAATATTTTGATGGGGATAATGCACGGCGTGGTCAGCACCTGCAAATCCTCCAGTTCCGCCCGGTATCCCTCACCTTCATACCCCAGCACATTGACAAATTTTTTCATATCCAGCAGTGAAAAAGCCTGGCGTTTGGCGATCTGGGCCTCGTCGCCATAGTGCATCAGTCCCGCGATCACCTGTCTTTCGGTAAATTTTTCTCCCAGATAAAAATTAAGAACAATGGCCAGAGCGGCGGAACCGCAGGAAAAATCATAACCCTGTTTGATCAGGTGTCCCTTGTTCAGTTCGGCGGCCGGATTGACGTACGTGCGGATGTGTCCGGCACCGGGACCGGGCATGGCAATATTAATTTCCGATTTCGGCTGATCCTGAAGGGGAAAAACACTCGACGTAAAAGAAACAATTACCGCGAACAAAGCGGCGATCACCAATGCTCCCACGTAAAAGTTCCCTCCTTGAATATTACAGCCTGTTTATTTTGAGCTGGAAGTTGTTTTGCAGACCTTGAATTAAAACGATAAAATTTACATTGCGGATCATCAAAACGATTTTTTTATTTAATACGTATTCCGGAGCGTCATCTGGACTTTGTAAAACGCGCAATTATCAAGAGACGTCGAACCCAGGTTGGTGTAAGTGGTGGCATTGCCGCCGGTACCCATTTCCATCCTGGCGATTTTCGCTGACATCGCCATGGGCAGATTCATTCTCAGCAACGTCGTCGTGCCGCTCGAACCGACATCAATCGTTGCCGGAAAATACCGGTAACCGTTGACGGTAGCGTCATGGCTGCTGGTGTCGTAGTTATAGGTCGGAATGTAGCCCCCGATTTTGGCGTTTCCGTAAAGTTCACCGGTTGGATTCGGATAATCATTCCAGTCAACAGGATCGCCCGAGGCGGCATAATCGCCTCGCATATAATCGTCGAAATTCGTATGCCCGTAAACAAATACGTCATTCACTTGAAAGCGGTTGCCGGCCACATCCGGAGAGTCAGGAGCATATCTTATTCTCAACGCGTCCAAAAATACAGCCATCTCCGATTGAATCTCGATGCCGGAATTGCCGCTGTTGGAGATTCTGACAAAGGGCGGAGCACTCGGCATCAAATTAATAGTTTCCCCCCCCCATTCCTTATGGATTTCTCTGCCAATATTCAGCCCCAGAAGATAGGCGTGCGAAAATAAATAATAATCGGTTGTCTCGGCATCACGTACCTTAATATCGCGTAACCGGACACGAAGGGCGTTTTCGGCGGCGGGCATGGTCAGCCCGCTGATATTGAGCCAGGTTTTGGTTCCGCTGGAGCCGACATCCATTATCACATTGGTGGAAATGGGGAAACCGGCATATTCATTAGCAGCAGCGGAACCTCCATAAGCCGTACCAAGGTAAACCTTAAGATCATTGGCAAAAATCCCTTCTGATCGCGTGGCAGTCTGATAAATTCCCAAATAATCTGAAGAATTATCATCACTACCGATCACCATCCGGACGGTGACGTCCATCCCGATGGTTATGCCGCTTTCGGCGGTCACCTGATCCAGATCTGCTTCGGTGATCGCTTTTTTTTCAGCATACACAAAAGATGAGCATACCAGCAAAAAAATCGATGCCAGGATGATTATTTTTCTGATTTTATGGTTTATCATCAACATATCACCGTACACCAGAATTCTTAAATTAATGCGCTGAAATCCGGACAGTCCCCCTGACTTCAGTTATAAAATTCGGCACTTCCATAAAACAAAGAGGCGTGCCGGTCAGCGTCTCGCTGCTGCTTTCGACAAGCGTTGCGTTGACACTCATCCAACCCAGGTTCAGATTTGGCAGTCCAATTCTTAATATGGACGCAGTGCCGCTGGAACCGACATCAATATCCATCGTACCATTTATCGTGCTGAGATTGCCGGTCATGACAATATTGGCACCGTTCACACCCGTAATACCCAGCCATCCCGAACTGGTATAGCCGGTAAAACCATCCGTGTCCCCCCAGGCCACTGAGGCCAGAGTTGTATTATTGACATTGAGGTCGGTGAAAACGATCGTGACTCCCGCTTCGGCGGTGACAGCGTCCAGCTCGTCATCGGCAACGACCGTTCTGGCCGATGAAACCAGCGGCATCAAAACAAATAAAGCAACTATCCCGAATGTTAAAAATCTTTTCATCGATCTTCCTTATGCTTGAGCTTCATTATCCCTGAGCTTTCCTGGCACAGTTACTTCATTTTTTTTATTTGTTCTACGTTCTAGTGCAGCAAGTGATTTCAGTTTTTTTCTTTTTCCCTGTGCAAACGGGAATTCCATTTTTGAAAGGATGTGCAAGCGGCACGGGCGGGATTGCTCATGCCGCTTACACAGGTTCCTGGCGGCTAAAAAAACGCCTTTTTTACTTCACATTAGTGGGCATGAATAATCAAAACACCACTGGGGCTGACGCTGAGACCTGACATATAGGCCGTACCGAGTACGCTACCACCGGTCAGCTGAGCATTGTTGGCCAGTTTGACAACCTGGGTCATGCTGCCGACCAGATTCAGGGTGGGCAGACCGATTGCCAGAGCGGTAACACCACCAGAGTTGGTACCGACATCAATGGTCATATCGCCGGAAATGGTGACAAAATCCGAAGACATGTCAATTTCAGCGCCGACCCAACCTGTGCTGGTGAAACCGCCGCAGGTGGTGCAACCATCGGAGTCGCCCCAGGACTGTACATCAATAGAAATAGCACCAACGGTGAAACAATCAAAATTGATCGTGACGCCTTCCTGGGCTGTTACGGCTGCCAGATCGCTTTCGGTAATGGCGGTCTTGGCAAATGACATGGGAACCATCAAAAACATAGCTAATACTGCAAACAATAAAACTTTCTTCATCTTCTCTCCTCCCAAAGATTTTTTGTTGCGCTGATGAAAAAACCGTTTACCCTGCTTAAACGGGCTTTAAAGCTGACTTCTTCCGTTTAAGCCCGTACACCGGTTTGTTCTTCAGCATGGTTCATTACTTCTGTTTCTACTCCCAATCCAACGAAATCACTTACTGCTTTTTTTCATAAAACCGCGGCGCTGCCGCCGACGGATAATTTATCACCAAACGCCTCCATCACCCGGTCTGTGCAGGTTATCATCCGTATGGTAGTTAGGAATTTTGACAAAAGTCCCCTTCACGTTACCGAGAGGAGGGGTGCCTCCTGTATGCGTTTCATAATTATACTTGTTGGCAAAAACAAATGTAAAGACATCGTTGTTGAAATTCACCACTCTCGTTCCTGATGCCGTTTGCCTTAAACAAATGCCATTGTTCGTTCCGGTGCCGCCTGTGACGAACAGCCCGTTAACTTTTGTCAGGGTTTGTGTAACATTGCCAGTAGTATGCATACTGCCCACTTCGATGTAGTTGAGCGTCCGGGTAGCATTATTTCCAAAATTGTCAAAACCGAAATCCAGAATAAGACCATCCAGGATGAGTGGCGCGCCTGTGCCGCTGGAACTGCGGTCGCCCATCCAGAAATTCGGAAAATCGATATCCCAACCCCATTGATTAACTCCCGTTGCGCCCCCCTGCATACCGTAGCGATAACCCATCTTCTGGCTCTCGACAAAACCGTGCGCCTGAACTTCCATATCCAGACTGATCCGAATCACATTCTGGCTGCCGGTACTGTAGCGATGGTACACCGGCCATTGGTAACTGGTGTATTCTGTACCACTCACCCAATCCTGGGACGAAGAAATAAAAGTGGGTGACGACCAGAATTCATCCGTACTGGCAAAATGCTCTATTTTAAAAAAAGCCTGAGCGTCAATATCGGCCAGCTCGGAGTCACTCATTTTAGAAGGTTTGGGGCTGATTTTCGTCGGCGCAAAACTCACGGAAGACGACAGGGCAATAAATAAAACAGCTGTAAACAACGAGGTTAATATTTTCCCGTAAAAGAAAAACCTCCCCCCTGTCTGATTACAGTGAATTTGCATCCCCAAAAGGACTCCTTAAATATAATAATGAACCATCTAAATTTTGGTGAATAGTTTTTAACGTGTAGTACTCTATATACAGCCCAAAAACAAATGTCAAGCCTAAAATTCATGACTGTTTGCCGAATGTTTTAACCCCGCAATCAATAGTTCCTTCAAGACGGACAAATTATATACCGTCGGATTCAATATTGTTTTTGCGCAATGGCGAAAAAATTTTTCTCAAAATAAATTTTCAAAAAAAACGCACTCACGGCGAGGAAATTTCAGGCAGGCTTTTTATGCTTGAAATCTGCCCGACACATTGAAATCCTGTTTCTGTTTTCCGGATAAGCCACGAAGTTTTCATCAAGGGTGCTGACCCGCTCCTGGCGGAAGATCATCTCGAGAAAGGCGAAGAATTTCCGCCGGAACTCGCTCCAGCTTTTCACCTGCAGAGTGTGATGCAGGAGAAACATCGGCCGGCAATGATACATCAGGTAGGCCTTCTTCGTGATGTGATCAATCTCTTCATTGGTCAGGGAAGTCCAGGGGCGTGGAAGGGGTTTGTCTTCCACATGGCCGAGGATGTATTCCCGCCAGTAATCAAAACCGGTTTCCCCGACCATCTGCCGCCAGTAAGGCGTGAGCGGCTTGGCGGTCAGTTTGGAAAACTGCACATAATCCAGCTTCAGCGATTTGGCAAACTTGATGGTTTGCCGGAAGGTTTCCCGCGTTTCCCCCGGTGAACCGACAAGAAAAAAACCAAGCGCCCTGATCCCAAAGCCTCTGGTCATTTCTATCGTGTCGCGAATCTGTTGCAGGCTGATACCCTTATTCAGCCGGTCAAGAATTTCCTGCACACCTGACTCAATGCCGAAATAGATGCGCGAACAACCGGCCGACTTCATCTTGCCGAGCAGCGCTTCATCAACATAATCGATACGGGCGCGGCACGCCCACGTCACATCCAGATGGCTTTTGATCATCCCGTCGCAGATGGCTTCAATCCGCCGGCGGTCAACGCAAAAATCATAATCAAAGAAGTCGATTTCGCGAATATTGTGCCGGGTGTAGCACTCCTGCACTTCACGGATCACCGTCTCGGGACTCCGCGGGTTGTAGGCCGTATGACCGGCTTCACAGAAAAGGCAGCCGTTCGGACAGCCTTTGCTGGTTACCATGACGGTGAAATTCTTTCTTTCCGTTGTAAATTCCGCGTACAGATCATTCGGCAGAAGATGCCGGGCCGGATTCGGATAGTCATTGAAATTCGGTTCCCTCTCATAAGGGGTCATCCGGACCTGGCCGTTTTCCTTGTAAATCAGACCGGGCACGTCGTGGAAACGGCGCTGCCCCGCCAGTTCCTCCAAAAGACGCGGCAGGGTGTCATACGCGCTGTTGAAACAGCCGAAATCAGGCCCGTCAACGGAAACAGATTCCTGCGGATAAACCCTCAGGTTGTATCCGCCGATAATCACCGGCACCTTGAGATTTTTCTTCAGATAGTTCACCCATTCCAGCGTTTCCCGAAACATGTAGGTCGTCATCATGAAGCCGAGGATGTCCGGTTTCCACGCTTTCAGACGGTCCAGCACATCCTCTTTGGTCAAACGCAGCGTGCGGGCATCGATCAGCAGGGCGTCGTGCCCGGCTTTCTCAGCGATGGCGCACACCCACGCCAGCGAAAGTGGAGGGAAAAGCCCGAAGTACCGCTGAACAATTTTCAGGTTTTCCTCATGCAGCTTATATTTGAATGGATTAAAAACGCATGCAATTCTCATTTTATTTCTTCACGTATCCGACAGATAACACGTTACACACAAATCAACAATCTATTCATAACATTTTTGTCAATGAAAAAAGATATCTTTCACGTGTGCAGACTGTGCATCCCTGTACCACACAGGAAATAATTTTATAAGACGTGAAAAATCGTCAAGTTTTCACCTGTCTATGGTGTTTGTTCCCGCTTTTTTGCCACTGAACAGATTGTCCAGAAATGGCTTGATAAAGAATAATCCCAACAAAACGGGAAGAACGCTGTCCACAAAAGTGATTAAAAGCCCGCCGGCCAGTAATTTATCCGGGGTCGCGTAATCCGCAAAGAGAAACAGAACCGTTGCTTCCCTGACGCCCAGTCCCCAGTAAGTCACAGGCAAATAAGCAGCCAGGATGGTCGCGGACCCCCAGAGCAATAGCGCGTCAAACGAAATGTCTATCTGGAGCGATTTTAATACGGTGAAAATGATGAGCAATTTAGAGCCTTCGATGCCCAGCGAATGAAAAAAAATATTCTTCATCGTCGCGGGATCATATATTTCCATGAAAGACGCCAGATCTTCAGGCAGCCGGAAATGTTTTTTTAAAAATCCGGCCACGGACGGCGGCATACGCCGGAAACTTAAAAGAATCAGTACTAAAAAAAACAGCATGAACGTCAGGGCAAAGATAATGCTTTGATGCCGGTTGCTGAAATAGAAGATACCGCCGGCCGAGAAAAAAAGCAGGAGCACGATCAAACTGAAAACATTGCCGAATAAAACGGAAAAGAAGCCTCTGGGATAGGAAAGATTGTGCATTTTCTTCATATAAGCCACGATGGCCAGTTCCCCGGTTTTAAAGGGCAGGACACCCTTGACGGCATTGCATCCCATCCTGAGCATCACGGCTTCGCCCCAGGAGAGGCGTCCGCCCACAAGCCTGATCATATTCTGATATCTCGCCAGGGAGAAGAACACGTGAGCGAGAAGTGAAAAAAGAATGCCCAAGCTCAGGTATCCGATATTCGTATTCTTCAGCAGGGCAAGGACGTCTGCGGGATGGATCCTGGAAAAAATAAAGGCCAGAATGACAAGGGTCGCCGCCCAGGTTAAGATAACCCTGAATAGGGTCCTGATAATGGATATCGCTTGCAAATTGAACTTTTGTGGATTTTGAAGGTTCATGTGATGAAAGTCCTGTCCGCATCATCTGCCGGACGTGATAAAAGAATGGAACACATATTGTTCGGTCATCGCCTCCTGAAATAGGAGGCAACCATCAGAAACCCCTTGAAAGCGATTCTCGCTTCACGCCGGGGCGACCTGAAAATCTTTTTCAGCCGCTGCCAAACATATCGCGGCCGGAAATAAAAACGATGATACGCTTCCTCGACCAGAGCGAGCATGGTTTCCTTCGGGATACCGATATCAAACAGCGGGGACCCCTGGATGATATAGTCTTCCCAGTTGATCTGCGCCTCCCTGTCCTTTTCGATTGCTTTTTCAAAAAGCGCGGTTCCGGGATACGCTTTGACGATATAAAAAGTTGCGATGTCCGGCGAGAGCTTGCGCGCGAAAGCAATGGTATCCCGTATATCCTCGACCGTTTCGCCCGGTATCCCAAGCAGGAAACTTCCCCCGCTTTCTAATCCGACCTCCTTTGTGTGTTGAATGGCCGCCTCCGCCTGTTCCAGTGTCGTTTTCTTGTTGATCAGCTGCAATCCTTTCCGCGTGCCTGTTTCGATTCCGTACGTAATCTGATGGCAGCCGGCTTTCTTCATCAGCGCGAGAAGCTCCCTGTCCACCTTATCGACCCGGCTCTGGCAGTTCCAGTGCAGCTTCAATTTTTTACAGATGATCAGGTTGCAGATATCCGTGATGTGTTTCCGGTCGACGGTCAGACAATCGTCGAAAAACCGGAAATCCCGGATACCGTACCGCTGAACACATTCCTCCATTTCCCGGACGACGTTCTCCGGAGATCTTGCCGTAAAGCGGGGATGCACAAGATGGACGGAACAGTAGGAACACCGAAACGGACAGCCAATACTGCTGAAAATACCGGTGTTGGGCAGGGTTATGTACTTCTGAGGATGCGGGGCGTAGGCATCGATTTTTAATTTGTGACGCGCCGGAAAAGGCAGATCATCCAGAGACAGATACTGATCGCGAGGATTGACCGTGATCGTGCCGTTGTTTCTGTACGCCAGTCCGTTGATGCCGCGAACATCCTGATGCCCCTTGATGGATTGAATCAGCCGCGTCAGCGGCACCTCTCCCTGTCCGTGGATCAGATAATCAAAGTGTTCGCACTCAGCAAGCGTCCTTTGCGGCAGGGCTGTGGCGTGAATGCCGCCGACAATGGTCGTGACACCGGGAAGGATTGACTTGCAGCAACCGGCCAGCGTATCAGCACCCGGGATATCCACCGTGAACGATGATATGCCGACAAACCGGGGACACAGCGTTTTGAGGGCTTCTTCCAGTTCCAGTAACGGATGTTCGCTAATGTTCAGGTCCAGTATTTCGACCGAAATACCGGCCTTTTCCATATAGGCGGCCAGATAGGCAATCCCCAGGGGCATCTCGCGTCCCAGATAGGGAACATTTGCGTCCTGCTGATGAGGAGGTTGCATTAAAAGGATATCGATATTATTTCGCACGTTATGGATTATATTGTAAATTGTTATAAAAATGAATTGTTGTTTGCCGTAACATAGGAAACCCGATTTCTTATGTCAAGGGAATTCTGGATGGAATTCTGGATGGATCAACTTTTCTTTCATTTTGATTCCTGGTGATTTACCCGATAATGTTCCTTTGCCTGTAAATCGATCCACGAGTGCTTCTGATAAATTAAAATAGGATTAGACGTGTAACGGTAAATGTAACTTTTTATTCAACACCTTCTAATCCCGTCGCCAGATATTGGATGCGCCCGCCACAGGCAGAACAGCCCCGTTATTATCTTGTATTGAATTTCATAGACAGCATCTTCAACAAAGCGATGAAAGCATACCGTGGAAGTGAAAAAAATCTCGGATGCCGCAGAACATTTCTCATGATTCTTTGAGGACTGATGTAAAAACGCCTGTAGGCACTTTGAAAGAGTCTTTCCAATTCGTTGTCCGACATGGCCGAAATATTGATAGAACTGACAAAATAACTGTTATCGAACAATTCGATGTCGCTATTCCTGTCCTTCAGGATATTCTGTGCCATGTCTGCCAGTTCTGTACCCGCGAATGGCTTTGGATTAAAGAAATAGGCCCGATGGAGAGGCGAACGAATGGCAAAATCAATCGTTGCCGAGGCCTCTTCAAGGGTTTCGGTGGGAAATCCAATCATGAAGAAGCCTGTTGTGTAGATTCCGTTGTTGACAGCCTCGGTGATTGTCCGTGATGCTTTCTCAACATTCAGATTCTTGTGAATTAATTTTTGCACTCGTGAACTGGATGTTTCTATCGCAAAACACATGGAAACCGCGCCTGCCTGTTTTAAAAGAGTGATGTCTTCCGGCTCAAGCATATCCGCTCGAACGCCGTTGGGAAAATAAAGTTTCACGTCACCGAGTCGATTTTTGATCCCATGAAGGATTTTCAGCATTCTTTCACGGTCCAGATTGAAACAGTCGTCAACGATCTCGAAATCTTTGAAGCCATGTTTGAAACGCAGCTCTTCCAGTTCACCCAGAACAGATTTCACAGAGCGCTTCCTGAATTTTTTTCCCATGGTGTGGTGGCAGTATGCACATCGATAAGGACAGCCGCGGGATGTAATCACTGTCATATAAGGCCTGAAACCAACACAGTCCATGGAATGCATGCTTGCATAAAGATTATGATCCAGAAGGTCCCAGGCGGGCAGGGGCATCGTGTTCAGTTCATCTTCGGAAAGATAAAGGGTCGGATTTATCTTTGCTTCACCGTTGAGCAGGGACGCTGTTCCGGGTATGGTTTCTGTCGGCAAGCCTTTATCAAGGGCATTGATCAATTCAGGGAAAACCTTTTCTCCTTCCCCGAGAACCACAAAATCGGCTCCATATGATCTGAGTGCTTTTTCAGGATTTGCCGTCGGCCATGGTCCGCCGAAAGTCACAGGAACATCGGGAAGTATGGTGCG
>Ga0208458_1000328_pt1 | contig 55143 bp, 56 predicted proteins | sample AD_UKC085_MetaG_FD_184432 | JGI IMG/M metagenome (GOLD analysis project Ga0208458, IMG submission 184432) | Active sludge microbial communities of municipal wastewater-treating anaerobic digesters from USA - AD_UKC085_MetaG (SPAdes) (version 2) | ecosystem: Engineered > Bioreactor > Anaerobic >... | reverse complement strand
AATACAGTGCGGAAAAAACCCCTCAAATTTGTTTTTACAAAGCCCCTAATTATTAAGGGTTTTTATTATAAATAATTTTAGAGGATAAATCAAATGTTTTATCCGCACAACAATGTTCTTGCCGGTACGCGAATATAACTTACCGGTTTGAGATAAAGCGGAAGATTTTGAGTAAAATGGCTCTTTTAAATGACTTTGTCAATCTTACTGTAAAGTTTTGGAATGCTGTCTTGTCTTAATCTAAATTTAGTTCCGTGGTTATGACCAGTTCTGGCGTCGAAATCTATCAAGACCGATCCATCTTCGATACACTTTAAAAAGTTATTAAAAGAAAATCCGGATAAAATAAAAAGTTTCTCATATTTAAAATATTCTTTTCTGCTTTCAATCCTTGTGTCTGCAATCACATAAAAACAATTTTTTGCTTTCTCTCCGATTGTCCTTTCTAAATCATTAAAGCCCCAATATGGCTCTGGCTCTAACTTTCCAAGTCCAACCCGTTCTTTAACAGAATTAAGCCAAAATATTACCTCATTGTCTTTTATATCGGCTTTATATGAATCAAATACAAATTTGACTTTGTTTTCTTTTCTGTCGACTACAATTTTGAATCCCCTTTTTGTAAATTCAGTGGCACCGGTTGTTGAGCGAAAACTCTTTTCTCCTCTGGGATATTTTTTACCAGCTTCTTTGTGAGGCCAACCATATTTTGGCAAAAGAATATTTGCTACTATTTTGGCTGCCTGTGGTGATGGTTCTATGTGCTTTAAGGTAATCAAAGAGCTTGTATGCGCTCTCTGGCCTTTCAATTCCCATTCATTAGCATTCGGAATGGGTAAATTATTTTCTTCTATTCCAAGTAAAACCTCTAAAGTATTTCCTACCGCTCCGTCATTTCTTGTGTCAGTGGTGTTTTTAACACTCGGAATCCACCCCTTCTTGAATATCTGTTTTATCTCGCTTATTAGCTCTTCCTTTGTGCAAAGCTTCATTGTTCGGCGGTCTCCAAAAGTCTAATAAATATTCAAATGTAACTCCCATTGTAATATAATTACTCGGCCAACCAAAGATACCTATTTTATTGACGATATTTGTTCTATCCCAAATAATAATGTTCCTTAATTCATAGCCTCGTTTTCTTAATTCTTGGATTAAAGAGACATGTATGGTTATTCTTTCGTTTTCCCACCACATGTCAGGAACATTGATGACACAATGGGCCTTTGGTTTTAAAATAGGCAAAAGGTCCTCAAAAATGTCACCCATTGCCGTTGAGTATTCTTCAAGAGGCATAGTTCCCAGATCACGCGGGTCTTGTGAATACTGCTCAACCTTTCCTAATTGGTCGTTTTTTCTATCCCTGCGAGATTTATTTTTTCTCTCTCTGTTTAAAAGGTTAGCGTAGGGCGGTGATGTGAAAATAAGACTGACGCTTTCTTTATCTAAATATTTTTTAATATTATGGGCATCTTCTTTAATTGCAATTTGTTCTGTATTCCCAAACAATGCGGTTTGTTTGAGACGACTTTCACACAACTTAATATAATTATCCTGCAAATCAAAACCGACTGCATTTCTGTCACTGTCCTTAGAGGCAATTAAAACGGTTCCGCTACCCACAAAAGGATCTAATACAAGCTCTCCCTTATGTGAAAAAAGTTCTATAACCTTTCTAGCCAAGGAAATTGGGAAAGTAGCAGGATGGACACTTTTATCCCTAATATCCCTACCCTCGAAATGAAACTGCCATACCCCTAGTTGGCATTTCAGCCATTCTTTGGCGGTAAGACAGTTGATATGAGTAGGATCGCATTGGCAAGACCTCTGAAATCCGATACTTAGCTTTTTATTCATTAAATCCTCCGCAGAGCCTTTACATTGGATTCTCTAAAAATATCAAGATAAATTATAAAAACAACTCTAGAGGTAAAAAGCCAAAAAACTTATTTAAATCTTTTTTAAAAAAAAGATTGGCTCTAAATTGCAAAATTGGGACTTGTTCTTCTCAGCCCTTGACAAATATCCAAATATGCCAAAAGATATATAATATTGAATACATAGTATGGTGTTTGAAGAATAAATCAAAGATCGAAACCTATATACATAGAAGGGAAAGCAATCATGAAATACATTGTAACCGTTTATCTTCGCTACCAAGAGCAGATTATCGACAAGTTTATCCTTCGTAATATTACCCAGGAAGAACTTAATAGTGGATTAGACGGATTTGAGGCAAAATTCAAGGAGCTATGCGGTAATTTCCCGAAATTGCCCGAAGATGTAACCTATATCTTGGAGGTTAAACCACAGAAAAGACGCACTTTAAAAAAGAAAGGAGAGGAACAATGAGCTTATTAATGCACAGGGGCGGGGAATATGTAACCAAAGAACAACTTGACCTTATACCGGTGCCGGAAGCGACCGAAAGCTATGTCCCAGTATCCCATTATCACCTAACCGATAAATTTCTAACTATCAGCCAAGACATATTGAGGGATTATGTCCTGATCGGCCAAAACTACGGCATTGCCCGGCAGGGACAGCAGCTTTTCGCTGTCCTTAAATTCCAGAACGAAAAATCTGAAATGGGCCTTTCGATTGCCTTCCGTAATTCCTATGATCGGTCAATGGCAATCGGCTTGGCAATCGGGGCGTCTGTATTCGTCTGTGATAATCTTGCCCTTAGCGGCGATGTCACCGTGATGAAAAAACACACCAAAAACGTCTGGGAAGACCTGGAAGAAACGGCCATCGCAACAATTTATAAGAGCCAAAAAAATTACACACAGATTGTTTGTGATGCCGAGGCATTCAAAACTTTGCCAATGGGAAATAATGCAGCATTTAGAACCATGGGACTTTTGTTCGGCACTAATATCATCAGCCCACGGCAATTAACCATCTTAAAAGATGAATGGCTAAAACCATCGTACAAAGAGTTTGAGTCAAGAAACCTTTGGTCCTTCTATAACGCGGCCACAGAAAGCCTCAAATCAAGCCCGCCAGTAACAATAATGGAAAAACATATCAGATTACACGAAACCCTGATTCAGATCGGAAAGGAGGCCAGCCATGTTCAAAATGGAACAAATACCGCTGGACTTCTGCCCGGTGGTGAAAGGTAAAAAGCAAATCACTTCTTACGAGCTCCGAGAATTTCTCAAAGACAAGCGGATAAAGTTAGATTGCGGACACTATGCGAGTCCCGGCGTTAATCTTTCAAACACCTTAATAGTTATCAGCTTCGGCGGTTTTAAAACCCTTTGTCATTCCTGATACGATTAACCAGCTTGCCGGAGGTAAGCGTTCTACACCCTTGATTTAGTCAAGGGTGTTTCATTTCTTCGATATTTCCTTGAAATAAACCCCACTCCAACAACCACGCCTTCAATTAATGTTATCTTCCTTGGGGTGGGTGGGAACGCCCCCCGAAATGGCTTTCAGAAGCATAAAAAAAGGGGCGAGTTGCCCCGCCCCTTTCCCGGCTATTCCCGGGCTGTCCGTTTCCGCCCTGCTGCTATTCCGTTTTTGTAGGACTGTAATATTTTGTCCGGTATGTAGGAACTCAGTCGTTCCTTAAGCTCGTCTCGGCCTTCTGCCTCGTCAACCAGGATATTTATCTCTTCGATAACCTGTGAGAGGTAGCCTGACCTTTTGCTTTCTGTTTTTTTCATAGGTTTGGCTTTAAGAATTAATTAGTAATCGTCGGGGAAAAGCATTGTCTCGATGCGTTCCGTGTCTGACTCGTCGATGATGAGCCAAACTTTCTCGCCCTGGCCTTCGTTGGCATAGGCAAAACCGATGATGAAGTGCCTTTCCTGCGGAAATGACCTTATTAGGAGCTGAAAGGCCTCGGATAGGGCGATTTGCTCTAACGGGTTGTATTTTTCCGCAACGGCCCGCGTCATCACTCGATGGATTTTCTTGTTGTTCATATGGTTGAAGTTTAGTTTGTTAGTGCCGCCTTTCGACCTTTACTTAAGGCTGACAGAGGCTTTGAGCTGTCCTTGCCTCGCCCGTTGGTCAAGCAAGGGGGCACCAGGGCTGTCAAGCTGGACGTCTGCAAGAATCAGCTTGATAGCCCTGGGGGATTCCTTGCTACAATGGAAGACGGCAAGGACAGCGGACGTTTTGTCTTGCCCGTGGGTTTAAGGCGCAGCATTTCGGGGGCGGGGGTTTTGTGGTTGTTGGAGTGGGGTTTATCGGTTATGAACAACCTTTGTTTATAACCTTCCCTTTATCTGTGGAATAAATGGCATAGATAGCCAAACCAGGGTTAGAAATAGCAAATTGCCCACTTTATGGGCAAAGGGGCAATTTGACATTTTTCTTATTATTTATAACTATTTAGATATAAATAATAAGGGGGTGCCTATGGCAAAAGAAAATTGGGTTGATTACAAAGAGATAAAAGCTAAGGTAAGCATAGAAACGGTTTTAAAACATTATGGACCAGCGGGAGCGAGCGTACAGAAACCTACGGTTATGAATTGAAAAATGATTTCGAAACCGTAGGTTTCTGTACGAAACCCCCTACCTGATCTTCATCAATAAAATATGTCCCGTTTGGCAGAACATGCTTGTATGGCAGTAGAGAAATATGGGACAGTGTATCATTCTCAATTACATCACCTTGCCGTTTGAGGCTCTCGACAATGCTGTTAATTTTGATTGTATTCCAGTACAGGATTGCATTGGAAACAAGACTTAAACAGCTTGCCTTGTTCATGATCTCTTCATAATCTCCAGTGCTGAACTCGCCCTGATTGGCGAAGAAAATCCAGCGTGGCAGCTTGTGCCGGTATTCGCCCTTGTTAAGCTGTAGCTGCACGGTTCTTCTTAGCGCCGGATCGGTGATATACCGCAGGATATATTCTGTTTTGATTATCCGGCCAAGGTTTGTAAACGCCTTGGACAAACGGTCAGATGGAAAACTGTTGGTTAACCGCTGGACAATCACATGTGCCGGTGATGTCCTGTCAATGAGGGACTTGGCGACGCGGATCATTGGTTCCCATTGCTCCTCAACAATATCCAGGTCTGCTGTTTTGTTGAGCAACGGCCTTAACTCGCCGTAATTAACGTTTCTATCAACCCGATATAACTGCTGATCCTTCAGGTCACGGATACGGGGCATAAAGTAGTAACCGAGCAGATAACAGAGCGCAAAGACGATCTCGGTATAACCGTGTGTATCAGTCGTATGTTCTTTGATTTTGAGGATTGTATTGTTTTCCAGCAGGCCGTCCAGAACATACAATGCTTCGCGGGGGCTACAAGAAATGATTTTCGTACTGAACACCGAATATTGATCGGAAACATGAGTGTAAATTCCTATGGCCTTTTCATAATAGCCGTAATACCTGGGGTAGTAAGACGCCAACAGGCTACTTGCCCTTACCTTAAAGCGTTGAGCATCAGATGATGAAATCGTCCCTGAACCGTGGATGGCGCTGAATGGCAGATGGTGGTGCTGGTTGACTATTTCAGCGCTGGCGGCTTTCAGCGTTTCTTCACGGATGTAGAATTGGAGAACATTACGCAGCATGTCAACGGTAACATCCTTCACGCTTGAACTCATGGAAACGACGCCAAGATTGGTGGCCTGTGAGATGATTGCGGCAAGAAGGGTTTTATAAAAACTGTTTGGCCTTGTGTTATGCTGTTGGATGGGCACGAAATGGCGGCTAAATCTTGTGAGCTTGTCCACTTCCATCAGCAGGTTCTCAATCCTGATGGAGGGCATACTCGAATCAATGACTTTCTGAAGATTTATAACAGTAATCGGTATGGCGGCCTTATCTTCATGCTTCAGTCGAAGCCTGCCGTTTTCCATCCTTGCAAAATCATCCGAACCGAATTTTCCACCCGCTTCTGCGGCCGCTTTATCAAACTGCTTAACCAAGATTCCTTTCACATCCTGGGGTTGAGGCTGGTTGAGTTCTACAAAAGAAGATTCCCTTGTTTCACGCCAACGTGCTTCATCGAGCATAAGATTCCAGAAAGATACATGTTGTCTGCTCTGAGGCAAATAAAGATCGCCGGATCGCAGTGCATCCTTGATGGCAAGGGCCAGCCCCAGCTCCCATGCATTACGGGCGATGTTCCCGGAATAGTCTTTCAACGCCCGTCTCAACTCCTTCGGAACGAAAGTTAAAGGTGCATCATCAGGAAGTCTTTTCAGCTCGCCTGAATCGAGCCTTCTGAGCATTTCTATACCTTTCATCAAATCATTACTTCCTTGCTCGGCGGCAAAAGGCAGATGTATGAATTCTGCAAAGTATTTACGGAGGCTGGGGTATCTGGCCTGCAGCTGGTCACCGTATCCACGCTCTTCAAGTCTTCTGAATACATTAAGATCGTCGATTGACTCCCTCAATTTCCTTTCATCATCGCCTTTCAGTAAATTCCTTTTGTAAATGGGCTCATCATCGGGCCAGTCAAGAAATAGCCTGGTTGTGCCTACGACTGTATCAACGGCCTTTTTCTGCTTCTTGCGGATTTCCCTGTGTTTTTTCTCAAGTGCTTCCCCGGAATGCCGACACATGTCCATAATATACTGGTCATGCATCTTGACAAGGTGATCAAGAAGGACTTTCCGGGTTTCAAGGAGAAAGCAGGTCATCAAGGAATAACGTTTGTGATCCTTAAAACGTTTAATATCTCTTGCATTGTAACCCTTGGCCAGTTTGTAAAAATAATCCTGAAAAGCAGACTCGATAAACAGCGACTTTATGTCATTAATGCCTGTTTCGGTCAATGTCCGGTAACGTTGCAGATAATTCCTAAGCGACTTCACTTTTGCCGCGGGAGGATACTCCTTAAGCTGATAAAAAAATGAGCGATGTTCGCCTGCCGGCGTAATCAGCAGTTTGTCAATGGATTGGATAACCTCCGGAGAAAGATGTCTGTATATCTCTTCGAATATCTGGTCATGGGCGGTCAGGCAAACTCCGATCACCATCCTTTCAAGGACAGAGGCACCGGGCAATACTACCCGTTCTGAAAGGAGATATCTTTCGGCCCGCTTGAAGAGGTCATCAGGGATAACGCCTTGACCGCTATGCCGCTCAAGCCATTCCTGCAAAACCGCCTGTGCGTCGGCATCGAATTTCCGGAATCCAAGGTGGTTAAGAATGTTCTTTCTGTATTCGATGTAAGTGGCTTCCCTGTCAGGGAGCTTAACGGTTATCGACGGAGATAATCCCAATTGCCCATTGAGATAATTGACTATCCTTGGAGAAAGAACGTCCACTTCGTTAATGAAGCGGCCATAAAGACGGACTGAACAAATTTGAACGGATATAAAAAGGCGGGAAGTCTTCCTGTATTTGCCGATCTCCCGGAGATCATGCTCTGTTAGTGTCCAGTCCCTGGCCATTTCCTCATCGGAAAATTCCTGTGGCAGAGAAATCGGCTGATAACGCCTCCTTCTGGTTAGAGATTTATTTTCTGAAACCATATTAAATACGGCATCCATTTTGATATCTTCAGTAAATAAAACGGAGGTTTTCTTTACCGATAGGGGAAAGTTGAAAAACCACCCAATTTGCCCTTGCAAATGGTAAATTATCTTGGTAAATAAATCAATGTAAAATTAGTTCATCATATAATGGGTAAATTAACTTCAATTTCCTGAGGCTGTTCATGCTAATTGGCTATGCACGAGTTTCTACTGATGATCAAAATCTGGATCTCCAGAGGGATGCACTCACCCAGGCTGGGTGCGAACGTATTACGGAAGATCGGTTAAGTGGCGCAAAAGCTGAGCGTCCTGGATTGAAATTAGCGTTAGATATTGCAAGGGATGGTGATGTTCTTGTGGTGTGGCGTTTGGACCGCCTCAGCCGGTCACTTAAGGACCTCATCGAAATGGTCACACTTCTCGAATCGAAGGGCATCAGTCTGAAAAGTTTGCATGAAGCTATCGACACGTCGTCGAGCTCGGGAAAACTGATCTTTCACATCTTTGGAGCCCTAGCTGAATTCGAGCGTAACCTGATCCGAGAGCGAACTCAGGCGGGACTTACCGCTGCAAGGGCACGGGGCAGAAGAGGGGGAAGGCCAAGGGCGCTGGATCTTAACAAAAGAATACTGGCGGTGAAGCTATACGATAAGAAGGAGCACACGGTTTCCCAGATTTGCCAGATGATGGGTATTTCCAAACCAACACTCTATAAATATATTGAAGCGGAACGGGAGGTTACATCATAACCGTAGGTTTCTGTACGCTCGCTCCCGCAGATCCAATATGAATCATAAAATCTATCCCAACCATACAATCCACGCGGACCGGCGTTCCGCCGGCCGGTGATAGTTTCGTTAGACCTTAGCGGAAACTGGTAGAATACAACTCGAAATGGGCCCCATGAAAACGCAGCTATGTTTTCATAGGGCCTCAGTAATACTGCCTGATATACCCATAGGCCCTATTAAATAGTTCCTGGTCCTGGTGGAGCCGATACTTGAAAAGAGTCTTCCGCAAAGCTTTCTTAACTTCCCGTTCCCCAGCATGGGTATTTTGCCAGCCATCGAATCGGACATAACGCACGATCTCGTCGATGTCGTTCACCACGCGGGCGACAATGATGGGTGTCTCAGGATTTTTCACCTCTTCAAAGAGTTTTGTCAATGCAGCTTTCCCTTGTACCTCACGCTCTACCGGCGGCTGGGCACGTTCCGCCGTCACGACATCACGGGCCAGGTTGAGGAGTTCTTTGAGAAACTCAACACTTGTCAGCAGGCCTCGTTCATGCCGTACCTTCAGTTCCTCCAGCCGTTCGCCCAAGGCTTTGAAACGTGGGTCATGGAGACGTTTCCGTAGCCATCGGGACACTTTGATTTCTATTTCCTTGGCTTTCTTGTTCGGATCCGGTGTCCCCAAAACGGCCTCCAGCAGGTCCGCGTCCAGGACCAGCGTTTCCAGATCATCGCGGATGGCGTCGATATGCACATGCTGGTGGATCAGTTCGATAGTCTTGGCGCCTAATGCATGCCACAATAACCGGCCGCTTCCGGTTGACGGTTTTACCGAATCATACACCTGCGACAGCCAGCGATAGTCGGCTTCATGGGGACTCAGGATTGGATCAGGCGAAATCGCCTCCCACAATCGGCTTAGATAACTGTAGTCCGCCGCGAATCGGTCGCGTGTGTTGTTGTCGGGAAGGCAATTCTGAGCCGCGATCAATCCTTCATAGCCTGTAACCGTGCGGTCCACCCCCGCGAAATAGGTCAGGCATTTTTGCAAGGCCTCCGGCAGCTTGGCTTTCAGTTCGTTGATGTTGGTGACAACACGGGTGATCCCTTCCTCATCAAACTGGATGGCCTGGGCCACATCATCGAAAACGCCCAGGTAATCGACTATCAGCCCGTGCGTCTTAGTCTCGCCATAGGGCCGGTTGGTGCGGCATATGGCCTGCAAAAGCGTATGGTCGCGAAGCGGTTTGTCGAGGTACATCGCCTGAAGAATTGGTGCATCGAATCCCGTCAGGAGTTTTGAGGTCACAATCAGCACCTTCAGCGGGTCCGCAGGATCGCGGAACCGGTCGAGCAACTTCTCTTCCGATTCGCGATCTCGGTTGTAGGCGGCGTATTCCGTCTCACCGCTATTGACCGTCATTACGATATCCGACACCTCCGGCGGCAAATACTCGTCGAGCGCCTTTTTGTAAAGGACACAGCTTTCCCGGTCGTATGTGACTACCTGCGCTCCGAATCCGTTCGGTGCAACATTTTCCTGGAAGTGTCGCGCAATATCCGTGCAAATTTTTTGGATACGTTCCGGCGACTTTACCAGCACGGCCATCTTAGCTGCTGTCTTGGCCAGTTGATCCCGGTCCAGATCGCTCAAACTTCCGGTCATTTCCCTAAATGCTTGGTCAATGTCTTCCTTGTCGATATGCATTTCCAGCAAGCGTGGTTCAAAATGCAGCGGCTTGGTCGCTCCGTCCCGGACAGACTCCTCAAATCCGTATCGGCTCATGTAACCAGCTGAATCCTCATCTGCCCCGAAGGCATAGAAGGTGTTGCGATCGGCCCGGTTGATCGGTGTGCCGGTCAAACCGAACAGAAAGGCGTTGGGCAGCGCATCACGCATCTTGCGACCAAGATCGCCTTCCTGCGTCCGGTGCGCCTCATCCACCATGGCAATGATGTTGCTCCGGTCGTTAAGAACGCCGTCCGCCTCGCCGAACTTGAAAATCGTCGTGATGATGATTTTCCGCACATCCTGTCCCAGGAGCCGCTGCAGTTCTGTCCGGCTGTCGGCCTTAACCAGATTGGGGGTGTCGGCGGCATAAAAGGTGCTGGATATTTGAGTGTCCAGGTCAATGCGATCCACGATAATCATGACGGTAGGGTTCTTAAGCGCCGGATGCAGACGCAGTTTGCGCGCCGCGAAAAGCATCAGGAGCGACTTTCCCGATCCCTGGAAATGCCAGATCAAACCCTTTTTCGGATACCCTGCGACAACGCGATCGACGATCTTGTTAGCACCGTCGAATTGCTGGTAACGGGCGACGATCTTGATCCGGTGTTTCTTCTTGTCCGTGGCATAGCAGGTAAAATTGGCCAGTAAGTCGAGAAGGACATGCGGCCGCAGGAGAGAATCGACTCCCTTGGCGACCTCTTGCAGGGCCGGTGTTGCGATGCCGGATTCAATACGCCACGGCCCCCACAAATCGAGCGGCAGTCCGATGGAGCCATACCGGAACTCCTTTCCCTCGGTGGCAATGGAAAGCAGGTTCGGCACAAACAGCTCCGGCACGTTGCGCTCGTAATCCTCATGAATCTGGATCGCCGCGTCCAGCCAGCTCTGGCTTGCCCGGACCGGCGTCTTGGCCTCAATCACCACCAGAGGGATGCCGTTGATCAGCAAAACGAGGTCGGCGCGCTTTTCCGTAGCCCCGGCGCGAATGGTGTATTGCGTGGTGACGACATATTTGTTCTGCGTTAAATCGCTGAAATCCAACAGCCGGATAGTGACATGTTCGCCGTTCGGGCCGAAGGGCATCGACCGCTCGCCGTTCAGCCAGGCGGCAAATTCTTCGTTGCCCTTGACCAGACCGTCGCTGCGCACGCCCATGATGATGGCACGCAACTTGTAGAGCACATCATCCGCCCGGTCGGGCTGCGCGGCGATCTCCGGATTCAAGCGGATGAGGGCTTCTCGGACCCATCGTTCGACCATTACTTCCTGCGGCTGTCGCGGCACATCCATCGGCGATGCGAAATTCCAACCGAGACGGGGCTTCCCAAAGGATGCCACCTGTCCCTGAATCTCATTAGGACGTGTGATTCTGACCGGGCCGGCCAGCCGGTCACGGATGTAGGCTTCGACGGTGTTGGATTCGGTGAAGTTAGTCACATCAGACTCCTTTCAGGTGTCAAAAGCTGCTCGGACGCAACTCGGCCTAAAACTGCACAGGCCACTTCACGCTCCAGCAACTCACGCTCACGAGCCTCGATCAGACGAAAGTGATCGACAACGGCCTGCTGCTCTGGGCCATCTGGCAGATTGATACTGATACGATAAAGGGCTTTCTCATTCAGCCCTGGCATAACGGTTCCATGAGCGTAGGAGTATAACATCCGCGCCGCGCCATCAGTCTGTAAAGCAAGATGAAGATAACCCGGAAGAACCTTTGAAGAAGTGCAGCGAAGACGAATTGTGTCCGAACCACCAATCCAACCAGTGTGTTCCGTCGCAGCAAGAACAGCCTTGCTGAGATCAGCTTTCCTTGCTAGTAGGATGTCGCCTTCTCGTAACCGATAGACATCAAGGCGGTTGGCCGTTGCGTCATCCACGCATGGCCCTCCTTCATGACAGATCCGGCCGCTCTTCATGTCAGTAGGGTTCACGATAGGCCACCCCGATGTTTGATACTCCTTCGCTGCAAGGACAGTTCCGAATGGTCCGGTCTTCAACTCAACATCGCCGTTGTCTACAAGACTGCGAAGGGCGACAAGGCACTCCGATCCGCAATCTGAAAAGTGCCATCGTAGCAGCGACATCCGGAGCCTCTCTGCACACCGAACTGCGTTCTGAAAACCTTTCCTTGTCTCCAAATGAGCCAAAAGCACTTCCGCAATCAGCCTTTGCTCCTCCGGCGGCGGCAGGGCGAATTCATAACTTGCAAGGCTCTCCCAGTTTGTTCGCGGCGATAGCGATCCCGCCGAGGTGCCAATAGCATGGTTAAAGAATCCATCGCTCTGGCAGATAAATGGCAGTAATTCAGACAGAAGGGTTTCATTTTTTGTTTTGAACACATAGATGTCACCGGAACAAACACCCTCAAAGTCAGCTAAAGCAACTTTGCGCTGATAGGCACGGCGTTTACCAAAAAGAACTTGACCGGTACGGAACACGTTGGTGAAGGTGGTGCCATCCGCGATATTGCCCCAGCGCCGAATTTTCAGATCGCCGGGTTCGAGGTGTTCAAGGCCAACATAGCGATCAAAACCATCGTCAAGGGGGGCGCCGGACCGTTCACGGCATAATTGCACCACATCTCCAAAAGCAACCCTTGTCCACCCTTGTTTCAGCTTCTCAGGCATCTTCCGCCTCTCCGGCCACAACGCCGTCGAGCATATCCACCAGCGCGTCCATCTGCTCCCAGAACTCTCGACCACTGGCTTCAAAGGCCGCCCACATTTTTTTCAGACTTGGAACATCTCCGGCGCCATTGTTGTTGCCGTTTCCCACAGGTCGGACATAGCGCGGAATCGAGAGATTGCCGTCTTTGTCCAGAATCTCTTTTTTCGTCGCCACCTTCGCAAAACCGGGATCATCGGCAAAGGTTTGATAGGCGGCCAAAATGCGCTTCTGATGTTCCAGCTTGAGAAAACTTTGCGCCCGTTCCCGCGCCACTTCATGAACGGCATCGATGAACAATACTTTGCCTTCGCGGTCGGGTGGCTTGCAGCTCCGGCAGATTACGACGCAGGCTTCCATGGGCGAGTTGTAAAAGAGATTCGGCCCCAGCCCAAGGACGCATTCCAGCAGGTCCAACTCGACAAGCTTGCGCCGCATGTCGGCTTCTTCATTGCGGAACAGCACGCCATGGGGGAAGAGAATCGCGCACCGGCCAGTTTTAGGATCGAGGCTCTTGAGGATGTGCTGGAAGAAAGCATAGTCGGCCCGTCCCTGCGGCGGCGTGCCGAGGAAATTTCTGCCCCATGGATCGCTTGTCCATGCCTCGCGGTTCCACCTCTTGATTGAATAGGGCGGATTGGCCAGGACCACATCAAATGTGCGCAGGCGGTCCCGCTCGATGAAAGCGGGGTTGCTCAGGGTATTGCCGGCGACGACCTGGAAATCTTCCACGCCGTGCAAGACAAGGTTCATCCGGGCGATGGCGGCGGTGATGTGGATCACTTCCTGTCCGTAGAGGCCCAGGGTGCGAACGTCCCCACCCTGTCTTTTGACCTCGGCCAGGGCAGAGATGAGCATGCCGCCTGTGCCGGCCGTCGGGTCGTAGATGCTCTCTCCTGCTTTCGGTTCGAGCATCTGCGTCATGAGATGAACGAGGGTCCTGTTGGTGTAAAACTCCTGCGCCGTATGCCCGCTGTCGTCGGCGAATTGCTTAATGAGGTACTCGTAACCGTTGCCAAGCTCGTCCTCGGGAACGGCGGACAGGTTCAAAGTATGCTGTGAAAAGTTCTCGATGAGATTTTTGAGGATGCTGTCGGGCATCTGCGCCTTGTCCGTCCAGGAGGCATTGCCGAACACACCGGAGAGACGTTCGGGATTGGCGGCCTCAATAGCTCGAAAGGCGTTGAGCAAAGCTCGCCCCACGTCGCGAGAGGCGGACCGCACATCGGACCAGTGAGCGCCTTCGGGGACGGCAAAGCGGTCATCGGCGGTGTCACGGGCATACGAAGCGTCGCCGGTGTCCGCGAGGGCAGCCTCGTACTCCTCATCCCAAACATCAGATAGCCGCTTGAAGAAGAGAAGCGGAAAGATATACTGTTTGTAATCGCCGGCATCCACCAGCCCACGGAGCAGCTTGGCCGCTCCCCACAGATAGGATTCGAGTTCCTGTTGACTTAGATGCGGCGCGGTAGAGGTCATTTAAGCCAGCCCCCTTCGATCAAAACCTCGCGCAGACGGGCCTCCGCTGTACGGGCCTCGGTAAGGGCTTCCTTGAAGGCTGCAACCGCCTCTGGCAGGGATGGTATGTTATCCGCAACGGGCGGCAGCACATAGCGGGAAATATTTAGCGTCCAGTCTTCCGCCCTGATTTCCGCCAGACCAATGACCTTAGCACGATCTTCCACATCCCTGAAGGTACCGACCCATTCGACGATCTGCTGGGCGTGTTCCGGGTCAAGATAGTTTTGAGCGCGACCTTTTCTAAACAGACTGGATGCATCGACGATCAGGACCTTGCCCTTTCGGTCGGCGGGCTTTACGCGACGTAAGACCATGACGGCTGGGGCAAGGCCGGTCCCGTAAAAGATGTTCGGGGCAAGACCTATGACGGCCTCGATCAGATCTTTTTCTAAGAGCTTTTGTCGGATGTCGCCCTCAGCCCCTTTGCGGAAAAGCGCACCCTGCGGCAGCACCACGGCCATACGACCGGTCCGTTCCGCCATGGATGCCACCATATGTTGAACCCAAGCATAGTCCCCGTAACTTTCCGGTGGCAGGCCAAAGGCCGTGCGGCCCCATGGATCGGATTCCCATATCTCCCGCCCCCATTCCTTGAGCGAAAAGGGCGGATTGGCGATGACACAATCGAAGGTGGATAGACCACCAGTGCTGGAATCCGTAAAGGCCGGTTGGCGGAGCGTATCTTCACGTACAATCAGAAAGTCCTCAATACCGTGCAGCACCAGATTCATGCGGGCAATGGAGGCCGTTGTTAGATTCTTCTCTTGGCCGTAGATTTTGCCGAAGAAAGTCCGCGGGTCGCCACCTGCGCGTTGAACGTGCTCTACGATTCCAAGTAACATGCCTCCGGTTCCACAGGCTGGGTCGTAAATGCTTTCACCTGCTTTAGGTGCCAATATATCCACCATCATACGCACAACACTGCGCGGCGTGTAAAATTCCCCGGCCTTTTTCCGTTTTGTAATATCGGCAAACTTGCCAATCAGGTACTCGTATGCGTCGCCTAAGATGTCGGAACTGACGGCGGCATTGCCGAGAGAAGCTTCTGAAAGCCCCTCGATGAGGTCTTTAAGAATGGCGTCGGTCAGCAGCTCTCGGTTGCCCCAGTCAGCCGCTCCGAAAACGCGGTAAAGGGTGTCAGGATTGGCCCTCTCAATTTCACGCATCGCACGCGATAGAGCAGCGCCAATCGACAATTGACCGACTTAACAGATTATGTAAGATTGCTAAAAAAATCGGGAAAGCCAATTTTGTAAATTAAATGTTGGCCGGAAGGCGGAATATGAGTGCTGATCTGAGGCAAGCTCGATGACCTTTATTGACATACTTAATGACATACGTAAGAAAGCGTTCTCCGAGCAGGACAAGGGCAAGCGCTTCGAGCGACTAATGCGGTCCTATCTGCTGACGGACCCCCTCTACGCAAATACGCTGGAATCCGTGTGGATGTGGTCCGATTTTCCCTTCCGAAACGACTTCAGCGGCAAGGACACCGGCATTGACCTCGTCGCGCGCACAACGGCTGGCGATTTTTGGGCTATCCAATGCAAGTGCTATGGAGCAGACGCTTACATAGACAAATCAGGAGTGGACAGCTTTCTTTCAACGTCCGGCAAGCAGTTTCGGAACGAGAGCCTTGAAAAGGTTTCCTTTGCCCACCGTCTTTGGATTGCCACCACGAGCAACTGGAGCCAAGAGGCAAGCAAAGTTCTGCTGAATCAACAGCCGCCGGTTTCCCGAATCAGCCTTTCCGACCTTTCAAACGCCCCTGTGGACTGGGACCTGCTGATGCAGGATCGCATCGGGAAGACCTCGCGACTGACGACACACAAGGTCCGCAAACATCAGCAGGACGCTCTTGACGCAGCGCGTGACCACTTTGTGCAACATGACCGGGGCAAGATGATCATGGCTTGTGGGACGGGTAAGACCTTCGTTTCCCTGCGTCTGGCCGAGCAGGAAACCGGAGGTAGCGGCCTTGTCCTTTTCCTTGTGCCCTCGATTTCGCTCTTGGGACAAACTCTGCGCGAATGGTCGGCACAAGCAAACGAACCTTTAAAGGCTATCTGTGTGTGCTCCGATGCCGAGGTCAGCAAGGCCCGCAAACGGACATCCGATGATTCTGCCGACCAGATTGAGGACTTGGCCCTGCCTGCTTCAACCAACGTCGCCAGCGTCGTTTACCAGCTCGAGTCCCATGAACAGGACAAACGAAAGAGGGGGCTAACCGTCGTCTTCTCAACCTACCAGTCCATTGATGTCATCTCGAAGGCCCAAAGGAATAACGGACGCCCCTTCGATCTGATTATATGCGATGAAGCCCATCGAACCACTGGCGTGACTCTCGAAGGAGACGACGAATCCGCCTTCGTCAAGGTCCACGACAACGCATTCCTGGACGCCCGCAAGCGCCTCTACATGACCGCCACACCGCGCATCTATGGCGAAGTCGCCAAGGCCAAGGCCCAAGAGATGGATGCGGCCATCTGCTCGATGGACAACCCGGATTTCTACGGCGAAGAGTTTTACCGGATCGGGTTTGGCAAGGCCGTCGAAAAACTCCTGCTTTCGGATTACAAGGTGCTCATCCTCACGGTTCACGAGGACAGCATCCCCGCAGCCTTCCAGAATGCGCTCGCCGCAGCCGAAAATGCCAAGGAAATCCCCGCCGACGATGTCATGAAACTCGCCGGCTCCATCAACGCCCTGTCCAAGATCACCATCGGGCAGGATACGTCCTCTTTGCGCGCAATTGACCCCGATCCCATGCGGAAGGCGGTCGCTTTCTGTCAGAGCATCCGGGCATCCAAGACCATCACGAACGCTTTCAACACCTTCAAGGAAACCCTTTACGAACAATACGACCCGTCCACCCGCCTTCAGCTTGTTGATGTTTCCGCCGATCATGTGGACGGCACCATGTCCGCACTGACCCGCGACGCAAAACTTTCCTGGGTAAAGTCTTCACCTGCGAGCGGCCGAGAATGCCGCGTTCTCTGCAACGTACGCTGCCTGTCCGAAGGGGTGGATGTCCCGTCGCTCGATGCGGTCTTGTTCCTCTCTCCCCGCAACTCGCAGGTGGAAGTCGTTCAATCCGTGGGCCGTGTCATGCGCACTGCGCCCGGCAAGAAGTACGGCTATATCATCATCCCGGTCATTATTCCGTCTGGCACCGCGCCGGAAGACGCCCTCGACGACAACGAGCGTTTCAAGGTCGTCTGGACTGTGCTCAACGCTCTCCGTGCCCACGATGACCGGTTCGACGCCATCATTAACAAAATCAACTTCAACAAGCGCCTGCCCGATCAGATTCAGGTCATAGACAGCGCCGGCGGCTCTTCCGCTGGGCAAAGCTGGTCCGACGAGGAACGCCGTCAGTTCGAGGCTGCCGTTGACAGAAAGAGCATTGCTGATCTCAGTGCGCTATGCCATGTCATCTTCGCTAAGATGGTCGAGAAGGTCGGCAACAAGCGCTATTGGGAGCAATGGGCGCGTGATGTGGCCCATATCGCACAGCGCCATATCGAGCAGATCACCGCCTTCATCGCCCAGGGTGGCCCGCAGAAGTCAGCCTTCGACCGCTTTATGAAGGGTCTGCACCAGAACATCAACCCGTCCGTCACCCCGGAAGAGGCCATCCAGATGCTCGGCCAGCACCTCATCACCAAGCCCGTCTTCGACGCTCTCTTCGAGAACTACACCTTTGTCGAGAATAACCCCGTTTCCAAGGCTATGCAGGGGATGCTCGATCAGCTTGACGCTCTCACCCTCGACAAGGACCGCGCCGTCCTACAAGAGTTCTATGAATCCGTCAAAATGCGTACCACCGGCATTGACAACGGTGAAGCCCGCCAGAAGATAGTGGTCGAACTCTACGACAAGTTCTTCAAGACCGCCTTCCCAAAGGTCGTCGAAAAACTCGGCATCGTCTATACCCCCATCGAAGTTGTGGACTTCATGCTCCAATCCGTGGCCATCGTGCTCAAAGTTGAATTCGGCCGCGAACTCTCCGACGAGAATATCCACATTCTCGACCCCTTTACCGGCACCGGTACTTTCATGACCCGCTTGATCCAGTCCGGTTTGATCAGCAATAAGGCGCTCGACCGCAAATACACCAGCGAACTCCACGCCAACGAGATAGTCCTGCTCGCTTATTATATCGCCTCGATCAACATCGAAAACGCCTATCACGAACGCAACCTCGACAAGCCCTACAAGCCATTCGAGGGAATCTGCCTCACCGACACCTTCCATCTCGGCGAGGGCGAGAGCAAGTTCGATTTTCAGGACGGCTTTGTGGACAACACCCGCCGGGTTAAAGCCCAGCGCAAAGCGCCGCTCCGTATCATCATTGGTAACCCGCCCTATTCTGTCGGCCAGAAATCCGCCAACGACAACGCCCAGAACCAGCGCTACCCGAGTCTGGAAAGCCGAATCGAGCAAACCTATGTCGCCGCCAGCAAGGCCACCAACAAGAACTCTCTCTACGACTCTTACATCAAAGCCTTCCGCTGGGCCAGCGACCGCCTTGATCCCCAGGGAGGCATCGTCGCCTTCGTCTCCAATGGCGCCTGGCTCGACGGCAACGCCATGACAGGCTTCCGCAAGACCCTCCAGCAGGAGTTCTCATCCATTTACGTCTTCAACTTGCGAGGGAACCAGCGCACCAGCGGTGAACTCTCCCGCCGCGAGGGCGGCAAAATCTTTGGTTCGGGCTCCCGCACCCCCATCGCCATCACTTTGTTGGTCAAGAACCCCGCAGCGAAACCGCCGGCCACAATCCGCTACCATGACATCGGCGATTATCACACCCGTGAACAAAAGCTGGAGATCATCAAATCCTTCGGTTCCATCGCCGCCATGCGCGACAAGTTCAAGATTCTCCATCCCAACAGGCACAGCGACTGGATATCCCACCGCGACGAATCCTTCGAGGAACTCATACCTCTTGCCCCCGAAAAGAAGTTCGACAGCAAGAGCCAAAGTGTGTTTCTAACCTGCTCGAATGGTCTTAAAAGCAATCGTGATTCATGGATTTACAATTTCTCGCAATCTCTTTTGGATACCAACATCCAAACTTCCATCGAATTCTACAACGCCCAGGCGCAAGCCTTTGCGGAGGCAAGGAAAAGCAATCCGTCGATCAAGATCGAGAACTTTATTCAATACGACTCCACAAAATTCAGTTGGAATCGTGGTTCAAAGAACGATGCGGCTAAAGGTAAGCAATACCGTTTTGAGCCGGAGTCTATCTGTACTGCCCTTTATCGCCCCTTCTGCCGTCAGTACGGGTACTTTTCTGCTCCCATGAATGACATGGTTTACCAACTCCCCAAACTCTTCCCAACCACCAAGCACGAAAACCTGCTGATCTGCGTTCCGGGTATCGGAGTGACCAAGGATTTTGATTGCTTCATTACAGATTGCCTGCCGGATGTCCAGTTGATGGCTAATGGCCAGTGCTTTCCGCTTTACTTCTACGACAAGAACGAGCATGTTCAGCAGGAAAGCCTGTTCGATACCGGCGAGAAATACATCAGGCGCGACGGCATCAGCGATTTCATTCTCAACCGTGTACGGGAACTATGCGGGCCGAAGGCCACGAAGAAGAATATCTTCTATTATGTCTATGGTATCCTCCACAGCAAACAATACCGCGCCAAGTTTGCGGTGAACCTTAAGAAGTCGCTTCCACGCCTACCTCTGCCGGAAGACCCCAAGGCCTTCTGGGAACTTAGCAAGGCCGGGGTGGAACTTGCCGAACTGCATCTGAACTATGAGACTCTGCCGCCGCACAAAGCAATCATGGAAGACAGCCCGAAGAAGGCTCCCTCGACCCGCGTCCAGAAGATGCGCTTCGACAAACGGGGGAATGAAGAGGACAAGACCACCATCATTTACAACGAGGACATCACGCTCCGGAACATTCCTCTCGAAGCCTACGACTACGTGGTTAACGGCAAATCTGGCATCGAATGGGTGATGGAGCGCTATCAGGTCACGACGCACAAGGAAAGCGGCATCATCAATGACCCCAACCTCTGGTGCGACGAACACGACAATCCCCGCTACATCCTCGACCTAATCAAGCGCCTTGCCACCCTATCCTTGGAAACGCGGCGAATCGTCAACGCCTTGCCAGTTTTGGACCTCTGATGGATAGGGGAATGGGCGGCAGATATTACAACGTGAGATTCGCACGTAACCATAACAGCCAGCTATCGGCTTCTGTGTACGTCGCTTACGCACCGCTGTGCCTCACCCTGTACATGTGCGACAGAAGCATGAAAAAGCCCCCCAACGTTTATGCCGGACGCTGGAAGGGGTGGCGGAATCAGCCGGAATCCCATGGCGCTTTGCATCGGAACAGGGTGGCGGTTCCGGATTCGAGTGGAGTAATCAGCGGAATACGCAGCGTCACCAAATAGCGAACCGGCGCTACACTAAATTCTTGCTGGAGGTGTCTTATTTTCATTGACAAGTTCCGGTCCCCACATTGAGTTTTGCTGTTATGACAAAGAAATTAAATTGGGTTTAATTTAAAGATGCTGAGGAGAATCAAGTAATGGCTGGATCGACATTTCAAACTAACCCTTATGACTTGAGCAAGCTTCTTGACGACTGTCACCAGGGAGTTCTTCAACTAGGGCCAACTGTAACATAACTGTGTTTTCACGCAATAGAATGATTTGGCTTATGTTTTTTTAATTTGATATTTCTTGGTTGCATGAATGTTGGGTTTAGGCCTATTTATCAGGATCTGAGTCTGGCAAACATAGAAAAGGAATACAGGAATGCGATGAAGGATTTCCCTATCCAGTGAATTGGAAATGTAGTTCCAGTTCTATTTTAAAAAAGGAAATTATAGTGCATGAAAACACAGCTATGTTTTCATAGGGCCCAAGAGGAGCGAAGCTTCCAGGAACAGCTCAATCAGAAGGCTCATGCCTATCCCGACATGGTGCCGCTGCTTGTGATAAGGATTGAATGAATGCATAAACGACAAGATGTTGTTCGACATGAGGGCGGTTACTTAGTTCGCGTTTTTCAATGCATTGACGGATTTCGCGCTCGATACGGACAGTGGCCGACAAAACTCAATTTGGGGAAACTGGCGTATGAAGGTTTTTATTCCCATTTAACTGAGTTTGGATTGGGGTTAATAAAGAGTAAGATTAATATTGAAATCGATTACACAGAAATAGACCGGATATCCGCGGCAGATGATTCAAATAACCGGCTCGATTACGGCTGGTATGGAGAAAGACCGGATATAGATGCTTATCAGTGGCTCAGAATAGAATAAGCTAAATGGGATATGTAATTCACTACCAAAGGATATGGACCAAGTTTGATAATGATGAGTAGCTGGCGCGATCAAATCCTAAGGGAATTCAAACCGAAAGTCGCCCGACTTACCCTGGTGGCCGATCCGGACGGGCTTCTCCTAGAAGGGCCAACTGTAACATAGCTGTGTTTTCACGCAATAGAATGATTTGGCTTATGTTTTTTAAATTTGATACTTGGTTGCATGAATGTTGGGGTTAGGCCTATCTATCAGGATCTGAGTCTGGCAGACATAGAAAAGGAATACAGGAATGCAATGAAGGATTTCCCTATCCAAGGATAACAATATATTCCAGGTCTATTTATTAAAAGAGAATTTCTATTGCGTGAAAACGCAGCTATGTTACAGTTACCCTTTTATAGGCTTTTTCTTGGCCAAGACGTCAGTAATTGAGGCGGTAAAGCTCTCCGGTTCAATTCCGAGGCCAATGGTTGAATGGGCTTGTGGATCCAGATCAATCAAAAGCGTTTTTTTGCCTTTTCTGGCCAAACCAGCAGAGAAGTTTATTGACGTGGTAGTTTTGCCTACGCCGCCTTTTTGATTGATGATAGAAATGATGTTTTTATTCATAACATTAAGGATTTTTTAAAGTGTCATGGGTGCCAATGGTTCTTAAAATATAAAAATCTTCCGCTATCTGAAAGGTAAATCGGTAACTGTGTGTTACCCTGCATTCCCAAATGTTCCTTGGATCTTGCATCTTCTTTGTGTTTAATGATGGATGTTGAGGATTTGTAAGCAAAAATTCCAGCTGCTTTTTTGCTAGTTCTTGAATTGCCGTAGGTAGTTTTTGATATTGTTTTTTAAATTTCTCGGTTGGGTATAGCTTCATTATTTTTAAGGTTAACTATCCATGGCTTTTGCGAAATCTTCAACGTTATCGAAAGGGCCAAGCATCCTGCCTTTGGCAATGTCCTTGTCCGCTTCTTTTTCCCCGTCCTGCCATTCCTTGGTATAAAAATATGCCAAGTCCGATTGCACCACTTTGACAGGCTTTAAAACCATATTGCCATCTATTTCTTCAATTTCCAAATAGTCGCCTTCATCAATGTTAAACTTCTTTCTTATAAGAGAAGGCAGGGTTATTTGGCAGTACCTTTTCACCTTTACTAAGGGCATATTTTTTACCTCCGTGCGTTACTTCATGTGTTAACAATTTCAAATTAAAAATATTTGAAATTCACGTTTTCATAATACCATAGCTTGGGAGTTTGTCAAGCCACTTTTACAAAACATAGACATAGGAGGACACAGATCATGAAAATGAAAAAGACATTAGGAACGATGGTAGCGGCTTTGGCAGTGGTTCTTTTGACCGGAACTTTCGCTTTAGCAGAATATGCAGCAGCCGGTGTGGCGAACTTCCCTTACTTCCAGCTTGGATGCTTGATCATTGGCGGGATGACCGTAATCAGCCCATTTGTCCATAACTTCCTCCTTAAGTCTTAAGTTGTCACTAATAGATCAAATGATCCTATATTGCTAATAGTTTAGCAACTTCTTTGCCTAATTTGACTGCTCCTGTGCCCAGACCTTCCAGTTTCTGCTGGAATTCAGCCAAAGCCAGATTATTCTGCGTCGCTTCAGTAATTATTGGGATCATTTTATTATATATTGTCGGATCACTGACCTTCGGCCTAAGTGAATCGAGATCCCTTTTCGTAGCTTGTTTCAAAGAATTAAACTCATCTAATAAGAGGCCATCTGTTTCCTCGATGGATTCCTGCGAAGCTTTTTCAAGATCATCTTTCAGAGACATGATTATTTTTCTCCTTTGATTTTATTTATGATTATTTGTTTCTTTTCATCAATATCTGGAATGATTTTTTCCGCTTTCGCCACTTGTTCAATCGCTGATGTTGCCTTATTTGATGCCGATATAAGTTGATTATTAATTAGGTCACGTAACTCCTTGATATTGAGAGCCTTGAGAGCATCGTCCTGCACTTCCTGAACTTTACGTATGCTATTCAATTGCGCCGTTACAGCAGCATTAGCTCTTGTTATACGGGCAAATGCATCATCAATAATTTTTAAAATATTTTGTTCATCATCATTAATTGGCGATATTAAGTCTTTCTTCTTTTTCTCGATTGCTTTTACAGCAATTTCAGCCCACGTACTTACACCTTCAAATGCTTTCACGGGATCCGGATCTTGAGCAAGTGAAATTAATTTCCCTTTTTTAACGAAATTTCCAAGATAGGTTGGCGTCCATTTTTTGTCCAAGAAATCATTGGTTTGATTTCTAAGATTTTCAAAATGTTGGTGTATCAAATTTGCGTAAGACGTATGCACAGCATCAAGGTCTTGCCCAATTGCATATGAGAGCTCAACTGTTTCTTTTGGAATTGTGGCGCATCCGTAAAAGAACATTGAAAAGGCAATCAAAAAAATGATCAGATTAAATAGAGATTTTTTCATTTCAAACTCCTTAATCATTCTACTTTTCTTTCCGAACGCCTTTGAAGGGATCTTCATCGGCCTTTTGATCCATGAACCGCCCGTTATCGGTGTTTCTCTTGGTCCATCGATCATTCCGAGGATTATACGTCTGGGATCGGTCCTTTACTGGGCCGTGCCGGTGCCCGTCGCCAATCGGCGGATTCTTTGCCATGTGCATTTACCTCCTTTTTCATTTAAGCTATACGCTAATTTAGTTACTGTATATCGAACTATTTCGGCGTTGTCAAGATTTTATTTCTTGCATTTCATAACCGTGTTCGTGTATAGAGAACTTAAATGTCACACTAAAGAAGGAGAACCAAATTGACTACCGGTAAAAGAATCAGAGAGATACGTGAAAAGCGCGGCCTGACACAGGAAGAACTTGCCAAGAAAGCCGGAATGAGCAAGGGCTTTTTAAGCGATGTCGAGAACGATAAAACGAACATTGGTTCACAGGGCATATTGAAACTCGCCAATGAGCTAGGGGCGTCTGTAGATTATTTACTCGCGGGAAGAGTTGCAAAGAATGTCGAAACAAAAAAAATCGTGATCCCGCAAGAACTATCTCAGGCGGCGGAAGACTTGAAATTAAGCTATAGCACTACGCTGGATCTGCTAAACACTTTCAACTCAGCTGTGGCCCGAAGGGGTAAGACATTTCACAAGGAGCTGACGGTTGATGGATGGAAAAAGTTTTATGAAGCCATAAAGGAGGCGATTGAATAAGTGGCCACAAGACTAAATCGGTCAACAAGAATTTGGAGATTAGCCAAGGATTTAGGTATCCGAACAGTCACTGATCCTGTTTCTGACATCCTCAACCTTTGCGAAAAGCGAATCAAAAAAATGTTGAAGGATGCGACTGACTGTCGATCGTTGTCAAGTTTCCTTGACTGGATAGCCGGTAATCTCGGGACATCCTTTGAGGAAATCCGCAGTGACGATGATTTTTTAAGAATTAAGAAGAAGTATCTTGCGCTCGGGGAAAAGATATTTGCAACCCTTGAGCAGGAATTTTCGGATGAAGTTTTGGGTATTACATACCGCCTATCACACCGGGAATCTTGGGAACCCCAGTTTGTGTCGGTAATTGATTGCCGTGGAGGCAATTCCATAAGAGCATATTATACGAAGTGGCATGAGGTGGCCCATCTCCTGATTCTCACTGATCAGTCACGCTTATGTTTTCGCCGAACGGAGCATCTTCCCGATAAAGACCCTGAAGAGGTTTTGATTGATCGCATTGCCGGGAAATTTGGATTTTATCCCCCATTCATAAAGCCGCACATCAAAGGCGAAATATCCTTTGAACAAATCGAAACCTTAAGGCAAGCTCTGTGTCCTGAGGCGAGTAATTTGGCTTCTCTCATCGGCTTTGTTAAAGCATGGCCGGAACCAGGTTTGTTGGTTCTGTGTAAAGAGGGGCTAAAAAAATCGGAAAGCAGACGACTATCGATTCAACGGAGCTTCGATTTCAGTACCCTTCCGGTTCCGGTATTACGTGCCATAAAAGTCACTCCGAACGAGGCAGCAAAGGAGCAGGGTATCTTAATCCATGAAAATATGCGTATACCTGAGCGTTCGGTAATCTATGCCGTTCACAACAGCGGCGAAGCTGAGTCTGCCGAAGCCATGGAAGATTTGTCTTGGTGGGAGAGTAGCAGTGGGGCTATCTTGCCGAAGCAAAAAATCTCAGTCAAAGCAAAAGATTTCTGGGGCGATACCTATGCCCTGATCATTCCAAAATTTAGATCAAGATCTTGAATCCAGGATTTAATGTTCAATCTGTAATTTCGAAATCTGATCGATATAAAAACTACGGATGAAACATTGTTTTACCCGCAGTGGTGAGTGAGATAGCCGTTAACGAACAACGAAAGTTGTCGGATAACCAGGCGCTGCACGTGCGTCTCCCCGTGAGCTTTTCGTTCGGTAGATAGAAATAATATCAAGAGGGAATCATCGGAGGAACTATGGAGCACCAATACTATGACCTTCATCAACTTCGAGGTGGCGAAGTCGTTGAAGTCCAATTGACGAACGCCGCAAATGTTCGATTGATGGATAGTTCAAATTACTCCAACTACAAACGTAACGGACAACATCGATACATTGGGGGGTATGTCAAACAGTCACCATACAGAATAACAGTCCCAAACTCTGGACATTGGTATGTTGCCATTGATCTCGGTGGACATGCAGGGCGAATTAGGTCATCTGTAAGAGTTCTGCCTGGTATTTTACCCACAGCGAGTAATGCGCCACTTTCTTCAATGCCGTCACTACGGCTTGATAGATCTGAGATCCCAGAAGAAGACAACCGTGTTCGCGAGTATGACGTTTTTGTTTCACATGCATCCGAAGACAAAGAGTTAGTTGCTAGACCATTAGCGGAGAAATTGCGCAAACTCGGATTAAGGGTCTGGTTTGATGAGTTTGAATTGAAAATTGGAGATAGCCTGAGGAGAAAAATCGACAAAGGCCTTGCCAACAGTAAGTTTGGTGTTGTTATTTTATCGAAGTCATTCATCAATAAAGGTTGGGCGAATTACGAGCTTGACGGAATTATAACCAAGTCAGTATCAGGGCAGCAAGTTGTTTTACCAATTTGGCATGACATAACAAAACAAGAAGTGATTGATTACAGTCCATCCCTTGCTGATAAACTTGCGAGAAATACAGCGATCAGTACAATTGAAGAGATTGCGGAAGAAATCAACGAGGTCGTCAGGTGATATATCAATGAATAATTGCATGATGAATCTCAAAAAAATCATAATGATAGAATTGCAACCGAACCCAATCCAGCCGATCGCTACGCTCCGGCTGATTTCGTCGTTGGGCAGGTAGAGAATGATGAGCATGCATAGGCAAGAACCCCATGTATTCATTTCGTATTTGCGGGAAGACCGCGAAGATATTGACCGCATCTGCGATGCCCTGAAGCGAAAAGACATTCAGGTCTGGATAGATCGTGAAAAGATCCTGCCGGGAGAACGATGGCAGATCGCCATAAGGAGAGCAATCGAGGAGGGGGCTTACTTCTTGGCTTGTTTCTCCGATGCATACGCCAAACGTGAAACATCATATATGAATGTAGAGCTCGCGATAGCGGTAGAGCAGCTCGCCTTACGTCCGACCGATCGGGCTTGGTTCATTCCTATAGTATTGAAGGGTGGGCGCGTCCCCGACCGCCCAATTGGAGGCGGAGAAACCCTCAGGGACGTCCAGTGGGTCGATCTTGCTGAAGACTGGGAAGAAGGACTCAGACGCATACTGACTGTTCTTCGACCCGAGGCGGCTCATAGAAAGGGAGCGGTGGAACCTGAGTACGCCGTTATTCTAATGACGGATATCGTGGGCTCCAGCCGAATTTCCCAGGGTCTCGATCAAGACGGTTTCCATCGAACCATAGTGGATATCAGTCTGTCTCTTATGGAGTCAGCAGCTGAACATGGCGGCCGTCAGGTAGCGTCTAGTGGTGATGGAATGGTTGCAACCTTCGATTCTGGTACGATGGCTTTACGATGCGCGCTTGCGATCAATCGCTTTGTTGGAAGCTACAAGGTGAATGAAGAACCACTGAAGATTCGAATTGGCCTTGCCGAGGGCAAAACATTCGATACCGACAAGGGCTTTGAGCAAGATGCTCATCATGTGGCTGCTCGAATCTGCAGTGCGGCTGGTCCTGGCGAAATCTTCTGCACAGAGTCGCTCGGAAGATTGGCCGCAAGTCAGAACTGGGAATACCGAGACCGTGGATGGGTCAGCCTGAAGGGCTTTGCGGAACCAACCCACATCTATGAGATAATATCTTGATCTTCTGGAGGTCGTGGCAGCAGCGTATGTTGGCGTAAGCCCTTGACAGAGAACAAGTTGAAGAGCGAAAAGCATTGCCCAACTAAGCATCGGAGCCGACCTCGTACCTCGGCGGCTCAACTCGCCGTTGGGCATCAGAATTAAAACATTATCTCGGGTCCTATTATGAGTGATCAAAAATGTCCAATATGTTCATTGATCGTGGAAGAAACTGGTAGAGGCGGAAGCGCTGATTTTCATGACTATAAGTGCCCGGTATGCGGACCGTTTACTATCACACGCACCGCTTTGCATAATCTAAGATCAAAAACATTAACTGAGAAGAAATCAGCGGTTCTTAGCCATGCTATACGGAGAATGCAAAAACAAGATTCATGGCCAGAGATTAACTCAAAAATACTCGACGTTATAATGGAAAATAATTATTTGCCGTCCCCTGCAGAACAAGCCGACAATTTGATTCTATGGATAGGCGATAATGTAGAGGTCCCTGGAGTTGAAATAGGCGTTGATCCTGATTTGCATAAAGCGATTATTGGAGCCGTTAACAACCATAATTTCCACTTTATTGTAAGCTCACTAGTAGAACAGGGCCTCGTTCTTAGCAAGAGCGAAATGGTTAAACGGCCCGTAACCCTTTCTTTTAGAGGTTGGCAGCGTTATGAGCTCATTAAAAAAGGTGCTTTAGACAGCCGCAAAGCGTTTATGGCAATGCCTTATGGCAATGATTTGATCGATAAAGTCTATAGAGATTACTTTAAAAAGGCAGTCGAGCAAACAGGTTTTAATCTATTCCGAATTGATGAGAAACCGAAAGCTGGCTCAATTGATGACAGGCTTCGTGTTGAAATTCGTACCTCTAAATTTTTAATTGCGGAACTCACAGAAGGAAATCATGGAGCTTATTGGGAAGCCGGATTTGCAGAGGGCCTTGGTAAGCCTGTTATATACACGTGTGAAAGTACTTACTTTAAGAACAAAGGGACACATTTTGATACAAATCATTTGCATACGGTATTATGGGAACGTGAAGGACTAGAGGACGCAGCGGAGCGACTAAAAATTACCATTAGGGCAACTTTGCCAGAAGATGCAAAACTAAAAGACGACTGATTTTAGTGTTGCCCAACCTGTCAATGGAGAGGGACGTGAAAAACACTGACGCGTTTTCCCCGCCCCTCATTTCGGCGTTACACCTGGAATGGACAAAAGGAATGATTGACATACAGACAAGGAAGAAGCTGCTTTAAGTCTTGTTGCTGAATCTTTTCTGTCTGCAACCGAAGAGCAAGTCAATGAGCTATTGGCTAACGGCTCGATATGGGAGGTACAACATCATGAGTGAAATACTTGACAATGCAAATGAAATGGCACGTGATCTGTTCAAGGTTGGTGCCATGGATGAAATTACCATGCGCAAGATAGACGCACTTTGCCTTCCAACCAAACGGACATTTCAGCCTGAAGACATCCGGCGCATTCGATCTGCTAACCATGTTAGCCAAGCCGTGTTCGCTGCTGTTCTTGGCATTGGCAAGACAACAGTGCAACAATGGGAGCAGGGACAAAAAAAACCAAGTGGCCCGGCACAGCGGCTTCTTGATCTCATTGATCGTAAAGGACTGGTCGTACTCGGCTAAAATAAGCCAGAGAAGGCATTGCTTAAGATTGAGGCAATTTGCTGATCTCATCCTGATTGCTCTGCTTTACAAACCTCAATCAACAAAATCCAGGCACTTCTCAACAATCTTTATTGATTTCCTATTTTCCCGTAAAAATCAATGCATTTCGAAATAAGTATATTCCTCCCGAAAACTGCTTGCAATATCAAAACAATCCATATAATAATAGGAACGTAGTCCCCAATTTATAGTTAATGTGGGTGTCATTATGATCAAAAGAGAAATCCAGGCAGTTATCGAGCAAACCTTGTTCAAAGGGAAGGCAATCATCATTTACGGTGCCAGGCAGGTGGGCAAGACCACGTTGATCAAGGCTATACAGCAGAACGCCACTGTTCCCTCGCTTTACCTGAACTGCGACGAGCCGGACATCCGCCGGGCGCTTTCCGACAAGACCTCCACTGAACTGAAGATGATAATAGGCAATAACAAACTGGTGCTGATCGATGAGGCACAACGGGTCAGTACTATCGGGCTTGCCATCAAGCTCCTGACCGACACGGCGCCGGATCTCCAGGTGATCGCCACGGGCTCGTCAGCTTTCGAGCTTTCCAGCCGGATAGAAGAACCGCTGACCGGCAGGAAGCGAGAATTCCGGCTTTATCCTTTTTCATTGATGGAACTCGGCCAGATGTACTCGCCCATCGAAATCCGGCGCATTGTGGAGCGGTGCATGGTTTACGGCCTCTATCCGGAGATTATCAACGCCCCGGAGGCGGCTGGCACAGCTTTGCGGGAAATTGCCAAAAGCTATCTTTACAAGGATATCCTTACCTTTCAACAGGTGCGGAATGCCGAAGCGCTGGAGCGCCTAGTGCAGTCCGTCGCTTTGCAGACCGGCAACGAGGTCTCATACAACGAACTTGCCCAGCAGGTGGGCGTGGACAAGAAGACGATCGAGAGCTATCTGCGCATCCTGGAGCAGTCGTTCATTATTTTCCGTTTAGGGTCGTTCAGCAGGAACCTGCGGAACGAACTCAAGAAGTCACGCAAAATCTATTTCGTGGATACGGGTGTCCGCAATGCCGTCATCAACAATCTCAATCCTCCGGACCTGCGCAGCGACACGGGCGGCCTGTGGGAGAATTTTGTCATTGCCGAGCGGATGAAACGGAACCACAACCAGCAATTGTTTCCCAACACATATTTCTGGCGCAGTCACCAGAGACAGGAAATCGATTATCTGGAAGAGCAAAACGGCGAGTTGCGGGGGTATAAAATCAAGTGGCGTGAGACCAGGTTGAAGATTCCCGCCGGATTCAGCGCGGCCTACCCTGATTGCCCGGTTAGCCTGGTCAATCGTGAAAATGTGGCGGAGTTTGTGAGATGATCGGACACAACCCGATGATCATAAAGGAAGCCCCATGATCCGTGTCATCGTAAGTGAAAAACCCAGTATGGGCCGGGCCATCGCGGCGGCCTTGGGGATCCAGGGAACGGGACGCAGCTTCATCCAGGGCAAGGACGTCATCGTGACGTGGTGCGTGGGTCACTTGGTCCAGGCTATAGAACCGGAGGGATATAACCCCGATCTCAAAACGTGGCGCATGGATACGCTGCCGATATTCCCCGACCAGTTCCGCTATGCGCCCATCGAGGCCACCCGGGACCAGTACGCGGTTGTGGCGAGTCTCATGAACCGGGACGACGTGGCGGATGTAGTTAATGCGACGGACGCCGGGCGGGAGGGCGAGCTGATTTTCGATCTCGTTTACCGCCTGTCTGGTTGCGCCAAGCCCGTTCAGAGATTCTGGACGTCGAGCCTCACGGACAATGCCATCCGGGAGGCCTACGCCTCCATGAAGCCGGGCAAGGCCTACTACGGCCTGCGGGACGCGGCGCGCAGCCGGCAGGAATCGGACTGGCTGGTTGGCATCAACTGCACCCGGGCCCAGACGCTGGTCATGCGACGGTCCGGAGGGGAAGGGGTATACTCTATAGGCCGCGTGCAGACGCCGACCTTGGCGATCCTCGTCAATCGTGAACTCGAAATCACGGACTTCGTGCCGAAGGAATTCTGGACCGTATGGGCCGTTTTCCAGGCCCAGGAGGGCATATACCGCGGCAAGTGGTTCCATAAGGTGGACGGGAAGGATCAGGACCGATTCGACCGGGAAGAGGACGCGAAGGACATTGTAAACAAGCTGTCCGGCTTGCCCGGCAAAGTTGTCTCGGTCATCTCCAAGACGGAGAAGAAAAAGCCCGAACTGCTGTACGATCTCACTACTCTTCAGAAAGAGGCCAACCGACGTTTCGGGTTTACTGCCGAACATACCCTGGAGGTGGCGCAGGAGCTCTATGAGGGCAAGCTTATCAGTTATCCCCGCACGAACTCCCGGTACCTGACGGAAGCGGACGCGCAGAAGGCCACAGGGTGGATCAAGGCCGTCGCCCAGGGGCAGCTCATGGATCTGCAACCCTTCATTGGGGAGCTTCGGAAGCGCTGGCCGGTGAAGCTCGACAAACGCTTCGTGAACGATAAGGAGGTGGAAGATCATGCGGCACTGACGCCTACGGAGAATCCCGCGGGGAATCTCCATGGTGACCTGCTGAAGGTATACGAGTTGATCGCCCGCCGCTTCCTGGCCGCGTATTTTCCCGACCGCATCGAAGGCAAGACCACCATCATCACGAAGATCGCCAAGGAGACCTTCAAGACCACGGGCACACTAGTGAAGGAATTGGGATGGTCCGCCGTCGACCCACCCCATGGCCGTCCGAAAAAAGAAAAGGCGAGGACAAAGGGCCCTGCGGATGAGATTGAGGAGGACGAGGATACGGGCCTTCTCCCTTCCGTTGTCAAGGAAGAAACCGTGGATACAAAGGACATCATGACCAGGGCCGGCAAGACCTCGCCCCCCAAGCGCCTGACGGAAGGGGACCTGCTGGGTGCCATGCAGAGCGCGGGACGAGAACTGGACGATGAAGAACTGAAGGGCGCCATGAAGGACTGTGGCCTGGGCACGCCGGCCACCCGGGCCAACATCATCGAGACGCTGCTAAAGCGCGGCTTCGTCGAGCGCATACGCAGTGTCTTGCAACCGACGGCCAAGGGGATCGAGTTGATCCAATCCATCCAGGCCGAGACATTGAAAAGTCCCCAGATGACCGGCGAATGGGAAGCGCGCCTGGAGAGGATCCGCCGGGGTGAGGCCAAGCGGGACGAGTTCATGGGTGGGATCCGGACCTTCGTGACGGAACTTGTGGGGCAGATCGAGCAACAGGTGCCCCAGCAGCAGCGCACTTTTGGCGCTGTGGTGGGTACCTGCCCGAAGTGTGGATCCAACCTGCTGCTCAGGAGCTGGGAAGACCGTTACTACGTGAAGTGCGCTGCGTCCGCGAATCCCAAATGCCATGTTTCCTTTGATGCGAATGCCGAAGGGAAAGCTCTGAAGTTTTGCATGTTCTGCCGGGGCCCGGTCCGAACCACCCGGAACGGGGGAAAAGTCTGCGCTCAATGCAATAGATGGCAATCAAGCAGAAGAAAGGGCTACGCCGCTTCGGGTAGGTCCTCTGCAGGCCCTTCCGGTAGCCTTTTTTAGTGATCAACTCAAGGGATGTGGGCAGGACGCTGGTAGAAACACTAGGTTCATCCGGCTGATGCATACTTTGGGCAAAAATCGCATTGTTGACTACTCGCTTCCATCTACGAGTCAACGGAAACGAGAGCCATTAATAACTGAAGATTAACGATCGAAAGAGAGCAATGCAAAGCTTAATGCGAGACCATTTTCATTGCCGAGAGGTAACGTTGAACAGTTGGCGCTAAAGCTCTCCAGCCAAGAGGAACACCGGCCAGTTTCGCCGCTGCACCCGATGAAAGCTTGCCCATTTCGAAAAGCTTCACAGCTGCAGCCATGCGCAGCGTTGCGCCTAGTTCCTCTCTCGGGGAATCTTTAAGGTAATCAAAACATCTTCCTATAATCCCATCTTTGCCTTTTTTGCTTTCAAGTTAGGAGTGACCATAAATGGTTTCCCTGGTTGGCATGTACCCCGAAAGTCATTGGTATATATTAAACAGATTTATCATCATGCAGTATATATATTATCATGGAGTTTTACGAACTGAATGAAGTTGCAAAGTTGGCATTATTGACCCCAATAATACAAATGCCCTCTGGTTATACGATTGTTAGGTTTACCATCATTTGATGCAGGGCGGCGCGCACCGGCACTTTACCTGTAGGATGCTGCCGAAAAACCATAGTATAGATCATTGTTTGATCCTTGAGTAGAAACGTTCCAGCAGTCGGGTTTTGCCCGATTCTTTGGCATCGCTCATCCCCACGTAAAACCAGAACCCTGGCGCAGTATTGAACATAAACTCACCATCCACCAGGGCAGCGGTCCATCCGTTCTTGTTCAGGGAGAGGGAGTCCTTTATCCGGATGCTGCCGGAGACGTCGTCCTTCGAGGTATAGATGTTGAGAGACTTGCCGGGCTCGGCCTTTATCATATTGAAGGCCGCAAGCTTGAATCTGCCGGGCTGTCCCGGCTTAAGGCGTTCCAATTCCTTTCTGCTCAGCGCGTTTTCCGCAACCAGACTTAACAATTCCTCAAAAGAAAGTCCTTTCAATAATTTGAGTGCGGGTAGCTTGTTTGCCGGCAGGATTAGGAACCGGATATCCGCACCGTCAGGATAGTAAGGAATCGCCACGGCCTGGCGGATCAGCACCGCCTTTTCACTGATGATATAGTCCGCGGCAATAACGGTGAACATTTGGCGGCCAATGCTGTCGGCTATCTTGTAGACTGCTTCAATGCGCCGGTGCAGCGGGTCATTTCCCACCTCCTCGTCCCGGCGGATGCTGATGCGCTGCAAGACAAATCCGGACAGATCAATCTCAGTCTCCACGTCCCGGCGCAGGTCGGAAACCGAAGGATCAAAGGCCACAACCTCGGGGGCATGCATCTCCCGACCCTGAAGTCGGTAGAAGAGCGCCTGGAGCACGGTGGAAAGATCGAGGCGGACCTGGCCCAGAAGGGCGGGCATGGCCGGATCATGCGCCGGCGCAGTACTAGGCTGCTTCTTTGCAGTGATGCCGGCGCTGGTGGCGTCAGTGAAAGACAGGCAGACCGATAATGGGGAGGAGAAAAGAAGGAATGAGACAATTACCGGCAGGGCAGACAAACGCTTTTTCATTTACAGGACTCCTTTATAACCGGTTCAATGACTCAAATCCGGGAAGCTGAGGCTGTGCCTGACCGGTTCGGGGCGGCGGTTTCAATGTCTTTTCCTCGGTCATGCCTTTGGTAATCATGTTTTCGCCTGCGGTGGCGATCCGTTTGTTTGCCTCCTTGGCTAAGGCTTTGAGACCTTCTGTTGGCGACCGGGAGAGCTCCATGGTGTTGACAAATATTTTATTCTTTAACGGCTCGGAAGCAGCGCCAGCTGCGTTTTTCTGGGCCGCACGGAGGGCCAGTTTGCCGGTGACAGTATCGACTGCAGCGCCGCCGATTTTTCCGGCAGTGAAATCCACCAGAGAGGCCTTGGCGGCTTCGTACACGGCTTTTGAAGGGTCACCGCTTTTCCAGAATGCTTCTGCTGTTGCCGCCCCCACCCCTTCGGCAAGGGTCGAGGCAAGATCAAACTCCGACATGGTAAGTGCCAAGGCCGGACATATCGTACCCAGGCTGTAAAGACATCCCGTAGCCAACACTCCAACTTTTGCCAGATCGATGCCCAGTCCGGCATAATCCAGGACCGTTTCCGTGTAGTCCCCGGCAAAATTGTAAATTTTGTCTTCCGCAGCATTACGCTCCACAATCCCCTGATCCGTCCATTTTTTATGGAGCTTGATCTCGTTGAGTAAGTCGTTTCTGGAGACAGGCTCCAGTTTTTTGGCGATCTGGATCAGAAAATTTATTTCATCCTGCTGCCGGTCAAGATCCTTGCTGGACCAAGCATCCTTCAGCCGCAGGATTCTCCTGGCAACAACCCGCTCGTCAAAGGTGAGGCGATTGATATTTTCCCGATATTTTTCCCAGGTCCCGGCAAGGAAAACAATGGCATCCATATCAATTTTCTTGGCCGGAATCTGGGTTATGCTTTCTTCAGCCGGCGGCGGTGAAGGCACTTTATAGGCCAGCAGTACGGGAAGAACGGCGATCTCCCGGGCCGCCTGCGTCAAAACCGTGATCATGGCCTTGGAAATGGCTTTGTACTCCTGGCTCTCATTGGGAAAGATGGTGCTGGTACCTTCCTTGATATCCTCGACCTGATAGGTCTTTTCAAAAATCTGCCTTCCTTGGGCAAATAATCCCACACTCATCTTCATTGTCACGGACATCACCGGAGTCCAGGTGCCGCCCCACTTAAATCGAAATTCATCCAGGCGGGGCACAATCGCTACCTCTTCGGCGCCAAGCCCCTGGTGGCTTGAAACCCCCCGGATATGTTCAAACACCTGGGGGAATATCATGAGACATGCCTTGTGTGCCCCCTCGCCCAGGTGGAATTCGTAGGTCCGGAACGATCCCTGAAAAGAATCGGATTTGCCCCTGAATATGTAATTGCTGAATTGGGGGGTGAGAACCAGGGCCGCAGGCGCAGCTAACTTTGTGACATTTAGCCGGGCATCAGGGAAGGTGGCAAAATCCACCCGGTCGTACAACGGAACATTGAAGGACATGCCCGCCTTCTTTTCTGATCCCTGGATAATGGTTCCGACATCTTTGGCATCAACACCGGCATTTTTCAATTGCTGCTCGATGGCGGCGCCCACTGTCTGGCTAAAGACGCACTCGGGGGCTATCCCCGTCAAGACTGCCACAAGCAAAATGATCATCCCGTAAAAAAGGCGCATTGGCTTTCTCCTAGATATTCAGAGGACAATCTGGACAGGAAATTCGAGCGGATCACCGGTAGTAATCTGGAACATGCTGCCCGAAGTCCAATTTGCTGTTTCGTAAAATATCCCTGCTTCCCAACCAGAACCACAAGCGGACATATGTACCAATTACTGAAAATCTTTTCTTTTTTTCCGTGTTTCCGTCAGGAAGGAGCCCACGGGGAAAGCCATCTCAAATATCGGGAAACTCCGGCGGCTGCTTGCCAAGAAATGCCGTAATGCCCTGGATGCATTCACCTGAAGTAATAAGTGTAATCGCCTCTTGGCACTCTAACTCAAGGGCCTGCTTCATCGTGAGTTCTTGTGCCTGTCTGATAACTGTCAGAGCATGCCGTACTGCTCGTGGACCGTTCTTGGCTATCATTTCCGCCATTTCCATGGCTTCATCCAGGGCCATCCCCTGGGCGCTGATGCGGTTGATGAGCCCGATTCTCATGGCCTCATTCGCTCCAACCTTCCGGCCGGTTAAAATCATATCAGCGGCCCGTGATGCGCCTATCAGCCTAGTAAGACCCGGCCCGCCGCCCCAGTCAGGCATTAAACCCAGTTTCACTTCCGCAAAACAGATCACCGCTCGAGGATCCATCACCCGAAGGTCACAACGTGATGCCAGTTCCGCTCCGCCACCATAGGCGTCGCCATTGATGGCTGCAATGACGGGAACAGGCAGCATTACCAGATCATTCACTGCAGACTGCAAACGTTTTATTAAAATTTCGACTGGGGGTCGCTCCTGCTTTTGCACTGACTCAATCAGACCGCTTACTTGGGGGTTATCTGGATTGATGTCGAATCCAGCACAGAAGGCTTTTCCGGAACCAGTGACAATAATGACACTGGGGAGATGTTCTCTAAGTTTCCTTACCTTCTGCTCAAGGTCCGACCACATAAGTTCGTTGAAGGCATTCCGGCGCTCGGGCCGGTCGAAAGTTATTAGTGCAACCTTACCTTTTCTCTCAAAACGAACACCATATTCAGTCACACTCAGCCACCTACCATTTAAGTTTTACACCGTTGTCGAGAAAGCTTCATTTTTGAAAAGATATTGCTTCTATGTAGAGATGAAAGTATAAGAATAACGGACTTGTATGTCAAGGGAAAACAAAATGTGGGATTCTGTACCTATAATTGATGCATAGAGAGCATTGCCGCTTGAAAGAAAGCACTCTCGACACAATTCATAGAAGCTCGACTACAGGAAGGAGTCGTTGATTGCCATAACTTATCAGTTTGCTTCAGTTTTTGGCTGCAATGCACCCTATATCCTGTCAATCAGTTTGTGAGTTCCGATATAGTACAGCTTGTAAATAGATCCTTCTTGTTTGAAGATACACCTATAACCCATGTCCACATAGAATTCCCAAAAATTAGTTCCTTCTATTCGATGTATTTGCAATGACTTATGTTTGGGATTAGATTTCAAGAGTTTTAATTGCTTTCGGAATTTCTTTTTTATGTCTTTTGGCTGATCGTCATATTGAGAGAAGAATTCATCAGATACATCAACAATATAATCAGGCATCTTTTAGAACCTTAAGAAGATCATCAACGCCTTCAAATCGTTTGAATTTCCCATTTTTAAACTCTTCCTCGGATGACTTAATCTTCTGCTGAACCTCGGATGTCCAGAACCAGGATTGTGATCGAGGTACGCCAATAACCGGCTCTAAAATAATCTTCCCATCTTTCAGATCAACAGAAAGACTGTCTCCTTTTTGGAGGTTAAGAATCGTTCTCAAATCTTTTGGTAAAGCGATTTGACCTTTTGCAGATACTGTCAAAGTTCTCATGATAAACACCCTTGTAGATTTTTCTTACAGTAAGAATATGCTTCTTCATCGAATAAATCAAGCTTTGTTTGATGAAGACCATAGAATATCCAAACAAGAAACTTCCGAGGATAAATCATTTGATTTGTCCGCTGAGATGGACACTCTTTCCCAACTGTCAGACAAATTATTTATGACATACTACCTTGGCTCAAGCGGCGAATTATCACAGAAAAAGGGATAAGGAAACTGCACACTTTCAACCCCCGCGTTGGCGGGGAACGCACTTTTCACGCTTTGCATAACCTTGAGGCAATGGTCTTTCAACCCCCGCGCACGCGGGGAAATAAATTCGCCGGACTATGGTTGTTGTTCCTGCTCTTGCTCGGTTTCAGCCTGTTCGGTTTCCACCTGCTCTCCTTCCGGCTCCTCGGCGTGTTCGGCTTCCGCGTTAACCTCCCGGTCAAACTCTCTCTGGCATGGCCGGCATACTCGTACCGCATCACTCGCTTGATAAAGCCGTTCCTCCTTGTACAGCTTGCCACAGTACATCTCTGCTTGTCCGTTGCTGTCCCGCGTGCGAACGATATGCCGCCTCATCCCTTTCTTTGTTTTGGCGTACAGTATCGTCTCTTCCGTTTCTTGCGTTTCTTGCATTGCTTCTGTTTCTTGCGCTCCTTCCATTCCTTTCTTCCTTTCTTTATTTAATCAAATATTACCTTGATTTTCAATCCATATTCCGTCGAGTTGTTCTCCGGCTCCCAACCGACCCATCCTGTCTGATAGCGCCGGTACGTGATCCCTTTGGCATCCGACTTGTCGATGTTCCAGTACCGGACGAATGGCTCCAGGGCGTAGGTGGCCCGCCTGGTCGCCATGGCAACGTACAACGATGCCCGCCACCCGTAGCCGCTGTTCTGATCGTTATCCAATTTGTCTATGCCACGCACTACGTCGCCCAGGTGACTCGTCTGCTTGCCCGTCCAAAAAAGATCATACTCGGCGCTTGCTCCGTACGACCACTTTTTGTTTATGGCCTTCGATGCCTCAATGCCGATGGGACTGTATATGTAGTTGGATTCCCGTTTGTAACCCTTGTGGCCGGTAGTGCTGGTCTTGCCTGATACATCGTCGCACAGGTATCGGTAGCCTATGCCCACAAAAGGGGAAATGGTGAAGGTCTTGCTCGGTTTGAAATCATACCCTAACAGACCCCGGACCTCATAGCCGTAATCATTGATGCCGCTGATCGAACCGGTATCCTGGCTGTCGTAGTCCATTCTGCTATAGCTGAATCTTCCAGCGATCCTTGCCATGATCTTGTTGTGGTACGTGTACGACCCGGATACGCCGATAGACGGCCCCTTTTCGTCCATGATGTCTGGTTCTTTGTACTGGATATAAGACAACTCCGGTCCTATCTCAAAGACATGTTTCGCCCTGGCCTCGCAGGTCTGCGTCCAGGCAAACATGGACAACATGAAAGCCGCCAATACAATGCCTAATGCTTGTCTTGTTGTTACTGCCCTTTCTGTTCTTCTAGTGCTTCCCATCAACGCCTCCTTTTCATTTTTTTGTATTACTTTATCCTGTATTACTTCCCGGCGGCGACTATTTAACATTTTTTCGTCATGAGCGTGAAAAAAGCAAACAAAAGGGGGAGGAGGGCAAGAATAAGAAATTTCTTTTCCAGAAAAAATACAGAAGCGACAGTAGTGTTGAGGCTTGGCCGAGATCACCGTCTCAATCCAGTAGGAACAGCATCGGCCCGACGGCGCCCTCGAACCAGAGAAAGAAAGCGGCTACACCTGCAACGAAGCAGCCGCCGGCAATCCGCCAGTTTGTGAATCTGCCGGTATTGAAGGCAAACAAGGCAACCAGGCAGGCCATGAACGCCAGACAGTATGGGCAGAAAGTGTCGTGCACTATTTGGAAACGCACAAGGAGGACCTCCCCGCCCAGGGCAGCGGCCAGCATGGAAGCCCGTAGGTGTACGATGTAGCGCCGCAACTCAGGCAGGGCAATCAGGTTGAAGAGGAACAGGACAACCATGAAGGATACGCCGACGATCTTCAGGTCTATCCCGAAAAGCGAGCCGCTCAGGGTCGCGCAGGTGGTTTCGCAGGAGCCATAATACACCATGATTCCGGCCCCCAGAAGGGGAACGGCGATATTGGCGATGTCCCTGGTTGTGTTTAGGTGAGTACGCATCGCGTGTTCTATTCCGGCAATCAAAGCAACCGTTGCAAGGCAGCGACGATCGCTTTGCCGCCCGTGTAGCTTTCCTTGAAACCGTTCTCCCCGGCGATAACGCATGTCGGCGTAGCCCTGACCCGATCTTCCTTTATCTTGATATTGTAGAACGAAAAGATTGTTGAAACACAGGAGTTGCGCTCTTGCGTGCGAACGATGCCCGCCGTGTCGAGGTACGCCTCTATGCTGCGCCCGTTTTCAGCCGCATAATTGAAATGGGCCTTGAGCGTGATGGCCGTGTCCAGATTGTTGTCGTAGGCGTGCAGGCAGCGAAGATATTCTTTTGCATATTCAATGCTTTGCTTGCTCAATGGCACATCCACGAACACCACGCGTATCCTGTTCAGCTCTACCAGCTTCCTGACCAGCGGATCAACGCTCGCTTTTATGGCCCGGCAGGGGGGGCAGAAGTAGTCCGTATATAGGCACACCTCTACGGGACCGTTGCCGTAAACCGGATATGCCGGCTGATTTGCCGCCGTCCGTGGCGATGCACTGATAACAGGTGCAGACGTGGCAAATAGAAAGAGGGACACCAGGGTTACGACAAGGCAGCTCGCTGATGCCGGATGCCGAATTACAACATTATATATTTGTTGCATGCCTCTCTCCTTCCACGCGGTCTGCCTTTGCGGTTTTCTTCTATATTACTTCTGCTCTCAGGGTTCCTGTTGCCGACGGCATTGAGAGGCGAATTACCACTGTTGCCGAAAGCTGCGCATATGATGTATATTGTTTACGTTTAATTCTATACGAGCAATAATCCGTATAATATTAATGTATTCAGGTATAGACGGCATATATAAATTGCATAAATAAATGAGAGAAAATATAAAATATAAACAAAGAAGCAAAAATATTACTTGACATATACTGTAAAGTATGGCATGATCGTTTTCAAGAAAGGGGGAGAACATGCCGGAAGGAAAAAGCCTGTTGTTAGACGAAGAAGGGGTTCGCAAGAATTGGGCGGCCCACATCAACGCCAATCCTCTCGATCGTCCCCGGCTGGAGGCCATACACGGCCAGGTGTGGGACACGGAGGAGTTGTCACGCGATTACGACGTTCATGGATTCATGGCGCCGCTGGTAATTGCCACCTGCAAGGCCACCAAGAAGCGAGGTTCGCTGCTGTTTCAGCATCATCCTCGGTTCTATTTTGGCTTTGTTAAGGTGGCCACGGAGGATAACGATGCTCAATAACGATACATTTTATCCGACGCCTGTGCCGCTCATTGATCGTATGATCGCCAAAATCAAGGGCAGGCCGCAAACCGTTCTGGATCCGGCGGCGGGAATGGCGGCTATTATTGAGCGCATGCGTGATTATTCCACGATGGACAGTGACAATAGGTATTGCTATCGTCCCTATGAGAATTGTTCGTATTCGGCTATCGAGATCGATACGAACCTGCAAGCGATCCTCGACAAGAAGCCTTTCGTTTCCCTGATCGACACCGATTTTCTCCAGTATTCCGGCCGTGATCATTTCGATCTGATCATTGCCAATCCGCCCTTTGACCGGGGGGACCTGCACCTGCTCAAGGCAATCGACATCATGTATCGGGGGGAAATCGTATATCTCCTGAATGCGGAAACGATTCGCAATCCCTACACCCATTCCCGCAAGGAGCTTGCGCAACGCCTTGCGGAGCGTAACGCCGAAATCGAATTCGTGCCGGACGCCTTCAAGGACGCAGAACGACAGACGGACGTGGAAGTGGCCCTGATCTATATCAGGGTCGAGCGCACTGTGGAGGAGGACCTGTTTGCCGGTGTGGAGGACGAGGCGCAGGAATGCGACGCTACGGCTGCAAAGCAGGACTGGGAAGTGGCCACGAAGCACAGGATACGAGACATGGTCGCCGACTATAACCGGACCATCGACATAGGGACGAAAACGATTCTCGATTATTACAAGAACTACAACAAGATCGGGAAGTATCTCGGGCTCAATTGCGAGGCGAAGGAGCGGCTATACGAGCGACGGGATGACCTCACCAGCCTGGTGCGCGGAAAGGTGAATGATTTCATCAAGTCCGTGCGTCTCAATTATTGGCGGCAGGCGCTGGAGCTGAAGGAAGTCCGGAGCCGGATGACCACCGACAAGGCCAAGGAGTTCGAGAGCCAGATTCAAAAGCGGCAAAAGATGGACTTTACGGAAAGCAATATCCGGCAGTTCATTGTAAATCTCATCAATGGCTACGAGGGCATGCTCACCGATGCCGTAACCAAGCTTTTCGATAAGTTCACAATCGAACATTGCTACAGCGGCGGGATCGTCGAGGAAAACATCCATATGTTCAATGGATGGAAGACTAATCAGGCATTCAAGGTGAATAAAAAGGTCATCATTCCTATCGGCTACCGGCTCTCCGACGGCGAGGGCCCGTTTACATACGGGACATACGGGCATCGTTGGAAAGCAAACTCCTGGAAAATCAGCGAGAAGACGCGGGATATAGACATTGTGATGAGCTATTTCAGCGCGGACACGGATTATGTCCCGATCGCTGACGCTGTGGCCGCAGCGTTGGACAGGCAGGAAAGCAAGAACATCGACACCACGTTCTTCAGGATCACCTGTTACAAAAAAGGGACTATGCACATGGTCTTCAAGGACGACGATGTCCTGAGAAGGTTCAATATCGTGGCCTGCCGGGCCAAGGGATGGCTGCCCATGGATTACGGGCAAAAACGGTACGAAGACTGCGACGAAGAAACCCAGGCTGTAGTTAAGTCGTTCGAGGGAATCCCGCAATACAACAGCAACGTCAAGCGGCCCCTGTTCGCTACCAAGCCGCTTCTGGCGATTGCCGCGTGACCGGGAAGAATCAGGCTTAACAAACGTATTATATATAATAAGGAAGGAGGAGTAGTGTCGCAAACGATAGTAATTGAGGATTCCAAATTTTCTCACAGCCTGGCAGGCCATTTCGCCAATGTCTGTTGGGTTTGCAAAGCGGCGGCGAAAGAACCGGATGTGAGAGCGAGCATCAAGCAACGCATTGCGTGCCGTGAGGGCATCCTGTGCGCCACGGACGGCTACCGCCTGCATTTGTACCGGCAGGATAGCGATAGCTTACCTGATAGTGCAATCGTCCCCGAAGGCGTGTGGGCAATCAAAAGCAAGACGGCAAGGGTCATCACGCTTGAGCTTGCCGAAGACGAGTTTGCCGCCGATTTTCCGAATTTCTGGATTGTCTTCCAGGACCGGCCGAAAGTGCTTGGCTCGTTCAGTTCATTGGGCGCCTCCGGCAAAGGGGATTACCCGTATGTGTTTGGCGAGTTTCTGTACCGGCTCAATACGCATGCCGGCAAGGCCTTCAGGGCCGACCATGTAGCTGATGCCTTCATGCCGGATCGCCATATCCAGGTAGAGGCTCACGCCAAGGGCAAGATGGCCGTATTTGGCGACGATACGCTGATTGCGGCTCTCATGGCAATAATCACGACGGATAATGGAGGCAATCGAAGATGGGCATGATGGGTGGCCAAAAGTCCGGGTGGGTTGATACCGCACCTGAGAAAAATGAGGCGATCGCCCGAATGCTGTGGCCGGATGCATACGCCGGCGCCGGCACCAACAAGATGCAGGCGCCGGATTTTACGACGCCGGAAGGCAGGTTGATTCTTTTGCAGTTGATGATGGAGCGGGACGATTGGCTCATGTTTTCCATGCTGAAGTCCGTCGCCATAAATCATCGGGGAACGATTTTTTGGATAGACACAGGCTATCTGTTCTTGCCGGACAAATTGCGCGACGCGGCCCTGGGCTGGCTGGCTGGCTCCAATACGGGCGGACGGAGTGTGTAGTTTGATCGGGCGCACCGTTGCAATAATCGCCTTCTGCCTGTCTGTTGCGGCCTTTTGCTCAGTCTTGGCGACATACATCAGAGGCGCATTACAGGCAGGAAAAGACGGCCCGGCGCAACAACACGTCGCGTCTCCGTACATCAAGAAGCAGATGCAGTATCACGGGGTCAATGTCCTTTTTGAGGATTGGAAGGGCAACCTCTTTTTTGAGAGGCAGGGGCAAAAGATCGTCCTCGGGCAGGGCCGGGAGATCGACAAATGACGAAGATGCACCAGGTAAGAAAAGAATTTGGCGAACCGTTTCGGGATGTCGTCAAGGGGTTTGCAATCATGGGATATTCCCGCAAGGCCACAGCGGAGTTCGTGGAAATAACCGACTCCTGGTTTAACGAGCTATGCGAGCGGTTTGATCTCAGAAAGCATTTCCGGCGTCAGCGGAAAGATTTCGTTTCTGTGTGCAAACCTCCGGGGCATCCCAAAGGGAAGACGATTCGGCAGCCTCAAAGATACAGCGACGAGTACTTGCTGGCCGTATTGAGAGGATATTCCAAACGAATAAGCCAGGTAAGGTTCAATCAGTTGCAAGGGGGAAGGCCTTGCGCCGATACGTACCTCAAACGGTTCGGGTCATGGCGGAAAGCGAGGGAGTTGGCGGCAAAGTGCGAAGACGAGCGCGAGAGGAATGGAGAAAATTATGGATAGCAATAAAATGCTCAAAACAGTTTTGCCCGAAGGATGCAAATTTCGCAATCTGGCCAAGCTCGGTGAAAAACCGGATTGGGAGATTGTGCCGAAACGCAAACCACGGCGGATGTCCTATGCCGAGGTGCTTCAAGTCATCACGAAATATGCTCCGGAAATGCAGCATTGCTTTGAGAATAAATTCGGCCGGTTTCCTAAAGGCGGCGAGGCGGCAATGATCGTCAACTACCTGAATGATACGGCTGATCTCTATCGTGCGGAAAGAGAGAACATTGTAAACGACTTGGTAGATGCCGCCACGGAAATCATCGTGAGGTGCGGGTGATGCAGTCGAAAGAGGATTTATATCGGAATGGGCTTAAAGAGGCGATACTGGCTTTGTCATATTTTAGGAACCGACATGTCCGGCGGAATCTATACGCACACTCAAAGCGACGCGAACCAAAGACATTCTCTGTATATAAACAGTACACACGCCTCGCCAGACACTACATTCGCAAAGCACGCAAAAGCGGATTCACAGGTTCGGTTGTAGCTGCGATAACGGCGCTTGACGGGCAAGGCTGAGGCAAAACAGTGATAATTTGGGGCGGCCGCGAAAGCATGATTATGCGCCGCTTTTAGGTTTTATGAGATCAACCAAACAATAAGAAAGGAGAGATAAAAAAGATGGCAAGATTCAAGACGATGGTTCTTATGGCAGTTACGGCGGCAATGATGGCGGGATGCGGGGCGGCGGCGCCGCAATATCTCGATTACCTGGGCCATAGAATCCCAACCACCAAGTTGTCTGCACCGCAAGACATCGCGGCGAAAATGGCGCAAGACGGGGTCGTGTCCATGGAGGCATTCGGAGCGTTGAGTGCCGGCAAAGCCGCCGGCGCGGCAAATGCGGCTGCGTTGCAGGTAGAGGCCTCCAGCGTTGAAACAATACGGCTCGATCCTAACGATTCCGCATTGATCGTTTCCGTCCGGAAAGACGGTGTAGATCCTAATCGGATGCCCGACGCTTTCCGGAAGAGTTATTTTAAGGCCTTGAGCCAGGTAAACGCTGTTTCCGCTGCCCTATCCTTTAGTAAGCCGCTGGAGATTTCTCACGTCCTAAAGGGGAGACATGATTATTTCACCAATCATCTCGGTACGGAGGCCTCCAGGAAAAGACTCAAGGAGAAGCTGGCAATGTGCCAATGGGAAGGGACTGCGATCCCCGTCAAGAAGGAGGGGAATGGCGCCTTTTACTATGCCGATATGCAGAACTATGCCATCACGCTATCAGAATTCGCGTTTCAGATTAAATACAGCGACAAGGAGAAGGCCTTGCCGGATACGGACCCGTGCAGCGCCGGCGAAGCCGACAAACTGCTCCGGCAACTGATCGCCCTGATCGCAGGAGGAGAGAAATGAAGAAGATCATCCCAAAGCTCCTCCTCCTGGTGGTTATGGCGGCAATGATGGCAGGATGCGGCAAAAATCACGTCCTCGTTGCCGGTCGTTCGATACCTCTTTATGAAATGGAGTCGGTGGCGGACATCGACAAGAAGATGGCGGAAGACGGGGCTGTATCCATGAAGGATTTCGCGGCAGCGAGAGCCGCAGAGGCAAGGCAGAGAGCCGATCTCGCCGGCGTGGAAAGCGCCGCGTTGTTGACCGTCGATGCGGCTCTTTATGGGATGCAGTTCGCGCCTGCGGTGTTCGGAACCATGTCGGCAGCAAGCAACGCAGCCATGGCGTATCTGTCTATAGGCGACTTGATAACGGCATACGGGCGATACCTGGAGCGGAAAAACTCGGCCTACGCCGGCCTCAAGTTCAGCAAGCCTCTGGAAATTTACCGGGTCCGTAACGGCGAAAACGTGTTCTTCGCGGATCTTCTCGGCACGGAAGACTACAGAAGGAATCTGAGGGTGAAGATGGCAACGTGCGGATGGCTTGAGACGATCATACCGGACAAGAAAAAGGGCAACGGCGCTTACTATCGCGCCGGTACAGACAATTCCTCAATCACGGCGAATGAGCTTCTGTTCCAGATCAAATACGGCGATAACGCGGCTTCCCTGCCGGAGACGAACCCGTGCAGCATCAAGGAGGCGGAGATGCTCCTCGTGCAGCGAGTTGCGCTGATTATGGGAAGTAAAGCCAAAAAGTAGGGGGGATATTCATGAATGTAGAAAAAGGAAGATACTGGGACAAACGGTGGAGCCTCGTAGATTGTTGCACTCGCCCCGACCGTCTTAACATTCCCTTGCGGACCCGGAAACCTACCATTTTCGCGGTTCGCAATGACCTCTTTCATGAGGCGGTGCCTGCATCGTTCATTGATGATGCCTATGAGGTTATGGCAGCGTGTCCTCATCACACGTTTTTAGTCCTGACGAAGCGGGCGCAAAACATTGTGCCGAAACTCTATGACATTACCGTTGATTGCCCGATTCGTGAACTGGGCGGGGGAGACTATCTGCCGAATGTTTGGCATGGTCTCACCATTTGCAACCAACCCGAGCTTGACGCGAAAATGGGCGACTTCCTGAAGGTGCCGGGAAAGAAGTGGATGTCGATTGAACCCATGTTGGGGGAGATTGACATTAAGCCATATCTGTCAAAACCAATGTATTATTGCTCTGTTTGCGGAAAAGAGAAATTCCGTGATTACTGCAAAAAATGCGGAACCTACGACAATACCGCTACAAATAAACTTGCGGGCATTGACGGTGTGGTTTTGGGCGGCGAGACTGGCCCCGGACCGCGGCTTATGCACCCGGATTGGGTGAGGAATGTCAGGAATGATTGCGCGGCGGCGGGAGTGCCGTTCTTCTTTTCGCAGTGGGGGAGCTATACCGGGATCAGGGCTACCGGGTACGATTTCCACAACGAAGTACTCAATCCTGCTGGACATAACAGGACAAAGAGTAATGGCGGACGCCTCCTGGATGGCCGGACGCACGATGATTTGGCGTGGGGGAAGAAAGAAGGGATATGAACCGATATTTTTTCGGGAACAGGGGCGGGAAATACTTGCTCATCAAAGCGCCGGACCTCGAGACGGCGATCAAGGTTTTTGCTGTTGTGGAACTCTTCCCCGAGCAATACCTGCCGGGCGATATGGTGTGTTCCAGGAAGTATGACTCGGTACTGGAACGGTACGTCATAGAGCCGAAGCCAAGGGCGACGATTCCCGTGTACATCGAAGTCGAAGAGACGTTTGTGACCAAGTCTTCCGTATCGGGAATTACACGAACAGAAACCTGCAAGGTCCAGAAGAAAATTCACGACCTCCTCTTGGCAGACTGCTCCGAGCACCACTTGCCGCCTTCCTCGATCCTCCCGGAAAAAACCGGAGACGATGAAACAACCGGCCAGATCACAAGCGTTGTAATCAACGGCCAGGCTATTATCGTGAGCGGCAGCAAAGCCGCATTGCGGAATAGCCACGACGAGCTTCAGCGGAAAAAGCACGAATTGGAAGTCATGCAGCGGCAGTGTCGAGCAGCCGTGGAAGCAATCCAGAAGGATTTGAAGAAAAAGCAGGAATTGCTTTACGCGGTCTGCACCTACATGGGGCAGGGAGAGGAGATCGTTCCATTGCTCACAGGGCAGAACGCCCCGGAGGACACGCCTTTGTCGGTGTTCCAGGAGGTCCTCTACATGGACGAGGAGATGGGGGCCTGGGACAAGGATTCTCTCGACGGCATCGACTTTTCCCGCATCGAAGAGTTCGACGCATGGATTGCCCGGCACTACGAAACATTTCTTTACCGTGAAAAGAGCGTCTGCGTCTTCCAGATCAGGCGATATAGCAAGGACTACGGCGATCCTCTGGAAAACGCCGTGCTGAATGCAGAAAATATGAAGTCGTATTTCTTGGTGCGCAACGGCGGTAATCTCTATCGGATTTACGGGAACGTCCATATACGAGAACCCGTGTTTCCCACCAAGGACGAGTACGAAAGCATCATTGCCAAATATCGGGACACGAATTCAAGTTGGGGAGAAAAAAACCTGAACAACAGGCACAAGCACTACATGTACGGACTGATTTACCTCCAGGGCCTGATCGAACGGTCGTCTATCTTTGGAAACGGGCTTAAAGGCGTCAGCCTTCCAAAGGGCATTTTTACACAAGCACAGATAGAGCTGATACGCGACTCGGAGCAGAGCCAATGGATTACCGACGGGAAGCCTTCATGGAATGATTTCCGCAAAAACAACCAAGCCACCATAGGTATAGGCTCGCGCATAGTCCTCATGCCTGTCCGATTCAGCCCGAAAGACGATTTGTGGCGCCTCGGGAACACCCCGGCGGCAGGCCTTCCTCCCTGGAGTGAAACATATCTTGTGGAGGCCGAGGGAGATGGTTGGGGCTACATGGCCAAAGGCAGTTTTATCATTCGTTACAATTCGGCAGACACTATCCACGATGAATACGAGGGCTTCCGTCCCCGGAAGCGACGTGTCAGCTATCGATTCTTTCCGGATGAAGTGATCAACTTCGATCGCATCACCGTGGAGGAGTGCGACTACTACATCAAAAACAGGCTGGAACGGAAGCACTACCGGGACATCCTGCCTGTTCTTTACTATGTCCGGCGATGCAAGGAAAGAGAGCGGGCCCTGGAAAACAACTTCGTCTCTTTTATGGCGGGGCGGATGTCTCTCGATGAAAGACTGCTGCCGGCCTTGCGCGAAGTGATTGCCTGGTGGAAGCTCAAGAACAAGTGGAAGCGGGGATTGATGACGGACGACCAGAAGGCGGTCAGAATGATCGAGAAGAAGATGCAGGCTATTGCCGCGGAGGGAATATGAGGGCCGGCTATTTTCGGTGTCGCTCGAAGACACCGCGCAATGAAAATATATAAAACATAAAATGTATAATATAATATATCATGTCATATTTATTATTGACAAAAAACGTAAAGTATGGCATGATGCTTTTCAAGAAAGGGGGGGGGCTTAAATGCCTGATATTGATCACAACGACTACATGGAGTTTCTTTGTTGGGTTGATCGGTGTCTGTTTCCGCAGGATCTCATGGAAGAGCTTGTGGCGCACTGTGGTGCCACCCACGAAGAAGCAAAGGAGATAGCGTTGCTTTTCTTTTCCTGGAAAGGAACAGATAGCAAGGAAGGGAAAAATCTTTCGTGGGCGTACAGCAACTATTGCCTCGAACCCGGTCGCTATAAAGAAATAATAAATAGTTACCTGAAATGGCAGTACGGGAAGTGGAGGAAGCTAAGATGCCGTTAGGAGTTGTGGAAAAAACTGGTTATAACCCCCCTGGAGTTCCTACTAATGGGCGCAAGCCGCATTTGGGCGATATAATCCTTAATAAATTCTATCATCTCATTCGTGAAGGGCGTGAAGACCTCGAGCAATTTGAATTGATTGATCGCTTGGAAAAGCCGGTTATGTATTTCGTGTTTTCTGGCACCAAACGCCAAATACTGGAGGTGAACAAGCTACTGCAACAACATCCATACGCTTTCGCAATTAAAACCAACCTGGGCTACGATTTATCTAAATTGCCCGAAAAATATGCCCACACTGCACAAGTGTATATTTCTCGTTTCCCACATCTGATCAAATTTATCTCGAAATATGAATCAACGATACCCAGTGATTTGTGGGGGATTCTTTTTGGGTACAAGCTAAACGAAGTCCACCTGTACACTTACGACTGGGTAGAGTGGGCCAAAATCCATTTGCCTGATAGAGTAGAGGGAAAACGCGATACTGCCACCAGAGATTTTAGGGTAGAAATATAAAATATAAACGACTGTATAAGGTGCATCTTTGGTGTATGGTGTTATAGAGGCTTAATTTAAACGCTCATGATAAATATTAAGTTCTTTGTGACGTATTTACTTGACATCATGAAATATTTGGTGTAAAGTGGGCCCTCAAAGAAGCTAAAAACGAACAATGCAAATCCTCTCCGTGTAGCGCAGGCCGGTAGCGTGCCTGAACTGGGATCAGGAAGTCGCTGGTTCAAATCCAGCCACGGAGACCATAACTATGCGTGACACGCCTGGCTTGATCGAAAGGTTTGAGTTCATAGCGGCTGACGGTGGCCGGGTCGAACGCGCCGTCCCCCCGCATTTGAAGGAAACACTTGCGTGGGAAGTCGATACAACGTGCCCGCAGCGATGCAAGCTGGCGACATGCTGCCATCCATTGGTCCAGGACAATAAGGACAAATATGTCTATCACAAACTCTGCACGCTATCGGTGATCAAAGCGGGACTGATTTCACCGCCGGAGATCAACGGTTGGATTGAGAGCGAAGAGGAGGGAAACGAAGAACATGACTGAAGGCCGACAGATGATCGCATCTATCCCTGTCCTTGGTGTGATCAAACATCCCAGGGATGGGAAGCATTTCATCGTGCCGCCGGAAGTGGCGGCGGTGTACGGCGAGAATCCATGCCGTCTCGATTTCATGCTGCCCGGCGATGATGTGGAGGCCGTCTTCCAGGAAGCTTACCGGCGATTTGTAGGCGGCGGGGGCCTGCGCTGTATCGGCAGCAACGGCGTCGGCTACGATCGGGATTTCAAGACGGGCAATCGCGTTCAGAAGGCTTGTCCGTGCGAGTTCCTGGATAACAACCAATGCGCTTTGACCGGGGCATTCCATATACTCATCCCCCGTGTGTCCCTGGGAGGACAGTTTGTCATTTACACGAAGTCGAAGCGGTCCTCGGCGATGATCAGAATGACGCTGAAGAACCTCCAGGGCATGTACGGCAAGGTGACGGGATTATCAATGAGCCTGACCCGCGTGCCTGTAAAGATCAAGTACGACAAGGGCAAGAACAAGGAATATTGGATGCTCAACATCGTGCCGCCGACAATGGACGTTGTGGCGCAGGCGATGCCGGCCGATCCGCACAGCACCGAGGCGTGGCGTAGCAGGCAAGAAGCAGGCGAAGAAAACATGGAACAGGCGCAGGCGGAGGGCGAGGCGCAGCAGATCGTGCCAATGACGGATGAGCAAAGGAGAAGGCTCGTGACGCTCATGGAAGCCAAAGGAATCGGGACTTCGGCAGATAAAGCGGCTTTCTTTGCCCACGTCCTGGGAGGGCGGGAGAAATCGGAGAAATTCGCCCGTGACTTCATCGCAAATTTCGAGGAGAAACATAGGGCGTGGATCTCGCGCATTATGGAGGAGGCGGTGGCGAGTTGAAAGTGTTGAGCTTCAATAATTCCATTGGATTCGACATGCACGGTCTATCTGCAAAAGCATGGTTTGACGGAGCGTGCGCCGGCAATCCCGGCCCAATGGGAATAGGCGGCCTCATCATTCTGGAGGGCGGTGAGAAGCATACGATCAGCGAGCAGCGCGGCTTTGGAACAAACAATGTTGCCGAATATACCGCCTTGATCGAAGTCCTCAAGCTCGCCATTGAGCTTGGCGTCACGGATCTGCAAGTCAAGGGCGACAGCCAGTTGGTCGTGAATCAGGTCAACGGCGACTGGGCAGTCAAAAATCGTGGCCTTGTTCCATACTGCGACGCGGCTGAAGTCCTCATGGCCCGAATACCACGCTTCAAACTGCAATGGGTCCGGAGGGAGCAGAACCAGGAAGCCGACCGGTTGTCTTCATCGGCATTGAAAGGCGGGGGAAAAAACGGGGAAGCGCAGGGAAGCCGGCAGAGAAAAAACCTGTCCGTCGCGGTGCGAAAAGTAGGAGATCACATCTACGTTGCGGAGGGATCGCACGGCAATCAGTACGCGGTCGATCTCAAGGCAAGGACATGCTCCTGCCCGGACTGGCAACGAAGGCAAAGTCCGTGCAAGCACATGATGGCCGCTGAACGCGCACATGAGGTGGGACATGACAGTTGAAGATATACATCAGTACGGCTTTGACCTGGGCGAGAAGGACGGCCAGGTAGCAGCCAGGTGGATACGAAAGGGGATAGAGGTCGATCACGGGGACCTGTTGTCGGCGACAGATTCCTACGCCGTCGGCTACCGCAAAGGCCTCAACTGGTCTATACGCCCGAGCATCACGGTAATACGCAGGAAGAAGAACAATGCCTGAAATTTGGACAATAGGACATTCCAACCATAGCGTCGAGCACTTCCTGCACCTGTTGTCCATGCACGGAATTACGGCGGTTGCGGATGTCCGGTCCACACCCTACAGCATTGCCGCTTCCCAGTTTAACCGGGAGGCAATCAAGGAAGTGCTCCACAAAGAACGCATCTATTACGTGCACCTCGGGGAGGAACTCGGTCCGAGAAGCCCGGACCCCGCCTGCTACGAAAACGGCAAGGTCGTTTACGGACTATTGGCGGCGACGGCGGTATTCGCCCAGGGCATCGAGCGATTAAGGAAGGGCATGGAGAGGTATCGCGTGGCGATGATGAGCGCCGAGAAGGATCCCATCGCCTGTCACCGGATGGTCCTCATTTGCCGGCATCTCAGCATGCACGCGGATGACGGGCTGGCGATACGGCACATTCTGGAGGACGGCGCCATCGAGGATAACGCGGCAAGCGAGCGGCGACTGATGCAGGATCTCAAGATCGCCGAGTTCGACCTGTTCAACAGCAGGGAGGAACAGATCGCCAAGGCATACGCGCTGCAAAGCCAGCGGATCGCATATGCGTTGTAGGAACACAGGTAGGAGGCGTAAAATTTGAAAAAGAGCGTGCTATTGTTTCTTGAAAAAGTTTTTGCCGCAAACCTCGACGGCCGTCTTCTCCAGTCGAAAAGCAAGGTGGCAAAAAAGCTGGAGGAGGCAGGCTACATTGTTTTCACTGAGAAAACCTTGGGAAAAGACCGATTCGGGTCGATTGTCGTGGATGGGTACGCGTTAACCGTGAAGGGTAACATGGCCTATTGTACGAGCAATCGGTGCAAAGAACCCGTGGAGGAGCAATAAGTATCTCGCCCCACGCCAATATCGGCGCGGAGTAAACTTAAATTGTCTCTGGAGCGTTTCGGTGATATTACTTTGGCGAACATCCAATAATTAAAGGAAGAAATAGATGCCCATGAACAACAACGATGTCGAGGCCTTGAAATCCAAGGCGAAGGTAGCTGCGAATACTCTCTACCGTATCTGCCATACCGGTCGGAGATCAGCAGAAACCATGGAACTGCTCGACATTACAAGCGAGGTTCTTGCCTTGTTGAATGATTTGGTCGATTCATTGAATGCTGACGCATCCTCTGCAACGAATGACGACGCATACGTGAGGGCAAAGATTTTCTTGAATGCATGGTCAGGTAGGGTAAATGGCTAACAACAGCAAAGAACATAAAAAGAATCCACTGCATACGCCCCGCGTCATCGCATACGTGCGCGTGTCCACGGATGAGCAGGACGTCAACAAGCAGCGCCATGAGATCCTGGAATACGCACACCAGAATAAGATGACCATCGACGAATTCATAATGATCACCGTATCAAGCCGGAAAGCGGCGAAGGACCGGCGGATCGAAGAATTGATGGAAAAGCTTGCGCCGGAGGATACGCTGATCATATCCGAGCTGTCTCGTCTGGGCCGGTCCATCGCGGAGGTCATCGGCCTGGTGAACGGCCTGGTCGAGCGGAACGTCAGGCTCATCGCCATCAAGCAGAACATAGACCTGGCAGGAAAGCATGACACGACATCAAAGGTGATGGTTACGGTCTTTTCTCTGCTGGCCGAACTGGAGCGCGATCTTGTGTCTCAAAGAACAAAGGCAGCTTTAGCTGCCTTGAAAGCACAAGGGAAAAAGTTGGGGAGACCAGTGGGAACAAAAGGAAAATCGAAACTCGATGGTAAGGAGCCGGAAATCATAGCTTTTCTCGACAAGAGAGTGCCGGTGGCGGCAATAGCGCGTATTTTGGGGTGTTCGCGGCCAGGCCTCTTGAATTTCATGGAAAACAAGAAGATATACAAGGCAAAGCGAAGCGAAAAAAGGTGATTGGAGTTGTGTGCTGTGGGACAGTCACGGCATCACGAAAAATCTATCAATACGTTATTGGCTCGCCGCCGTCTTGCAGTGATACCTAAACTGGTACATGCCTAAAGCAACCAAGGAGTCTTGCAAGGACGCATTTTTGCCTTGACAGCATGAAGGGCAGTGTGGCATATGCATATCGCTTTTGAGGAACACGATTTGAGGAAGGAGTTGGAAGGAGTAGCTTTAGGAGTAGCGACCGGCTTGAGCTATTAAAAATTATCCTATTTCCAGTAAGTTATAACAACTTTCCAAATCCTGTTCCGCCTACCATATTAAAAAAACGGAAGCCGCGGGCGGCGACGGCCGGAGTGAATCATCGGCGAAGCGGGAGCGGATTGCGAAGTAGCATTTAGTATTGATTGAAAAAAACGGGGTCGTAG
>Ga0208458_1000326_pt1 | contig 55359 bp, 35 predicted proteins | sample AD_UKC085_MetaG_FD_184432 | JGI IMG/M metagenome (GOLD analysis project Ga0208458, IMG submission 184432) | Active sludge microbial communities of municipal wastewater-treating anaerobic digesters from USA - AD_UKC085_MetaG (SPAdes) (version 2) | ecosystem: Engineered > Bioreactor > Anaerobic >... | reverse complement strand
GGCGTTTACCGTAACGGCGGGCCACGATGCCGGCCGTGTCGACGTGCCCGTCGAACCCGGCGGGCTGGTCATGGGGCGCGTCACCGATGCGGACTCGGGCGAGCCCCTGGCCGGGGTATCGATCTTCACCTACCCTCGGCCGCGGGAGATCGTACCGTACCGGGAGACGCTCAGCGACGCCGACGGCAGCTACCTTCTTACGGGCCTGCCCTCGGGCAGTTACAACGTGTGCTGGGCGCCGCCCGACGGGTATCCACAGCCATTCAATAACATCAACGCCAAGGAGATCCACGTGGTTGCGGGCGAAACGATGTCCGGCGTCGATTTCGCGCTGTCCCACGGCATCCGGCTCACTGGCAAGGTGGTCGACGCGGACGGAAACCCGGTTCCGCGCGCCAAGGTCAACTGCGTCATCGGCCAGAGTTACCATAATCACGTGGCGTGTGACAAAGCGGGCCGGTTCTTGCTGCCGGGATTGCCGCCCACGACAGGGCTCGAACTCATTGCCCGCAAGCACGGCCAGATCAGCGCCCCCGTCGGTCCTCTGACCATCAGCCTGGAGGGCAACGCACCGCTGACCATTCAACTGGGTCCGGCCGGGGCGATCAAAGGCGCGGCGACCGATGAAGCCGGGCGGCCCCTCGCGAAAGCGGAGATCTATGTTTCGCACCACGATGCGCCGCGGTTGGGATGGAACAGGGTGCGCACTAACGAAGACGGCGCATTCTCGGTGGCGGGGCTCCTGCCTGGACCGACCAGTGTCCGCGTTACCCCCAGAGAGATGAACATCAACGACGGTACTAAGTACGAAGACATTGTTGTTCCCGCAGGCGGTACGCTGGACGGTCTTAGGCTCGTATTCCGGCCGAAGGCAGATCCTGCCGATACCGGCGTGATTGCGGGACGGGTGGTGGACAAAACAGGAAAGCCCATCGAGGGGGCGACTGTCCGCATTCAGCAATTGAACACGGTAGCACGTACTTCAGCGAACGGCACGTTCGAGCTTACGGGGCTGCCACAACGAAAGTTCGACATTCTATTCGGGCACCGTGATCATAGCGTAGCGACCGTTCTTGGCATTGCGACGGGCACGCGCAACCTCTCCGTAACCCTGCTCGGCCTTACGGAGGTGCAGGGGAAGGTCATCGACGCCGACACGAAACAGCCCGTAACGAGCTTCAACATGTACGAACGGGGCGACATGGAGCTTTCCCGCCTGAGCGACCAGATGCAGCAGCTTGCGCAGCGGTTTCGCGACGATAAGGGCCGGTTCAATCTCACACGTGTTCCTGTGCGAGACACCTTCCTCTACACGTGGGCGGATGGCTATGCGTGGAAAAAGACCCCCATCAGCATCACGACTGACGAACAGCCCCTGACCGGCGTCGTGATCGAACTCAAACGCGGCGCGGTCATCGAGGGCGAAGTGGTGACTCCCGGCGGCAAGCCTGCGCCGGGAGCCTTGTTGTTCACGGGCGCCCTGCCCCACACCGTATACCGAGACGAGCGCAACGTGGGCCATACCAACACGGAGGGAGGTTTCCGCCTCGACACCGTCGAGGAGAGCGTACGATGCATTACCGCGCTGATGCCGGGCTACGCGCCCGGCTACGCCCTGGTGTCGCCCGTCGGCGGAGAAACGCGGCAGGTGACCATCACCCTGAATCCGGGTGGCGTCCTGAAAGGCACGCTGGGTGTGGCAACTGTGCCCGGAGAGGTCTACTCTCTGGGCGTTGATATTTGGCACCCCTTCGAGCCCGCGTTCGGCACATCGGGCATGAACGTGAACCCCGACGGGACCTACGAACTCGCGAATCTGCCTGCCGGTGAGGTCCTCATCCGCGGCATGGCCTGGTTCAAGACGCCGGACGGTACAGATAACCACTTCAAGGAGTACAAGCGTGCTCTCATAGAGCCGGGCAGAGAAACCGTAGTGGATTTCGTGTTTTCGGAAGGTACCGCAGCCGTGGAAGGCCGGGTCACCCTCGATGGCGAGACACCCGCGCACGGGTACGTCAGGCTCTGCAACCAGCAGGACCATTGGGGCGGAAAGACCAGTGCCCATCTCGATGAAAACGGCCGGTACCGCCTCGAAGGACTGCATCCGGGTAACGCAGTGTTGCACTTCGATGGGGGAAGAGAAGGCGAGCCGTCCCGATACCATTTGGAAACGGTTTCGGTGAAGGCCGGAGAGACAACGACGCGCGATGTCGACCTCACCGGAACCGCATCCATCAGCGGTATGGTCTCGGGTGCGCAAGCGGGCATGCAGGTAGTCGTATGCCTTCTGCAAGGCCGCCACGCTTGGCCGACCGTGCCCTGGAACCTGTCGGCCACCTACGCCCAGGAAGCTCTGGTTAGAGGCGTGGGGGTGAAGGAAGACGGCACGTACGCCATGAGCGGCGTCGACGCGGGTGACTACACCCTCTGCGCAAGTTCCACAATTCCCCTCGGCAATTATGAAGAGGAACGGGTCGCCATGCCCTGCGCGATCACCCACATCACCGTGCAAGACGGCGAGCAGGCCGTGGTCAACCTCCAGTTGCGGTGAGGCGAAGGGACAATCGCATGGGAATATAGACACGCAGTCGCGCCGCTTCCGCGCATTTCCGGACGGAAGAGTGAGACGCACGATTGACGCCCGTCCCCTGGCACGGACTGGGGCCGCTGTTGGTAAATCAGACATCGTCAAGGCATACTGAGGCGTAGATCATCCGGGTGGTACGGGCGGGGGACGGATGCGGATGGGCCCGCTGCGTGGCAGGGATTGACCCGGAGTGGCTGTGCCTGCAGGAGACCATGATGATGGCCTGTTCTGACGTGTCGGGAATTGTGCGCGGTGTTGTTCGCCTCGGTTTTCTTCTGCTGGCGCCGGGGCTGCTGTGCGCCGGGGTTGTTGCGGACGAAACGGCTTCCCCCGGCGCGCCCCTCCTCGCCCATTGGGCGTTTGATGCCGGCTTCGGGGGCGCGTGTCCGGACGCGAGCGGCAATGGATTCGATGCCGCGCCACAGCGCACGGATGACGGCGCCGTCACACGTACGGGCGGGCTTTTCGGCCAGGCGCTGTTGTTTTCCGGCACGCACCGGCTTGTGGTCTCGAACCCCGCGCTTTTTGATGGCGCCACCGAGCTCACCTTGGCCGTATGGGTGCTCCCGACGGAGCTCGGCGGCTACCGTGAACTCTTCCGAAAAGAGGACGGCGAGCAGCGTGTGTTGTTTTCGTTTCAGGACGACGGCGCCATACTCTCGCTGGGACTCCATGTCGACGGCTATTTTGAGTGCGATGCGCTGCTCGAGCCCGCGGCCGTCCTTGACGGCGCGTGGCACCATTGCGCGGCCACCTTCGACGGGCGTTTTGCGCGCGTTTACCTCGACGGAAACGAGATCGGCGCTGTTGAACGTCCCGGCAAGGCGGTTTGGGGCGGGTCCGCGTCCGCGTGCATCGGGTCGTTGAACGGGGGGGAATGTTTTCAGGGGGCGATGGACGATCTGCGCCTTTACGGAGCCGCGTTGTCCGCCGAGGCGATTGCGGAGCTGCACGCGCGCGGCGCGAACGGGAACCATCCCGATTCGCCGCCTGCCCCGGCCGGGGAACCCGGCCTTGATCGGCGCCCGCTCGCACACTGGACCTTCAACGAGACCGGCCCGTACCCCCGCGTGTGGGACCTTGCGGGCGATCGCGCCCTGCTCGCTGCTGCCGGCCACAGTCTCGTGCGCGCACAGGGGGTTTACGGAAGCGCCCTCGCCTTGCGGGGCGAACATGCCCTTCGCCTGGAACGATTCGGCACGTCCCGGTTGCCGGCGCTGACCCTCGCCGCCTGGGTGCGTCCGCACGGCCTCAGCGGGTTCCGCGAGATCTTCCGCCAGGAATCCGCCAACCGCCTGTTGTTTTCGTTTCAGGAGAACGGGGCGATGCTGTCGTTTGGGCTCGACGTGGGCGGTTACATCGAATGCGACGCTCCGGTCGATGCCGGCCGCGTTCTCGACGGTGCGTGGCACCATTGCGCCGCGACGTTCGACGGGCGGCACATGCGAGTGTTTCTTGACGGGGAGGAGGCCGGCAGCCTCGAACGGCCCGGCACGATTGCCCTGCAGCCCGACGCGCCTGCGTTTATCGGCTCTTCGGGGGGAGACTGCGAACATTTCCAGGGCCTGCTGGACGACCTCCGCGTGTATCCGGAGGCGCTGTCCCCCGATGAGATCGCCGCGCTCCACCGCGACGGCGCCGATGCCCTGGCGAAGCGGTACGCGGCGGTCCATGAGCGCCTGGCCGGCATCTACCCCGCGAACGCATCGTTTAGCGATACGTGCGCTGCGTTGCGCGAACGCCTTGCGCATCAGGCCGGCGGTCTGGACGACGAGTGCGTGGATGCTTTGTCGGCGCGGCTCAAGAACGATTTTCCGGAGGCGAGCGCGCAGTTTGCCGAATGGACCGGCGTGTCCGTTATCGAATACGTGCTCACGGCCGGCGCCGCGTTCCACGACGAGAAGCTGGGGTGGCTGATGGAACTCCTCCTGGAGTACCGGCCCATTACGGAAGACCAGTGGCGCCGGCAGTCGCCCGAAGATCGCACGAAATGGGAAGAGGCCGACCGTCTGCGGGAACGTTATGAGGCGCTGAAGGCCCGGGGCGAGGCCGCCCGTTTCTCCGGGGAATGGGTGGACCTGATCATGGCGGCGGGATCCCGGATCGATTTCCGGCCCTATGTTCAGGAGGCCGTGGCCCCCTACGTCCGTCCGTCAACCCCGGAAACCCGGACGCGGCCGCCCGGCGAGGCGCGGGAGGCCCTGGAGAAGGACTGGCTGCATCAGGCCGGGGGTATCCCCGCCCCGGAACGCATCCTGGCGGAGATTGCGTGGGCGCGCGAGCTGGCCGCGCGCATTTCCGCCGCGCATCCGGGCGCGGCGGGTCTCGCGGAGCCGCTGGCCCGCCTGGACGCGCTGGAGGCCGAAGCCCGGGCGCTGACGGCCCCTTCGCCGGCGCTCTATTTCGAGGTGCGCGACGCCAAACGCGCCATCGCCTTTGCGAATCCCGTCATTGACTTCACGACGATGCTGTTTGTCGACATGCCGTTCCCGCAGGGGTCGGAATGGCCCCACGAGACACGCCACCGTCTGGGCTACATGGCGGTGCCGGGCGGCAAACTGGTCATTCTCGAGGGGCTCCATCCGGGCGGCGAGGTCCGCCAACTCGTGCCGCAGGCGCCGCTGCATGGGTCGTTCTGGCGGCCGGACGTGTCCTACGACGCGTCGAAAGTGCTCTTCTGCTTCAAGCCGCACAACGAGAAGTCGTTTCACCTGTACGAAATCCGCGTTGACGGCAGCGGATTCACGCAATTGACCGACGGCCCGTACGACGATCTTGATCCCATCTACCTGTCCGATGAAGAGCACATCGTGTTTTCCACGACCCGCGGCAATACGTATGTGCGGTGCATGCCGCCGACCAGCGCGTTTGTGCTGGCGCGCTGCGACCGCGATGGCCGCAACATCTACCTCATCTCGGCCAATAACGAGCCCGATTACCTGCCGTCGGTGATGCATGACGGCCGCATCATCTACACGCGATGGGAATACACCGATAAACCGCTGTGGCGGGCGCAGAGTCTCTGGACCGTCAATCCCGACGGCACCCAGTCCAATACCTTCTGGGGCAATCAGAGCGTCTGGCCCGACCTGCTCAAGGACGCGCGGGCCATTCCCGGCAGCCGCCGCGTGATGTTCACGGGCAGCGCGCATCACAACTGGTTCAGCGGCTCGGTCGGCATCGTCGACCCCGATCGGGGGTTCAATTTCCCCCACGGATTAACCAAGGTCACGGCCGATGTCGCGTGGCCCGAATGCGGCAACGGCCCCGTCGACCCCATCGAATCGCCGAATTACCATTCCTCGGGCGCCTATGGCGGGTACTATTCGCCGTACCCGCTGAGCGAGACCGATTTCATCGTTTCCGCGGACCGGGACGGCCGGTTCGTGTTGTATCTCATGGATGTGTACGGCAACCGCGAGCTCATTTACGAAGGGTCGAACCAGGTATTCCATGCGATTCCCCTGAGGCCGCGTCCCCGGCCGCCGGTTGTCGTCGAACGGACGGAGCTGCCCGGCCGCATGGCGCAGTCCCGTCCACAGGAGGGCGTGATCTACAGCGCGAACGTGTACCACGGTGCGCCGGCAGAACTCCGCGGCATGGCGCGGTATCTGCGCATCCTCAATATCGACCCCAAGACGTACACCTACTGGCACAAACGCCCGTACATCTCAACCGGCCCGGTCGTTTCGGCGGTGCAGTCGGAGGGCGTGAAACGCATTCTCGGGACGGTGCCCGTCGAGGCGGACGGTTCGGTGTCGTTTGTTGCCCCCGCCGGCATGGCGCTGCATTTCCAGCTGCTCGACGAACGGTATCGGGCCCTGCAGACCATGCGCAGTTTCGTCAACGTCATGCCGGGCGAGTCGCGGGGCTGTCTGGGATGCCACGAGCTACACAGCAAGGCGCCCGAGGTTTCGAGCCGCGGCCTGGCACTGAACCGCGCGCCCAGCGCGATCACGCCGCCGCCGTGGACGCCCGATACCGTGAGTTACCCCCGTTACGTGCGTCCGGTGCTCGACCGGTATTGCGCGCCCTGCCATGAAGGCGACGGCAAAGGCCGCGCGGTGTTCGATTTGACCGAGCGCCCCAGCACGCCCGTTTTCACCGAGCCCTACCTGACCCTGATCGGCCGGCCTTCGTGGGGCGCGCCGTACGCGCCGCCCGAGAACCCGCCCCCCGGCTGGGGCATTGCCGGTCAGCTCATGGTCGAGGCCTACAGCACCACCGACCCCGAAGCGTACAAGACCCCCAAACCCATGACCGCGCTGTCGTACAAGAGCCGCCTCATCGAGATCGCATCCAGCGGCGACCATCACGGGGTGGAGGTCGATTCCGTCAGCCTTCAGCGGCTCATCGCCTGGGTCGATGCCATGTGCCCCTACCAGGGCGAAGAGGAAGTGCGCGCGATCCCCGATCCGGACTTCCAGGGCATCGACTGGCTCGCGGTGCGCCCGCGCATCGCCACCGCGCCGGAGATTGTCCGCCCGGGTCCTGTTGACTGAGCGAAAGCCCGTTTCCCGGCTTCCGCGGCGGGGGGGCGTCCGTCTTTTGAGGCGGGCATGGTACGGGGATTCGGAGGCGAGCCCGCGGGTTTGACAGGACCCGCGCTGAATGATAAGATAACAGACCGGTTGCCAGGGCTGCGTAACCCCTTTGAAAGATGGGCTTTCGAGGCGTTAAGGGGACCATGGGCAACGATAGAGGCGCCTGCGGAACGGGCGCGCGAGAGAGGGGAGGTTGATTCCGAGTGACGAAAGTGCGCGTCAAGTCAGACGAGCCCTTTGAAAAGGCACTCCGCCGGTTCAAGAAAAAGTGCAATAAGGAAGGGCTGATGCAGCGGCTGAAAGAGATGAAGCATTACGAAAAGCCCAGCGAGCGCCGTCGCCGCAAGCTCGCCAAAGCCATTGCGCGTGCCCGGCAGGATCAAGCGGGTAGTTGAGCTTTCTCGACAATGGGTATTCCCTTGAGGCAGGATCGAGGCATCGATCCTGCCTCGTTGTTTTGCGGCGCGGTCCGGCGCCGGTAGTGTAGTCGCGGAAAAGGGGGGCAAACATGAGCATCGTACTGGGTCTGGACGTCGGCACGAGCGGCACCAAAGCGGTGGCGATCAACGCAGCGGGCCGGCCGGTGGCGTCGGCGCTGGTCGAGTACCCGCTCCTGACGCCAAAACCGGGGTGGGCGGAACAGCCGCCGGCCGAATGGAAACGCGCGGCGCTCGAAGCCCTGACGAAGCTCGCCCACTCGCCCAACGTGGAGCCCGCCGAGGTTAAGGGTCTGGGCCTGACCGGCCAGATGCACGGCTCGGTATTCCTCGACCAGGACCACCGCGTGCTGCGCAACGCCATCCTGTGGTGCGACCAGCGCACCGCGAAACAGTGCGAGTACATTACGGAAAAGGTGGGCGCGCGCAACCTGATCGAGATGGTCTGCAACCCCGCCCTGACCGGTTTCACCGCACCGAAAATCCTCTGGCTGCGCGACCACGAGCCGGAAATCTATGACCGGGTACGCAAGGTGCTCCTGCCCAAGGATTATGTGCGTTACGCACTGACCGGCGAATTCGCCACCGACGTTGCCGACGCGTCGGGCACGCTGCTTTTCGATGTGAAGAACCGGGGTTGGCATAAGGGGCTGATGGAACTCCTCGACATCCCGGCGGAATTCATGCCGAACGCCTATGAAGGCCCCGAGGTCACGGGCACGCTCTCGAAAGAGGCCGCGGCCGCTACCGGTCTTCCTGAAGGGATTCCCGTGGTGGCGGGCGGCGGCGACCAGGCCGCGGGCGGCGTGGGATGCGGCATCGTGCGCACGGGCGTGCTCTCGTCGACCGTGGGGACGAGCGGCGTGGTGTTCGCGTTCGCCGACAGGGTCAGCCTGGACCCCGAGGGCCGCGTGCACACCTTCTGCCATTCCGTGCCGGGCAAATGGCACATGATGGGCGTGGTGCTGAGCGCGGGCGGCTCGTTGCGCTGGTACCGCGACGCTCTGTGCGCCGAGGAAAAGGCCCGCGCCGCGGAGACCGGCCGCGACCCGTACGAATACATCACGGACGCCGCGGCAACGGTGCCGCCGGGCGCCGAAGGGCTGCTGTTCCTGCCCTACCTTACCGGGGAGCGCACGCCGCACAAGGACCCGTATGCCAGGGGGGCCTTTGTGGGCCTCTCGCTGCGCCACGGGAAGCCGCATCTTGCCCGGGCGGTGCTTGAAGGCGTCGCGTATGCCATGCGCGACAGTCTCGACATCATCCGCGGGATGGGCGTGCCGGTCCAGCAGGTGCGGGCTTCGGGCGGCGGCGCGAAATCGGCGTTCTGGCGCCAGGTCCAGGCCGATGTCAATGGCGCGCCCCTGGCCACCATCAACGTCGACGAAGGCCCGGCCTACGGCGCGGCGATTCTGGCCACCGTGGCGACGGGCCTCTACGCAAGCGTCGAGGAGGCCTGCGACGCCATCATCCATGTGGTCGATACCTGCGAACCCGACGCCGCCCGCACGAAACAGTACGACACATGGTTCGCCGAGTATCAGAACGCCTATACCGCTTTAGCTCCAGGGTTCCGCCGTGCCGCAGACCTCTTATCATGAGATTGTCGAGGAGGGGTCCCAGGGGCTCCGCCTTGACGTGTTCCTCACCGAGTGTGTCGAGGACGCGTCCCGGGCGTTCATTCAGAGAGCGATCAAAAGCAATCTGGTGACCGTCAACAACCGCGTCTGCACCCGGCCAAGCCGCACGGTGGCCTTGGGCGACGAGATTCACATCGAGGTGCCGCCCCAGCCCAGCACGGAACTGACGCCGGAGGACATCCCGCTCGACATCCTGCACGAAGACGCCGACGTGCTGGTGGTCAACAAGCCCTCGGGCCTGGTGGTGCATCCCGCTCCCGGCCACAGCGGCGGCACGCTGGTGAACGCGGTGTTGTTCCATTGCCCCGATTTCCAGCGGCCCGGCGAAGACGCCGCCCGGCCGGGCATCGTGCACCGCCTCGACCGCGACACCTCGGGCGTGATGGTGGTGGCCAAGAGTCCGCGCGCGTTTCTGTCGCTGGGGCGGCAGGCGCGCGAACATGCGTTCGAGCGGCGGTATCTGGCCCTGGCGCAGGGCGAGTTCCCGCAGGACCGGGGCCGCATCAACGCCGCGGTGGGCCGCAGCATGACCGATCGCAAACGGATGTCCGTTACGGCGGCGCGCAGCCGCGACGCGATCACGAATTTCGAGGTGCTGGAGCGGTTTGGCGCGGCGTGCCTGGTCACGCTGCGGCTCGAAACCGGCCGCACCCACCAGATCCGGGTTCACCTGCGCTTTGCGGGCCATCCGGTCCTGGGCGATCCGGTCTATGGCGTGGTGGATTTCCAGAGCTGGACCGTTTCAGAGGCGACCCGGACGGTGCTGCGGAATCTCCAGGGCCAGGCGCTCCACGCGGAATTGCTCGGGTTTGCCCACCCGGCCGACGGCACGGTCATGCGGTTTGTGGCTCCGCTTCCCGCCGATTTTCAGGCCGCCCTGGACGCCCTGCGCGCCGAAACCGCCTGACTCCGACGCGGCGCTCAGTCCGCCAACTCGATGTCGCGCGCGACCGCCTCGCCCGGCCGGGTGCACGTGCCCGGCCACAGTTTCCGGCCCGGGTACAGAGAGGTCTTGATGCCCGTGTGCACGTGATCGCCGACGATGGCGCCGAGCTTTCTCCGGCCCGTGTCGATCATCTCGCCTTTGACCATGGACTTGATCGTGCCGCCGTCGTGCCGGACATTGGCGGTGATGGTGCCCGCGCCGAAGTTGGTGCGCTCGCCGATGATCGAGTCGCCGACGTAGCTCAGGTGCGGCACGGCACACCCGTCGAAGAGGATCGAGTTCTTGATCTCGCAGGACTGGCCCACCCGGCATTCGTTGTACAGGGTCGCGCCGGGACGCAGCCATGAGTTGGGGCCGACGGTGCAGCGCTCGCCGATGTACACCGGCCCGTCAATCACCACGCCGCCGCGGATGACGGATCCTCTGCCGACGTGGACGGGGCCGTTCAATTCCGCGCGGGGGCTCACCTCGCCCTCGATGGCGGGGGTCATCTCGTTCAGGAGGTATTCGTTGGCCTCGAGGAGGTTCCAGGGATACCCGATGGGCAGCCAATACCCTTCCATCTCGAGCGCGCTGAAGTCGCCGCGCGCGGCGAGTTCGTGGACGGCCGACGTGATCTCGATCTCGCCCCGCTCGGACGGTTCTGTTTCACGCAACACGCCGAACACCTCGGGCGTGAGCGCATAGGCGCCCACACTGGCCAGGTCGGAGGCCGGTTGGCAGGGCTTTTCGACGAGCCGTTTCACGCGGCCCCGGGCGTCCAGCTCGAACACGCCGTAGCGGCGGGGATCGGCGACGCATTTGGCCAGCGCGGCATGGGTCGCGCCCGCCAGCCTCTGCAGATCCCCCGGCGCATAGAGATCGTCGCCGTTCATGGCGATGAACGGTCCGTCGATGTGCGGTTCGCACAGCAGAACGGCGTGGCCGGTGCCGAGTTGCTCGGTCTGCTCGACGTAGCGCAGGGGCAGGCCGTTGTACGCGGCGCCGAACGCCTCGCGGACCATGTCCCCGCGGTACCCGACGACGAGGATGGCCTCGTCGATGACCGCGCGCAACGCATCCAGGTGCCAGGCCAGAATGGGTTTGTTGACGACCTTCAGCAACGGTTTCGGCCGCGTGAGCGTCAACGGATACGTGCGGGTCGATTTGCCCGCGACCATGAGGATTGCTTTCACAGCGTCACTCCCGTCTTGCTTCGTTGTCTATTGAATGCCCAGGAGGCGTTTTGCGTTCCCGCGGGCGATGGCCGAGCGCTGCGCTTCGGTGAGGTGGCCGCGCGCCAGCTTCTCGACGTTGGCCACGTAATTATAGAGCGGGAAATTCGTCCCGAAAAGCAGGCGATCCTGGGGGAAGCGTTCCATGGCCAGCTCAAGATCGCGCATGTTCTCGTAGTTCGAGATGTCGAAACAGCAGTTTCGGGGCAGGGGGTCGCCGAGCATGTCCGGCTCGCCGAAGCGAAGTCCCAGGGCCACGATCGTGACCCGGGGCCAGGCTTTGACGAACGCCGCCATCGTGTCCGGCGCCACCGGCGGAATGATCTCGCGGTAAAACTGCCGCCGCGGGTCTTCGAGCCAGCATTGCACGCATACGGGAAGGCCCAGTTCGTGGGCGAACGCGACCAGCTCGCCGGTCTCCGGCGACAGAAGCTCGTAGCGGTGGTATTGCGGATAGAGGAGCACGGCCCGGGCGCCGTAGTCTTCGGCGCAACGGAGGAGGTCGTCTTGCCAGCCCGTGAAATTGGGCCGCAACACCGCGGACAAAAGGAACCGGTCGCGGTGGGGGGCGAGCGCCGCGGCCAGCTCGTCGTTGCCGTCCTGCGGATTCAGGTAAAACACGGCCTGGAGCGAAGAGACCAGCGCCATCTCGACCCCGTGGCGGTCCATGGCGCGCAGCAGCGCTTCGAGGCCCTCGACCGGCCGGTAGGGAAAATGCCCAAGTTTTGCATTGAAATCGATCATGGCCGGAGCCACCGCAGGATGTTTTCGCCGAGGATCATGCGTTTCCAGTCGTCGGGGATTTCGGCGGAAAGCACCTTGCTCATCTGGACGACGAAACTGCGGCCGGGAATGTCGGAACCATAAAAGACGCGGTCCGGACCGATGTGCCGCAGCAGACATTCGACGACACCCGCCTCGGGTTCCCCGCCGGAGATGTCCGCACAGAGGTTGGGATAGGGGGCGATGATACGGGCGGCTTCTTCCCACCGGCCGCCGGCGTGGGCCAGCCACATCTTCAGGCCGGGGTGGCGCTCCATACGATGGACGCAGTGCCACACGGTCGACTCGCGTTCCAGATTGCCTGTCGCCTTGATCCAGGTGTGTTGCAGGACGGGCACATCGAGTTCCACGATGCGGTCAAAGAGGGGATCCATGCGTGGGTCGTCAGCGAACTGCGAAATCCAGAGTTTCACCCCCCGGCACGGGCCGTTGGCGATGTAGCGGTCCAGGTGATCGAGCCCCAGAGGCACTTCGTCCGCGCTCAGATACACCAGGCCCATGAAGCGGTCGGGATAGCGCTCGACCACCTGTGCGATGTCGGCGTTGGCCTGTTCGAGCGCCGCCGCGTCTGGAAAGGGCACCCATTCCCGGCCCAGGGAGCACAGGACCACCCGGTTCACCCCGGCCCGGTCCGCGGCATCGAGAACCAGCTCGGGCTCGCCGTTGTCGGGCGTCCGGATATGGGCATGGCAATCGACCACCAGCGGCACGGGGCGTTCTCCTTCCTTGTTGCGCGGCCGCCGCCGCGCCGGGCGTCATTTTAGAAGCCCGCGCCCGCACGTTCAACGGAAAACGGTCAACGGCGCGGATGCGCCGCGATCCGCGTGATGCTGCAAACCGGGGCGAGTCTGGAATGGGCCTCCCTGGTGGTTTGGCGGCTTTGTGTGAGGCGGTTATCGACCGCGCCGGCGTCTCGCCTGCATTCTGGTCTTCTGGTGGAGACAGTGGACGGGGTGGACGGCTCTGCCCGCGCGACCTTGCTCTACTCAACGCCGCGGACGCCGCCTGCGTCGCTGACATCGGCCGTATTTCCTGACCGACACCGAAGGTGTCGAATGTGAGCCGCGGGCGAAGCCCGTGGATCGGGGCGGCCCCACCCTCCCACCGACCCCGAAGGGGGTCGGACGGATTCGCAGGGCTTGTTCAACCCCGTTCCGGGGTTGGGCCGTCAAGATGCCAGGGGCGTCAGAGCTGTCAAAGTCCCCAATTCGATGATAAAATAGTCGAAGGAGGCGTTCGTTATGCCGCGAAGTCTGTTTCAGGATATCAGGACCCTCGCCAAGAACATCGCCAAACACGCGGGGTTTGTGTTGAGCCGGCGCGAGTCCGTGCGCCATGCCCTGTCGGGGGTGGTGTCGGACGCGAAGAAGCTGCGCGTGCATGTGGGCGATCAGCACGGGACCGATCGGCGCAAGGAGGCCCTGAAACTGGTGAAACAGGGCCGGGTGGCGTACAACTCGAAGAACGACACGCAGGCCGAGAAGCTGTTTCGGGATGCGGTGGCCGAGGATGAGAACTGCGCCCTGGCGTACGCCTATCTCGGCAATGCCTTGTACCGGCAGGGGCGGGCCGACGAAGCCGAGCTGAGCTGGCGGCGTGCGACCATGGTTGAACCCGCCTCCGAGGGGGCGGAGAAGGCGCTTCACAGCCTCCAGCACCTTGCCAAGAAGAAGAAGGCGTATATGGACCGCCTGGACGACAAGCTGAGACATGGCCGCTCTTCCTGAGTTCTCGTATTTCCTGCCCACGGAGGTCCGGTTTGGCGCGGGGTGTTTCAACGGACTTGCTGCCTGCTGCCGGGCTTTGGGCCGGAAACCGTTCATCGTGACGGGGCGACATTCCGCGCGGGCGATCGGGGCGCTGGACCGGGCGGTGGCGCAACTGCCCGGCGCCGTGGTGTACGACAGGGCCGGGGAAAACCCGACGACCGGCCAGTGCGACGCGGCGGCGCGGGTCTGCCGGGAGTCGCGGTGCGATATCGTCATTGCCATTGGCGGAGGGAGCCCGATGGATGTGGCGAAGGCGGTGGCCGGCCTGGCCCTCAACGAGGGCGCGTGCGCGGAATTCATCGGGTCCGACCGGTTCACCGAAGGCGCGTTGCCGATCATCGCGGTGCCCACGACCGCAGGCACGGGCAGTGAAGTGACCCCCTATTCGGTATTGGTGGACACCTCGGAGAACCAGAAGCGGACCATCAAGGGTCGCGCCCTGTTTCCACGGGTCGCGCTGCTCGATCCGGAATTGACGGCATCGCTTCCGCCTGATGTGACGGCGTACACGGGACTCGACGCGCTCAGCCAGGCCATGGAAGGCCTCGTCTCCAGGAAGCGCACCGCGGTAGGCGACATCCTGGCGCTGGAGGCATGCCGACTGGTCCGGCAGTGGCTGCCGCGCGCGGTGAGTGTTCCCGATGATCTCGAAGCCCGCGGCGGCATGCTGCTGGCGGCGATGCTGTCGGGAGGCGTCATTGCCCAGAGCGGAACCACGCTGGTGCACGGCATGGGCTATTACTACACGCTGCACTGCGGCCTCCAGCACGGCCTGGCGAACGGGCTGCTGCTCGCGCCGGTGTTTCGACACAATGCGGTCCACCTGCCGGAGACGGTCGCGTCGATGGCCTCCGCGCTGGGCCATTGCGGTCCGGCGGGCGAGGCGGGCAGCGCCATTACGCGGGCCCTGCACGCGTTGTTCGCGGCGTGCGGGGTCTCGCGGGCCGCGCGCGACGCTGGCGTGGACGAACGCCTGCTGGCGGAATTCGCGAGGGACTGCTATTCGGACCCGTACCGTTTCAAAAACCAGGTGGGCGAGCTGACGGAGGACGACGTGCTGCGCTTCTATCGCGAATCCTGGCGGGGCGTCTGACGCGGGGGATCAGTCCTTTCCTTTGGTGACGGCTTCCAGGATTTTGGGTTCCCGGGCGGCGAGCAGACGTTCGCACGCGACAAGCGCCTTCCGGTACGTCAGGAGAGCGAGTCCCGCGAAGACCACGGCCAGCAGTACGCCCGAGGGGAACCACCATCCGGGGTAGAGGTGCGCGAGTCCCCCGTCGATGACGGCGCAGAGGAGCGGAGGTCCAAGGACGAGAGGGAGCAGAAACAAGAACAGAAACGCTCCCAGCACCGCTTTGGGATTGTTGCCCGCGCCGCGCATGGAATCGGACGATATCTTGAACGGCATGTAAAGAGAGATCAGGTTGCCGCACGCGCTGATGAGCAGCAGCGCATAAACGGCGTTGATCAGGGCGATGAGCAGCGCGAGCGGTTCCGGGCGGACGACGGCAAACGCGAGAATCGCAAAAAGCACCGTCGGCGCGCCAAACAGCGCGGCGTGCGCGATGTTTTTTCCGAGGAGGTATTTTCGCCGTGGCGTGGGGAGGAGAATCAGGGACCGGAAGCCATTCCCGTCGGCGCCGAAGATGTTGGCGAAAAAAACGGAGCCATTGAGCAGGGGCCAGGCCAGTGCGGCGGTGGGAATCGCGTTGCGGACGATGGCAGGAAGGTTCGGAAACCCGTCGGTGCGGACAACGTACAGCGTGAAAAGAATCGCCGCTACCAGGAAGGGCGCGATCAGTTGCATGCGCACCACGGGATGGCGGGACAACATCGTGAAACTGGCCAGGGCCATCGCGCTGGTTTCCTCGTCCAACCCGGGGAGGTCTCGGGCCAGGAAGGCGTCTTCGATGGGGTGTTTGGGCGACAGCGCTGCTTCAGGTTTGCGTTTCCGTTCGCGCCGGGACTGGAGGCCGAGGTAGTGGTTTCGCGTGGCGCGGTAACCCATGCTCAATGGAAGCACGGCCAGGCCCGCCAGCCCGGCTGTGCAGGCCAGCGCCGTGAGTGCATCGCCCCGTACAAGGCTTTGCAGCGCCAGCGGCAGCCAGCCCGGGGGGAGAAACACGTTGACCGCCGCCAGCAACGTCCGGGGATCTGCCGGGAGCTTGCGCGGTCCGAGGTGGATGAGGAGTTGCGGACCATAGCCGATGGCGATGAACGCCATCGGCAACATCATGAGCAGCATCCGTCTGCGCCGCCGGTTTTCCATGAGCACGGCCAGCCACCCGCGGACGTAGTACGTCCATCCGGCGAGGCACAGGTAAAAAACGGCCACGGCCGGGATGCCCAGGAGCACGAGGGGCCCGTGCCGCACGGCGAGCCCCGTGGCGAAGGCCATGCCCGGGAAGACGAAGAGGAGTCCGGCGGGGGTAAGGAGCGAAAAGGCGAAATTGATGCCGAACACGCTCTTGAGCGAGACGGGCAGATACATCAGCTTGCGCATGTCGATCAGGTCGGATCGCTGCACCTCGGCCAGGATCGAAACCAGCCAGATGACGCAGAAAAAGAAGACGAGGCCGTCGCTGATCGCCAGCACCGGCAGGGCATCCTGTTCTCCGAGGTCGCCGAACACGCCCAGAAAAAAGAGGCCTAGTGAAAAGCCAACCGCCACAAAGCAGACCCCGGTCACGACACACGCGATCAGAATGACCGACAGGATCCCCGTGGCCTTGGTCATGCTGTGGCGCACGAACCGCGATTTCAGCCAGAGTATCGTGGCGAGATGCTCGAACATCAGCGTGCCCCGTTGAGCCACGACAAGGTGGGCGGCGTCTGTTCGACGCGCCCTACGGCCTGTACAAAGGCCTCTTCGAGGGAACCGCCCCGGGCGAAATCGGCGAGAGTGCCGTCGGCCACCAGGCGGCCCTGGTTGATGATGCCGACATGCGTGCAGAGCTTCTCCACAATCTCAAGAATGTGCGACGTGAGGAAGATGGTGGATTCCCGTTCGACGAACCGGTCCAGCACGCCGCGGATAGTGCGCGAGGTGATCGCGTCGATGCCCTCGAAGGGTTCGTCCAGGAAGAGCAGTTCCGGGTCGTGAATCAGCGCGGCCGCCAGCGACAGTTTTTTCTTCATGCCGTGGGAAAAATCGGCGACCAGCGTCTTTTCCGCGTCTTCCAGGCCGAGCAGGGCGAACAGTTCCCCGGCGCGCTGGGCGATCACCGGTTTCTCGACCCGGTACATGCGCCCGATAAAGATCAGGTATTCCCGCGCGGTCAGGTTGTCGAACAGGCAGAGATCCTCGGGGACGACTCCGATGCGGGCCTTGGCGGCCAGGCCGCCCGTCGCCATGTCTTCGCCGAGCACCGTGGCGGCCCCGGCGGTGGGCGCCATCAGGCCGGTCAGCATCCTGATGGTGGTGGATTTTCCCGCTCCGTTGGGACCGAGGAAACCGTAGAAGCACCCCCGCGGCACCTTGAGGTCGAGCGCGTCGACGGCGCGCAGGGCCGCGAAGTCCCGGGTCATCTGGCGGGTTTCGATCGCGTATTCCATGGACATACCTACCCCTGTCAGGCCCCCTGTATTCGACCCGGCCATGATAGCATGTCAATCGGCGGGTCAAAAGCGCCCCCTCACCGCGTACCGGGCGGCGGCTTACAGAAAGGGGCGGAGCCCGGCTCGGCACTCCTGATGCGCCTGTCTCCAGACTCCCGCGTTCGAATGGGGACACGTAGTCGCGCCGCGGACGGCGCTTGGAACATGTCCCCGTTCTTGGGTTGTTGGCGAGCGATCAGCCGCCGGCGGCGGCCGACCTCGACGCGATGCCGGCGATGAAGAGTCCCGCGAGCATCACAAGGGGGATGGCCGCGGCGATACCCACGAGGACCCGGCTGTTGCGGGTCATGCGGTCCCAGGGCAGGAAACTCAGCGCGACGCCCGCGCCCACGCTCGCCAGCAGCGAGGTGATGCCGATCCATTGAAAACTGATGGGCGTGGCGCCGGTGAGGTCCCAGAACGCGATGACGATCGCGACCACGAATCCGTACGCGGCGGCAAACATGGCGCAGAACGTGTTGGCCCGTTTCACGAACAGGGCCAGAAAGAACAGGCTGAAGAGGGGCGAGACGAGCAGGTTGCTGGTCTTCTGCGTGACTTCAAACAGGTTGCCCCGGACGTTTTCGATGACGAGGGCCAGGAGGATGATGATGACGCCGATCACCGCGGAGACCGCCATTCCGTGCCGCACTTTGGTTTTTTCGTCCAGGGGTTTGCGGAGAAGCAACGGCAGGAAATCGGTGTTGAGGACGGTGGCCGCCGAGTTGAGCCCGGAGGAGAGCGACGACATGGCCGCGGCCAGCATGCCCGCAATGACTAGCCCGGCCGTGCCGAATTTCATGAAATTGACCACAAAGAGCGGGAAGAGGTAGTCGCCTTTCTTTTCGTCTGCCAGGGTTGCACGGAGCAGTTCGGGGTAGTGCTCGCGAAAGAACCCCAACAGGGCAAAGCCCAGGGAGATGAGGGTGACATTGACGCACACGTCGGCGATGTTGTTGATCAGGAACGCCTTGCGGGCCGACTTGACGTCGCGGGTGGCGAGGTAGCGCTGGATGGCCATCTGGTCGGACCCGGCCGTGCAGACCCACCATACCGTCGTCGCGATGAGGCTTCCGATCATGGTGACACGCACGGTGGGATCGAGACTGAACACGGGCTGGGTGTCCCAGGTTTCGGACCATTGCGTCGGGAACCAGCCCACCCCGCCCATCTTTACCGTAATGATGATAACGCAGACAATGGCAGCGACGATCAGCAGCAGGCTTTGAATCGCGTCAGTTAACACCACCGCCTGCAGGCCGCCCATGGATGAATACACCACCGTGATGGTCCCCATGATCATGATGGTCGGCGCAAGCGCACCGAGCGGCAGGCCCATGGCGGTCACGACCGCGCGCGACGCCGTATACACCACGAGTCCCATCCAGACGAATCGAATCAACAGGAAGATGCCCGAGCCCAGCAGGCGCGAGGGCATACCGAGGCGTTTTTCGAGCAGCTCGTAGGCGCTGGTAATGGGCAGCTTCATGATATGGGGGATCAGCAAAAACCCGACAATCAGGTAGATGATCGGCAGCGAGGCCAGGTACATAAGGTACGCGATCGGACCGTGCGACATCACTTCCCCGGGTTCCGCGAGATAGGAGATCGTGCTGATCATGGCCGCAAACAGCGACAGGCCCACCATCGAGGGGCGCATCTGGCGCCCGCCCAGATAGAAGTCTTCCGAGGTCTCGATTTTCCGCGCGTAGTACGCCCCGATCCCCAGCATGGCGGCGGCGTAGACGGCGATGACTCCCCAGTCCAGGACATTCAGCCCGCCCGTGAGTTCGGGGGGCAGCTCCGGACTCGATTCCTGGGCGCCGGCGGCGGCGGCGAGGAGACAGAGGATGCAGGTAACCAGGGCGCGTCGTTTTGTATCAGGCATGGAACCAGCCTTTCGTTGTCTTCCCCCAAGCGTGCCGGGCGATTATACCTGTCGAGACCGGCCGGGGCGAATTCACGGGCAGCGCACGGAAGTCGCAGGACCGAAAAAACGACGGCGCGATCGGAGGATCGCGCCGTCTGTGCGGACGGTTTCTGTAGGATTATCGCGTCTCGAGCGGCGGGTTGGGATTGGTCACGGGCACCGGGGTGTCCATCGGGACGGGCAGGTCGGTCTCCCAACTCAGATTGTCGGGCACCCACTTCTCGTCCATGGCCAGTGCGTCTTCCCACGAGATGGCCTTGCCGGTATAGGCGGAATCGCGGCCCATCATCGAGGTGAGCGTGGTGTCGGCGATGCGTTCGCCGTCGTGCCAGTACGGCCCGGTCTCGCGGATGCTGTTGACGAGGTCGATCTGCTCCTGGATGGAATCGTTGACGCCCTGTTCGCCCATGTCGAGGCCGTTGCTGAACCCGTTGGTGCCGACGATATTGATGCCGCCGCGGCCGTCCACGTTGTCCCAGTGCCGGCTGTAATGGGCGACATGGGCCTCCTGGCCCTTGCTGTTCACGTAGATATAGTCGCAGGAGAAATGGTCGTACATGTCGCCGTACAACTCGCTTTTCGGTTTCCAGGCGCGCCCGCCGGACGAGAACACGGACTTGGGCGGCCCGTTGAAGGCCCAGTTGCACAGATCGATACCGTGGATGGCCTGCTCGACGATGTTGTCGCCGCAGGTCCAGCGGTAGTTGTACCAGTTGCGCAACTGATATTCGAGGTCGCTCCAGCCCTCGTTGCGTTTGACCGAGAACGGCAGGCCGCCGCAGTAGTAGCACTGCATGGCCACGACATCGCCGATGGCGCCGGCGTGAATCTTCTCCATGGTCTGAATGCGGACCTGGTCGTGGCGGAACTGGGTGCCGGCGACCATCGAGAGGCCTTTGGCCTTATGGGCGGCCATGGCCTTGCGGAACACCTGCAGTCCGTGGGTGTCGGTCGCTACGGGTTTCTCGGCGAAGATGTGTTTGCCCGCTTCGACGGCCGCTTCGAGATGCCTGGGCCGGATGAAGGGGGTGCTGGTCTCCATGATAATGTCGATGTCCGTGTCGAGGATCTTCCGGTAGGCGTCCCATCCCACGAAACACTTCGCGTCGTCTACCTTGACCTTGCTGCTGATGTTGGGATCGTTGTGCTCGACCAGTTGTTTGCGGCGATCCTCGAGGTGGTCTTCGAAGAGGTCGGCCATGGCGACGAGTTCGACGCCCTCGTTGCCCGCCAGCAGGTTCATGGCGTCCTGCGTGCCGCGGCCGCCGCAGCCCAGCAACCCCACTTTGAGCGTCTTGCCCGCCGCGGACGCGCCTTTCGCGCCCAGAATGGCGAAGGTGCCCGCCGCCGTAACCTTGGCGAAATCCCGCCGCGTGACATTGCGTTTCGATGTCTCGTTCATAAGATGCTCTCCTAATCGGTCCTGGTGCGTATCCCCATCGGGTGAACCGGATCCCACCACGATCCGGAATCCGCTATCAACGGCCTCGACAGTCAATGTCAAACCATACCACACCGTCCCCGCGTCGCGCGACCCCGGGCTGGGGAACCGAACGGGGACACGTAGTCGCGCCGCGGACGGCGCTTGGAACATGTCCCCGTTCTTGTCCGGCGTGTTCAAGCTCTGCGATTTCTGTGGCCAATCCTCTCTTGACCCCCTCCGGGGTCCCCCGAGTCCTGTTCGTCCGGTGAACGGGGTTTCCCCAGCTCTCCCGGCCGCGGGATTCCGTGCGCCTTGCACCGCCGTGCGGTGCGTGCGAAGATAGCAGGGGGGCAACGCAGGAGCGCGCCGACACGGCGCACGGCCGGAAGGAGAGGTTACATGGCGCACGGGGCGTGGTCTGGAATGGCGCTGCTGATCGCGGGGCTGCTCGCGCCGGCGGCGGGGATGGCCTGGGCGGCGAACGACGATCCGGGCAACGGATTCCGCCATCACGGCGTCGCCACGCCGGTGAGCAACCATCGCGGGACGGTCGCGACGGTGGACGGCAACGGGAACAACGTCGTGCTGGTGTGGCTGTACGACCACCGCGGCGGCTATGCGTTGCTCGAGATTCAGGCGGCGACGGGCGCGGCCCGGGAGATTCCCGTGCCGTTTCCGCCGGGCGGCGATTGCCCGTTCGCATCGATTCTGTCCACCAAGAACAAGTTCTACACGCATTTCAACAGCCATTTCACCGAATATGACCCCGTCAAGGGGGAATTCGCGTTCTTCAGCCCCACCGCGCCGCAGATGGCCATGGGCATGACCGAGGACGACAGCGGCGTAATCTGGTCGGTGACGTATCCCAACAGCGGCGTGGTGTCGTTCAATCCCGAGACACGCGAGTTCAAGGATTACGGTCACGTGTATGCGCAGAACTGGGCCCAGTACCAGCGCTCTGTCGCGGCGGACGATGCCGGGTGGGTCTATTTCGGCGTGGGCAACACGGCCAGCCAGATCATCGTGTTCGACCCCGCGACAGGCACGGCCACGCCCGTCGTGCCGGAAGACAAGCGCATCATCGGAACCGGAGCGGTGCAGCGCGATGTCAACGGCAAGGTGTACGGCCAGTCGGGCGACCTGTGGTACGAGCTGTACCAGGGCCAGGCCAGGGCGATCGAAAAGCCCGCGATCACGCCCAAACCCATCATCACCAGCAGCCAGGGCTTGTTCCACACGGCTTTCCCCGACGGCAAGGTTCTCCAGACCTGCGATCTGACCGAGCGGATTCTCGAGGTCAGCGATCCGGCGACCGGCCAGGTGGCGCGGTTTCGTTTCGACTATACCAGCGAGGGCGCGCACATCATGGGCATGGCGGCGGCCTCGGACGGCACCATCTGCGGCGGCACCGCGTTTCCGATGCGGTTTTTCAGCTACAACCCCACGACCGGCGAATGGATTCACCGCGACGCATACGGCCAGTGGAATGCGGTCGTGACCCAGGGCGACACGTTCTTCGTGGGCGCTTACGGCGGCGGGGTTCTGCTCGAGTGGGATCCCGGCGCGCCGTGGGTTCCTACGGTGAAGGGGAATCCGGAATGCAATCCGCGATACCTCACCGAGTGCACGCCGGCCATTCACCGCCCGCACGATCTTCTCGCGCATCCGGACGGGAAGACGATCGTGCTCGCGGGGACGCCTGGCTATGGGTACACGGGCGGCGGGCTGCTCTTCTGGGACCGCGAAACGCGGAGCGCGACGCTCGTTGAGCACACGGCGCTCATTCCCGAGCATTCGACCACCAGCCTCGTGGCCCTGCCCGGCGGCAAGCTCCTGGGCGGCACGACAACGATGGCAGGCACCGGCGGCGAGGTCAAGGCCACGGAGGCGGTGCTCTATATCCTGGATCTCGCGACCCGGACGATTGACTGGCAGGGGGCCGTGTTGCCGGGGGTGCAGAATTATCCCGACATGATTCTCGCCCCCAACGGGCTGGTCTACGGCGTGGCGGACAGTATCCGCTTCTTCGTGTTTGACCCCGTGAAACGTCAGGTCGTGCATGAGCAAGACCTTCGGGCGACGCTCGGCAGCACGGCGGGCCAGCAACAGTCGCGCGTTTTTGTCGCGGGCCCGGACCAGGCGCTGTACATGCTGTTTGTCAAAGGGATTGTGCAAGTCGACTGCGCGACGCATGCGCTCACCCTGATCGGGGAATCGCCGGTGCCCATCGGCCCGGGCGGGACGTATCTCGAGGGCCGCATCTATTTCGGCAGCGGTTCGCACGTCTACAGCTTCACGCTGCCGGAATAGGACGGAACGCGCCGCCGCCCGCCTGGACGCGCTCGGAGACTGCACGACGTCCACCCGCCGGGCGTTGCATTGACTCCGTCGTCTGCGCATCGTACTGTGTAGGAAATCCGGTGAGAATCCAGGGGTACATGCCATGCAGAGCATCGTGTTTGCGGTCTGGATGCTGGGGGCGGCGGAAGCGGGTCCGGTGCAGGCCCTGCCCGGTACCGCGCCGCTCGAGGAATCCGTGGACTTCGCGGCGGCGATGGTGGCGGGGATTGATCAGTGGCTGGACCGCGCCCTCGAGGCGTCGGTCGATGCGCGGCCGGCCCTGTGGCAACGCGATGTCGCGTCGCATGCCGCGTACGCAGCGTCAATCGCGCCCAACCGGGACCGGTTTGCCCGAATCATCGGATTGAAAGACCCCCGCGTCGCGCCCGCGATGGAATTCATCGCGTCGCCGGAACGCCCGTCGCTGCTCGGGCGCGGGGCCGCGTACGAAGTGCATGCGGTTCGCTGGGCCGTGCTCGAGGGCGTCTATGGCGAAGGGCTGCTGTTGCGCCCGGATGGCGCGCCCAAGGCGTTCGTGGTGGCCCTGGGCGATTGCGCGTGGACGCCCGAAATGCTCGCGGGTCTGACCGGCGGCCTGCCCCCGGAGGCGCAATACGCCCGCCGCCTGGCCGAGAGCGGCTGCATGGTCGTGGCGCCGGCGATTCTGGACCGGCAATGCACCTGGACGGGCGCGTCCCGCGTGCGCAAGACCAACCTGCCTCATCGCGAGTTTGTTTACCGCGCCGCATACGAAATGGGACGGCACATGATCGGCTACGACGTGCATACGATTCTGGCCGCCGTGGACTGGTTTCGCGTGTCACACGATGCGCCCGCCGGCGTGATCGGCGCGGGCGAGGGCGGGTTGCTTGCCCTCTATGCCGCCGCGGTGGATACGCGGATCAGCGCGGCCGCGGTGTCGGGTTACTTTGGTCCCCGCGAACGCGTGTGGGAAGAGCCCATCGACCGCAACGTCTGGGCCCTGCTCCACGAGTTCGGGGACGCGGAAATCGCCACGTTGATTGCGCCGCGCACGCTGATCGTGGAGGCCGCTCCGTGTGTCGAGGTGGACGGTCCGCCGCCTCCGCTTTCCGGCATGCGCAACGACGCCGCCCCGGGCCGCATCCGCACGCCGGACCCGGACGGCGTGGAACGGGAAGTTGCCCGGGCCCGCGCGCTGCTTGCCGGGCTCACGCCGCCGGCCGGTATCGCTTTTGTGAATGCCATGGAGGGCCCCGCGGGAAGCGGCGAAACCTTGACGGCGCTGCTGGCCGCGCTTGCTCCGGATGCCGATCGTACGCCTGGCGGCGAGCCGCCCGTTGTGTCCGGCGCCCTGCCGGACCGGGACGCCCGGATGAAGCGCGTATTCGACCAGTTGGCCGGGCATACCCAGCGCGTAATGGGCGACGCGCCGTTCGGGCGCGAAGCATTCTGGGCGAAGGCCGACAGGACTTCCCCGGAGGCGTGGCAGCAGAGCACGGCGCGGTATCGCGACTACTTCCGGGACGAGGTCATCGGCGCGTTGCCGCCCGCCACGCTTCCGGCGAATCCCCGCACAAGGCTTGTCTTCGATGAACCCGAGTACCGCGGATATGAAGTCAAACTCGATGTCTATCCCGACGTATTCGCCTATGGACTGCTGCTCGTGCCCAGGGATGTGAAGGAAGGCGAGCGGCGGCCCGTGGTGGTCTGCCAGCATGGCCTCGAAGGAACGCCGCACAAGTGCGCTGATCCCACCGTGCAGGAAGCCGCCTACAACCAGTACGGGTGCCGGCTCGCTGAGCGCGGGTTTGTGGTCTACGCGCCCCAGAATCCCTACATCGGCGGCGACGCGTTCCGCGTGCTGCAGCGCAAGGCCAATCCGTTGAAGCTGTCGCTGTTTTCGTTCATTGTGCGCCAGCACGAACGCAGCCTGGAGTGGCTGGCCAGCCAGCCCTTTGTGGACCCCGGCCGCATCGGGTTCTACGGCATTTCGTACGGCGGGAAGACGGCCATGCGCGTTCCCGCGTTGCTCCCGCAATACCGCCTGTCGATCTGTTCCGCGGACTACAACGAGTGGATCTGGAAGAACGTCTCGATTGCGTATCCCTTCACCTATCTGTATACCGGCGAGTATGAGATGCCCGAATTTGACCTCGGCGACACGTTCAACTACGCCGAAATGAGCTGGCTGATCTTCCCGCGTCCCTTTATGGTCGAGCGGGGCCACGGCGACGGCGTGTCCATCGACGAGTGGGTTGCCTTTGAATACGCGCGCACGCAGCGCCTCTACGACGCGCTCGGGCGCGGCGACAGCACCGAAATCGAGTATTTCAACGGGCCGCACGCCATCCATGGCGTGGGCACGTTCGCGTTTCTGCACGACAAACTCGACTGGCCCGGGCCGGGAGAGTAGCAGGTGGGATAACCCGGCCCGCCCGTGGCGCCGGGACGTGGAAAGGGGCATGATATGAGATTCCGTATGGTGTGCATCAGCAGCGCAATACTGGCGGCGGCCCTGGCTTCGGCCGGGGAGATGCCGAATCTCGCCGCGAATCCCGGATTCGAGGCGGCAGCGGCCGAAAGCACTCTTCCCGCCCAATGGAGCGGCGACACAAACGTGTACAGCCGGGACGCCACCGTGGCCCGGTCTGGCGAGGCGTCGCTGAAATTCCAGAATGCCGATGCGGGCCGTTACGTCCTGTGCGGTCAGCCGATCGAGCTCGAAGCCGGCGCGCGGTACGAGATCTCCGCCTGGGTCAAGACCGAGAACATCGAGGGCAACGAGAGCGGGGCCACGCTGTGCATCGAATACCGGAACCAGGAGGGCCAATACCTCGGGGGCGCCTATCCCGCGGGCATAACCGGCACGCGCGACTGGACCCTCGTGCAGGGCGTCACCCAGCGCATCCCGGAGGAGAAGACCGGCCCGTGTTCGCTCGCGTGCTATGTGCGCCAGGGCATGACCGGCACCGCCTGGTGGGACGATGTGTCCGTCCGCCGGTTTCGTGAAGATCCGCTTTCAACCGTCCTGAAATCGCCCAATTACCGCAATGAAATCACCCGGGACGGTCCCCGGGACGTGGTTGTTTTCGTCGAACTGAATCTGCGGGATTACGGCCTGGAACTCGATGACGTGGCCCTGCGCTATGCCGCATATCCCGAGGGCGCGGACCAGCCGGTGCTGAGCGAACAGATGGATGCCATCCGCACGCCGTCCTTCGACATCTCCCTGCGCGCGCGGAAGTTCGACGAAGGCGCCAATCGCATCGAGGTGGCCCTGGTCGAGAAAAGCACCGGCGAAACCCTCGCGGCCGAGACCCTCCGCGTTACGCGGCTTGCTGAACGTGCCACGCGTACGGTGGACATCGACGAACACAACCGCCTGGTGGTCGACGGCCGGCCGTTCTTCCCGCTGGGCATGTACTGGTCGGGCATCAGCCAGGAACAGCTCGACCTGTATGCCGACAGCGCGTTCAACTGCCTGATGCCGTACGGCATGCCCACGCAAGAACAGATGGACATGGCCCAGGCCAGGGGCCTCAAGGTGATCTATTCGGTCAAGGACATCTACCACGACACGACGTATTGCCCGGACTTCATCACGAGCCGCGACGACGAGACGCCGTTCATCCGCGGGAAAGTCGAAGCGTTCCGGGAGCATCCCGCGCTGCTCGCGTGGTACCTCAACGACGAATTGCCGCTGAGCATGCTCGACCGGCTTGCTGCGCGGCGCGAACTGCTCGAAGAGCTCGATCCCGGACATCCCACGTGGGTGGTGCTGTACCAGGTGGACGAGGTGCGGCAGTACCTGCCCAGTTTTCATGCCATTGGAACCGATCCCTATCCCATTCCCGCCCGGCCGGTGGCGTTGGCGGGGCAGTGGACCCGCAAGACCGTGGACGGCGTGTGCGGCGCGCGCCCCGTGTGGATGGTGCCGCAGGTGTTCAACTGGGCGAACTACAAGAAGACGCCTGAGGAAAAGGCCCAGCACCGCGCCCCGACCCTTGACGAAATGCGGTCCATGGCGTGGCAGTGCATCGCCGAAGGCGCGAATGGCCTGGTGTTCTACAGCTGGTTCGACCTGCACAAGGATGCCGCCACGCCCTTTGACGACCAGTGGGCCCGGGTCAAGCAGGTCGCCGCGGGAATTGCCGCCCTGACACCGGTCCTGCTGTCGGTCGAAGAGGTTCCCGCCATCCGAACCAGCGACGAGCCCTGGCTCAATTGGACCGTCAAAAAACACGAAGGAACCGTCTATCTCATCGCCGTCAACAACGCGCCCGAGAAACACGTGGCGGCGTTCAGCCTGCCCCAAAAGGCCCGGAAAGCGCTCGATGTGGCTACCGGGGAGGAATGGCCCCTGCCCGACCGCCGGAACCTCGAGCTGCAGTTCGATCCGCTCGAAGTCCATGTCGTCGCGCTGCACGGCATGGAACGCGCGTGGGGCGTCGGTTTCACCCTCAACCTCGACGTGGACCTCTAAGCGCGTGGACGGCGCGGGTTTCGACGCGTTGACGGCCCTTTGCCGGGCAGGTTATCATCGCGGCCTGCCGCCGCCGGAGGGGGTGGCGGCTGGTGATGCGGAGCGCCCGGTGTACCCATGGATCTGATCTGCGAGAAAAGCACGCTCCGGGGGGCGGTGAACATCCCCGGTTCGAAGTCGCACACCATCCGCGCGGTGGCGGTGGCCGCGCTGGCCGGGGGCGAAAGTGTGATCCGGCAGCCGCTGGAATCCCGGGACGCGGCAGCCTGTGTGGCGGTCTACCGCGCGTTTGGCGCGGACCTCGAGCTCACGCCGGACGTCTGGCGTGTTCAGGGGCTGCACGGGGAACCGCGCACGCCCGAAAACGTCATTGACGTCGGCAATTCCGGCACCAGTCTCCGTATTGCCATGGGGTCGGCGGCCCTGTTGCGGTCGGGTATGGCGGTGCTCACGGGCGACCAGCAGATCCGGCGGCGGCCCGGCGGTCCGCTGGCCGGCGCGTTGACCGAACTTGGCGCGCGCGTGCGCTCGACACGCGGCAACGGCTGCGCGCCGTTTGTCGTCGAGGGCCGGTTGCGCGGAGGACGGACCGCCATCGAGGCCGTGACCAGCCAATACCTGTCGAGTCTGCTGCTGGCCGCGCCCCTGGCCGACGGCGACACGGAGATCGAGGTCACCCTGCTGAATGAGGCGCCGTATGTGGTGATGACGCTCGATTGGCTCGAACGGGAAGGCATTGTCCTCGAACGCGACGGGCTCCAGTGGTTCCGCGTGCCCGGCGGCCAGCGCTATCCGGCCTTTGACCGGCGCATCCCCGGCGATTTCTCGTCGGCGACCTTTTTCCTGGCCGCGGGGGCGCTCGAAGGGAACAATGTGCTGTCGCGCGGGCTCGATCTGACCGATGTGCAGGGCGACAAGGCCGTGCTTGACTACCTCCGCGCGATGGGGGCCGAGATCTCGGAAGAAGACGAGGGCGTACGCGTGCGGGCGAAGGCGCTGAAAGGGACCGAGCTGGACCTGAACGCCACGCCGGACGCGTTGCCCATGATGGCCGTGCTGGGCTGTTTCGCGGAAGGCACGACGCGCCTGGTGAACGTCCCCCAGGCGCGCCTGAAGGAGACCGACCGCATCGCGGTGATGCGCCAGGAACTCACGAAGCTCGGCGCGCAGATCGAGGAACTCGCCGACGGTTTGGTCGTTCATCAGAGCCGGTTGCACGGCGGCGAGGTCGACGGGCAGGACGATCACCGCGTGGTGATGGCGCTGGCCGTGGGCGCGACCCGCATTTCGGAACCGGTTCGCATCCGGGGCTACGAGGCGGCCGCCGTCACGTATCCCGGATTTGCCGAGGAACTGATGCGGTTGGGCGGCGCGGCGCGCATCGCCGAGTAGCGAAGGGCAGCGCGCCAGCCGGACCGCGAAGCGATAGTCTCAACGATGAGGAACTGGAGGAGAGGGAATCCATGCTTGGCTGCACCTACGGCAACGTTTTCAAGACCACGGTGGCGGGCGGTTCGTATCAGGAAGGGTTGACGGTGCATCTTCAGGGTGTGCCCACGGGGCTCCGCATCACCGAGGAGATGATCTATCGCGACCTGCTGCTGCGCAAGCCCGGCCAGGGCGAATTGACGTCGCCCCGGCGCGAGCCCGACGTGCCGGTGATCTACAGCGGCCTGAACGCGGCGGACACCATGCCGGGGTTCACAAACCGGGGCAAAACCAACGGCACGCCCCTGGTGGTGCTGATCCCCAACCTCGACCGCCATTTTGAACACATCGAACAGTACCAGGTGACCAACCGCACGCCGCGTCCCGGCCACGCCTCGTACGCGTCGTACCAGAAATACGGCGAGAACGACGACTCCATCGGCGCGGGGTTTTTCAGCGGGCGCTACACCTCGACGCTTGTCGCCGCGGGCGCGGTGGCCAAACGGGTGCTCAGGGACCATGGCATCGACGTGTTCGGTTACGTGAAGGAAGCCGCGGGTGTGCGGGGCGCGGATGTGCCCCGCGACGAGGCCCGCGCGAAGGTCGAGGCGTTTCGTGACGTGCGCCGCCAATATGACGTCATCTACGACTGGGTGTTCGGCGCGCAACGCTTTCACGACGACATGCGGTTTCTCGAGAAGATGGCCGTGCTCGCGGAACTCGAAGCGAACCTCATCGAGATTCGCAACAGCGCCCAGCCCATCGACATGGACGCCGTCTGCCGGGACGCGGGCGTGCATCCCCTGTTGAACTGCCCGGACGTCGACGCCGCCCGGGCCATGTACAAACGGATCGTCGAGATCCGCGACGAAGGCGATTCGAGCGGCGGGGTCTGCGAAGTCGTGGCGACGGGCCTGCCCGCGGGCGTGGGCGAACCCGTGTTCAGCAAGCTCGACGGCGAACTGGGCCGCATGATGAGCATCGGCACCATCAAGGCGGTCGAGATCGGCGCAGGCATGCAGGTCAAGGACATGCGCGGCTCGGAGTGCAACGACCAGATGCGCGTGAAGAACGGCACGGCCGTGTTCGACAGCAACAACGCGGGCGGCATCACCGGCGGCCTCACCACGGGCCAGGACATCGTGGTCCGGCTCGCGGTCAAGCCCACGCCGACCATCGCGAAGGACCAGGTGACGATCGACAAGGTCTCGATGGAAAACGCCACGCTGTCCGCCGTGACGCGCCGCGACCCGACCATCGTCGCGCGCGTGTGGCCGGTGGCCGAGGCGTTCATGGCCATCATCCTGCTCGACCAGCTGACCATGTACTACGGCTATCGCGCGTTACAGGAAAAAGTCACCGGCTGAGCCGTCGCAAAGAATCCGGCGCCTGTGTCTGGCGACAGGACGGCGCCGCTGCCCTTCCGCTGCGCGCGTTCCCTTGGACAATCGCGCGGTTCGTGGTATGTTTGCCGCATACAAGCCATCGAGGGGGGAAGATGATGCGACGTCTTCTTGTGTTTGCCGTTTTGCTGTCTGCGCTCGCCGGCGCTCCGGCCGCCCAGGAAATCCTTACCGTCGTCGCGCCAGGCGCTGGTGAACCGGCGTATTCCATCGCCGCCGCGAATTTCGTCGAACTCTGGACCTCGGTCACGAGCCGCGCTCCCGCGCTTGTAAGCGCGGACCAGGCGCCCGTGTCGGGCGACGTGGTGCTGATCGGCTCGGACGCCGTGAATCCCGTGGTGCACGACCTCATTCGCCGCGGGGTACTGGAGTCGCTGGGGCTGCAATACGGCTCGGACGGCTACCGCGTCTTGTCGGTGGACGCGCCGCCCTGCCGTTACCTCATCGTTGCGGGCGGAAGCGGGCGGTCGACGCTCTACGCCGTCTACGATTTCTTCCGCCGCCAGGCGGGTGTCGAGTATTTCTGGGACGGCGACGTGGCGCCCCGGGTACCCGGCCTGGGCATCGCCGGCGTGGATATTGCCGAGTCGCCCCGCTTTGCCTACCGGGGCCTGCGCTATTTCGCCCATCGCGGTCTGCACCGGTTCCAGGCCGAGCACTGGACCCTCGAGGACTGGAAACGCGAGATCGACTGGCTGCTCAAGAAACGCTTCAATCTGTTCATGCTGCGCACCGGCCACGACGACCTGTTTCAGCGGGCGTTTCCCGGCGATGTGCCCTATCCGCCCGCCGATGCGCAGGATCCCGACGCGAAAGACCGGTCTTATGACGATCGCACGTCGTTCTGGCCATTGCAGTACCGCGGCGAACTGCGGAAAGCGGTGCTCCAGTACGCCCGCGACCGGGGATTGCTGCATCCGGAGGATACGGGCACCATCACCCACTGGTATTCGCACACGCCCAGCTCGTTTTACCGCAGTTTCCCCGATTTCCCGGTGACCCGGGACCAGAAGACCGGATACGGACTTCCCACCGCGGCCATCTGGGACATCGAGTACGAACGGGCGTGGGACGCGTACTGGAACCTGACGCAGACGCATATCCGGGAATTCGGCGGCGGGCAGCCGCGCCTGTTTCACACCATCGGCATGGCCGAGCGGAGCTTTGGCGAAACCCGGCGCGACGGGTTTCAGAAGAAACGCTATGCCTACCGGAAAATTCAACAGAAGCTCCGGGAACATTACCCCGACGCGCCGCTGCTCATTGCCAGCTGGGACTTCGGCAACAAATGGATCGACGAGGAAGTGCGCGTGGCGCTCGACGAATTCGACCCCGAACGCACCCTTCTTCTCGACTACACCGCGGACGACGCCGAAAAGGTCAGTTACCGCGACTGGAACGTGCTGGGACGGTTCCCCTGGATTTTCGGCATGCTGCACGGATACGCCTGGAACAGCGACATCCACGGCAATTACGCCCTCCTGGCCGAGCGGCTCCGCACCGCGGCGGACGACCCGATGTGCCAGGGCTGCGTGCTGTGGTCGGAAATATCGCACAACGACACCTTCATGCTCGAATACCTCGCGGACAACAGCTGGCAGCCGGCACGCCTGACGGCAGCGGACGCGACCGCCCGCTTCTGCCGCACCCGGTACCGGGAGGACCTGGCCGCCCGGATGGCGCCCGTCTGGACCAACATGCTGGTCATCTCGCAGAGCGAGAACTGGTCCATGGCCAACCCGGCGCGAAACGTGACTTTCTCGTCGCCGCAGTTTCATATGCTCTCGAACCGGATGTGGGCCAACCTGTCGTCCAAACGGCGGGACCCGGTCCTCGCCGGATACGAGCGCATCATCACCTCGCTGCAGCCGGCCCCGGACATGCTGAGCGTCCTGGCGGACCTGGTTCCGGCGGCGTACGACGATGCGCAGTGGCGGCGCGATGCGCTGGACATGGCCCGCACCACCGCGAACCGCGCGCTGACCGCCACGGTACTGCGCGCCGGGCTGCAAATCCAGGCCTGGCGCGAGGAGCAGGCCGCGCCCGAGACCATCCGACGGCTCGCGCAGCTCAATCGCGACCTGCTCGACGCGTTGTGCGGGCTGCTGGCCCAGTCCGACGAATTCTCGATGGCCGCAAGCCTGCGGCGGCTCGAGGAGGCCGCGCCCCTGGGCGGCGTTGCGCCCGCGCTCAATCCCCACACCGAATTGACCCTCAAGGGCAACGCCGAGAACGAGTATTGCCGCAGCCATCATTACGAACTGGCCGCTTACGTGTATCGCAAGGAGACCGCCGCCTTCTGGGACGACATCCTGGCCCGGGTGGAGGCGGGAGACCGCGCCGAATGGCCGTTCCCGTCCGAGCTCGCCGCGCAGGCGAAGGCGATCGAAGACGAGTTCTACGCCACGCCGCTTGCCCAGATGGCCCCGCAGGCCACGCGCGGTCCCGCCGAACTCGCAGACGCCCTGCGCGGGCTGGCTGCGCTCGTGGGGGCGCTGCGGGAGCAGGTCGAGCCAAGTCGTTTAAAATAAGGCATTTATGGACTTTGGCCGCGTGTGGTATCCCTGTTCATTGGCCGCTGTGATTCAATTATCTCACTACATTGAGTAGAATTACTCAGGGTATTGAGTAAATCGCAGCGTGTGTAACCAGGGGGGGGAGTCTGATGCGCGGAGTTGCGGCAAGCGTTCTTCTGGTCAACATGGCCCTGGGCGCGGTGGCGGGCGAGACGTCCGCGCCGCCGGAACGCATCAAGGCGTTCTGCATTGATTTCAACTGGGGTCCGGACGGGTTCGCGCCGCCGGGGATGTACACCCGGGCCTCGCCCAAAGCGCATTTCGAATGGTACCGCGACCTGGGCGTCAACACCATCCAGACGTTCTGCGTGAGTTGTCCGGGGTATGCGTGGTACCGCAGCGAGGTTGCCCCCGTTCAGCCCGGCATGGAGGGCGATTTTCTGGCGGAATTGACGCGGCTCGGTCACGAGGGCGGGATGCGCGTCATGGGCTACTTCTGTATCGGCGCCAATGCCCACTGGAGCGAAACGCATCCGGACGAAGTGCATGATCTCCCGAACGCCATCGCGATTCCGTTCACGACCCGTTATCTCGATTACCTGGACCGCGTCATCCGGGAGGTGTTGACCAAAACTTCTATCGACGGGTTCATGATCGACTGGGTGTACAACGCGTCGCATTTCTACCCCGATAAACCGTACACCTGGCTGGACTGCGAAAAGCAGATGTACCAGGAACTGTTCGACGCACCCTTTCCCGGTGATGAGGCCATGGACGAGGCCGCCATCACCGAGTTCAACCGCCGCGCCCTGGAGCGCTGCTGGAAACGCATCCGGACCGCCGCCAAGTCCGCGAAACCCGATTGCATCATCTGGCTGACGTGTTTCGACCTGCAGCACCCGCAGGTGGCCGGTTCGGCCATGCTGCGCGAGGTCGACTGGCTTATGAACGAACATTCCGACGCCTCCAAGCTCCAGGCGGTGAAGGATGCCGTCGGGCCGAACACCCGGCTCATCCAGTGCATCTGCGGCTGGGGCGATGCGCATGACGCGGCCGCCGTGCTCGCCGACCCGGCGTTCGCGGACGCCGGCATGTACGGTTTCGCCAAACCCGATCCCGAATCCACCCTGCCCCCGGAGGACAATTCCGGCAACGCCCGCAACATCGCCGCGATGAAAAAGGCCTTTGCCGGGAACGGGGAGTAACCCCGCGCCCCGGGCCGGTATCTCACTGCGCGTGATCGCCCGGCTACAGGGCGGGTCATTGGTAGGTGGGCGAATACTGTGTCTGAGCGGGTGTACTTGGGTTGTAGGCGGCGTGGCGAAGGCCCAGGAGCGGGGGGCCCGGCATCAGCGCCGGAAAGGAGGCTGGTCATGCGTTCGCAACTGCTTATGTGCAAAACAGTTATGGTTGTAATGGCTGTTGCCGTGACGCTGTCGGCGGCCGCGTGGGCGGACTGCGGTTCGATCCCGTTCTTCTCGCCGATCAGGGCCCGCGATTCGATCTCGGTGGTGAGCGAGGGGCTGCTGGCCAAGCCGGAGGTACGCCTGGACCCGTTGGAGGTGGTGGTATACGAGCCCGGCCAGCGGGCCATCATCCTCTGGAACGGCCGTGAGGAGATCCTGCTGCTGTCGACGGAATTGCGGACCGCGCAGGCCATCTCCGTTCTCGAGGTAGTCCCCTTGCCGGCGGAACCCGTGGTCACCCTGGGCGAATTCGAGACCTTCGAGAAGATGCAGGACCTGGTGGTCCGAAAAACATTGTGGAGCGTGGCGTCCGGCGGCGGGGTGGCGGACGTGAAGGCGCCGAAGAACGCCGCCCGCATCACCTTCCACGAACGGATGGGCGCGCACGACGTGGCTGTGGTCCAGGTGCTGGACAAGCGGCATTTCGTGCAGTGGGTCACGACGTACCTGGTGGGCTTGGGCGCGGAGAATCCCCAGGTGCGGCCCGACTTCGCGCAGATCATCCAGAACTATGTGGATCGGGGATTCGAGTGGTTTTCGTTCGACGTGATCGAGACCGGGGACACCGTAAAGAGCCGCCAGCCGATCCAATACCGGTTCGAGAGCCCGGCGCTGTATTACCCGCTCGAAATCTCGACCCTGGAGAAGGGGAAAACCAACATCAATCTGCTTCTGGTGTCGCCGAGACCGCTGGGCGCGTTCCCGGAGATCCGGAAGGCTTCTCTGAAGCGCCATGAGCAGTTTGCGGCTACTCCGGACGAGATCCGCCCGATCTCGGAAGAATGGGCGGCCTTCATGAACGGCGTCCCGTTCGTGCTCCAGCAGGTCCGTATCCGCGGTAAACTGGAACACATGACGACCGATTTGCTGGTACGTTAAGGCCCGGTAGAGCGAGGAACCTGTGAGCGGTACGGCGAAATCGCACGCCAGCGCACCAGGTGGCGTTCCGCATTCGTCGCGGCGCCACAGCCATGGTTCTGTCCGGAGCCATGAACGCCTGGAAGCGCACTGGAGCCGCATGCTGCGTCTGCAGATCGTCGCGTATGCCGTGGTGTTCGTGCTCTGGCTCGTCCCCATTCCCAACCCGGTCAAGCTGCTGGCGGTAACGTTTCACGAGTTTTCCCATGCGCTCGCGGGGATGCTGACCGGGGCGAGTGTGTTCGGGTTTGCCATTGCGCCGGGCGGGTCGGGGGTGACCCTGGGGGTAGGCGGCAGCCGGCTCGTAATCCTGCTCGCCGGGTACATCGGAAGTTGTCTCTGGGGCGTGTGGCTGTATTACGTGAGCGTGCACTGGCGCCCGCTCGCGTGTGTCATCGCGCTCGAACTGGTGCTGGTTTCGTCAGCGATGTTCGGCTGGCTCAACGGGTTCACGCAGGTCTTCGGGTTTGTCACCATTCTCGTGCTCACGCTGGTGGCCATGGCGCCGGATCCCGTCCGGCTGTTCTTCGTGCAACTCGTGGGGTCGGCCTGCTGTCTGTACGCGCCATTCGAGGTTCTGGGAAGCATCGTGTCGTCGGGCGGCGCGCCCGATGTCATGGACGTTCGCACCACCAGCGACATTGTCCAGTTGGCCGAAGTGACGGGGATTCCCACGTTTCTGATCGGCCTCGGCATTCTCATGGTTCAGGCGGGGGTGTTGGTGTGGCTGGTACGCTATACTTGCCGGAAAGGCGCGCGAAACGCCTTCTCCATGGAACGGGCAAAACACAACCACGTTAAACAGATCTGGCAGGATATTCACCCGCAGGAGCAGCGCCTGAAACTCACCCCCCATCGCAGAGCCAAACGGCCGCGAACCAGTCACCGCTAACACGACGGAAGGAATCACGAATGCCGACAGACGCAGACTCGGTCAGACCGGGAAGACTCCGCAGGATCATCACGTCGCCGTTTCGTCATTGGCGGTGGGCCGTGGCGGGACTCGTCGGCCTGGCGGCGGTCTATGCGGCGGTGGACCAGGTGTTGATGAAGCGGCTCGCGGTGCAACTGGACCGGTTGCGCGCGGCGGGCCGCCCAGCCACGTTCGCGGAGTTGGGGGTGGGCAACCTGCCGCCCGCGGAGAACGCCGCGCCTCTCTACCGCGCTGCCGGGAAAAATACAGAGGCCGTGCTGTCGGGGGCGAGAGAAGCCGATCTGCGCGAGCGCCTCGTCAACGCGACCACGTGCCCGCGGCACGCACAGGACGACGACCACGATTACTCGCTGCTTACCGAAGCCGAAAAGCAGGCGATCGCGGGCGAGATGCGGGCCATGGCACCCGAACTGGCCCGGGTGCTGGACGCCCGGACGATGCCCGGGTGCGAGTTCGGGAACTACGCGTCGCTGTCGGGCGCCGCGGCGAGCCCTGCCGCCGTGTTGCCCGATCTGGCGGTGGTGCGCAGTCTGGCGCGCAACCTCGCGTACAAAGCGGTGTGGGAAGCGGAACAGGGGAATACGGAAGAGGCGCTGACGTGGGTGGCGGCCAACCTGCGGCTGGCCAACGATCTGACGGGTGATCCGCTGCTTGTCACGGGGCTGGTGCGCGTGGCGGTTGCGTCCATCGCCGTCGACTCGCTCGAACGCATCCTGCACGAGCGCGACCTGCCCGAAAACGTGCCCGCCGAACTGTATGCCGAGCTCGACGCGCTCCGGGACCGAAAAAAACTGGCGCACTTCCTCGACGGCGAACGGTGTTTTGCCGCCGCGTACACGGCGAATCCGCAAACGGCAGGCAACTTCTTTACTCGCGTCTTCTACTACGCCCCCGGAGCGGCGGGGCTGAACGAGGTGACGTCGATGCTCGCGGAAGCGGTGGAAGAGGAAGACTGCGCGAAACGCAGGGAACTCCTGACGCCTTTGGAGAAGTACGGCGCGAACGCCGTCCCGCAGCAGGGCGCTTCGGGTCCGAACCCCCTCCTCCAGAAGAAGAATGTGGCAGGGCCATTCTCCGGTGGGTTTACGGCCCCCTGGAACATGATGGTCGAGATTACCGCGCCCGCCCTGGTACGGGCCGCCGAGGCGTTTGAGCGCCAGGCCGCTCAGGCCGAGATGGCGCGCGTGGCCCTCGCCATCAAAGCGTTTCGCCGCGACACCGGCACGTATCCCGAAACGCTCGACGACCTCGCGCCCCGCTACCTCCCCGAGCTGCCCCGGGACCCCTATTCCGGGCAGGACTTCATCTACACCAGGGACGAAAGCGGTTTCCTCCTGTACAGCGTCGGGCCCAACGGCACGGACGATGGCGGCCTCACGCTGACCGGCCCCGGTGGTGCTCGGGGCGACATTCTCTGGTGCGGCGGACTGAAGCCCGAGCCGTGAGACGGGCCCGAGCCGGTTCGATGTTTACGTCTGGCGGCGGGGGACCTGCGCGCCCCGGAAATTGCAGGGGATGCGCCGGCGTTGTATGATTGAAGCCTCCACGTGATCTGATTTGCCGGCGTTTGCTGTAACTGCCGGGTGCGCATGCCGATGTGTGTGGCAGGACCCGGTTTCCCGGCGGTTCGGAATGCCGGGGAAAGGAAGTTCCATGCTGTTCGATCTCGACATGATTCAGGAGGTATACGCGCGGATGCCGGGGCGGGTGAACGCCGTGCGGAAGCTTCTGGGGCGGCCTCTGACGCTGAGCGAGAAGGTGCTCTACAGCCACCTGTTCGGCAGCCTCCCGGAGCAGCCCTTCGTGCGCGGGGATTCCTACGTGGATTTCCGCCCCGACCGGGTCGCGATGCAGGATGCGACGGCCCAGATGGCCCTGCTGCAGTTCATGCAGGCGGGGAAAAAGCGCACCGCGGTGCCCTCGACCGTGCACTGCGACCACCTGATCCTGGCCAAGTCGGGCGCGGGCCCCGACCTGGCGGCCGCCCTGACCATGAACAAGGAGGTGTTTGACTTCCTGGCGTCGGTATCGAACAAGTACGGCATCGGTTTCTGGAAACCCGGCGCGGGCATCATCCACCAGGTGGTGCTCGAGAACTACGCATTCCCCGGCGGAATGATGATCGGCACCGATTCGCATACCCCCAACGCCGGCGGCCTGGGCATGGTGGCCATCGGGGTTGGCGGGGCGGACGCGGTCGATGTGATGGCCGGGATGGCGTGGGAATTGAAGTTTCCGAAACTCATTGGCGTGAAGCTGACCGGCGAAATGAGCGGGTGGACCGCCCCCAAGGACGTCATTCTCAAGGTGGCGGGCATCCTGACGGTGAAAGGCGGCACGGGCTGCATTGTCGAGTATTTCGGGCCGGGTTCCGAGAGCATGTCGTGCACCGGCAAAGGCACGATCTGCAACATGGGCGCGGAGATCGGCGCCACCACGTCCACCTTTGCGTTTGACGATTCGATGGTCCGGTATCTGCAGGCGACCGGGCGCGGCGCGGTCGCCGAGGCGGCCCTGGCCATCCGCGACCACCTGCGTCCCGACCCCGAGGTCTACGACGAGCCGGAACAGTTTTACGATCAGGTGCTCGAGATCGACCTTTCGGCGCTGGAACCGCACCTGAACGGCCCGTTCACGCCGGACCTGGCCACGCCGGTCTCGGCGATGCGCGAGGCCGTGCGGAAGAACGGCTGGCCGGAGAAGGTCGAGGTCGGCCTGATCGGGTCGTGCACCAATTCGTCGTACGAAGACATGACGCGGGCGGCGTCCATTGCGCGGCAGGCCCGCGCCAAGAAACTCCGGGCCAAATCCGAATTCACCATCACCCCGGGCTCGGAGACCGTGCGGTACACCGTGGAACGCGACGGGTTGCTGGCCGAATTCGAGGCCATCGGCGGGGTGGTGCTGGCCAACGCGTGCGGCCCCTGCATCGGGCAGTGGGCGCGGCACCGGTCGGGCCCCGGCGACGAGCCGAACACGATCGTGACGTCGTTCAACCGCAATTTTGCCAAGCGCAATGACGGAAACCCGAAGACCCACGCGTTTGTGGCTTCGCCCGACATGGTGACGGCCCTGGTGCTGGCCGGCGACCTCGGGTTCAACCCCATGACCGACACCCTCATCAACGAGGACGGGGACGCGGTCACGCTCGACCCGCCCTCAGGGCAGGAATTGCCGCCGGACGGATTCGCGGTCGAGGACCCGGGATACCAGGAACCGGCGGAGGATGGCAGCGCCCTGGACGTGGTGATTCGGCCCGATTCGGACCGCCTGCAGCGGCTCGAACCCTTTGCCCCGTGGGAAGGCACGGACCTGACGGGGTTGCGGCTGTTGCTCAAGGCCAGGGGCAAATGCACGACTGACCACATCTCGATGGCCGGACCGTGGCTGCGCTACCGCGGGCACCTCGACAACATCTCCAACAACTGTTTCATTGGCGCGATCAACGCGTTCAACGGCGAGGCCAACCGGGTCAAAAACCAGCTTACCGGTCAATACGACGAAGTGCCCCGGGTGCAGCGCGCCTACAAGGCCGGGGGCATCGGCACCGTCGTCGTGGGCGACGAGAACTACGGCGAGGGGTCGTCGCGCGAACACGCGGCCATGGAACCGCGCCATCTCGGCGTGCGGGCCATCCTCGTCAAGTCGTTCGCGCGCATCCACGAGACCAACCTGAAGAAACAGGGCATGCTCGCCCTCACCTTCGCCAACCCCGCCGATTACGACGCGGTCCAGGAAGACGACCTGATCGACATCGTGGGGCTGACCGGCTTCGCGCCCGGGAAACCCCTGACCGTGGTGTTTCGCCACGCGGACGGGACGACGCACGAGGTCTCCGTCCACCACAGTTACAACGAGGCCCAGATCGCGTGGTTCAAGGCCGGCTCGGCCCTCAACCTGATCAAGGCGCAGGCCGGCGGCTGAGGACGTGCCGGGCGCGCGTGGGGCGGGCGCCGGGGACACACAAAGAACGGCCGGGGAAGCGATTCCCCGGCCGTATCGTTCAGTCAGGATTCAGGGCTGCGTTATTACGCCGCCTTGCGCATGCGCGCAACCGCGACCAACGCGATCCCCAACCCCATCAATGTGATGGACGCCGGCTCGGGAACGGGCGTGCCCGGGTCATAGACGAGTACGCCCCGGCCCATCAGGTTGTCGTTGCCGCATTCCTGGGTGAAATGGGTCGTGATAATCCCATTCCAATTGGTTCCCTGATAGTCCCACAGCCAGTCAAGGTCGACCTGCACCGCGTTGTGGCTGCCGCCAAGTACGTCGGCAGACCCGTCTCCGTCCAGATCGTCGCCCAGCCCCGTGGTGTACGTGAAACTGCCGGAGAACAGACTCTGACCGCCGGAATAGTACCGCCACGGATTCGACTCGTCGTTCTGGTTGTAGTATGCGAGAAGGGTCGTATCGTTCGGATCCAGATAGAAGGCGGTGTACAGCGGATTCCCTACCCCGTCTTCCGCCCCGGTATAGGCCAGCACATACTCATACCCGAACGTGTTGGCAAGGGTGTCCGGATTGCTGCCTTCACTCCCGTTGCTGATGGCGCTGGCGGCCGGTCCGTACACCGCGTCGCCATCAACGTCGATGAACAGGTCGCCATAGGACCACGACCCGTCGGGAGCGCCAGAGACGCCGTTCTCGAAGTCGTAGCCGCCAACCATGGTCAGGACGTTATTCGTGTCGAGATAGAAGGCCTCCAAATCCCACAACTGGCCCGTCACGCAGTTGTACTCGACCTCCTGATCCTCATTCTGGGTGTTATACCAGGTATTCGAACTGGTGGAGACGTACGACCCGTCAAAAATGGTGATTTCCCCACCAATTACGATCCCCGCCCATGCGGGCGCGCCGGCGACAAGCACCGCCAACGCCAAAAACGATGTTTTTTTCACTGTTTCGCCCTCCTAATGCCGTTGCGATTTGCCGTGTTTTTCGCGTCCGATTGCCGCCTGCACACAGGGTCCGCGTGCTTTGCCGTAAACCCCCACGGTTGGAAGACAGCAAGATTCGGGCCAATCTGGCTTGGGCGGTGTAATATCGTAAGTAGTAAGGTGTTATGATGTCCGCGCTGGCGTAATGGCCGAGCGTGATCACCTTTCGTGGCGGTCAAGTTAGTCAAATGTGACAAATAATTTACTGACCCCGCAAAGAGTGGTCAGGACTGACACAGGCCCTGGCGGATGAGGGGATTGGAGGGTTCGCACAAAACGGTTCGGGCGCCGGTTCCGGGCCGTTTGAAACTGAAATCGCGACGTTTCATAACAGAGCGCTTTTCGGCAGGCGACGGGCTGTCCTCTCGCCGCCCGATCTGCCGAAGCCACCCTTTAGTCATTGATATGAAAGGCTTTGTGGAGCCGGAGGGTCCCGAAGGTTTGAAGCGCGGAGTTTGGCATGCGTGATGCGTTTCTCTGGCAGTAAGGTCTTTAGCAAACAGGGAATTTGAGCCATGGGATGGCGGTCGCCGATCTCTGTCGGCCGTCTGCCGTGATGTGTTGGAGGTGCTGGTACGATGGCGAAGATGATAGGAATCGACCTGGGAACGACCAACTCGTGTGTTGCGGTCATGGAAGGCGGCGAGCCGGCCGTTCTCACGAATCCGGAAGGCAGCCGCACCACGCCGTCGGTGGTGGCGTTCACGAAGGACGGCGAACGCCTGGTCGGCGCCGCGGCAAAACGGCAGGCGGTGACGAATCCGGCGAACACGGTATTTTCGATCAAGCGGTTCATGGGCCGGCGGCATGACGAGGTGGGTGAAGAGCTGAAGCTCGTGCCCTACAAGGTATCGCGGACCACTACCGGGGACTGCCGGGTGGAGGCGCAGGGCAAGAGCTACCGTCCGCCCGAGATCTCGGCCATGATCCTCCAGAAACTGAAGGAGGCGGCCGAGCAGTATCTGGGCGAGAAGGTGGAGAAGGCGGTCATCACGGTGCCGGCCTACTTCAACGACTCGCAGCGCCAGGCTACGAAAGACGCCGGAAGAATCGCGGGGCTGGAGGTGGCCCGCATCATCAACGAGCCGACGGCGGCCGCGCTGGCGTACGGGCTCGACAAGAAAAAGAACGAGAAGGTGGCGGTCTACGACCTGGGCGGCGGCACGTTCGACATCTCGATTCTGTCCATCCAGGACGACAGTTTCGAGGTGTTGAGCACGAATGGCGACACCCATCTGGGCGGCGACGATTTCGACCAGCGGATCATCGACTGGCTCGCGGACGAGTTCCGCAAGGAGCAGGGCATTGACCTGCGCAAGGACGCGATGGCCCTGCAGCGGCTCAAGGAGGCCGCCGAGAAGGCCAAGTGCGAACTGTCGACGGCGCTGCAGACGGACGTGAATCTGCCGTTTATCACGGCGGACGCGTCGGGTCCGAAACACCTGAGCATGCGTCTGACGCGGGCGAAACTGGAACAGCTCTGCGGCGATCTGCTGGATCGGACCAAAGAACCCTGCCGGAAGGCGCTGGCGGACGCGGGTGTGGCGCCCCAGGACATCGACGAGGTGATCCTGGTGGGCGGGATGACCCGCATGCCGGCGGTCGGGACGGTGGTGCAGGAGATCTTCGGCAAAGAGCCCCATCGCGGGGTGAATCCCGACGAGGTGGTGGCCATCGGCGCGGCGATCCAGGCGGGCGTGCTGAGCGGCGACGTGAAAGACGTGCTGCTGCTTGACGTGACGCCGTTGTCGCTGGGGATTGAAACCCTGGGCGGCGTGTTCACGCGGCTGATCGAACGCAACACGACGATCCCGGTGTCGAAGAAACAGATCTTCTCGACGGCCGAAGACAGCCAGACGGCGGTGACCATCCATGTGCTCCAGGGCGAGCGCGAGATGGCTTCGGGCAACCGGACCCTGGGCCGCTTCAATCTCGAAGGACTGCCCCCGGCGCCGCGCGGGCTGCCCCAGATCGAGGTGGCGTTTGACATCGATGCCGACGGGATTCTGCACGTTTCGGCGCGCGACCTGGCCACGAACAGGGAGCAGAAGATCCGCATCGAAGCCTCTTCCGGGTTGAACGACGCGGAGATCAACCGCATGGTCAAGGACGCCGAAGCGCACGCTCAGGAAGACAAGGAGCGCCGTCGCGCGATCGAGGTGCGCAACACGGGCGATCAGGTGCTCTACACCACCGAGAAGACGCTCAAGGAAAATGCGGACAAGATTGATCCGGAGTCGAAGAGCGCGGTGGAATCGGCGCTGGAGGAGTTGCGCGGCGCCCTCAAGCGCGAAGATAGCGCAGCCATCGAAGCCGCTACGCAGCAGGTGACGCAGGTGTCGCACAAGATGGCCGAGGCGATGTACAAAACGGCGGCCCAGCAACAGGCGGGCGCCCAGCCCGGCGCTGGCGCCGGGGGCCCGCAGGGCGGGCCGCAGGCGGGCGCCGGGAATGGTTCGGTGGACGCCGATTTTACGGTTGTGGATGAAGACAACCCGTCGTAGTGCGGCTACACGGAGGTTGTCGCGGGAAGGGCGGAGCGCGCGGGCGGGTGCGAAAGCGCGCGCGCCCGCCGTTCCCCCGTGATGGTTGAGTGTGAGGAGGTGACGTTATTCCATGCCGGGCACGGCTACACGAGACTACTATGAGCTCCTGGGCGTATCGCCAAGGGCCACGCAGGACGAGGTCCGCAAGGCGTATCTGAAACTCGCCAAGAAGTACCATCCGGACAAGACCGGCGGCGACAAGGCGGCGGAAGAGAAGCTCAAGGCGATCAATGAGGCCTACGACACGCTCAAGAACGCCGAAAAACGCAGGGAGTATGACGCCCTGCGCGAATCGCCGTTCGCGGGCGCGGGCGGCGGTCCCGGATTCGATTTTCACGGGTTTGGCGGCGCCCCGGGCGGGCATACGGGCGATTTCAGTGATATTCTCAGCGGTCTGGGCGACTTGTTCGGCGGGCGGGCGCAGCGGCCGCGCCGTCAGGGGCCGGTTTCCGGCAACGACGTCGAGGGACGGCTGACCATTACCCTGCGTGAAGCGGCGGCGGGCGTCAACAAGTCCATCCGCATCCCCCATACGACGGCGTGTTCGCCGTGCGGCGGTTCGGGCGCGCAACCGGGCACCCGGCCGCAGCCCTGTCCGGCGTGCGGCGGGTCCGGCCGGGCGTCGCGGGGCACTGGCGCATTCTTCATATCGCAGACCTGCCCGCAGTGCCATGGCGCCGGCCAGGTCATTCCGGCGCCGTGCGGGTCATGCGGCGGTTCGGGCGTGCGCAAGGGCAGCCGCACGGTAACCGTGAACATCCCGGCGGGCGTGGACACCGGCGCCCGGCTCCGGCTCGCGGGCCAGGGCGATGCGGGGTTGCGCGGCGGCCCCCCTGGCGACCTGTATGTCGTGGTGACGGTGGGTCCCGATGCCGTGTTCGAGCGCGAGGGTATGGATATCGTGTGCGAGATCCCCGTGACCTTTGCGGAAGCGGCGCTGGGCGCCACGTTGCGGGTGCCGACCCTCAGCGGCAAGGCCGACCTCAAGATCCCCGAAGGCACGCAGTCGGGCCAGTCGTTTCGCCTGCGCGGGCTGGGATTGCCGCCGGTGCATGGCCGCGGGAGAGGCGACCAGATCGTGCGGGTCGTGGTCGAAGTGCCGAAACGGTTGACCCGCGAGCAGCGCGAGATCCTCAAGAAACTCAAGGCGCTCGACGACCCCGCGATGTACCCGAAACGGCGGGAGTTTGAACGGCACATGAACGGCTGACCGGTTTCACGCGCTTCGGGCGCTTCACATAGATTTGGCCCCGGGCGGGTTCGTATGCCCGGGGCCATCGTTTCGTGCCGACGGAGGGCACGTGCCGGGGTGTGTCGCATGAATCTTCGTGTTGGGGACATGTTGCCTGGCCGGGGACGGCGTTTGGAACAGGTTCCCGTTCTTGTCCGGTGCGGAACCATTCGGGCCCGCGCGACGAAGCAAACCGCAGCGAGTCCGGAATGATCCTCCTTGGTGTCTTTGTGTGAGGCAGTTATCCATTCCATCTTATTTCACACCAAGACACAAAGACACAAAGATTGTCGTCTTACCGGGCGTCAGCTTCGCATGCGGTTTCTTGTAGCGCAAGATTCCGCTTCCCCTTGTAGGGGCAGCCCCCCGTGGCTGCCCTCCGGTTCGAACGGGGACACGTTGTCGCGCCGCGTGCGAATTCAGTCCCGAAGGGACGAAAGAGAATAGCCCCGGGTTTCAACCCGGGGATTAACGTCGCGCCCAGATCGAGTCCCGTAGGGACGACAGAGTCCGGATTAGCTCCCAGATGCATCTGGGATCACATTCGATCCCGTGCCATTTGGGAAACGTGAACTATTCGGCTTTACGCGTTTTGTGATGATGGTACGCAGGCTGCCCGTTCATCTATTGGACGGCATCTTCGACTCTGCCGTCCCTATGGGACTTGGGGCCTTTGGGGTTGCGTGGACCCCGGGTTGAAACCCGGGGCTATTTTCTTGCGTCCCTGACGGGACTTACTCTGGACGCGCCGCTGATCCCCGCGCTAGACCCCAGGCTCTTCTCGGTCGCCCCTTCGGGGCTGCAGGAACGGGGGCACAATGTCGTCGTGTCGGGGCTGGCCATCGAAACCCCCGAGTAGGGGCAGCCCCCCGTGGCTGCCCTCCGATTCGAACGGGGACACGTAGTCGCGCCGCGGACGGCGCTTGGAACACGTCCCCGTTCTTCGCCATCTCCTCCAGTTCGGAACCGGCGTCCGCGCCGGTCGTCCGAACGGGGACACGTTGTCGCGCCGGGGCGCCCGCCCTATTTGTCTCCCGGTTTTGTCGCGGCGAAACGGACCAGGTTGAGGATCAGCCGGTCGGCCACGGGATGCTGTCCCAGCAATTCGCGGATACGGAGGGTGTTGAGGACGACGCGGCCCTCCCCGGCGGCATAGACCGCGGTCAAGAGTCCGGAATCGTAGGCCTGGGACGTCTTGATCGCGCCGGCCACGGCCTCCTGCGGAGGCGGAAAATCCGCGAACACGAAGTCGGGGATGATCTCCCGGTAGAACCGGTAATCGAGTAATCCTCCGGCCGGCAACCCGTCGAAGATGGGGTGGTTCCTGGCCCATTCATCCTTGAGGTAGAGCCATCCGCCGATGGGTTTGAGCTGTCCCTTCTGTTCGAGAGGTAGACGGGCCAGGGGATCCTCGCCCTGCTGAAAGACGGACGGCGCCAGGAACACCGCCGTCGAGCCGGCCCGGATCGCGCCATGAAGGGCGGCCCAGGCGTCGTCGGGATTGCCCGCGGCGGGTTTGTCGGAAACGAGGATGACCTTCGCGGGGGCGGTGGGGTCAAACGGCGCCAGCACAACGCCGTGCCCGGTGAGCCAGTCCGCCAGCGCGGGATCATCGCTCCAGACGGACACCGTGCCGGGTAGTCCGGCCGCCTGCGGGGGAGCGCTCACATATACCGGGACCTCGTAGCCGGCCGCCGCGGCGCCGCGTTCAAACGCCGCCGTGCACCGGTACCGGCCTGCCGGCCCGTTGATGCGGATGTCGCGACTCAGCACGGGCAGGGCGAGGGGCGGTTCCTGCCCGTTCTCCGGGGCGGCAATGACCACGTCGACGGTTTCATCGAAAACGGTCTCCTGATTCGGGCCGAAGACGCGGAAACGGGCGGGATATGTGCCGGGCGGCAGGGCGTCTTCATTGGCCAGAACGGCATCGAACCGCACCGTTTCGCCCGGGTAGAGGTGGGCGGGTTCCGCGAAGAGACACCAGCGCAGCGGGGCAAATCCGTCGTACATCGCCTCGAAGGTGCCGGGCTTCATTTCGCGGAACGTCGTGGTGAGACCTTCGCCGGTCATGCCCTGGTCGACGGTGCCCGTGACGCTGTATCCCACGAAATTGGGGTTGGCGCGGATCGCGTTGAGGCCGAGCGTGCGTTGTCCGGCCATCTTGGTCAGGCAGGCCGCGAAATAGTCTTCGGGCCGCCCAAAGGTGTCGCCCAGGGCCCACCGGTCCCAGTCGGCCAGGAACCGATTGAACTGGGTGGCGTAGTACTGAGCGTCTTCGAGATAGGCCGCGCCGAGCTGCTCATAGAGACGGACCACCCGGGCGAGGTCGACCGCGCTGCCGATGCCGTATTCCGACAGGAAGACGGGGAGATCCGCCGGCGCGTCGGGCGCTTCGGGGGGATAGCCCTCCTCACCCAGGCCGACGGGGTGGTTTCCGCCCCGGTATTCGCGCAGTGACCGGACGATGGCGGCCGAATGGGGGACCCGCGGATAGCAGTGCTTGTCGTGGAGGACATTCTCCCAGGTGTCCGAGCCGGGGTTGCTGAGGCTGCCGATGCCGGTGCTGGCATCGTACTGGTCGCCCACGGTATAGCGGGCCAGGGTGGCGGCGTCAGGCGCGGGACCGGGCTGCAACATGCCGTACGACCAGGGTTCCGCGGGGTTCGATTCCGTGGTGAAGTCCGCTGCGGCATCAAACGGTTCGCTTCCCGCCAGGGTAACCACGGCCGCGAGCGCGGTGGTATCGGCGCCATAGTCGCCGTTGCCCCATCCCACGACAAAATCGATTGTATCGCCTTTGGCCACCTCGACCGTGGTCTCGTGGCTGGCCGCGGGGCCGTTGCTTTCGAGGTTGATCAGGGCATCGAAGAGCGGCGCGCCCTTGTGGAGCACATGCACGTCGGTGGTGGCGCGTTCGGCGATGCTGGTGAAGCGGGCGCTGACGGTGGCCGGACCGGCGGCGGGGGCGGTCCAGCGCAGCACGCTGTACTCGCCATTGGCTCCGGGGTGCAAGGCCAGTTGCCCGGGCTGCCAGGTAATCCCGAGTCCGGAAAGGGGCGTGTCGTTGGCGTTCAGCGTGATACACGGCTCGGTTCCACTGGGGTTCTGCCAGAACTTCAGCCCGGCGAACTGCACCCCATGGAGATTGTCCCAGCGCCCGCTGTTCAGCAGCACGAGACGGGAATCGTCAAGGGCGCGGAGCCGGGGCAGGGCCTCGAGGGCGTGCCGGAAGACCGGTCCGTCGGGCGTCTCGTTCAGGAGACCCCAGATCACGATGCTTGGATGGTTGCGGTCGCGCCGGAGCATGCCAAATACCGATTCGTCGTACCGTTCGGCGAACTGGGGGGAATACTCCATGCACCATCCCGCGTAGGACTCCTCATACACCAGCAGGCCGAGCTCGTCGCAGAGGTCGAGCTGATAGCGGGTACCCACGCCCGCGATAAAGCGGATCGCATTACATCCCATGGCTTTGACGTTCAGGAGGTCGCGCCGCAGAATGTCGGGGTCATGGGGTATCTGGGCGCCAATCGGACAGTGGTTGCCGGTGTGCGAGCCCTTGAGGAAAAGCCGCCGGCCGTTCAGGCGGAAACAGCCGTTTTCAAAGCGGAAATCGCGGAATCCGGTGCGGGTGGAAAGCACGTCCGCGGCGTCCTGGCCGGGGACCGTCAGCCGGGCGGTCACGCGGTACAGGTACGGATCGTTGAGGTTCCAGAGGCGGTGCGAGGGGATGCGGAGCTCGGCTTCGGCCGTGGTGCTGCCCACGGCGGCGTCGCACGGGGCGGTGTCGGAGGCAATGACCGCGCCGTCGCGTGCGGAACCGGCTTCGAGGGTCAGGTGCGCCGGCACGGCGGCGCCGGAATCGTTGCGCAGCATCACGTGTATCCGCAGGGCGCCCGTGGCCGCGTCCGCGCGCACGTGCAGGTCTTCGAGCCAGACCGCGGGAAGCGCCAGCAACTCCACCGAATCGGTGATGCCGCCGTGATTAAACGATGCGCCCGCCCAGTAATTGTTCACCTTGTTCCGGTGGGGCGTCTGGGCCAGCACGATGCCGTCGATAGGCTCATCTGTGGGATTGAGCACGCGCACCGCCAGGAGATTCTCCTGTCCGGGCCGGAGGGCGCCGGTTGCGTCGAACATAAACGGCGATTCGCCGCCTTCGTGCCCGCCCAGCCATGTGCCGTTCAGCCACACGTCGGCCTTGTAGTCCACGGCCCAGAATCGAAGCATGTATTTCGCGAGGGCGGCGGGTTGCGCGGGGGGCGAAAAGGTATGCCAGTACCATGCCACGCCGTGGTAGCCGGGGAACGGCGCCTGGATGATCCATGGTACGCGGGTTTCTTTCGCTTCGGGCCGGGGCGCCGCGAACCACTGTTCGTCGCGGCCGGCGTTGTCCGGGTCGGTGGCGATGAGCCAGCGGCCGTCGAGCGGGATTTCCCGGCGGACGGCCGTCTGCGCCTGCGAGGCGAACGGAATGGCACACCCGAACGCGGCAAGCAGCGCCAAAGCCCATACCCGCGCCCCGGACACACGGTTGCTCATGAGAGCGATTCTGCACGACATGGCCAGTTCCCCCTTCTGTCATTCTCGTGGACGCTGTATCGAGACAGGAATTAGCGTACATCAGCGGGAGGAACAATGCGAATCGTCCCCGGAACGTTTCAAATTGCAACGACAGACCGTTGCGTGTTGTGACGGCTGGGGCTATGCTGGACAACGCGGGCCAGGTGTGCGGAGGCCGCGCGGGTGCAAATGGTTCCATTGCAGCGTTTTTCGCGGTGTCGTTTCTGGAGCGTGTTTGCGGGCGGGTTGGCACCGGATTTGCTTTTAAGGGTGGTGAGAAGACCGGTTGCCGGTTGTATATAAAAGAATCCGATGTGCAGGCGCGTGGTGACGCGCATGGGAGAACGAAGGAGGGCTGAGCAATGGCACGTTGGACATGGGACCCCTTCCAGGAATTGGAGGCGTTGCGCCGCCAGGTGGAACGGGCGTTCGAGGATTACCGCGGCGGGCGATGGCCCCTTGCGCGCACGGCGTTTCTGCCGGGGCTGTCGGCTCGGAGTTACCCCCTGTTGAACATCAATGAGGACAAGGACACGGTGTATGTGGAAGCGCTGGCGCCCGGCCTGGATCCGGAGTCGCTCGACATCACGGTGCGTGAGAACGTGCTGCGGATCGCCGGCGAGAAACCTTCGGTGAACCCGGACATCAAGGCCGAGGCGTTTCACCGCAATGAACGCAGCGCGGGCCGGTTCGTGCGGACCCTGAGTCTCCCGACCGGGGTGAACGCGGCGCAGGTGAAGGCGACGTATACGAATGGGTTGTTGACCATCATGCTGCCGAAGGCGGAAGAAGCCAAGCCGAAGCAGATCGAGGTCTCGGTGAGCTAGTCGCGGGCGCCGTGAGGGCGGCACGCTTTCAGCAAGGAGGTGTGGATCATGAGAGAAGCAACGGTACCGGAGAAGACGCAGCAGCAGCAGCCCGACGTGCCTGACACGCGGGAAGAAGCGCGGACGCTGGCGCCCCCGGTGGACATTTTTGAGAACAAGGACGGGCTGGTCGTGGTGGCCGATCTTCCGGGCGTCGGCAAGGAAGACGCCGACGTGCGGGTCGAGAACGGCATCCTCACGCTCAAGGCCACGGCCAAGAGCGAACTGCCTGGAGAACCGCTCCGGCATGAGTATGAACTGCGGAATTTCTTCCGTCAGTTTCAACTCAGCGAGGAGGTCGACCAGGACAAGATCAAGGCCGAGATGAAACACGGCGTCTTGATCATCAACCTGCCGAAACGCGAGGAGACCAAGCCCAGGCAGATTGCGGTGCAGGTATCGTAAGGACGGGAACGCCGGGCGGCGCACAGACCGCGCCGCCCGGACGAAACCCGAGTCTTGAGGAGGTGACGTGCCATGACGAAACTGCTCCCGGCCCACTGGCGCAGTTCGGTCGACGAACTCCGGGACCGCGTCATGCATACGTTCGATCGGTGGCTGCCCGAGGAATGGCGGCGCGAATCGCGCGTGGACCTGCGCGATTGGCCGCAGCAGTTCATCGCCAGCGGCGGTCCGGTCATCGATCTGGAAGAAACCGATGACGATATTGTCGTGACGGCGGAACTGCCGGGTCTCGACAAGAGCGATTTCAACGTGGAGGTCGAGGGACAACGCCTGATCCTTCGCGGCGAACGGAAAGCCACGCACGAGGAGAAGGGGCGTTTGTATCACTATTCCGAGTGCGCCTGCGGTTCGTTTTACCGCTCCGTGCCGCTTCCCTGCGACGTCGACGCCGGGCAGAGCAAGGCCAAATACCGGAAAGGCGTGCTCACGGTGACGCTGCCGAAGACCCCCGAGGCCAAGGCCCGCTGTATTCGCGTGAAAATAGACTGAGCGAGCGATCTCGCGTCTGGCAGATGACTGGACGATGAGAACGCGCGCGCTACAAGAAACCGTATGCGAAGCTGACGCCCGGTAAGACGACAATCTCTGTATCTTTGTGTCTTGGTGTGAAATACGATGCAATGGATACCGCCTCACACAAAGACACCAAGGAGGATCATTCCAGACTCGCTGCGGTTTGCTTCGTCGCGCGGGCCCGCGTGGTCCCGCACCGGACCAGAACGGGGACATGTTCCAAGCGCCGTCCCCGGCGCGACAACGTGTCCCCGTTCGAACCGGAGGGCAGCCCCGTAGACGGTGAACACGGGATTCCGGACAACCCCAACGGCCCAACCCCGAATGGGGTTGAACAAATCTGCATCCCTTGCCCAAAACTGCGGGGTTCAAATCCACCCCCGGCCGCCTTCGTCGGCCACCCCCGCCAGCGGGGGACAGAAGAGGCGGGAAGAATCCATCCGTACCATCATCACAAAACGGTGACAGAGGAATTGCTGACGTTTCTCAAGCGGCACGGGATCGAATGTGATCCCAGATGCATCTGCGACCTAATGCGGACTCTGTCGTCCCTACGGGACTCGATGTGGGCGCGACGCTAATCCCCGGGTTGAAACCCGGGGCTATTTTCTTTCGTCCCTTCGGGACTCAATTCGCACGCGACGCGACAACGTGTCCCCGTTCGAACCGGAGGGCAGCCACGAGGGGCTGCCCCTACAAGGGGGATCCGATGGGCAGCCCCGACACGGCAACAACGTGTCCCCCATTCTTTCAGCCCTGAAAGGGCGACCGAGAATAGCCCGGGGGGAGTCACTCGGAACGCGTGACGCCGCCCCGGGAAACGCGCCCCCCATTGGAAGCGCCCTGAAAGGGCAGCACGAGTTGAAAGGCCAGGGATCAATACCGAACCGGCGCCCGGCGATCCCAGGGCGTCCCGCAGACGATTCAAATGGCACTCCGGGGATGCCGGAACGGGGTCCAATTTGAGTAGACCTGGGCGCAGCCCGGGGATTACCCGCACCACAACGCGCGAACCCCGAATGGGGTTGAACAGCGGGCGTCCGTTCGCCCCCCCTTCTGGGGTCACGGTGGGGTGGGGGCCGTATCCGATCCACGGGTTTCGCCCGCGGCCACGCACATTCGAAATCTGCGGTGTCGTTCAGAAATGCAGCGCGCGCGTGTTCTCGGGGTAGCGCGATATGACCCGTCTGGCACATGACTGGACGATGCAAACGCCGCCATTTTCCTGTCTGTGGGGAACGGCCATGCCCGGGGGAACGCCACGGATACGGTGTGCTGATTGGGATTTCGCAGGGGGAATTGGCTATCATCACCCGTGGCAAACAACCGGATTCAGAGAGGAACCCGCCGAATGAGAAGTTTTCTGATTGGCTGCGGGCTTGTGGTGTTGATCGCGGCTTCGGCGGTGGCACAGACGGTTCATCGCGGGACGGTGTTTCCCGGCGAGCGCCGGGTGGTCACGGATGCCCAGACGGGCGCCGAGCTCGTGTTTCTGACCACGGGGGACAGCACGGACACCAACCTGTATTTTCACGACCGGTCGTGGCTGTCGGACGGATCGGTGATCCTGTTCAATTCAAACCGCGACCAGGGCGGCCTGATGGGTTACCTGGCCGAGACGGGCGAGCTGGTGAGTTTCACGACCGCGGACGGTGCGCTGGGCGGCGCCACCGCCGCGTTGACGGGCCCCCGCTTCTTTGCCATCAGGGGCAACCGGATCCTGGAAGTGACGCTGGCGATTGCGGCATCCGCCAATCCGGCGGAACAGCCGTCGGATGTGAGGGTCACGGAACGGGTGATTTGCGAACTGCCGGCCGTCGCGACCAATACGGCGTTGAATGAAAGCTGCGACGGCACGCGTCTGAGCGTCGGCGTGCGCGGAGCGGCTACGGAGGACAAGCCGGCCATTCTGGTGATTGAGGTGGCCAGCGGGGCCATCCGCGAGTTGTGCCGGTTCGACGATCCCGACACGTACCACGTGCACGTGCAATGGAGCCGGACCGATCCGAATCTGTTGAGTTACGCGGGGCACCCGCAGCGGCTGATGGTGGTCGACACCCGTGACGGCGTTCCGAGGAACCCGTACCGGGCGTGGGAGAACGAACTGGTGACGCACGAATCGTGGTGGGTGAAAGACCGGCTCCTGTTCTGCGGCGGCATCCATCCCAAGCCGGGCGAAGACTCCCACGTAAAGGTTTTGGACATGCGCACGGGCGAGGTCCGGATCATCGGCGAGGGCGCGTGGTGGCCGGGCGGCAGCGAGTCGGAGATTGCGAAGCGCAACTGGTGGCATGCTTCGGGAAGCGAGGATGGCCGCTGGGTAGCCGCCGATAACTGGCACGGCGACATCATGCTGTTCGAGGGCAAGACCAGCCGGCCGCGCCTGTTAACCGCCGGGCACCGGACCTACGGCAAGGGCGAGCATCCGCACGTGGGCTGGGACCGCGCGGGGCGACAGGTCGTATTCACGTCGCATCTGCTGGGGTCGCCCGATGTGTGTGTGGCGACGGTTCCCGAGGCCTGGCAGGACGCGCTGCCGGAGTGACGGGCAGCGGGGACGCGGGAGGAAACGAGCGATGCGCATTCAGCTACGGCGGGTCTACGAATCGCCGGGAATGAACGACGGCTACCGGGTGCTGGTGGACCGTGTGTGGCCTCGGGGTGTTTCGAAGGAGGCCGCCCGTGTGGACGCGTGGAACAAAGACGTCGCGCCCAGCACCCGGCTGCGGCAGTGGTTCGGCCATGACCCCGGAAAATGGGGAGAATTCAAGAAACGGTATTGGCAGGAACTGCATGCGAACCGCGCCGGGGTTGCGCCACTGCTCGAACGGGCGCGGGCCGGACGGGTGACCCTGGTGTTCGGAGCGAAGGACGCGGAACACAGCAATGCCGCCGCGTTGCGCGAGTACCTCATGAACGAACTGGGAGAGGATGCGGCGGCCGATGCGGAGTGAGCGAATCCTGCCCCTGATTGCACTGACGATGGCGGGAGCGATGTGCCTTGGCGCCCGGGAAGGGTTTTTGAACAATGGCGTGACGGCGCACCGCGGCAACGCGGCGGAGTATCCCGAGAACACGCTGCCCGCGTTCGAAAGCGCGTTGGCGCTGGGCGTGGACTGGATCGAGCTGGACATTTACCGCACGAAAGACGGGGCACTCGCGGTGATTCATGACGCCGACACCGCGCGCGTCGGCGACCGCACGGTCAGCGTGGCCGAGGCGACGTATGAGGAGCTGGCGCGGGTGGACGTGGCCCACGCGTTTCGCGTGAAACACGGCCTCTCGGCCGAGGCCTGCCCGCCGCAGCGCGCGCCGTTGCTCGAGGAGGTGCTCGACCGGGTCATGGCGCAACGCCGCACGCGGGTGAGCATTCAGCCGAAACAGCCCATCGTGGACGAGGCGGTGGCGCTGGTGAAACGGATGAAGGCGGAGGCCTGGGTGGGTTTCAACGACGGCGACCTGAACAAAATGAAACGCGTGAAGGCGCTGGAACCGTCGTTGCCTGTGTTCTGGGACTGGTCTGGCGGCTTTGATCTGGCGCGCGACCTTCTCATCGCCCGGCAATGCGGGTTCGAGAGCATCGTGGTCCATCATGAGGCGCTCACGGAAGACGTGGTAAAGGCCATTACGGACGCGGGCTTCGAGCCGGGCGCATGGACCGTCAACGACGCGGCGCGCATGCGGCGCCTGCGGGCCATGGGGGTGTACCGGCTCTACACGGATTATCCCCGGTGCGGTCTCGAGCTGAACGGGAGCGGGGCCGGGGAGTACTGAGAGGCGGCGCCTCAGTCGATGATGATGTTGCCCTCGTTGGTGCGGAGCGTCACGGTGTGCTGTCCCTGATTGAGGCGCCCGGAGAATTTGCGGACGCTCCCCTCGATGCTTCCCTGGAGCG